>Ga0307478_10000357_pt1 | contig 48856 bp, 38 predicted proteins | sample atmos_gasesECM4C_2_FD_203713 | JGI IMG/M metagenome (GOLD analysis project Ga0307478, IMG submission 203713) | Hardwood forest soil microbial communities from Morgan-Monroe State Forest, Indiana, United States - atmos_gasesECM4C_05 | ecosystem: Environmental > Terrestrial > Soil > Temperate...
CTGATTGCAGGTCTCACAGGAGTCATGTTGAGTGCAGCGCCTTTCAATTGGCAACTGGGAAACTCGTATTTCGTGGTCGCGCATTTTCACTATGTGATTGTCGGCGGCATTCTCTTTAGTCTTTTCGCGGCCTTCTATTATTGGTTCCCGAAAATGTCGGGGAAGATGTACAGCGAGACGCTCGGTAAGCTGCATTTTTGGCTTTTCTTAATCGGCTTCCACCTGACCTTCGATTTCATGCACATTCCCGGGCTCCTCGGAATGCCGCGTCGAATCTACACTTACGAGCCAGGCCGCGGCTGGGATATCTGGAATCTCATCGTTACCGTCGGCGTCTTCTTTCAGGCACTCGGGATCTTAGTCTTTCTCGCCAACCTCCTGTGGTCTTATTTCAGAGGAAGAGTTGCAGGCCACGATCCCTGGGACGCCTGGACGCTCGAGTGGTCCACGACCTCGCCGCCGCCCGTCTATAACTTCGCCTCCATTCCGGTAGTAAGGAGCCGGCGTCCACTCTGGGACCTGAAGCACCCGAATGATCCTGACTGGAACTACGAATGACGGGGAAACTGTGATGAATGTGACAGCGATGGCTGTGGCCGAACAGGAAATTGAGTGGGTCCCTCCTACGCGTGGACGCGTCGGGATGTCTGCTCTTATCGTCGCCGAAGCAGCGATTTTCACCATCTTCGTGGTGGCATACCTGTTCTATGTCGGCAAGAGTCTTACGGGCCCCTTGCCCAAGGACGTTCTCAGTGTCCCGGTCTTTTACACGATCTGTTTGCTTTCCAGCAGTCTCACGATTCACCTGGCAGCAAAATTTCTTCGCCAGGGTCGCGTGCTGCATTTCGGAATCTTGTGGCTCGCGACGATCGCGCTGGGTGCCACTTTCATGTACGGCACCGCGACGGAGTGGCATCGACTTATCTACACCGAAGGGCTCACGATCAGCACGAACTTGTTTGGAACGACTTATTACTCGTTGGTCGGCCTGCACGGATTTCACGTCGTGGTCGGCCTTTTGAGTCTCTCCCTGGTTATGGCGTTGACGCTTCTGGGACGCGTCAGGTCAGAACACGCCGAGCGTGTCGACGTCTTATCACTTTATTGGCACTTCGTGGATGCGATATGGATTGTGGTTTTCACTGTCGTGTACGTGATTGGACGATAAGGCAGGTACTGGAAGATGGCATCAGAAACCATTGAACCATCCCGCAAAACGGAAGAGGCGCTGGACGCGATTGATCTGCCCGCACCGACGGTGTGGCCGATTATCCTGGCTTTCGGTCTTACATTGGTCTTCGCTGGATTCGTGACCAGCGCTTCCGTCAGCGTCCTTGGTGCGATCTTCGCGGTTACCGGTTGCGTTGGGTGGTTCCGCGAAGTGTTGCCCCACGAAAAGCACGAATCCGTGCCAATCGTGGAGAGAGGGCCAACTGCGGAAACCAGCCGCCCGCAGGTCGCTCGGTTCGAATGGAAGACCGAGGAACTGCTGCGGGCTCGCCTGCCGCTGGAGATCTATCCGATTTCGGCGGGTGTCAAAGGTGGCTTGGCAGGAGGTATAGCCATGGCTGTTCTGGCGGTACTTTATGGAATTATTAGCGGCCACGGCATCTGGTATCCGATCAATCTTCTGTCGGCCGGATTTTTTCCTGCAAGAGTGACCACGGAGCAGATTGCGGCCTTTCATTGGGATGCATTGATCATTGCAACCATCCTCCACCTGATATGTTCTTCACTCGTTGGGCTTCTGTATGGCGCGGCGCTTCCGATGTTTCCTCGCCGCCCGATTCTGTTAGGAGGAATAATAGCTCCCGTTCTATGGTCTGGTCTGATCCATAGCATGCTGGATGCAGTGGATCCCATGCTCAACCTGCGGATCGACTGGCTCTGGTTCGTTATCTCTCAGATTGGATTCGGCATCGTCGCCGGCATCATAGTTTCCCGGCAAGTGCGCATACGTACCTGGCAATACCTGCCCTTCGCGGTGCGTGCGGGGATTGAAGCGCCTGGCGCGCTGGATGAAAACAATGGAGACAGCCGTCAGCAATGAAGCATAGACCCACTCTCGTTGCCCTCGAGATAATTGCGATCGTCGCGTTTTTTGCGTGTGCCGCCTGCAGCAGTTCCTCCGGCGTCCATCGGCCTGAGTTGGCGGTCGTGCCACCGAGCCAAATCGTCGACTTCAATGCGCTCTATGGACAGAACTGTGCTGGATGCCATGGCGTGGACGGTAAAGGCGGAGCCGCCATGGCTCTGGCGAATCCAGTTTTCCTCGCCATTGCAGACGATAACGTGATTCACCGCATCACCTCCAACGGAGTGTCCGGCACACCCATGCCTGCTTTTGCACAAAGTGCGGGCGGGATGCTCACGGAAAAACAAATCGACGCGCTCGTAACTGGGATCCGGTCATGGGCGAAACCCAACGCTCTCGGCGGCCAAACACCGCCGCCTTATAGAGCGGCGGCTCCGGGAGATCCGCAACGAGGCGCCGACGCCTATCGCACCTACTGCTCCTTCTGTCATGGAGCAAATGGTCGCGGGGGAAGCAAGGCCAGCTCGATTGTGAATGGCTCATACCTCGCACTGGTAAGTGACCAACAACTTCGAACCATAGTGATTGCAGGGCGCCCCGAGTTGGACGCACCAGACTGGCGCGGTGACGTCGAAGGACGACCGATGTCGGCGCAAGAGATTTCTGATGTCGTGGCCTGGCTTTCCAGTCAACGGCCAACCCTCCCGGGCCAACCATATCCGAATACTTCGACGACGCCAGCAAATGGAGGAGCACCATGACCGCAGAAAAGGGAATGTCGAGACGCGCAGCTCTTGTGAAATTGGGAGTGTTTCTTAACGGCGTTGTCGGTCTTTTCCTGGCCGTGCCAATCGTGCGCTACCTCCTGTCGCCTGTGACTCGCGAAAAGAAGTTTGGTTATGAATCGTGGCTCTCGCTCGGCGGGCTGGAACAGTTTCCCGCTGGGCAGACTCGACTCGCTACCTATCGAAATCCGCTGATCAATGACTGGGACGGCGAAACCGGCAACATCGCGTGTTGGGTTCGTAGAGTTGATGATCAAACTTTCCAGGTTTTTGCCATCAACTGCGCGCACCTCGGATGTCCGGTCCGCTGGTTTCCGCAATCAAGTCTCTTCATGTGTCCCTGTCACGGCGGCGCTTATTACCAGGATGGCTCGCGCGCTTCTGGACCTCCCGAGCGCGGCTTGTTCCAGTACCGCTACAAAATTGAGGATGGAAAACTTCTCATCAAGGCTGGCGAGATGCCGACTCCGGGCCAACCCGTAGCTAATAAGACGGGAGGCAAGCCGACATGCGCCTGATCCGAAAGCTTGGTAACTGGATCGATCTTCGCCTGCAGCTTGGCACGCCGATTCGTGAAACTCTACAGCACCCGGTTCCACGCGAGACCGCAAGCTGGTTTTATGTTTTCGGCAGCGCCGCGCTCACCTGCTTCATCCTCCAAATTGTCACCGGCATTCTGCTCGCATTGATTTACGTACCTTCTGCGGGAGAGGCATGGAACAGCCTCCAGACGCTCAATCATGGCATCGCTCTGGGTTGGTTCATCCGAGCCCTACACGGATGGGGCTCAAATTTCATGGTCGCGATTGTCCTCATCCATATGGTGCAGGTATTTCTTTTTGGAGCATACAAATTTCCGAGAGAGCTCACCTGGATCGTTGGCGTCCTGCTATTGCTCGTGACGCTCGGCATGGCCTTTACGGGCCAGGTACTGCGATTTGACCAGGATGCTTACTGGGGATTAGGCATCGGCGCATCGATCGCAAGCCGCGTCCCGGTAATCGGACCTTGGGCTGTGAGCCTGATGCTCGGCGGCCCCATCATTGCCGGTGCAACGCTTTCACGATTCTTCGCGTTGCATGTATTTGTTGTCCCAGGACTACTAATCGCCTTTGTAGGCGTGCACCTGCTCTTGGTCCTGAAATTAGGAATCAACGAATGGCCCATGCCGGGCCGCATCGTCCGCCGCGCCACTTACATGCAGGAATATCGTGAGCTTACTCACAAGCAAGGCATACCGTTCGTGCCCGAAGCGGTATGGAAGGACATCTTTTTCTCCGGTTTCATTCTTGTTGCGATTGCCGTTTGCGCGGTTCATTTCGGTCCCTTTGGTCCTGGCGGTCAACCGGATCCGACAATCATTCAGACCGCCCCGCGTCCCGACTTTTTCTTTTTGTGGCTGTACGCTCTGCTCTCGTTCCTGCCGCCATCGGCCGAGACGCCCATTCTGCTGATCGGTCCCGCCATCGGAATCATTGTCTTGCTGGCTCTGCCGTTTGTCGCAGGCGAAGGAGAGAAAAGCTGGAAGCGCAGACCGATTGCCGTGCTCACAATTCTTCTGGTCGCAGTAGGTCTCGGCACTCTGACTCAGCTAGCCGAGCACACGCCCTGGAGCCCGGTGATGGATGCGTGGAGCAGCCAGCCGATTCCACCACAATATTTACACGGACGCACGGCCCTGGAACGCCAGGGCGCGCTGGTTTTTCAGGCAAAGCAATGTCACAACTGTCATTCTCTGGCTGACAAGGGAGGACAGCGCGGGCCGGCGCTCGACAGTGTTGCTCTGCACCTTACCGAAGATCAACTTATTCGCCAGGTGATCCAGGGCGGAGGAAATATGCCGGCCTATGGAAAAAACCTCAGCCCGGCGGAAACTACAGCGCTTGTGGCGTTTCTGGAAACTCTGCACCCGGCAAATCAGACGCCAGCACGCAATGCTTCTCAAGCCGCGCAGCTGAGCACACGCGAGGTCTCGCCACGCTAGACCGAGCTATGTCCGAACCCCATGCCCAGATGTTTTCGTGGTTACTCACGCTCGCCATCACGTTGCCGCTGCTGGTTACCGCGTTGGTTTATTTGCGTGGTTGGATTTCTCTTCGAAGTGCCTTCCCCAACCTCATCGCCGGTTGGCGGCTCGCAGCGTTCATGAGTGGTCTCGTCTTGGTGTGGACTGCGGTCGCATCTCCACTCGCTACACTCGATCATCAGTCTCTTACCATTCACATGATAAAGCACCTTCTGTTGATGACAGTTGCTGCCCCATTAATGCTAGCTGGGGCACCCGCGATTTCCCTGGTTTGCGGGCTGCCAAAGCTCTTCATAAAGAGCCATCGTCCCCTCGCCATTGGGCCGACGCGATGGCTCGAACGCTGTCTCAGGCAGCCTGTGTTGTGTTGGCTGGCGGGCACGGTAGCCGTAATCGGATGGCATCTTCCCAGTGCATTTCAGTCGGGCATGCGTTCCCCCGCGATGCATATTTTGGAGGATGTGTCTTTTCTGGCGGCAGGCCTCTTGTTCTGGTGGCCTATTGTGCAGTCTTCGCCGAGTGCGACAAGGTCGCCGCGTTGGTCAATGGCTTTGTACCTCTTCCTTGCCACGCTGCCCTGTGACATTCTTTCAGCGTTCCTTGTGTTTTGTAACCGGCTTGTCTACTCCTTCTACCTGTCCACTCCTCACCTGTTCAGCCTTCCCCCTCTTGAAGACCAGGAGTGCGCAGGCGCCCTCATGTGGGTTTGGACAACGTTCGCATACCTGATTCCAGCGGTCGCTATCACCGTGCACATGCTCTCGCCCTCTAACACACCAGCTCAAAGGCCAATCCGGACTGTGGCGCACGAAATGGTGGGCCCATCGCGGAACACCTCGTCATAGCAAACCGGCTGTCGTCTGGCTATCCGATTCGATCAGCACATCTCACCGCGCCCCTGTATTTGACTTGCAGTGCGCCACAGTACTAGAAGATACCGAAGGGAATGCATGGCTGGTCGATGCAAACACTTGAAAAGATGGTGAGCGCGGAAGGAATCGAACCTTCAACCTACTGATTAAGAGTCAGTTGCTCTGCCAATTGAGCTACGCGCCCACGGTGGGGAATCATACCGGCGGGACAATTCGTGATTGTAGCATTTCCGCAGACGCGGGGTCCGAATCGCTGCCAGCGAAAGCAGCGACGAGCAGTGCGGGCTCGCGCGGACACGCTTCAATTCGCCGTGGCATGCTGCCGCAAAGCCGCTGCTCTGAAGGCGCACGGGGGCACGGGCAAGTATGGTCGTCAGAACGCGGTGCAGATCTTGAACGCGCGTGGGAAGTCCATCAGACACACTTCGCGCAGAGTTCGCCACCCCGAACCGGAAGATTCTACGAACGCTGCCGCGCTTCGGCAGCCAGTCCGCTGGAGGTTTCACCGACTACCGGCCGACGCGGCGAGTATGAATCCGGCCCCATCTTCGGACGTCTCTCCACCGTGCCGATCACTGGAGCATCTTCCATTCCATCGGCGTAAGCCATGGAAACAAACCTCTGCTCAGAACACAAGCGATCGATCATTCGTTGTTGTCCATGGCTGAGCACAGCGTGGGGAAGAATGGGAAAGTGACGGAACATCCACACAAAATATACCCGCTGAAGAAACGAGGGCATTAGAAAACGAGGTCCAATGGGAGTTTGCACCTGGACTACACCATCTGCGAGCTTGTCGATCCACATAACGAGGCCACCTGGGTACCTGAGTTTGGCCAGAGCACTTCTTGGGCCGTCATTATTGCACCAAGGTGGTTACTAGGGGAAGCATTTTCTCAAGAATTCCAACAACCGCTCGCTTCTGCCCACACTCGAGGAAATGAATGCACCAAAAATGGTGCAGCGCTATGCAGGGAGCTCCGGCAATATGTCCATGCGATGGATCTCGGCCGCAACTCCACAATCGCTACCCGGTCCTTGTTCCACGCGCAACACGCGGGCATGGCAGCAAACCCAGCATTTCTCTCCGGAGGTCAGTTCGGGAGGCAGGATTAGGACCAATTCCAGATCTGCACCTTCCTCCATGCGAGACCCGGTGTAGAGGAATATGCCATTCGTGCTCACGTCACGAGTCTGTGCGGTCAACTCCGTAGGGGCGGCGGAGCTGCGGACGCGCACCGGCAGAGTAGTGACAACTCTATTGCGAGAACGCCGATCACTCTTAGAATTCATTAATTCGGAGTCCAATCCTAGCCGCAATCCGTAAAACCGATCTCGCGATCAAGAATCACGCCGGTACAAAAGCTTCTCAGCTTCGCACCGGCGTTGGACAGTATAGACGATCTCTTGTCTTAGAGCAGTTTAGATTTGCGGGCGCTGCAGCCGCACCGCTGGCACCACGACAGCCTGCTCCATGGTTGCAACGTTGGTGCCTCGCAGCTTGGCCTCGATCTCGTGCAGTTTATCGGACTGATTGGTCTGGTAGTAGGCCTGAACCAAAAGCTGCATGGTGAAGGGATTGTCCTGATCCTCTTCGAGGAAAGTGATGGCTTCGTCGAACTTCTTCTGATCGATCAGCAAAGTGCCGGCGGCGCCGTTGTAGGAACTCTGGATCACGCGGTTGCGGCTGCCGGCGGCCATCGCTTCGAGTTGCTTGAGCGAAGCATCCGCCAATGCGGGGTTGCCAGCATGCGCGGCCCGCACGGCCCGGTTGCGCAGAATGCGTGAGACTTCCTCGTCTTTATCGCCTTTTGAGATCGTGCTGCGATGTCCCAGCGATTCTTCTGCGCTCTGCAGATATTTCAGTGCCGCATTGTCATCTGCCTGATACTCGGCAGCTTGCCGGTAAGCCTGCGCTTCCTGCAGATCCTGTTCCTTGGCGTGGGCTGTCTGCGCAATCTCCTGCAAGAGCTTGTCGGCTTCGTCGAACTTGCCCTCACGCACCCAGGTCGTTGCCTTCTGCATTCCGTAGGTCAGGCGGTCTGCTTCGTTATGAGCGTAGCGGATGGCCTTATCGTATTCGATTCGCGCCTGTTCCTGATTGCCCATCACGGCGTAGGTGTCTCCCAGACCAGCCTGAGAAGTGACGAAATCAGGGTCAATCTTCAGAGCGGCGCGGTAATGTTGCAGCGATCCTTCAAAGTTTCCGGACATGCGCAGCAGTTCGCCGTAGGAATCCTGCGGATTCGGTTCGTTGGGCAGCAGCGCGACGTAGCGATCCATGTCGGCAAAAGCCTTGGCGAATTCGCGGTTGCGCGCGTAAAGGTAGGCCAGATCGTTCAGCGCGGCCGGATAATTCTTGTCGAGGGCCAGCGCCTTCTCCATGATTCTGCGAGCCTGCTCGTCGCCGTTTTCTCCCATCAGCCAGTTGCCGGCGAGATAAAGCAGATGCTTGTCTTTCGGATACATCTCGAGCAGATCATTCATGGCGGCAATACCGCCGATAAAGTCGCCCTCTTGCACTTTGACGACCCAGGACACCATCAACTTCTCTCCAGGCGTCGCCTTCGACGCCAGCGCCTTGGCCTGCTCGCGGGCTGAGGTTATTTCCTTAGGATCGCTGCTGTTAAAGGCGATCCAGGCCCAGGCTACGGCCAGGTTGGGATCGGCCTTTACGGCGGCGCGCCAATCGTCGTTACAGCGTTCGAGATAGAGATTTTCATAGTCCTGCATACCCTTCTCGTAGAGAGAGCGCGCCTGCGCGGACGATGTGGTCACCGGCATGGAGGCGGTGGCAGCTTGCTTAAGGTGATGGGCATACATTGGCGCGGCAAAGCCCAAGCCAATGAGTACGATTAGGACGCAGATCGAGCGACGCATCAAGTTCTCCGGAACAGACGCTTTGGGGGAATTATGAGAGCAGCGTAGCATCGCCGCATCAAGGTTACCTAGTGACGGAAGTCATACGACGGCGGGGGAGGAGAAAACAAAAAAGCTCCTGCCGCCGGAGCGACAGGAGCCAACCGAAATACTGATTAGAACTTGAAAACTGCTGCCAACTGAATACCACGGGGTCCTCCGCCGCCGATGAAGGGGTTGCCGATACCCACGTCGCCGGTCGCAGTGATGTGGTAGGCTCCGTTGCCAACCTCCCGGCCAGCTCCGTTCGCCACGAATCCACAGCCGTTGCCACCATTACAGATAGGGCTGGTGGGGCCTGCGGCATCCGCAATAAACGCCGGCAGGAACGGATTGGCAAAGTTCGGGTGATTGAGTAAATTGAAAAAGTCGGCCCGGAGCTGCATGGTCACACGCTCCGTCAGGGATGTGGTCTTATAGAGGGCAAAATTCCACTCCTTGAACGACGGGCCGCGTAGAGAATTACGTCCTTCGTTCCCGAAGTGGCGGGTGCCGGGGACACAGTCCTGGGCGGTGCCGGTTATTGTAGTTGAGTCCAGCCCCGGCTGGATCGTACATGGGATTGCGAAAGACGTGAGGTCAAGGAAGTTGTACGGATTTCGCGAATCATATTTAATCGGTCCGACAACGTCTGGCCGATCAAATCCGCTGCCGCTGCCGCTGTAGTCATCCTCGAAGTTGTAGTTTAGCTGGAAGGGTTGGCCATCCTGCAAGGTCAGCACGCTGTTCAAGCCCCAGCCATTCTTCAACCGCTGCCAGTTGCCACCGACCTTGGGGAACTCATATCCGAAGTTCCAGGTAAAGCGGCGTGGGATGTCGAAATTGGAACGCGCGTACTCAAGCTGTGGGTTGAAGCTGTCGTTGGGCTGGGCGGCATTCGGCTCAAAGTCTTCGCCGTCGCTTGAATTGTCGAGCGACTTTGACCAAGCGAAGTTCGCGATCGACGTGATGCCGTGCCATCCCGTAACGCGCAGGCTGGCCTGCAGGGCGTTGTAGTTCGACTTGCCGGTAGAATTCTCCTTCAGGATGTAGAAGGCGCCGTAAGGGAAATTACTGCCGATGTAGTTACGCGGAACACCATAGGCGCCGGTAATCGCGCCGGTCGTGGCACAGGTCGCGATTCCGTTCGGACAGTCCGACGCCGTGATTTGCGCTTGGCTGGGCTGGCTGATGTCAAAGAATCTCCAGAGTCGATGTCCTTGCGATCCCACATAGCCAATCTGCAAAACCGTCTTGCTGGAAAGCTGCTGCTGGAAGTTCAGGTTGTAGTTCTCCATGTAGGGCGTCTTGATGTTGCGGTCGAAGGCGAAGACGTCGCACTCGAAGCAATTCGCTGGAGAGCTGGGAGCCGCGTACATCGGGACTCCAGCAGCGATCGTGTTGCTGGAAAGTCCGGCGTACAGGATGGGATTAGGACCAATGTTGTTGTACGCTGGGCCGGGATCGAAGAAGGGCGAATAGGGGAGATGGCCGAGCACCATGTCCTGCGAGAAGGCATCGAAGAATATGCCGTAGCCGGTGCGGACCACGGTCTTCCCTTTCCCCGTGACGTCCCAGGCGAGGCTGACGCGTGGGGCGAAATCTTTCTTGTCTGGATTGTAGAGTTGGCTTAAACCGGGTTGACCCACTTGTGTAAGGGTGAAGTTACTGCCGGCCAGATCAAGATTGGTGATGTTGCTGAGGAGGTTGTTTTTCTCACCAACGACGCCAAAGTAATCCCAACGCAACCCGTAATTCAAAGTCACTCTCGGCGTTACGCGGAAGCTATCCTGAACGTAAAAGCCGAAATTATTTTCGAAAGTGTGGCGAGTGGAGTCTCCGAAGTACTGGAAGCCGCCATCAACCGTGCCAGAGAGAAAATCACCCAGGCTGCTGAAGGTTAGTCTTCCGCGGAAGTACTTATCGAAATACTGTTGCACCGAAGTCCGGTGAAAATCGACACCGAACTTTATGTCGTGTTTATTGATCTTCCAGGAAAAGTTGTCAAGGACTTGGTTGTTACTGTCGACGCGATGACGTGGCAAGCTGCTGGTGGCCCCAAGCTGCGCGACTCCACTCACCTGCATGATCGGTAGGCCGGAATCAAATGGAGAGGTCCCGTTGCATGAGGCAGTACTTATCGCCGCGCAAAGGCCGATCGAACTCGGATGGAAATTTTGGTCCGCAGGGAAGAACCCTTCTGCGAAGCGGTTCCAGCCATAACGCAATTCATTCACTTTGTTCGACCCGATGGTGCGCACGTAAGACAGCGAAACAAGCTGCACACGAGTTGGAGTGAAAGTATTGAATCCCGGCAACTGTCCGCCCGACGCGGTGAGGGCTAACGGGAATGACTGTACGCTATCCCCAAAAAAATAGCGTCCGGTAAGATTGTTATTCGCGTTAAAGCTGTGATCGATCTTGGCGATAAAGCTGGTCAGCCGGTTGAATGACGGTGACACTACCGAGGCAGTTCCAAGGTTGGAGACGATCCCCGGATTCGGGTTTGACAGATTTGGTGCAGGCCACGGGTGCTGGGCGAGCAGCTTCTGAATTACGCCTGACGGGTCGGTAGCATCGTTGGGGCTGAGAGACCCATCCGCTGCGGTGCCGGTAGGCACACTGGCCACGGTGACGACTCCTACCGGTTCCTGCTGCCCTTCATAGTCCAGAAAAAAGAAAGTTTTGTCTTTCACAATCGGACCCCCGACGGAAGCACCGTACTGATTGTTGTGGAACGGCGCCCGCGGCTGGCTGGAAGGATTGAAGTAGTTTCGGGCATCGAGCGCGTCGTTGCGGAAATAGTCGGCTGCCGTTCCGTGGAAGGCGTTCGTGCCGCTCTTAGTAACAATGTTGACGATCGCGCCAGCGCTCCGCCCATATTCCGGCTGAAAGTTCGAAAGCACGTTCACCTCGGCAACGGCGTCGATCGGAAGAATCGTCGATGGCGTTCCGAACACTCCCGCTTCGTTGATGGCCGGGTCGTTGCGGTAGCCATCGTTCATGTCGGTGCCATCAAGCAAATAGTTGTTGGAACGTCCGCGCGCTCCGTTCATCGAGAACTCGCCGAATGATCCGGGAGAATCAGAAATCTCGTCGGGAGAGCCCGCAACGCCCGGATTCAGGTAGATCAGCTTGGTATAGTCGCGGCCATTGACCGGCATGTTTTCGACGGTTTGGGCGGTGAGTACGCCCCCAAGAGTGTTGGTGGTGGTCTCCACCAAGGGCAGGGTGTCTGCTGAGACTTCTACCTTAGTCGACACCTGGCCGGCCTTCATGGCCGCATCCACCCGGCGCTCACTGGAAACGTCCACCGAAACACCGGTCGTCACCGAGGTCTGAAAGCCGGTCTGTGTCACCGTCACCGTATAGGTGCCAATCGGCAATTCCGGCAGTGCATAGCTGCCATCGGCGCTGGTCTCGGTGGTGCGCTCCAATCCCGTGGCCACGTTCTTCACGGACACCTTGGCTCCCGCAACCACCGCACCTTGCGCGTCGGTTACCGTGCCGAGGATGGTGCCGCGGAAGGTTTGTGCCGAAAGGCTCACGGCGGCCAGAAGCACTAATACCGGGACTATGCGCGCTTTCATAAAAATCTCCTTGAATCTGATCAGTTTAGGGGAGTGAAGTCTGGCGCGGGCAGGCGGATTTCAGGCCTAACTCTGGGACACCTGCAATTCCTTGCATACTAACAAGATGCAGCGCCCCGACCGCACAGCAAACATTATCGAAACCCTATCCCAAGAGTCAACCATTGAGTTTCCGATAGATGCAATAGATTTTTCGAAGGGAGTTACTCGTCGGTAACTGTGGCTCTGCCGGAGAGACGTTTACTCATTTGGTTCTGGGAGGCGATGGGAGAGGACTTGAAATACGAGCTTAGAACGTAATCGTGACCCCGCCGCGGACTGAACGGGCCGCCTGAACGAGATAGACTGTCTGGCCGTCCTGTCCCATGACGGGCACATAGCCTTGCGCCAGCAGGTTGCGGAGGTCGACCAATGCTTCCATGTGTGCAGGCAGGAATCCGAGAGTCGGGATCGGCTGCCGCATGAAGACATTCAGGAATGGGTCACTCTGCCCGGGCGAAGCATTGAACATGTCCACGGGCGTCAATGCTGAACCATTTATCCAGCGATAGGAGGCGATCCAGTGAGTGCGCGAACCGGGCAATGTGCCGCTGAGTTTGGCGGCGAGTGCGTGCCGGCGCTGCGTGGTGATCCACTGCCTTGCCTCCTGCAGATCGACATCGGGTTTGGCGAGGTCAAGGACTCCGCCGTAAGCATAATCCAGCGTTGCGGTGAGATCGGAAGCGAACTTCCGTTCCAGCACGACCCGCATGCCGCGGGAGTCCAGCGTATCTCCGGCATAGGTAAATGTGCCGGAGTAAATGTCGGGAAGAACGAACCCACCCGCAGCCGTGACGTCACCCGTGCCCGTTAATGCCGTGTCAGCCACGCGATCGCTGAATACCGCAACCTGCAGGCTATTCTTGCCAATGTGCCGGGAAACGTTCACTTCCTGGTGATGGGCGCGTTCGAGTCGAGTCGTAAAATTAGCCATGCTGACTCGAGGGTCCGCTTCGCTCAAATCGGCGGGGGCGGAATCAAAACCTTTCTCGGCCCGCGTGTTGGGCAAAGAGGTCGCGTAATCGTACTCGACGACAGTGTTCGGAGAGACGTGCAGATCGACGGAACCGAAGGGGCGGAACGCGGTCACGTGCCCGAGAAATTGGATGGTCTGGAGTTCGCTGCCGAACTTCAGCTCCAGTACGTCGCCCACCGTGAAATCGTCCCCGGCAGAGAGCGCCAGCGCCTGTAGTGCCGCGTTATGCAAGTTTGGGTCGGAGGGCGCAAAGCGGCGCATGGTGATCGCCATCGAGGGCCCGGAACCGTCAGGCAGACGGTGGGAGTAAATTGCACGCAGAACGGCCGCGGGCAGGCCATCACCGTAACCTACGTTTCCGCTCAAGCCGACGCGGTCGACGGAGAAAATCGAGCGCTCCAGGGAAAAGCCGGTGCTCATGTCGGAGCCGCTGCCGTATCCACCCGCCGCCGAGCCGGCGAGGAATGAAAGGCTCGCCTTGAGGTCGTGACCCTGCTGCTCTGCGGTTGCGGCGGGATCGCCGAACACGCGCAAGACGGGACGATTCGCCACCGAACGTAAAGTCCATTTCCAGTCGTCATCGTCGGTGCTTCCGCGCAGCGGAGCCGCTCGCATCGCGTTGAGCAGCGTGTTCAATGTGATATTTACATGAACGCTGCTTCCGGGATGCAGCCCAATTTTTTCCCGCAACGCGGGAAGGAAAGAAGCAGCTGAGACTTTGACGGAATAAAATCCTGGCAGAAGGTTGGTAGCAGAGTAGAAGCCAGCGCCGTCGGTAAACACGGTCAAAGTGCGTGCCGCCGAACCGGCGACCTCAACCACGGCACCCATTTGAGGGATGCCAGAAGCGTCGCGCACGTATCCCGAGATCGCACCTGGGCGGTCTGCGGCCCACGCCGGAAGCGCCAAGGCTACGATCACCGACCAAAATCCAAGATGGCGAAGCTTCACTCCAACCCCCGGAAATCAAGCAAACCGTTTACTCCACAGCGAAAGTCGCTGAAGGATCGATGGTCTGCTTGGAGATGTTGTCGTTCACTTTGATGTTGATTTTGTATGTGCCGGGCGGCAGGTTGGCTGAAGCAATCGATTTTTGCAGCGTCACCTGTTCGCCTACGTTGCCCATCTGATCGGTGGATTCCGTCTTCTGAACCACCGGTTTATTGGTCGCGATGTTGACGATGTCGAACTCGAACGTGGCAGAAGGCTTGTGCGTCTTGTCATCCACGCTCAAATTGTAGACTTGCATCCAGAAATTTACTTTCTGATCCTTGTTACGCTTGAAGAGGGCGGGCTTGCCGTCCGCCGGGGCAACGCGGGGCCGAACCTTGGTCAGGCCGATCACAAAATTTCCTGTGCTCACGTCCTTGGTAGGGACGGCTTCCATCTGATCAGCCACAATCAGCGAGGAGGTTGACAGCTTATCGTCGGAGTATTCCGGCACAACGATTCCGCGGCTCCACAGACCTTTACGATCCCCGTTGACGTCTTTCACCGCGATCTCCACCTTGTAGCGTCCCGGACGCAGCGGAAGCGCCTTCCAGTACACCGAAGAGTTCTCCGCCGTACGCGGCAACAATTCTGCCGGTACATCGACCTGGGCGGTGTCTTCGAAGGTCTGCACAATTTTACCGGTCAAGGTCGTAACCCGTCCAAAGATATTGACCGTGCCGCGCTGCACACCATCTTTGTTGGCGAATGTAATATCGCGATACTTCATCTGAATCGTGATCGGAACCAGCACGGTATCGCCGGTCACTTTAACGAAATCCGAGCGCACATCAAAGGGCATCAGATTGGTGATGAGCTTGGTGTTGACGATTTCTTCCAGATCCTTAAACTTGACAGGCGGCGGAGCTTGCAGCTTGGCAAATTGCTCCAGGCGATCGAATTGCTTGGTTTGCTGGCTTGAGCTGTCGGGGCCAGCTCCCAGTTGCTCCAAACCTCCTCCGGTGAAGCGATCGGCCTTGGTGGACATGCCCATCTGTTCATAGAGCGTCAGGCCGGCGTTCGGGGTGTATTTCAGGGCGTCTTTCTCCGACCGGTCCATGGTCATGTGGAAATCGCCGCACATGCAAGTATCCACGAATTCAATAATAACTTCCTGACCGATACCTTCCAGATAACGGTAGCGCCAATCTTCGAAGGGGAAGGTCGACGTCTCGCCGCCGCCTTCCTCCATGGGCCGCTCGTAGGTCCCACCTGAGGGGTGCGAATCTACTTCGTCGGCCGGACCATACATAATGTAAATGCGGCCGCGATCACTCTTCCATCCCGGAATTCCGGCTGGAAAATGCTCGTTGGCATACGCGATGCGGCGGTAATGCTCTTCCTTGTATTCGTTTTCTTCGGTGTCGGGCGTAGGATCGCGGCGCTGCCAGAAGGCTTCAATAAAGTTATCGCGCTCTTCGTCGTTCGAGAGCTGCTTAAACGCGGCTCTCTCCTCGTCCGTGATAATCCAGACGACGTCCTCATTTAACCATTTTTTGTAAGTCTTGCTGAGTTCGATCTTCAGAGATTTCTTCTGTTGCTTTTTCTGCTTCTCGTTGGGCGTGCGCTTTAGGGGATCGATCTCATCCGTGGGCTGCGCCTGGGAGCCGGTCACGGTCGCGCTGGACTTAGAGCCATCGCCAGCAGCAGCGGGCTTGTCGCCCTGAGCTCGCGCCGTACCGGCCAAGCCTAGGGCAACCATTAGGAACGCACAAGAGAAAAAGTACCGTGATCCAACCCGGGACATGAGTAGGGACTCCTACAACGACAAACTTCGTGTGGGCTATTCTAGGCCCTCGGCAGTGCGAAAGCAAGGTTAAGTCGCATCAAAAGAATGAGATTGAGGGTCCGAAACCACCGTTTCATTGGACGCGGCCACACTCTGCCAGAGTTGCCCCGTGTCCCGACCGAATTCTTGAATACCAGGGCGGGGACCAAGCTATAATTTCGGGGTTGCTTAAGTTTTACCGGGCAGCGCTAATTCCGGGATTCCCAGGGCCGTGGCACCCCATTACAGATTGGAACTTTCCTATAGGCGGGATCGTATCCTGATTGTGTCCCTCACTTTCGTGGAAGGGTCGGGTGGTAACGGTAAAGAGAATCCTGGGAGTAAACCTCTGTAACCCGGGCCCGCGTTGGCCCGATCCGGAGAGCGCCTCGGACGGTGACGGGAACCATGAAGCCTTGGAAAAAAATAGCGATTGGGGTCGGCGCGGCCGTCGCTTTGGCTATTATCGTCGCCATCACGGTCCACCAGAGCGGCAAGAATTTAGTTACGGTGCAAAGTGGAAAAGTACAGCGCCAGGACTTGTCGGCAGTGGTGAGCGCTTCGGGCGAGATCAAGCCGAAGACCTACGTCAATATCGGCGCTAACGCTTATGGGAAGATCACCCATCTGTACGTCAAGGAAGGGGATCACGTAAAGAAGGGTCAATTGCTGGCGCAACTGGAAAACGTGCAGTCCACGGCCGACGTGAGCGCGAACCAGGCTTCGGTGCAGGCCTCGGAAACGGATGCGATCGCAGCCGACGCGGCGCTGAAAACCGCCGACGCCGATCTGCTTCGGGCCCAGGCCGACTACGAGCGCAATAAGCAGGATTGGGAGCGCGCCCAAAATCTGTATAAAGACGGGCTGATCGCCAAATCGGATTTCGACAGCCGCCGGAATGCGTGGGCCACGGCGGACTCCGGACTCGTGCAGGCGAGGGCGCGGGTCGCGCAGGCGAAGGCCCAGAAGGACTCCGCCGACCGCCACGTTGCGCAAGCGGGGGCCAACCTCAGGCGGGTCGCCGATGTGCTGCAGAAAACTACTTACGCCGCTCCCTACGACGGAGTGATCACGAATTTGCCCGTCCGGGAAGGCGAGTCGGTGGTCATCGGCATCCAGAATGCGCTGGGCAGCACATTGCTTACGCTGGCCGATATGTCGGTGATTACCGCCGAAGTGAAAGTGGACGAGACTGACATCGTGAATGTGCATCTTGGTCAGCCTGCCGAAGTTACTATCGACGCCATTCCCAGGAAGATTTTTCACGGCACAGTTTCTGAAATTGGAGACAACGCTATCGTGCGGTCTACCGGCGTAGCCACCTCGCAGCAGACCACCGCCAGCGAAGAAGCCAAAGACTTCAAAGTCGTGGTGACGGTGACCGATCCTCCGCAGGATTTGCGCCCCGGACTCTCGACCACCGCCAAGATCACTACGGCCGCCCGCAGCAATGTGCTGGCCATCCCGATTCAGGCGCTTTCCGTTCGTACCCAGGCCCAACTGGAGCAGGAAAAGGCGACTCCAGGCTCCGTGCATGCGGCAGCGCCATCGAAAGAAACCGCATCGAAAGACAAGGATAAAAACCAGGATGTGCAGGGCGTTTTTGTGATTCGCAACAAAAAGGCAGAATTCGTGCCTGTGACCACCGGTATCGCGGGCACGAGCGATCTTGAGGTCGTGAATGGTTTGAGCGAGGGGGATGAAGTAATCACCGGGAGTTACAAGATTTTGCGTACGCTCCGTTCCGGGAGCAGCGTCAAAGTCGACAACTCTGCCCCCAAGAAGGAAGACGAGACATAACCTTCGCTGGCTTCATCCGTCCAACGGGGAAGCCGGTAGTGCTAAAGATTTAGAAGAGCAAGGTCTCGACTGGAAAATTACGGGAGATCTCGGAGTCGAATTTAATCTCGGAGAACCTAGTGCCACCGGAGCAGGAGAAAAACATGGCAACAGCAGAAGTAATCAGCATGCCGAATAACGCTATTTCCTCGCCGCCTCAATCCTGCATGATTGCGGCTCTGGATCTTTGGAAGACTTACGACATGGGGTCGGAACAGCAGGTGCACGCCCTGCGCGGCGTCAACCTCCGCATTGAGCGGGGCGAGTATGTTGCCATCATGGGGCCCTCCGGTTCCGGCAAGTCGACGCTGATGAATCTGATCGGCTGCCTGGATACGCCCACGAAAGGTGAATACTGGCTGAACAGCCAACTGGTCAGCGAACTCGATGACGACGAACTGGCGCGCATTCGCAACAAGGAAATCGGCTTCGTATTCCAAACTTTCAACCTGCTTGCCCGGGCTACCGCTCTGCACAATGTGGAGCTGCCTTTGATCTATGCCGGAATTCCTACCGGAGAACGTATCGAACGCGCCAAAGCCGCACTGACCGCGGTGGGCATGGAATCGCGCATGACCCACAAACCGAATGAGCTTTCCGGCGGCCAGCGTCAGCGCGTCGCCGTTGCCCGGGCGCTCGTCAATCGCCCGTCCATCATTCTGGCCGACGAACCCACTGGCAACCTCGACTCCCAGACCGGAAATGAAATCATGGCCTTATTTGATCGTCTGCATGGCGAGGGAAACACCATCGTGCTGGTCACCCACGAGCACGATATCGCCGAATACGCTCATCGCGTGATCAACATCAAGGACGGAGTCGTCGAGCGCGACGAGCGCAAGAAATAATTCTGGATCAGAGCGCAGAACGCGCTTCGATAGAGTTCCTGCCGGCAGAACCCGGCAAGACTAGCTCCAACCGGCTTCCGATTTTGCGGTGTCGGGTATCCCAACTTCTTCCGCCGCTTTCTCCGTTGCCACTGCCACCTGATCGCGTCCGCCGCGCTTGGCTTCGTACAGAGCGGCATCGGCCGACGCCATTAATTCTTTAGGCGACATGCCATGCTGAGGGAATGAAGCTACTCCTATGGAGATCGTAATCATCCCGAGTGACCTGCCCTGATGCATGACCGTCTGTTCCCTCATTTTCAACCGCAGGCGTTCCGCCCGCGCTTGGGATGCTTCCAAATTCGCAGTCGGCAAGATCACCACAAATTCCTCTCCTCCGAACCGGCATACGAAGTCCTCTGCCCGAATGCCCTTAACCAGAAACTGCCCGGTCTCACGCAAAACCGCATCCCCAGCGTCGTGGCCGTAAGTATCGTTGAAGCTCTTGAAATGGTCCAGGTCGATCATGAGGACCCCCAGGGACTGCGCCGCCCGCGCCGCCCGCCGGACTTCACGCTCTAATACCTCTTCCAGGTAGCGCCGGTTGTAGAGTCCGGTCAATGCATCCCGCACCGATTGTGTGCGCAGCGCTTCCCGCAGTCTTATGTTTGCAATGGACAACCCAACTTGACCTGCGAAAGTTGTTTTGAGCGACTGGTCAGCGGATTCTAAATGGGGCGCGTCGTTCGTGGCTTGCAGATGCAGCACACCCAGGGTTTCTCCCTGGGCAAGAATGGGAATACACAAGTAAGTATTTTTCACGCCCGCCGCGTGAGCACAGGGCGCCGTGGAATCGCCGGCCACAACCAGATGCGGATGCCCCGTGCGCAGAGCCCAGCAGGACGCCGGCTCAAACACCTGTGCGGGAAGTTGACATTCGCTCCACGCTCCAATCACTTCCGCCACGCTTCGGGAGGCGTCTAACAGCGCGATGGCTCCGGGAGCCGCCGGAAATATTTTGGGCGCAAACCCCAGAGCGGCCGCAAACACTTCGTCGCGACTGATGCAGCTCTGCAGCAACTCGCCCATCTTGGCCAGCATGGTCGCACGTTGTGTCCGTTCCCTGAGCTCCCCCATCATTCTCTCGTTCTGCTGATCAAGTTCGTTACGGGCATAGTCCTTCTCTAACATTTCCTCCTGCAGACGAGTGTTAACATCCGCCAACTGCGTTGTCCGTTCCAGAATCTGCTCTTCCAGAATCTGCTGGCTCTGCTTCTGATTCTCGATATCAGTACACGTTCCAAACCATTTGACGATCACTCCGGCCGAGTTCACGACGGGATTGGCCCGCCCCAAGAACCACCGGAAGGCGCCATCCTTCGCACGCAGGCGATATTCCACCTCGTAGGGCTGCCCGGTGCGCAGAGCATTCTGCCACTTCGAGAAGCAGCCCTCCACATCATCGGGATGGACCACCACCTTCCAACCAGAGCCGCGCATCTCCTCGATCGTCAGCCCCGTATAGTCAAAACATTTCCGGTTGAAGAAATCGTCCTCACCGTCGGGATTGGCGGTCCAAATGATCTCCGGCACCGCCTCCGCCATCATCTTGAAATACAGCTCACGTTCCAGGGCGAGGTTGAGGTTACCCCTTTGCGCGGATATGACGCGGTCGAGGAATGAGGAAGCGATCACGCCTGCCAGCACCAGAAAACTGCTGGAGCTAATGGCCACCACTCCGATGGTGGAAATGCCAATTGCGTGGGTCAGGTCCGGCGGAACCGTAGAAGAGTAAAAAGTCGCGGACCACATCCCCGTGTAGTGCATGACTGGAATCGCGCTGCCCATAACCAGTGCGCTGATAGTCTTCCGCTGGCTCACCCCCTGCTCATCCCTCACTCGGAAGGCAAGTATCAGGGCCACCAGGGAAACACCGATAGCTAGCACGATCGACAGCGCAACAATTCGGAGGTCATAAACAATCACAGCCGAGCAGCGCATGGCGGCCATGCCGATGTAGTGCATGGCGGCGATTCCACTGCCCATTATCACGCTGCCGGCAATCTCCTGCGCCCTATTCATCAGCGGCCGGCCGACCACAATCAGGGCCACGCCGGAAGCCGCAATCGCCGCCAATAATGAAAGCACAACCGTAGGAAGGTGGTAATAGACCGGCATCGGCATGGCCAGCGCGAGCATGCCGACATAGTGCATCGCCCAGATCCCCAGCCCCATTGCGGATGCGCCGGCAGCCAGCCAGATGGCTCGCGCCCGGCCCTTTGACCATGTCACGCGCCCCGCCAGATCCAGCGCGGCATATGACACAAAGATTGCCAGCACCACGGAAAGAGCCACCAGCCCGTGGTCGTAGCTGCCGCGCAGGATCATCGTTGAATTCATCGTGGATGTAGGCTCGCCAGCCACACTCCTGTTGAGTCGCTGGCTACCTTACATATCGGCGGCGGCGGCAATTCCCGTGTTAGAAGAAATTAAGTTAGAGGAAATTAACCTAGAAGAAACTTTATGGACGGTGGCATCCCGGCTGCCCCGATCCGGGATGACCCGCAAAACAAAAAAGCCTCTCGGGCGAGAGGCTTTCGTCAAAACTAATCTAGTTCCTGTGTTGTGAATTACTGCGTCGCGCCCTCAGGCCTCGAGGCGGTCGTGTCCGCTGCTTTGGCGCCAGGGATGAAGAAGTTGTGATCGTAAAGATTCCGATACATCAGCCCGGCAATCTCGGCCGCTTTCGGCCCGAAAGTAGGCCTGCCGCCCTCAAGGAAAATCACTACAACCACGCGTCCCCTGCTGGTATTGGCGTAAGAGGCAAACCAGCCGAAGCGAGTGCCGGCATGAGAGCAGGTCCCGGTCTTGCCCAATATTTCTTCCTCGCTAAAGTTGAGTCCCAGGCGCCGCGCCGTGCCGTACTGCACTGCGCCCGCCATGCCCACTGAAATTTCCGGGATCAGTGGAGCGATATCCAGTTGCCGCTTGATGCGCGGCTGGAAACTCGCGACTTCTTCCGGCGTGGTCGGATGCTGCAAGTAATAGAGCGTTCCGCCATTGGCGATAGCTGAAACCATTGCGCCCAGCTGCAAGGGCGTCATCGAAATGCCTTCCCCGAAAGAACACATTTTCCCCACGCCGCCAAGGCTCTGAGGAATTACTTCGTCGGGATAAGTGCCCGCCTGCTCGCCCGGAATATCGTAGCCCGCTAATTCGCCCAGGCCATATTGGTGGGCGTAGTAAGCCACCTTCTCGAATCCCAACTTGCGGCCGAGGGCTTCAAAATATGCGTTGTTGGAGTGCGCCAGAGCCTGCGTGAGATTCATCCGGCTGCGGCCTCCGAGCGAGACTTCGGTCTCCTTCGAAACCAGGCCCTCGTTCAAGGCGGCCAGAGCCACGGAAAGTTTGATGGTCGAACAAGGTTGCGCGCCGCTCGATAACGCCAGCTTCTGATTTACCATCGCCAGCACGCGGCCGCTGGTCGGCTCGATCGCGACCACCGTGCCATTCATATTGCCTAAAGCATCAATCGCCGCCTGCCGGACCACCGGATCTTCACCGTCGGTAATATCGCCGGCCGCAATTCCTTCGGCGAACGAACTCGTGAAAAAACGCTCGTGATAGCGCCGCCTCGCGGTGGTCGCCGAGGCCCGCGTGAGACTTGTTTTGTGAGCAGTAGACGTGCGCCCGCGCGCCAGATGCCGCATGCGGCGCCGGGTCCGCTGGCTCTCGTTCACTCGCTTCGTGGATTTGGATTTATTGCTGTTCAGGGCATGCGGGTCAACGTGCGCCGCCCAAATTCCGGGCGTCAACAAGAGTCCCCCGACCACCACCACCAGACGAAGACAGCGCGTTCCCCACTTGGACATCTTAAGTTCGTTCCCCTGATCCGATTCCCGATCAAGCCTTCTGATCAGCCGGACTTTCCCCATCTGTTCAGATGCACGAAGCTTGCCAGCTCCGGCCACAAAGCGGTAACTTCTCCCAACTCCGCGATACTACGAGACTTACACTATCCAGCGCAACTTAAAAGTTTCTATGGAAAGAAACTGTATTTTCAATGTAACCCGTTATGGAACAAGTACTTAAACGGGAATTACTTCGGTTCCACAGCCCACAGTAACCCGTTACCTCGTTACTGAAAAGATGCGGCACTGTGCTGCAAAGATTTTCAGTTCTTCTTCCCACCGACTCCTTACCTCTCACTACACCTCTTACTACATGACATCGCCGCGCTTGCGCAGGAAGGCCGGAACGTCCAAGTCCTCCTGCTCGAAGTTGGCCACCATCGCGCTGCGCATGGCGTCGAGCGAGATCACCTCGGCGGTCGCATGATTGATGGCAACTGGCCCAGATTCTGCCATTCTGGACTCGTCCATCATCAAGTCTGCCGGTGGAAACGACGACGCTGCCGGCTGCGACGGACCCACAGGCTCGGGAAAATCCATGGCGTCATCGTGCGAAGCGGCAAAGGAATTTCGTACTTCCGCCTGCCGCTGGCGCGCCCGGCTGGCTTCTCCGAACCCGGTTGCGATTACCGTGATCTTCACCGCATCCTTCATTTTTTCGTCCATCACTGCGCCGAAAATAATATTGGCATCCTCGTGTGCCGCGGCCTGGATAATCGTGCAAGCCTGCTGCACTTCGGCCAGCTTCAGCGAAGCTGAGCCCGTGATATTGATCAGAATGCCGCGCGCACCATCAATCGCTCCCGCCTCCAGCAGCGGAGATGCAATGGCCCGTTGCGCCGCTTCCGCCGCACGATTCTGGCCGCTCGCGGTTGCCGTACCCATGACCGCATAGCCCATGCGCGCCATGATCGTCTTCACGTCAGCGAAGTCGCGGTTGATAATGCCGGGAATCGTGATGATGTCGGAAATTCCCTGCACACCCTGCCGCAGAATGTCGTCAGCGATACGGAACGACTCGAAGAAGCCCGCATTCTCCGCCACCGCCAGCAACTTTTCATTCGGAATCACGATGGTCGTATCCACCGATTCCATGAGCTCCGCGATTCCTTTCTCAGCCTGTGTCATGCGCCGCTTGCCTTCGAACGAAAACGGTTTGGTAACCACAGCAACGGTAAGCGCTCCCATCTCGCTCGCGAGAGAAGCAATAATCGGCGCCGCGCCCGTGCCCGTGCCGCCACCAAGGCCCGTGGTTACGAAAACCATGTCCGCGCCCTCGAGCGCTTCGATAATTTTGTCCGAATCCTCCAGAGCGGCCTTGCGCCCCACCTCCGGATTCGCGCCCGCACCCAGTCCGTTGGTCAGCTTCACACCCAGTTGCAGCTTTACCGGCGCGCGCGACAGCCGCAGCGCCTGCAAGTCCGTGTTGGCAACGATAAATTCAATGCCCTCCACTCCGGCATCAATCATGCGGTTCACCGCATTGCCCCCACCCCCGCCCACGCCGATTACCTTGATCTTGGCGTCGTTGAGAGGCTCTTCGTTGAAGCTGATACGAATCTTCGAATCGTTTTTCGCGGCATCGTTTTTCATTTTTGTTCACCCTGATTTAAATTTCTCTTACGTTTGCAACCAGCGGCCAGAGGTCAGTAGTCAGCAAAGACGGCCCGATTCTTCTGATCACTGACTATTGATCACTGTCCACTGCTCTCTCACTGCTCTGCTCCTCACCCCACCAGCAGCGCCTTCAATCTCGATCCCCAGCGATCCCCCTGAAGACCGCGCGCCACGCGCGCCCGTTGCCCGTAGTGCACCATGCCCAGCACCGTGGCAAATTCCGGCTCCGCTAACGACACCGGCATCTTTGCCAGAGGCGTTGGCCACGACAGCCGCACCGGACGCCGCAACACCGACTCCGCCACATCAAAAATTCCCGGTAGCCGCGACCCCCCGCCACTCAGGACGATCCCAGCCAGGCATGCGTCGAACATGCCGCCCTGCCGCAACGTGTCCCGGAGCATTTCAAAAAGTTCGCGCGCTCTTGGCTCGAGAATTTCCGCCACCAACCGCTGCGGCAGCAAACGTGAAGGCCGGTCGCCTACCGATGGCACCTCGACTTCGTTCCCTTCGGGAATCAGAGTGACAATCGCATTGCCATATACTTTCTTGATTTTTTCCGCTTCCGCCAGCGGCGTGCACATACCCAGCGACAAGTCGCTGGTGAAGTGATCGCCGCCCACCGGAATCACCCCCGTAAACGCCACCGCTCCCTGCAGGAAAACAATGAGTTCCGTCGATCCCGCACCCACATCCGCCAGACAGACGCCCAACTCCCGCTCATCGGCTCGCAGCACGGAATCCGCCGCCGCCAGCGGCTCAAAAACAGTGTCATCCACGTGCACGCCCGCACGATTCACCGCCGTAATCACGTTCTGCGCCGCGCTCGACGCGCCCGTCACCAGATGGACCCGCACCTCCAGTCGCGCCGCCATCATGCCCAGCGGATCGTGCACGCCTGCCTGCCCGTCCAAAATAAATTCCTGGGGAAGCAGGTGCAGCACTTCGCGATCCGCGGGAAGAGGAATGGAACGCGCCTTCTCGACCGCACTTTTAATTTCATCGCGCCCAATCTCTCGCGGACGCGTGCCCAGCGTGATGCCGCCGTGAGTGTTCACGCCGCGAATATGGGCTCCGCCGATTCCCACGCTGGCATGCTCGACGGCCGCACCCGCCTTATCTTCAGCCGCTTCCACCGCTTTCTGAATGGCCGCGACCGCCTTATCCAGGTCAACGATCACGCCTTTTCGTGAACCGCGCGATTCCGCCACCCCGTGCCCGCGATAACGCAAGCCGCCATCGGTGACCTCAACCATAAGCGCGCACGTCTTCGCGCTGCCCACATCAATCGCCGTTAGAAATCCTCCCTGCTGATTCGCCATGCGTTATTTGGTCCCCAATTTGTTCCCAGATTCACTTCCCGAGTTCGTTCTCCAACAATCTTTCCGCATCGCCGAAAAACTGCTTTTCATTGTCCCGCTCCCTGATTCGCCTGATTCTTGGCCACTCCCGGGCTGGGCTTCTGGCCTCCGCCGCCGGAGAACTTTTTCCTTGCCGCGGATGCCGGTTTCGCCGGCGAAGCCGCTTTCTTCGCCTTGGCGGAAGCCTTCCACGGCTTCGCAGCCTTCTTCGTCTTGCTTCTCAGGGCTGCCTTCTTGGGTCCAGCCGTCGCCGCCTTCGGGTCGAGTTTCTTCGCCGTCAACTCAAACGCTGGTTTTGGAATGGTGCGATCATGCGGGCCGATGCGCGTCAGCAGCGCCGCAGGCTTCACTCCCGCCGCAGCTGCCACCCTCGCTGCCGCCGGGCTCAAGGCTGCCGTCTTCGCCGTGCGCTCCATGTCCGGATTCACGATGATCTGATTGTCGTAGCGCAGATCTACCGACTCCAGCTTCTGGAACTGCTGCCGCCACGCCTGCGCATGTGTCACATAAATCTTGTAGCGCCGCAGATAATCCGACGATCCCAGATGCACCAGTACATCGCCCGCCGGATCATTCACCCGCACTTTCACGTCTTCCAGATCGGAAAGATCCACTTCACTCAAATCCTGCGAATAGCGCGCGCCGCCCGAGTCCAGTTCCCCCACCATCTCGCCATAAGTTTTCATCCGCGGCGCCCGCGTCGAAAGCGGCTCACCCGGATTCATTCCCAGAATCACAGGGAAGGAAAATTTGTGTTTCGGGGACAACTCCATCAGCGTGCCCCCCGCGTCAATCAATGCCATCCGCGGACCCACCCGCGCGAATGCCACTGGAGTCCGCTCGTGAATTTCAACTTTCAACCGGTTGGGAACAAATCGCATCACGCTGGCCGATTCCACCCACGGGATCTGCTCCAATTGCGCCTTCTGCTGGGCCAGAGGAATGAAAAAAATGTTGCGCCCAATGTCGGCGCCCATTACTTCCATGATCTGCGCCTTGGTCGCGTTCTGCATGCCCGTAACTTCAATGTTGTCGCTTGATTCCACCCGAAAGCGCCAGGAACGTTCGCCGTAGCGGTACATCGCGGCAGAGCCGATTCCGGCGCTGCACAAAACCAGAGCGGCCACAACGGCCCAAAGCAAACGATTGGCAGTTTTTTTCGGAAGAGAACCGCGGCGGGCAGAGACGCGCTTTTGCCCGCGCAGAAACGGAGATTCCTCATCCACATCCAGGTCTATAAGGCGCGCGTCGTCAATCTCCTCGCGCACGCGTTCAGCGCTGGGTGGGTACAACTCCTCCTGCAAGATGGTGGGGCCCGATTTCCGCGCCATCAGTTCAGGTCAGTTGTCGCTGTGAATCGCTGAGCCTTCAAACTATAACTTCATTTTGCGATTAGAGATAGACAAAATGTCGAAGTTTTACACAGCAGGAATCGCATTGGGCATCAGCCCAAAGAATGGACTTGAGAAAAAGACTGGACCTGAGAAGAAGTGAACCATGACGGAATCTTCTTCGCGCCTCTGGTTCCGAGAAAAAAATTTCTAAATCGGCCCGTCGCCCATTCTCACTAAAGGAATATTCACCCGCGGAATCTCAACCCGCACGCGGGGACAAATCACCCGAATCCTCGCCGGATCAAACGCCGCAGACGAAAACCGTGCCGCCTGAGCCTCAAGCCGCGCCCGGTTGGCTTCCAGGCGCGCGAAGTCGGCCTCCTGCCGTGCCGACATAGCCTCAAAGCCAGCCATTCCGCTCTGCCCCCGCGCCATCCTGGTCTGCATCCGCGCCACTGCAGTCGCCAGGCGGCAAGACGCAGCCTCGTCCCTGGATGTCATCAGGTTTGCTTTCGCCAGAAACCAGTCAGCCCGCCCCGAAGCCAACGCCAGCACGGCCTCTGACCGGTCGGTGATGCGGCCGACAACTTGATCCACAGCGCGGTGCGCCCAAACCGCGCCGCCATCCTGATAAAAACCGTTCAATCCCAGCGCCAGCACCCCAGCCGCCAGCCATCCCCACGCCTGTGTAGTTTTCATCGCCTTATCTCCGTCTGGCTGTTTGGACGAACCTGGTGGAAATCCGTTAGCAATGGAAGATACGTAGCTCACGACAAATTAGTTCCCCGCCGGTGGCGAAACAAAACATATAGAGACAGCCGACCCGGCTGTCCGGCCAGGGCGAAGCCCGGCCCGGACAAGAGATGAAGAGGTTATCGGCGACGTGGACTTGTAGAATATCTGGCAATGAGAAAAGTCATCTCATTCACCTTCGCCGGAGCGGTTGTTCTTGTGTCGCTGTGGCTTATTGGTTCCAAAGTGGGGCAGTCGAGGAGGTACTCCGCGTATAAAGCAGCTGTCGCACAATATCAGCACGACATGCCTATTGGCACAGCCAAGGAAGAAGTTAGGAAGTACTTAAACTCGCACAATATCCAGTATTACGCGGCCACGCGTGGTGGAATGCGGGTAGTAGCGTTCGAAATCAAAATCGGCGAAGATCCCGGTAGTCTTGCGTGGGGCCCTGGGACGTTTACGTTGCCTTGGAGTTCACTCCAGCCGATGTCTTGAACCAGATTCACATTAGGAGGAGCACAACTTGTTTATGATCGCTACTCCAGCCGCTTCCTTGAGAACATCGCGGCCGTATCCCACTGCGCCTCGAGCCTGGTGATCCGACGGTCGTGCTCTCGTAATTCCACGGCCACGTCCTTAAGCTCCTGTGAGGTTCGGCGCAGTTCGTCTGAAAGTTTCAAGGCCGATTGTACGGCGGCAACCGCCTCGCTAAATACGCTCACGCCTCATCCCTTATCGAATCTGTTTTTTGGCGTCCTCGCAGACTGCTGAGAATGGCGCGTGTTTCGTCCAAGTTACGCCGTACCTCGATTCGCGCCGCAGTCACTTCCTTGCGGAGAAGAGCGGTCAACTCCGCTAACACGGCCTCTTCTTCGCCCATTCGTTGCTCACAACGTGCGCGGACTAACTCCCCCACGCTCACTCCTGCTTTGCGCGCTTCTTTGCGTAGCCAGTCTCGAAAGGCTGGGGTCGTCAATACTTGCAGTCTCGCGGTTTTCATAATAATCCCTGAACCTGCATATGAGCATGCACATGCTCATATACCATTCTATCATCGGCGGCGCCTGCTTAGACCAGTCCCGCAACCTTAAGCCCCGCTCCTCCCAGCTTTTCCAGAATCATCGGTCCTAACTGCGAAACACTGCCCGCCCCCAGCGTCAGAATCATGTCTCCCTCCTGCGCCGCTTCGGCTGCCGCATTCACCGCTTCCGCAAAAGAGCTTGCATAGTGCGCATCTTTACCGCTCTTCTCCCGGATTGCCCTGGCCAGGGCTCCCCCACTCACACCCTCGATCGGCTTCTCGCTGGCCGCATAAATATCCAGCACGAACAGCGAGTCCGCATCCCCAAACGCAGTCGTGAACTCTTCCATCAGATCGCGCGTCCGCGTGAACCGGTGCGGCTGAAAAATCACATGCACTTTGCGGAAACCGCACGACCGCGCCGCCGCCAGCGTCGCCTTAATCTCCGTAGGATGGTGCCCGTAATCATCGATCACGCTCACCCCCGCTGCCCGCCCGCGCAACTGAAACCGCCGGTCCACTCCGCGAAATTGATCGAGCCCCGCGCGAATTGCCTCCACTGGCACATCCAGCCCCACTCCCACCGCGATGGCCGCCGTCGCATTCAGAATGTTGTGAACTCCCGGCACATGCAGCGTGAACTCGCCCAGGTCCTTCTTTTGATAACTCACGCGAAAGCGGCTCAACGGCTGCCCATCGCCCGGCACGTTTTTCGGCACATCCTCTGCGGCGCCGTTCGCTTCCAACTTGATCAGAAAATCCGACCCACGCTTCGTCCCATAAGTTACCGTGCGGCGCTGCGCCTGCGGCAGCAACCGCCTCAACATCGGATCGTCATTGCACACAACCACCATCCCGTAAAACGGCACGCGGTCCATAAACTCCAGAAACGTCTTCTTCACGTCTCGCATGTTGCGGTAACAATCCATATGCTCGCGGTCGATGTTGGTGACGACCGAAAGAATCGGCGACAATTTCAGAAACGACCGGTCGCTCTCATCTGCCTCTGCCACCAGATACTGCGACTTCCCCAGCCGTGCATTCGACCCCATCGCATCCACGCGTCCGCCCACCACCACAGTAGGATCAAGCCCGCCCCCAGCCAGCACCGCCGCTACCATCGAAGTCGTTGTCGTCTTGCCGTGCATTCCCGCGATGGCAATGCCGTACTTCAGCCGCATTAACTCCGCCAGCATCTCCGCCCGCTGAATCACCGGAACATGCAGCCGGTGCGCCTCCACCACCTCAGGATTTTCCGCCGCAATCGCCGAACTCGTCACCACCACTTCCGCCCCGGCAATATTTTCCGCGCGATGTCCTTCACATACCGCAGCACCCAGGCCGGCAAGCCGCTGCGTGACTCCAGAACTTTTCAAATCCGAGCCCGAAACCTTGTACCCGAGATTCAGCAGCACCTCGGCAATCCCACTCATGCCGATCCCGCCAATCCCCACGAAATGTATCTGCTGAATCTTGGCAAACATAAGTCAAGTTCTTAGCCACGAATTTGCGCGGATTCACACGGGTAAACCTAAACAATTCAAGAAAACAAATCCCCAAAAAGAAGTATCCGTGAAGATCCGTGAGAATCCGTGGCTAGGTTTGTTCTATACCCGCAACGCGCGCCGCCAGCGCCGCAATATCCCTTGCTGCATTGGGATGCGCCAATCCCCGCGCCGCCTCGCTCATCCGCGCCAACCGCGCCGGATCCCCCAGCAGCGCCGTAATCGTCTCCGCCAGCCAAACTCCCTCCAGCTTCAACTCTTCCACCCCCACCGCCGCGCCCTCGCGCGCCAGCGCCTCCGCATTCACGCGTTGATGATCATCCGCTGCCCGCGGAAACGGCACAAAGATCGCCGGTTTCCCCGCTGCCGTAATTTCCGCCACCGTGCTCGCGCCCGACCGGCACACCACCAAATCCGCCCGCGCAAATGCCGCCGGCATGTCTTCAATAAACTTGAAAACCTCGGCCGACTCCCCACAAGATTTATACGCCGCCAGCGCGTCATTATAGTCACGCTCGCCCGTCTGATGGATGATGTGAATTCCCGGCGCCTGCCGCTGCAGCTCCGGCAAGCATCGGATCATCGCCTCGTTAATCGCATGCGCTCCCTGACTTCCACCAAAGACAAGTAGCGTGGGAACTCCGCTCTGCTTGGCAGCGATCTCGAAGAACGCCTGCCGCACTGGAACACCGGTCACCTCAGCGCGCCGAAAATATTTTGCGGTCTCTTCAAAATGTACAGCCGCGCCCGACACGAACCGCGCCACTACCCTGTTCGCAAATCCCGGCACCACATTCGGCTCAAACGCCAGGGTCGGAATATGCTTCACCACCGCCGCCAGCATCGCGGGACCCGATGCATATCCGCCCACGCCAATCACCACATCCGGCGCAAATTCATTCAGCATTCGCCCCGCGTCCCAAACCGCCCGCGGCAAGTCGAACGCCGTTTTCGCTCGCGTCATCAGGCTCACATTCTTCAACGCTCCCACCCGCACCAGTTGCAGCGGATACCCCGCCGCCGGCACCAGACGGTTCTCGATCCCCCGCGCCGTCCCAATGAACAGCACCTCGGCCCCATAACTTTTCTTGAGTTCATTGGCGATGGCCAACGCAGGTATGACATGCCCACCAGTCCCGCCGCCCGCCAGAATGGCCCGCATCAAGTGACTATAAATGATTGAGCGATTGTGCCATCGGGTGATTGGGTGACTAGGTCATCGGACGGTCACTCGATGACTTAATGATTTTCACTCCGCTTGCTTGGTAATATTCAGCAGCACACCCACACACGCCAGGGTCACAAACAGCGACGACCCTCCATACGACACCAGCGGCAACGGAATCCCCTTGGTCGGCATCATCCCCAGAACCACGCTGATATTGATGAACGCCTGAAGCACCACCATGCTGGTAATTCCCACGGCCAGGTATCGCCCGAAGACGTCTTCTGTCCGCCAGGATGCCCGCATCCCGCGCCACAAGAAGATCGCAAACAGCGTTACCACAAACAGCGCGCCCACCAGGCCCAACTCTTCCGCAGTGACCGCAAAAATAAAATCAGTGTGCGGCTCCGGCAGATAAAACAGCTTCTGCTTACCTTCCATCAGGCCCGTGCCGGTCACTCCGCCAGTGCCCACCGCAATCAGCGACTGAATAATGTGGAACCCGGTCTTCTGCCGGTCGGCATAGGGATTCAGAAATGCCAGAATGCGATCGCGCCTCCAGCTCACATGAAAAATCAGAAAGTACAGCGGCACCAGCGCCGCCCCAAATGCATACGCGAAATAGCGTAGCCGCATGCCCGCCACATACAGGATGCAAGCTGCGATCCCAGCGCACGCGATGGCGGTTCCCAGGTCCGGCTGCAGCACAATCAATCCCAGCAACAGCAACACGGGTACAGCGGCCGGAGCCAGAGTCTTACGCCAGTCATCCATCGCATTCACGCGGCCTTCTAGAAAGTACGCCAGAAACAGAATCAGCACCGGCTTAGCTAGCTCCGAAGGCTGAAACGACAATCCGCCAGCATGGATCCAGCGATGCGTGTTGTGGGTGCGGTCCAGGAAAAAAACGGAGATCAACAGCAGAGTGGTGATTCCCAGAAACGAAAACACTAGCGCCGGATGTTTGTAGCGCCGGTAATCCACCCGCATTGCCACCACCATCGCCACCAGCCCCACAGCAGCCCACATCAACTGCTTCGACAGAAACGCGTACGGCGACCCAAACCGCTCCCGCGCCATCACCGCCGACGCCGAAAACACCATCACCAGCCCCACAAACACCAGCAACATGGTGACGGTAAACAGCCAGCGATCCACACTTACCCGCTTTGCCATGGGAATTCATTTCACCACGAGGAACGAACGCGCGGAAAAGGAATTGCTGATTATGGATTTTTGATTGTTGATTGTCTTGGTTCGACCCGCCGGCAGAATGCTCAGGCGTTAAAATCGAACCTTCAATTCGAAATAGCATGAGGCACCCTTGTCCGGGAAATGGTTCTACGCTGGATCGACGCGAAAAGAGTCGGCTCGAAGAGGGGCGGCTCGAAAAGAATCGACTCGAAGAGCGCTGGCGATCGCGCTATGGCTTGGTTCTGGCATGCCGAGCGTGGCTGGAATCGCACAAACTACCCAGAGTCCCAACCCTTCAAACTCCAGCCCACAATCCAATGCCTACGTCGGCAACGAAGCCTGCGCCGGCTGCCACGCTTCAATCTACAATTCTTACCGGCAGACGCCCATGGCACATGCCAGCGGGCCCGCTACAGAAGACTTGCAGCCCACGAGCTTCGTACATGCCAAATCTGACGTCCATTACCGAATTTATAGCGAAGACGGAAAAGTTTGGCTGAGCTTTGAGCGCTCCGGCGACCCTGCGGTCAGCGGCAAGCGGCAATTGCTGTATTTCATCGGTTCAGGTCATCGCGGCCGTACCTATCTTTTTTCCGTTGACGGATTTGTATTCGAGTCTCCCATCAATTGGTACGCCGGCCGCAAGCTATGGGACATGGCCCCCGCTTACAACGAGGCCCGCCAAATTCCCCTGAACCTGCCTGCGTACACGAGTTGCTTGCAATGTCACACCAGCGGTATGCAGTCGCCCATCAAAGGCAGCGAGAACGAATATCCCACGCCACTCTTCACCCAGAACGGCGTAGGCTGTGAGCGTTGTCACGGGCCCGGGGCCGTCCACGCCAGGGACGCAGTCCTGTTGAAGGGCGCTTCGATCCTGAATCCGGTCAAGCTACCTGCGGCCCAGCGGGATTCGATCTGCATGCAGTGTCATCTCGAAGGCAACGTCGCCATCGAGCGTGCCGGTCGCCATGCTTATGATTTCCGCCCCGGCGACATTCTCGATGACTACGTCCGCCACTACGTTCTCGTCGGAGATCAATCCTCGGGTGTTGGCGCCAACAGCCAGTTCGAAGCCCTTGCGCAAAGCGCCTGCAAGAAAAAATCAGGTGACGTAATGTCGTGCATGAGCTGTCACGACCCCCACTCTTCACCGCCGGCAGGCGAGCGCTCCGCCTACTTCCGCGGAAAATGTCTTGCCTGTCATGGGGCCGCATTCGGCGCCAGGCATCATCCAGAAAATACCGACTGCACCGCCTGCCACATGCCATCTTCCCTCAGCGTCGACATTGCTCACACCGAGGTGACCGACCATCGCATTCAGCGCCGTCCCGCAACGCGACCGCAGTTGTTGCAGGATTTGAGCGCACAAAAATCTTCCCCCGCTCTGATTCCGTTTCCATATTCCAAAGAGGCAGACGATGACATTCGAGATCGCGCACTAGCCTGGCAGTCGATTGCGGAAAATGGAATGCCCGAGGCGACTCGCGAAGCCGCACGCCTGCTGCCCCTGGTCGCCGCGCAATCACCGGACGACCCCGCAATCCTCTCCGGACTAGCCTACGTTGAACTCGCTCACGGCGCTATCGACCACGCTCGCGAGCTTTATCAGAAAGCGCTCGCTCTGGATCCGACATTGATTGATGCGGCTTCAAACCTCGGTGTGATTGAAGCCAAGGCAGGACACCTGGGAACCGCGGTCGGCCTGTGGCAAGCCGCGTTCGACCGCGCTCCCGGAAAAAGCAGCATCGGCATGAACCTCGCTCGAAGTTTCTGTCAGTCTGGACAAATGAAAGAGGCGCGGTCTTACGTGGAACGAGTCCTTCGCTTCAATCCCGATCTCTCCGAGGCAAGAAAACTCCTGCAGCATTTAGACGCCGACCCACCGAATTGCGCCCCCTGACGGCTGTCATCCTGAGCGCAGCAAGTGCTTCGCGAACGCGAAGCATTTGCGAAGTCGAAGGATCCCTTGCACAATCGCGCGCCCACGGCCCCGCGAGGAATTTCTATCGCTAGCCTTTGCACGCCGGGGGTTACTCTTGCGAGTGGGCTCAGAAGTTTATTCCCTGGGCTCTTCCATCTTTCTCTGTGCCTCCGAGTCTCCGTGGTGAAATCGCCATTCACGTCAATCGCCGCACAGTCTCCTTAAACACTTGCCCGCGATGTTCATAGCTCTTGAATTGATCAAAGCTCGCGCAAGCCGGGGCTAGCAGCACCACATCACCCGGCTGCGCCGCAGCGTTAGCCTTGCGCAAACCATTCTCCAAAGTCTCCGCATGCACGACTTCGACGCCCCCGCTTTTCGCGGAAAGGATCTGCGACTCGATCTTCTCCGCCGCCGCACCGATCGTGTACACGCTCTTCACCCGCTGCCGCAGCAGATCGTTGAGCACGCTATAGTCGCTACCCTTGTCCTTGCCACCAAGAATCAGGTGGATGTTCGCTGGAAACGATTCCAGCGCCTTGATCGTCGCATCCACGTTTGTCGCCTTCGAATCGTTGTAGTAGTCCACGCCGCGGATCGTCGCCACAAACTCCAGCCGGTGCTCGACCGCCTTGAACTCGCGCACTGCCTGCCGAATTTTCTCCGGAGCGCATCCCATCAGCGCTCCCGCACACACTGCCGCCAGCACATTCTCCAGGTTGTGAGCCCCCTTCAGCGGAATCTCGGAAACCAGCATGATCTCGCGCTGCCGCTCCCCATCGCGAAACAGAATGTTTCCATCCCGCACCCAAGCTCCCTGCTTCACTTCTTTCTGCCGGCTGAACCAGAAAACCTGTGCCCGAGTCCGCGCCGCCATCGCGACGCAAGTCGGATCATCGGCATTGAGTACTGCAAAGTCATCCGCTTGCTGATTCTCAAATACTCGCGCCTTCGCGTCCGCGTAAGCCTCAAACGTGCGGTGCCGGTCCAAATGGTCGGGCGTTACATTCAAGACCACAGCAATCTTCGGATGAAAGGTCTGAATCGTCTCCAGTTGAAAGCTCGACACTTCCAGCACAATCACCGTATCGGGTTGCGCACGTTCCGCCAGCGTAATTGCCGGAGTACCAATGTTTCCACCCACCAGCGTCGGCAACCCTCCCGCCGTCAGAATCTCTCCGGTCAGCGTCGTGGTCGTAGTCTTTCCATTCGATCCCGTGATGGCCACAATCGGCCCCGGCAAAAACTGCGCCGCCAGCTCAATTTCTCCGATCACCATCTCGCCCAGAGACCGCGCCTGTTGCAGCAAAGGCGCATCCACCGGAACCCCCGGGCTCACCACAATCAAATCCTGTCCCCGAAACGTGCGCTCGCCGTGGCCTCCGGTCTCAACCGTGATGCCGTGATCGAGCAGCGCTGGAATCTCATTGCGCAGTTCGTCTCCGCTCTTGGTATCGGAAACGGTAACCCGCGCCCCGCGCGCCTTCAAAAACAACGCCGACGCCACGCCGGACTTGCCCAGTCCCACCACCAGCACGCGTTTATCTTTGAGTTCCATCTGGAAACTTCATTTGCCAAGGATCATCACGAATTCGCACGGACTCAGAAAAAAAATAGTTTTATCCGTGAAATCCGTGTGAATCCGTGGCCAAGAATTTTCTACCTCAGTTTCAAAGTCGTCAGCGCGAACAAAGCGAACACCAGCGAGGCAATCCAAAACCGCACAATAATCTTCGACTCCGACCATCCCATCAGCTCAAAATGATGATGAATCGGCGCCATCTTAAATATTCTTTTCTTGCGTAGCTTGTACGATCCCACCTGCAGGATGACTGACATCGCCTCGATCACGAATACTCCGCCAATAAACGGCAGCAGCAATTCCTGTTTGATGATCACCGCAACCGTCCCAATCGCACCACCCAACGCCAGCGATCCTACATCGCCCATAAACACTTCCGCCGGATGCGCGTTGTACCACAGGAAACCAATCGACGATCCCACCATCGCTCCGCAGAAGATCGTCACCTCTCCCACTTGCGGCATGCGCGGGATCTCCAGGTAAGTCGCAAACGTCGCGTGCCCGCTCACATAAGTCAGCACCGCCAGCGCGCCTGCCGCGATCACCGTGCAACCAATCGCCAGGCCATCCAGGCCGTCAGTTAGATTCACCGCATTGCTCGACCCCACAATCATGAAGGCCACGAACGCGATGAACGGCAAAAATGCCAGCGGCCAGAGATGCGGAAAATGCTCCAGACTTTGCACCACCAGGTCGGGATGAAACTGCTTAAGGAAAGGCACAATCAATCTTGTCGAATACATCCCATAGGTCTGCATGGCGATCAGCATCACTGCGATCACAATGCTGGTGGCAACCTGCAGCCCCAGCTTTGCCCGCGCCGTCAGACCAAGATTCCGGCGATGCACAACTTTGGTGTAATCGTCGGTAAATCCAATGGCCGCGAACGCGCAGGTGGCAAACACCGCGATCCACACGAAGCGGTTGCTCAAATCCGCCCACAGCAGCGTCGGAACCACAATCGCAATCGCGATCAGCAACCCGCCCATGGTCGGCGTTCCCGCTTTTTTCTGATGCGCCTTCGGTCCTTCTTCGCGAATGTATTGTCCAATCTGGAATTCACGCAGCCGGTTGATCACCAGCGGCCCCACAATGAGCGAGGTAAACAGCGCGGTAAGACTGGCGAACGCAGTCCGGAACGTTAGATAGCGGAAGATGCGGAACGGCGGAAAATAATGTTGTAGCTTCACGAACAACAGCCAGTAGAGCAATCAGCCTCCGTCCTGCGATCGTCTCAATTTCTGCCGTCGCGACGAGTCTTCCAGATTTCTATTGCCTTCTCCAACTTCACGCCGCGTGAAGCCTTCAACAAAACCAGATCACCATCGCGCGCCTCGCGAGCCAGCCATTCCCCCGCTTCCTCGGAGGCCGCCACAAACTCTGCCCGGATTCCCGCTTGCCTGGCCGCGCCCACCATCGCCTCCGCCAGACCGCGCACTCCCAGCAGAACGTCGATCCTCTTGTCCGCAATGTGCAGCCCGGCCTGCCGGTGCATCTCTTCGCCCGCCGATCCCAATTCCAGCATCTCGCCCGCGACCACGATTCGCCGCTTCGCTGGTATCGCGGCCAGGGCGTCCACCATGGCATCGAGTGCCTTCGGATTCGAATTGTAGCAATCGTTGATCACCGTGATGTTACCCACTTGAAGAACCTGCCCGCGCTTGTCCGCCGGAACCAGACTCCCCAGCGCCGCCACCGCCTCAGAGGGCTTAAGTCCGCGCTCCAACCCCACCGCCACCGCGGCCAGCGCATTCAGCACGTTATGCTCGCCCACCAGCGGCAAGGTCGCGTGCTCGCGTACGCCGCCGATCACCACATCGAACTCAACCCCTTCTCGCCCTTTTGATTGGATCGCTTCCGCGCGCACGTCCGCCGCTGCCCGCGTGCCATACATCACCACCTTGCCTTTGAAATCGCGGCCAAACTGCGAGACGTAATCGTCATCGGCATTCAACACCGCAGTGCCTCTCGCCGGCAGCGACTCCACCAATTCATATTTCGCTCGCGCAATCCCCGCCAGCGAATCAAAAAACTCCAGATGCACCGGCGCAACGTTGGTCACTACTCCTATTTCCGGCTGCGCGATCTTGGCCAGCGCCCGGATTTCCCCTGCGTGCGACATGCCCATCTCAATTACCGCCACGTCATACTCCGGTTCCAGTTTCAAAAGCATCAGTGGCAATCCGAAATGATTATTAAAGTTCCCTTCCGACTTCAGCACACGAAATCGCGCGCTCAGCACGTGCGCGATCGCTTCCTTCGTAGTCGTCTTCCCCGCCGAACCAGTAACCGCGATCAGCGGCTTCCCCCACCGTTTTCGCACCGCTGTGGCCAGAGTCTGCAGCGCCACCAGAGTGTCTTCCACAGTCAGCAACCGCGCCTTCGTCGGATAGCGGCCCAACTGGTCTTCCCGCACCACCGCCGCGACTGCTCCTTTTTCCAGCGCCTGCTCCACAAAATCGTGCCCATCCAGCCGTTCACCTTTCACCGCAAAAAAAAGCTGGCCCGGCCCCACCGTGCGCGAATCGATCGAGTACCCTTGCGCCACTTCTTCTGCCGCGAACTCGCCCCCGGCGCTAATGAACTCGGCGATTTTGGAAAGCATCAGCTTCATCCTTTCGCTCCCGCCTTCGCTGCCTCGCACTCAAACCCCGCAGCACGCAGCCCCTCCCGCGCCACTTCCAGATCGTCAAACGGAGCTGACCCTTCCCGCGTAACCTGAACCTTTTCGTGTCCCTTCCCCGCAAGCAACACAATGTCTCCCGGACGCGCTTCGCCAATCGCCAAGGCAATCGCCTTCCGGCGATCCGCTTCCACGCTGTACTTCAAGCCAGTCTTCTGCAGCCCTACCACCGCATCGTTAATAATTGCCAGCGGATCTTCGCTGCGCGGATTGTCCGACGTCAGCACCACAAAGTCGCTGCCTCGTCCCGCGGCCTCGCCCATCAGCGGACGCTTCTTCCGGTCACGATCCCCGCCGCATCCAAATACGGTCAACACTTTTCCCTTCGTGGCAGAAACCAACTCCCGCGCCAAGGCGGTCAGATTGCGCAACGCGTCGTCGGTGTGCGCATAATCCACCACCACGGTGAAAGGCTGGCCGCAATCCACGCGTTCAAACCTTCCTGGAACGCATGCCAGTTTATCGATACCCGCGGCAATGGCGTGCGCCGGGCATCCCCGCGAGTAAGCTGCTCCCGCCGCCGCCAAAATGTTGTAAACATTTACTCGCCCGATCAGCGCCGAGAACACAGCGATCCTCCCCTCGGGCGTAATCAGATCGAACCGCGTCCCACGCGTCGTGATCTCCACTTTCTCCGCATGCAGGTCGCCACGATCCCATCCATATTTCAGCACGACGGAACTGCGTTTCCGGCTGAACTCCGCCAGCTTCGCGCCCGATTCGTCGTCCACATTCGTCACCACCACTCGCGGGGCATCCGTACCGCAGCCCTCAAACAGCACCCGCTTCGCGGCGAAGTATTCTTCCATCGTCTTGTGATAATCGAGATGATCGCGGGTCAGATTGGTAAACACCGCCACATCAAATGGCACGCCGAATACGCGTTCTTGCGCCAGCGCGTGCGAGGAAACCTCCATCACTGCGTCGGTCGCACCGTTCCCCAACGCCTCATTCAAAATGCGGTTCAAGTCCAGGGCCTCGGGCGTCGTATGCGGCGCTGGCAAAACTTTTCCTGCCACGTGGTATTCAATCGTCCCAATCAACGCACTCTTCCGCCCTGCCGCAGTCAAAATCGCTTCTACCAGGAACGCCGTCGTACTCTTCCCATTCGTCCCGGTAATTCCCGTAACCGCAATCCTCTCCGCTGGTTTTCTATAAAAGTTTGCGCTAATCCGCGCCAGCGCCCGCCTTCCGTGCGGCACCACTGCCCATGCCACGCCCAGGCGCGGCTTCTCCTCTGCCGAATCCGTCACCACCGCCACCGCTCCCGCCTGAATTGCCTGGTCGATAAACTGATTGCCGTCGCTGGATTCCCCGCGCATCGCCACGAATACGCACCCCGACTTCACCCGCCGCGAGTCATATTCCACACTACTCACCGCCGGGTCCCCACTTTGCGCGAGGACCTCCGCCCCATCCAGAACCTGTTGGAAGGTCATTGCTCCGAATTATATGGCACCGAGACTGTGAGATTGCCTTTGGAAGCCGCACAGTCTCTGTCCCCCCACAGATCAGGAAGGGTACGACTTCAGTCGTGCCATAACTGCGGCAAAAATGGAGTGCGGCTTCAGCCGCTGAGGTAAGCTCTCCACCCTGCCCGGTATCAATCAGTAGCCCGAGCGCCAGGTTACTAACGGAACGTTTTCCACCTCGCCGCCCAGCGCTACATTACTCTTATGTCCACCGGAACCGGCCAAGCCAAATCCCGTTGCGCACAATGCGAAATGCCCGAAGGTCAGTGTGAGTGCGATAAGTACTGTTGCCTCTGCCAGACCACACTCGACGTCCGCATCTGTCTGGACGGCCTGATGTACTGCGAAGCCTGCCGCACCGCCTGCGATTACAAAACCTCGGATTAAACGGCAATCCCATAGGCCAACGTAGTCGCTCACTTTGGCGAATGCTCACTGGGAGGGATAGCCCCATAAGCGCTACTTGCCCCATTAGCGCTAGCTCAAGGAACAGGTTTTAGTGTTCATGGACCCAGTCCAGGTTTCTGGCGCTCACGGTCGCAATCCTAGTTTTCGCTGCCGCTACCGTGTTTCTGTTTGCAGAGCTTGCATTCGGTCGGCGCCTCTGAGTTGTCTACGCGATGCTTCACAGGCTTTGTTGTCCGAAGGAAGGCAAAGATCGCCTTGAGGTCGTCATCGGTTAGATTCTTGTAAACCATCACGGGCATGATCGGGCTTAGCTTGCGGGCTCTGACCAGTCCGGTGCGCATCACCTTCAAGAAAAGAGCCTCGTCGTAATACGAGATTCCAGATGGATCGGGCGTGATATTCGCACTCGCGACCGTGCCCCAGGGGCCTGTGAAGGCGAAGCCTCCGGCGAAGTCCATACCGGAGACGTTTTGTCCCCGCTCTTGAGCTGTATGGCAGTCGATACAACCGGCCTGGTCGACAAGATAGGTTCCGTATCTGAACCGGTCGAGGGAGGCAACGTCGGCGACCGGCGCGGCAATCGGCTCGGGAGCGCTGCGGATCAGGTACTTTACGGGGAAAATGATTTCCGTGGCCGGAAGCTGGTTGTGGACAGCAGGCAGGGACCGCAGGTAGACCACAACGGACGCCAGGTCTTCATCCGACATATTGCGGTAGTGTTGGTACGGCATAATGGGAAAAAGGGCGCGGCCATTGTGGCCGACGCCTTCGCGTATAGCGCGGGCCAGTTGATCATCAGTCCAATTGCCCGCTCCGGTTTCCTGATCGGGGGTAAGGTTCGGCGCCACGATGCGCCCGGGCAGACCAGCGTAGGGCAGAACCTCTCCGGAAGCTTCTTTGCCAGCCGCTATGGGCGTGCCCGGGGCGTTCCAGTCATGCGGGCTGTGGCAATAGACGCAGCCGCTCAACCCCGTCACGATGTAGCGGCCTCGCTCGAGGCGTTGCTGCGTACGCTCGAATGTGCGGTTCGTGAGAGCACGCGCCTTCGGCCCCAGAAACGGACTCCACCCGATGGTCGATGTAATGCCGATAGCCAACAAGACGGCCAACGAACCTAATGCGGCGAAAAACCATTTTCCGACTCGCCCCACTTGAACGTTTCCTCCTTCGATAGCTGCCAACCATACCATGCTTTCAAAATCGGGCGTTGCGGTCTTCAATGATCCGAAAGAGTTACACAGAATGTTTACGTCGCCATGGGGAATCACCCGGAGTCATCATCCCGATCACAGCGACGACGAACATGAGGTGTATCCGCGTAACTTCTTCCCTTAAGTTAGCGCTTATGCGGGGAGAGCCCCCAAGCCTGCCGTGAGCGAAGCCGAAGGGGCTCTCGGGTCGAGCGAAGCTCGACGGTTTCGTCGTCACGCTGGCAAACTAAGATCGAGCCCAGAATGTGATCGCCAACGACTAACAGCCAACGACCGCTCTCAAATCACAACCGCTTCCTTGTACTCACCGAAAACTCTTCGCATCGCGTCCGAAATCTCGCCCACCGTCGCGCAGGCTTCCACGGCCGCCAGAATCCTGGGCATTAAGTTCTCGCCTGATCGGGCCGCATCTTCCACTTTCTTCAAGGCTTCCGCGCACGGCCCTGCATCGCGCCGCGCCCGCAGCGCCCGCACCCGCTCGATCTGCTTCGGCTCCAGCGCCGGATCGATCTTCTGAATCGGAATCGCTTTCTCCTCTTCCACCTCAAACCGGTTCACGCCAACTACGATGGCGTCTTCACAATCCACGGCCTGCTGATATTCATACGCGGCGTTCTGGATCTCCTGTTGCACGAACCCGCGCTCGATCGCCTTCAACATCCCGCCCATCACTTCTATCTTCCCCAGATATTCGGCAGCGCGCTTCTCGATCTCATTGGTCAGCGCCTCAATGTAATACGAGCCCGCCAATGGATCGATCGTCTGCGGCACGCCCGACTCATACGCAATCACTTGCTGGGTGCGCAGCGCGATCCGCGCCGCCTGCTCCGTCGGCAGCGCGAGGGCCTCGTCATAAGAATTTGTATGCAATGACTGTGTCCCGCCCAGAACCGCCGCCAGCGCCTGAATCGCCGTCCGCACAATATTGTTCTCCGGCTGCTGCGCCGTCAGGGTCGACCCGGCTGTTTGTGTGTGAAAGCGCAGCATCCACGATCGCGGGTTCTTCGCCTTGAAGTGTTCCCGCATGATCCGCGCCCACATCCTCCGCGCGGCACGAAACTTCGCGACTTCCTCCAGAAAATTGCTGTGAGCATTGAAAAAGAAAGAAAGCCGCGGAGCGAATTCATCCACGTCCAGCCCCGCCTTAATCGCCGCCTCCGCATACGCCATGCCGTTGCCTAGAGTGAACGCCACTTCTTGCACCGCGGTCGATCCCGCCTCACGCATGTGATAACCCGATATCGAAATCGTATTCCACTCCGGCACCTTCTCTTTTGTCCATGCAAACATGTCGGTGATCACACGCAAGGCATGTCGCGGAGGATAAATATAGGTCCCGCGCGCAATGTATTCCTTCAGCACATCGTTCTGCACCGTACCCGAAAGTTTGCTGATCTCCGCTCCCCGCCGCCTGGCAACCGCAACGTACAATGCCAGCAGGATCGATCCCGTTGCATTGATGGTCATCGATGTAGAGACACTGGTCAGATCGATACCGGCGAACAATCGTTCCATATCCTCGATCGAGTCGATCGCTACTCCCACCTTCCCAACTTCACCCGCAGCCAGAACATGATCGGAATCCATTCCGATTTGCGTCGGCAAATCAAACGCCACCGAAAGCCCTGTCGTCCCATTGGCCAGCAAATACTTGTAGCGCTTGTTCGATTCCTCAGCGTCGCCCATGCCCGCATACTGCCGCATCGTCCACAACCGCCCGCGGTACATCGTGGCCTGCACGCCCCGTGTGAAGGGATACTCGCCCGGGTATCCGACTTCGCTCTCGTAGTCGGAACCTTTGAGGTCTGTTGGCGTGTACAGCGGCTTCACCGGAATGTGAGAAGAAGTCTCCGGATCAAGGGAAGCGACATTGGTTCCGCGTGAGAGGTGATCCTTGAAATCAGATCTAGCCATGACTTTGACTTACCCTGTGAACCTCAGTGCCCTCTGTGGTAAAGATTTTGACTTCCGTTCGTGAACCTTAGTGCCCTTAGTGGTGAGCAGTTTTGTCCTTCCGCCGAACCCTCCAGAACGAAGTCACCCCAAACCATGCAAACGTCAATGTGAAGCAAATTGCAACCGCGACGCGCCCGAAGCCTGCCTTGCCTGCCTGATACTTCGCATACTCATGTGCCACGGCAGCCCCGCCGCTGGCCGCCATCAACAGGAAAACAACGCCCGTAACCTCCAGCCACAACTGATGCAGCACCTTTCCGAAAGCGCGAGCCGTAGTCCACACCGCGCCCTTTACCGCACGCACCGTCCGGCTACGCTTCACCTGCTGCCCGGCGACGCGCACCACTACTCCTACTTTCTGTGCAGTAGAAACTTTGCTCACGGCTCGATTTTAACAGTCTCCGGGTCTACAATGACGCAAACCTGCGCCGTGATCAAAACCCTTTCGGCACGGGCGAGCATCCAAGTACTTGTAGAAGCAATTCGTGACTTCCATGTCATCGACAGTTCTTGATTTCGCACAGCTAAAGTCCGGCATGAAATCCAGTTGGATGGCGGGCGACTTCGGCCGCATCGCGATCTTCATCACCCACACCGCCGAGGACTTCGTCCGGCGCACTCCCATCCAGCCCGGCTGCCGCCTGCTCGATGTCGCATGCGGCACGGGCAATTCGGCGATTCCAGCAGCGCAGGCCGGAGCCTCTGTCACTGGCGTCGATATCGCTTCCAATCTTCTGGCGCAAGCCGGGAAACGGGCCGCCGCTGAAAATCTGGATATCCGCTTCGAAGAAGGCGACGCCGAGGAACTTCCCTTTGCCGATCACAGCTTCGACGTCGTTCTCTCGATGTTCGGAGCCATGTTCGCTCCGCGTCCCGACTGGGTCGCCGCGGAACTGCTTCGCGTCTGCCGGCCCGGCGGTCAGATCGCCATGGCCAATTGGACCCCCCTCGGTTTCGTCGGCAAAAGTTTTCAGATCACTCACAAAATGCTTCCCGGGCCGCCCGGATTGCCCGCTCCTGTCCTATGGGGGGACGAAACAACCGTTCGCCAGCGTTTTTCGCAGGACGCTTCTGCCATCAATCTGACGCGGCGCATGGCTCAGTTTCATTACCCGTTCAGTCCCCGGGAGACGGTGGAATTTTTCCGCCAATATTTCGGCCCCACACAAGTCGCGTACTCAAGGCTTGACCAGGCTGGCCAAGCCGATTTGGCGGCGCAGACGGAATCATTGTGGGCCCAGCACAATACCGCGACCGATGGCACCACCCAGGTCGAAGCTGAATATTTAGACGTCAGGGTAACTCGCGCCTGACCCGTTATGATTAGACAGACCGCAGTTGTCGATGTGTACAACGTGAGGCGGGCTTAACGGCACGCCATTAAGGGGACCCCGTGGATCAGCGACTGAAAGAACTCATGAAGGAACTTGGCGAGGCCATCAACGAATCTCTCTCTGATTCCGAACAGATCGCCGAAGTCGTTTCCCGCATCAAAGAGGGCGGATACGACATCTTCCTGGTCCTCGAAGCCACCATCGGAGTGAGCAAGCAGGGAGAAAAGCCGTCCGATAAAGCTTCCCTGGTTACTACTCTTTCCACCAATCCAGAATTCAAGGTCAACGACCAGGATCTCAAGTTCCTGAAATCTCTCCGCATCAAGATCGAAGAAAAATAATCACAGGCCCTTCGCCCCTGCTAGCGTTATTGGAACTGCTTTTTGTGGGATCTTTGCATCGAGACCGCAGTTGCGCATTCATGCGGCAGCGTACACGGCAACGTTCTGTCCTGTGCTAACATCTACTGTTTTCCGTGGGAGCTGCGCCTTAACGCTACCTCTCGCGGAATCAGAGTCAGTCCGATGAAAGACACCCTCGGAGTTCTTCTCGCAGGCGGCGCCGGAGAACGTCTCTATCCTCTCACTCGCGACCGCGCCAAGCCCGCCGTCACCTTCGGCGGAATGTATCGCATCATCGATATCACCCTCTCCAACTGCCTCAACTCCGATCTGCGCCGCGTCTACATTCTGACCCAGTACAAGGCGCTCTCACTGAACCGCCACATTCGCGAAGGCTGGAATATCCTGGGCCGCGAAGTCGGAGAGTTCGTCGAAGTTCTTCCCCCCATGAAGCGCGTCAGCGATCAGTGGTATCAGGGAACCGCCGACGCGGTTTATCAGAACATTTATTCCATCGGCTCCGAGCAGCCCAAACACGTGCTCATTCTTTCTGGCGATCACATCTACAAAATGAACTACGGCAAAATGATGAAGCAGCACAAGGATTCCGCTGCCGACATCACTCTGGCCACCATCCAGATCGATCTCGCAGAGACTTCCCGCTTCGGCGTGGTCGACGTTGACAAGGACGGACGCATCAACGGCTTCGAGGAGAAGCCCACCGCGACCAAACTTCGCTCCCCCTGGAACCCGGAGAAGGTGGCCGGATCCATGGGTGTCTATCTCTTCAACGCCGACGTCCTCATTCCAGTCCTGCTTAAAGACGCGGAAGACCAGACCTCCAGCCACGATTTTGGCAAAGACATTCTGCCCAAGATGGTCGACGACTACCGCGTCTTCGCCTACGACTTCCTCGACGAAAATAAAAAGGAAGCTCTCTACTGGCGCGATGTGGGCACGCTCGAGGCCTACTACGAAGCCAACATGGATATCGTCGCTGTCTCGCCCATCTTCAATCTCTATGATCACGAGTGGCCAATCCGCACTCACCAGCGCCAGTACCCGCCCGCGAAGTTTGTCTTTGCCGAGAAAGACCGCATGGGCACCGCGCTCGACTCGATCGTGTCGAATGGCTGCATCGTCTCGGGGGGCACGGTGAAGAACTCAATTCTTTCCCCCGACGTTCGCGTGAACTCTTATTCTGAAGTCGACTCTTCCATCCTGTTCTCGCACGTCGCCGTCGGACGCCATTGCCGCGTGCGCCGATGCATCATTGATCGCAACGTTCATCTGCCCGAAGGCACCACCATCGGCTACGACACCGAAGCTGACCGCTCTCGCTATTTCGTCACCGATAGCGGCATCACCGTCGTCACCCGCGACTACTCACTCTTCGAAAATCCCGTGACCGTCGACTACTTCACCAGCGAGTAGCGCTCCGACCGCGAGTTCGTTCCGGGTGTTCCCCCAGAAACATTTCAAAATGCAGAACTTTTTCGGTTTGGGGTCAGCCTCCATTACGAAAGCGGACCTTACCATCTAGCGCCGGCGGTTGGACCCATGCGGCAGTATGCGGGCACGGGCGAGGCTGAAGAGTCGCACAAGCGCTGCGCTCGAGACGTTCGGCCTTGTCTTCTGAGCCCTTCCGTACTAACATTTCTCCTCGTCCGCTGGGAGTTCATCCATGTCCACCCGGCTTTCGCTTGCCGTCGTCTTCGCGCTGCTTTTGAGCTGCGTCGCTTTCTCGCAAGACACACTAAAGACCGCTCCGCTGCCTTACGATCCCATCGAACTTGCCACGGGCCCCACTACAGTTCCCGATACCCCGCAGAAGCGCGAATTGTTGCTGAACCTGCTCGAGCACGCCCGCCAGAACAATGGCATGCACGCGCCCGGCACGCCTCCGTTCTCCATGAAAGTTTCCTTCAACTCCACCGGCACGTCGCGCTACACCGGCTTCGGAGAGATCGAAGAGACCTGGATGTCAGGCCAGACCTTCCGCTGGTCGGCCCGTCTCGGCGACTACTCTCAACTCCGCATTTTCTACGAGGGCGCCGCTTATGACGACAAACCGCGCGGCCCCATCCCGCTGCGCGTTCAGATGGTGCGCTCCTCTGTCTTCTGGCCGGTCACAGGCAGATTTGCGCCTGCGCTCATCCGCATGGCGACCGCCAACTGGCAAGGCACAGAAGTCGCCTGCATGCTCATCTCCGGCAGCATGAATGACGCCACTCCCACACCCGGACGCCGCTGGGAAGAAACCGAATACTGCATCGAACCGAAGACCGGCCTGCTGCGCACCTACTCTGAAGCTCCCGGTATCTACACTGTGTACGACTACTCCGAGACGCTGCAGTTCCATGGACGCACGCTGGCCCGCCAAATCTCCATCGTGGAAGACGGAGCAACCGTCCTTCAGATCCACCTCGACAGCCTGGCTGATGCCGCCAACTCTGATCCAGACCAGTTTGTGCCCACCAAAAAAATGCTCTCGCATGGTGCCGGCGACATTCTGGTTGGACCCTTTCGCTTCCCGCAATTCGTCCCTGCGCCTCCGGGGCACAACGGAGTGATTCAACCTGTCATCGTCCACGCGGTGCTGGATAAGAAAGGGCACGTAGTCGAAGCCGAAGCGCTGCAGCACTCCGATATGTTGCTAAGCGATGCTGCGCTCGCGATAGTCGAACGCTCGAACTACCGGCGCACCGACGACCGCCCGGTGCAGCGCGAAGCCTTCATCAACGTGCAGTTCGTTCCCCCGCAGTAGTCGCGGTCGCTCGGCCTTTGGCAAGCTCGGGCATGGCGCCGATCGCAATCAGGAACCGCGCGTTGTCGATCAACTGCCACACTTCCACACATTTTCCTCGGTCGAACAGGTGTAGTAGCACTCCGGGACTGACCACGAACTTTTGGCTGGCGGGATATCCCATGTACTCGCCCTTGTTCGTCCCATAAAACGTGTAGCGGTGAGCCACTTTTTCGCCGTCACAAAAAATATCCTGACTATCGATTCTCCGGTCGGGAAATCCCCGCAAAAGCTGCTCGAACTGCTCTCTCAGCCCTCCGATACCACGTTTTGTGTTGCCGAATCCATGGTGCAGAACACCCCGGTCATAGAGCGCCAGGTAGCCTTCCATGTCCTTCGCGTTGTACCGCTCTGCTGCCACTTGAATTGCCTTTATGTTCTCGTCTCTAAGCATTCAATGCTCTCCCGCACTGGACTCTGCGCAGCCACACTTTACATTCATTCTATCGGACACAACGGGCTCTTCCTGTAGAAGAGATCGCAACGGAACCCGTTTCGGCACCGTGGCCCGGGGCGGCAAATAAGTCGTCTAGCGGCCCCCGTGGGGTCTACCGTCAGCGTAATAGCCCCGGCGGGCATAGACACGCAGTTTGTGGCCGGACTTCTGTGCCACGACAGCGATCGACCGGTACTTACCATCCACCTGGAAAT
>Ga0307478_10000360_pt1 | contig 48748 bp, 38 predicted proteins | sample atmos_gasesECM4C_2_FD_203713 | JGI IMG/M metagenome (GOLD analysis project Ga0307478, IMG submission 203713) | Hardwood forest soil microbial communities from Morgan-Monroe State Forest, Indiana, United States - atmos_gasesECM4C_05 | ecosystem: Environmental > Terrestrial > Soil > Temperate...
TGGCTTTAGATGTGGCGCGGGTGGAAGCGGGGCTGTTGCTGATCGAAGTCGACTATAGCAGTTCGAAGAAGGCGCTGATTGCGTCGCAAAAGTATTCGCCGTACGAGCTGGGCTTCGGGAAGATGGTGCATCTGGAGAAGGAGAATTTCATCGGCAAGCGGGCCCTGGAGCAGGATGCGAAGGATGGCGTGGCACGGCAGTTTGTGGGCGTCGAAGTGGATTGGACCGATGTGGAAGCGCTTTATGAACGCTACGGGCTGACTCCGGCTGCGCCGAGCCAGGCTTCGCGCGTTGCGGTGCCCTTGTACTCCGGAGAAAAGCAGGTTGGCAAGGCGACGACTACGAGTTGGTCGCCGATTCTGAAGAAGATGATTGCGCTGGCCAGCGTCGAGACCGAGCATTCCAAGCTGGGGACGCAGTTGCAGATGGAGATCACGATTGAAGCGATCCGGTTGAAGACGAATGTTAAGGTGACGGCGATGCCGTTTTTCAATCCGCCGCGCAAGACGTCGACGCCGGTGTGATGTTCTGGAATTATGACTACTCGAGTTGAGCGGCGAACAGTTGATCTCTCTGGCTACCCTGACTTGGTAGTGATTTACCTCGGAATGCGCGTGAATCGCATTGCGGGGATCAAGACGCTCATCGGATTTGGACCCAAAATATCTTCATCGGTTGAGGCGATGCCCGACGGCTTGCTGCTGCACGAAAATTTTCTCTTCTCATTATTTCCCATGCATGCGGGTATGAGGCAGTATTGGCGCGATCCAGAGTCCCTGCTGAAGTGGACTCGCTCGGATCCGCACAGAGTGTGGTGGCAAGACTTCCTGCGGGATGCCGGTGGAACCGGCTTCTGGCACGAAACCTATTTTCGCCATGGTGGCATGGAAGCGATTTACGACGATGTTCTGAAGCCAATCGGATTTATGAAATTCGCGCCGCTGGTCCCTGCACGCGGTCCGATGTTCGGCGCCGCCGCGCGTGGCGGAAAAGAATCCGGGGCAGCGCCCGTGTTGTCGGAGGCGGAACTGTATGGGGACGAACCGAAGAAGGCGGGCTGAAGAAGCAGTGCTGCTGGACAATCTCTTTCCATGAATAAAAGACTCCTGTCCGAGTCTGATCGCCTTCTCAGCATCTATGGTTGTGCAATGAGCCGGGATTACTGCTCCTCAGGAGTGGTAAATCTAACGAGGCGCCTACCAGCAGGGTAGACATTCTCTTTCAAGACGTGAGAGCGATTGAGATAAGGGCATGGTACAAGTAACTCCAAGCGTGATACCGGCCGCCTAGCGCGGAATGTAATCATTTAGCAACGGGCTGACTGCGAAAGCAAATGGGAGAATGCGCTGTTGGGCGGCGTCCGCAGTCTCCCCGGGAAACATATCTGTCGTGATACGCACCAGAGCGCCGTCGCTGCGGTTCATGCGAATCGAGTCCTTAACCAGGTAAAACTTAGCCCAATATTCGCTGGCTACCCCGCGATTGTGCGCCCAATACCAATACAGCACTAGCTTTCGCGCCCCAGCTTTGGCGATTACGTAACGGTTGGCGGGGAAAGGGCCGTGATCTGGCAGCGAAAGTGTGATGCGGTTGTTTTCCTCCGGATTCCACCCCGCACCGGGCAGGCAATGCTGCGGAGAATGGATGGTGTCGCCGGTGCGCTGGCTGGGGAAGTAGGCCAGAAATAGATCGACGGCCGGCAATCTCTCAGCTGGATTCCGATACACGCGTTCCATAAAGTCGCCGGCACCCAATATCTCCAGAGTTTGCTTGTCCAACTCGATCTCGGTGCTGTCCCATGGTCCCAGTTGCGCCGGAAAAGAAGACAGTGGCAAGCGATGGGGAATGACTTCAATGCGACCGCGTGCCTGCAGCAGGATCGCCGCAAGGGCAATCAGAGTGACAGCCAAAGAGAAGCGTAGTACTCCGGATGACTTCACAGTTCTGTCGGCTCCTCGCGCCAGAAGATGCGAACGCAGCGATGCAAAAGATAAAGCATCACCAATGACACCACAAAAATCAACCAACCCGAAAATTCATGAAAGAATCCTTCAGCCTTTTCCGGATCCCAATACTGGACCAGAAGGCCCGTTCCTACGATGCGCAGACTGTTCGCGGCAACTGCAATCGGAATCGACGCCAGGGCTAACAGCACTCGCACGCTGGTTCTCCGCTCCATCAAATAACCGTAAATAACCGCTAGAGTCGTCAACGACATAAGTGAGCGGATGCCGCTGCAGGCTTCGGCCACTTCCAGAGCCATGGCGGGAAGCACAATGACGTTGCCTTCTCGCAGGACAGGCACGCCCATCCAGGGCAGTGTCGTACTAGCGACTCTCGATGCCAGTAATTGCAGTGGGAATGTGATCTGGTTGAAGACGATGGCTGGAAAAGGGATCATCAGAAGCAGGAACGCCCACGGAAATAAAAGGGCGCGAAAAAATCTCCATCCGAAAAAAAGCACAATCAGACCAGCCAGCACGATCAGCAAGGACAAACGCGAAAGGAAGAGTTCAGCGCCCATCTGGCCGACGATGAGTACGCTCAATCCGAATGCAAGAAACAACAGCCCCGACCATGAAGGCCGCGGGCTCAGTGCGTTGAGACGCGTTCGCTCCTGCCAGATCACGAATGCGGCAAACAATGGAACGAAAAAACCGTGCGAGTAATTTGGGTCATTCCACCATTGCCCGGCAAGGTGGGCGAGAGTGGGCATATACAGCCAGAGCAATAACCCAGCGATGACCGCAGTTTTCCACCACGACCGCCGGGCACGCTCAGCGGCGGGTGCTGGCGCAATTACTCGCTCGGATTGCAGAACTTCGCTCAATGGAAAAGGCTCTAACACCCCGGGGGATGCCTCCAGCATATGCGAAGCGCGTGACGCCCGCAATCAAAAGCCTAACCGCGCAGGGGGCATCGGTCAGAGGGCGGCGGCCGAAAATCCTTCAGCTTCCGCCATGACGTTGAGGGGAAAGGAGTTGGCTAGGATTGCCCTATTCATAGGGGCAAAGGGTGAATCTGGTTACCCTTGGGTGGGCAAATACTTTCCCTTTTATGCGGAAAAGTGTAGGTTATTGTGAGTAGGTTTTTCTCCCTCCCATGCCGGATTCTGGCCCATATACTTTTGAAAACATGGCGGTAAAGTTGGAATACGATCTTTCCCCGCGAGGCAATCTTATGGTCTTTGCCGTGCTCTTAGAAAAGTGCTGATATCTACCCGGTTTTGAGTTTGTTTGTCCCGCGAGAGAAGGACCATAGATGGAATCGCATGTCCGCCGAGGCGTAGAAAACGGGCACACCGCCATGATGCGTGAGCCGCTGAGAGTGGACTTCGTGGAAGGTATGAGTCCAAGCATGCGAAGCGTGGAAGCGGTTATGCGGGAGGTCGCGCAGAGCGAAGTTCCGGTGTTGTTGCTGGCCGAGCGCGGAGTAGGTAAGAAGGCCACGGCCCGGCGGGTTCACGATCTTTCGCGGCGCGGCAGGCAAACCTTTCGGATTATTTCTTGTGCCCAACTCGGGTCTGAAAAATTTGGCGACTTGGCGGACCCAGCCGACTTCATCGGCGCAGGCACGGTCTTTTTAGAGGAATTGGCGGAACTGAGCGCCGAAGGTCAGGCCTGGCTGCTTCAGGCGTTAACTAAGACCAACGGGAATGGGACTCGCGCTCAGGGTCTGGCTCGCATTATTTGCGGAAGCGCGCGCGACCTGGAAGCTGAAGTAAAAGCGGGGAATCTTCGCGAGGATCTTTATTACCGTATTAGCGGGGTGTGCTTGCGGCTCCCGCCGCTGCGCCAGCGCCGCGAAGATATTCCGGTGCTGATGGAACATTTTTTGCGGAAATACGGTCGCGATTTTCAACGGGCGGTCCCGGCCCTCAGTGAAGAAACGCACCGCTTGTTTCAGGAATATTCGTGGCCGGGGAATGTGAGAGAACTGGAAAACGCTGCCAAAGCGATCGTGGCTTTGGGCGATGAAACGGTCGCGATGGGCGGGTTGCGCGCCATGCTGCTGCGGCCAGACCTGGGGACTAACGGCAGCCGAGTCTCACTGAAGCAGGCGTCCCGTGCCGCCTCGCGCGAGGCGGAGAAGGAAATCATTTTGCGGGCGCTGACTCGTACGCGTTGGAACCGGCGCCGGGCCGCGCAGGAGTTGCAGATCAGCTATAAGGCGTTGCTGTACAAGCTCAAACAAATGGGATGCTCCGAGTACGGGGCAACCTAGCTCCACAGGAGAGTGCATGAAGAAAGTAATGAAGCTGGCATGCTTGGCGCTGTTAGGATCTGCGACCATCGGCATGTGGGCGCAGGATGACAGCAATGCGGACGCCGTGAAGACGGCGAAAGTTCCGCCGCCGGAGGTTCAATCGTCCAGCCCGGGGGTGCCGGCCGATTACGTCATTGGTGCCGACGATACCCTGCATATCACAGTTTGGAAAGAACCGGATATGAGCGTTACTCTGCCGGTGCGTCCCGACGGAAAAATTTCGATACCACTTCTCGACGATGTTCAGGCCGCGGGCATGACTCCCATGCAACTGGGCAGTTCGATTCACGACAAACTGAAAAAATATATCGCGGATCCACGCGTGACCGTGGTGGTAACGGCAATGAACAGCCAGCGAATTTTTGTGCTGGGCGAAGTGCTTCATTCCGGACCCATGACGCTGCTGCCTCACATGACGGTGCTACAAGCGCTATCCAGCGCAGGATTTACGCAGTTTTCCAATCTCAAGGGAATTTACCTTCTCCGCGTGCAGGAGGGCGGCCAGCAGACAAAGCTGCCTTTTAACTATAAAGACGCGATCAAAGGACGGGGTACGCAACAAAACATCGTTCTCAAACCAGGAGATACCATCGTTGTTCCGTAGGCTTGGTAAATGAAAAGTGGAAGAGGAATTAAGGATGAATAAAGGCCAAATCATTTTGACCCTAACGCTGAGCCTTTTTGTGGCCAGCGCGGCCTGGGCGCAGGGCGATGAGCCGCCTGCGCCTTCCCCAGCGCCCGCCTTCGGGCCGGATTATCCAGTGCCAACAATAAGCGAGAACCCGCCAATTTCCGCCATCGATCAGCCGGGCTTGGAGCCGCATGCGGCTCCGGAGAGTTTCCTGTTGCCGGGTCTCCATTTCAGCGAGTCCGTGGATTCTAACGCGGGCAATACACTGGGCGGCTCGGCGGTGAGCCCGGTCACCAGAGGGATGGGAAGCTTGACCCTTCAGAAGCTCTGGAAAAACTACGCGGTGGCCATGGATTACATCGGCGGCGTGGTCTATTACGACCGGAAAGGTATCGGACTCCAGCAACTGCAGCAATTCGATATAGACAACAGGATCAACTGGAAGCGCGGGCAACTGGCGATCCGCGACTCATTCAGTTACCTTCCCGAAGGCAATTTCGGCTTCGAAGCCTACGGCGGAAGTGGGGCTTACAATTCAGGCCTGGCCAGTCTGGGCTCGGGCATGTTGGGGGCCGCCGCGTTCGGCGGACAGACCAGCTCGTTCAACGGTGGAAGCGGTGTTTCCGTCGGCCAGGTGCCGCGTCTCACGAATTTGGGATTAGCGGACATTGTTGAGAACCTGACTCCGAAGTCGTCGGTCACACTTTCCGCAGGGTACGGAATCGTACATTTCTACGGAGATCTCAACTCCGTGACCGGCGGCCCAGCGAACGTGGCCTTCATCGGGAGTAGTGAAGAAACCGTTCAGGTAGGGTATGACCGAACCCTGAATCCAAAGGATCAAGTCGCGCTGAGTTACGGTTATCAGGGGTTTAACTTTTCTACCGAAGGTACTGCAGTTCACTCGCACGTTTTGCAGGCGATGTACGGTCACCGTATTTCCGGGCGCATGGATTTCACCATCGGAGCCGGACCTCAGTTCACCCATATCAGTGACGTTGCATACGTATGTACTTACTTAGGCATTCCTGTCCAGATTCTTCCCAACGACTGCCCAAGCATTGGCGGGAACTTGGTGGGTGTGCCGCAAAACGCCAACCACATTGGCGCGGCCGGGCGCGTTTCACTGCGTTACAGATTTCCAAAAACCTCCGTCTCGCTGAGTTATGACCGTTTCAATACCAGCGGATCCGGCCTTTTCGCGGGTTCGCGCAGCGACAATGTGATCCTCAGTGCGCAACGACCATTGAGCCGCATTTGGGATATTTTCAGTGACGTCGGCTACTCCCGGAACAGCCGGTTACAGGTTGGCGGTTCGACCGTCAATGCGAACAGTTTCACTTACTTTTATGCCGGAGCGGGTTTGCACCGTCAATTCGGACGCAATTTCCGGGGATTCGTGAGTTATCAATTCAACAACATGAGCTTTGATACTTCATGTCCAGTGCTGGGGACGCTTTTGAGTTCCGCGGGCACCGTGGGATGCAGCAACAAGTCTCAGCGTCAAGTAGGTTCGATCGGGTTGGATTGGACCCCTCGGCCGATCCGGCTCGACTAAATTTTGCGGCTGGCCGTGAAAAGGCCGGCGGAACGGGTACTCGACAATATGGAAAACCGTGAACTGACCATGGACGACTATCTGGCGATGTTTCGCCGTCGGACTAAGGTGATTCTGATTCCGGCGCTGCTCGCGCCCCTGGCCGGATTCTTAGTCTCATTTGTTTTCTCTCCGAAATATACATCGCAGTCACTGGTGCTGGTGGAAGCACCCAAGATTCCGGATGCGGTGGTGCAGCAGGTCTTTACCGAGGATCTGACCCAGCACATTGCGACAATTGAGCAGCAAGTGCTGAGCCCCAGCCGGTTGCGGCCCATGGTGGAGAGATGGGGGCTGGCCAAGGGAGGCCAGAATGTTGATGACGCGATGGACAATATCCGGCTCAACATGACGATCCAGCCTGTAATAACAGATTTGTCGCAGTTCGGTGCGGGCGCTAAGAAAAAGCCGGGCCAGAGCAGCCCCGTGCCCGGTTTCAACGTGAACTACACCGCGTCGACGGCCCGCGAAGCGCAGCAGATCTGCACCGATCTGACTTCGATGTTGCTCGAAGAAGACCTTAAATCGAGGCAGGATGCGACCCAAGGTACAACTGTTTTTCTCACCAAACAGGTCGAGGATGCCAAGCAGACTCTCGACGATATGGATAAGAAACTGGCGGCCTTCAAGAACCAGCACATGGGTCAGCTTCCGGGAGACGAAGACAACAACCTGAAGATTCTGATGGGATTGAATTCGCAGCTCGACGCCAATACGCAAAGCCTCAACCGGGCGACTCAGGATAAGTCTTATACGGAATCGATGCTGGCGCAGCAGCTCGCTGCGTGGAAGACATCCCAGTCCGCAAGTAATCCCCAAACCCTGCAGACCCAACTCTCACAACTGCAGGCCCAGCTCATCGATCTGCAGGGACGCTATACCGAGGATCACCCGGATGTGATTAAGACAAAAGGCGACATCGCGGAGGTGAAGAAGCAACTGGCGGCGATCAATGACAACTCGGTCAAGGCGACCGATCCCGCGAGCGAGAAGGGATCTGCATCGGAACCGCCAGAGATTCGCCAACTGCGGCTGCAGATTCACCAGTATCAGGACATGATTGCGCAGACGACACGCGATCAAAAGAAACTTCAGCAGGAGATTTCGGTGTACCAGAGCCGGGTATCTTCGAGCCCTGGCGTCGAAGGCGAGTACAAAGAATTGGCTCGCGACTACGACAACGCCCAGAAAGTTTACCTCGACGACTTGGCCAAACAGAGCACTTCGAAGATGGCGACCCAGGCGCAGCAGCAGCAGCAGGGAGAACAGATGGCGCTGCTCAACCCCGCCAATCTTCCGGATTCGCCGAGCTTCCCCAACCGGTTGTTGTTTGCCGGTGGTGGATTGGGTGCCGGGCTGGTTTTGGGGCTTGGTATTACCCTCTGGCTTGAGTTGCGCGATAAGAGTATTCGCACCGAGGCGGATGCCGAAGCTGCCCTGGGTCTACCGCTTCTGGTTTCGATTCCCTGGGTCGTAGAAACGGCCCCAGCAAATGGCAGTGAAAAACGCCGCTTCTGGAGCCGAAAGAAGGAACCAGAAGAGAAAGAAACAGCAAGAGTTTAGGCGAGGGCATCTAGGCAAAGACCATGTACAAAGAGTTTTATGGCCTGCGGGCGAATCCGTTTAACGTCAACCCAGATCCGCGTTATTTATTTCTGACGCGGCATACCGAGGAAGCGCTGGCCTGCCTGACGTATGGCATCCAGAGCCGAAAAGGGTTTGTGTTGCTCACCGGGGAAGTAGGGACGGGCAAAACCACACTTATCAATAAGCTGCTGGAGTGGTTACGGCTGCAGCAGGTGGCTACCGCCTTCATCTTTAATTCGCGGCTCAACACGCCACAGTTCCTGGATTACATGATGGCAGACTTCGGCATCCCGTGCGATTCGAAAGCCAAGAGCCAGATACTGCTGCGGCTCTACAACTGGCTGCTGGATCGTTACCGCGCGGGCGAGACCGCAGTGCTCATCGTCGATGAGGCGCAGAACCTGAGCGATGAGGTGCTGGAAGAGATTCGCATGCTGACCAACCTGGAGACGTTCACCGAAAAGCTGCTCCAGATTGTTCTCGTGGGCCAACCCGAACTGGAGCAGAAGCTGAAACAACCGCAACTGCGCCAGCTGCGGCAAAGGCTGACGCTGCGTGCCAAGACCTATCCGCTCACGCTGGAGGAGACCAAAGCTTACGTGCAGCAGCGTCTGCGGATTGCCGGTTCCAACGGCCAGGAAATTTTCGATCGGGAATCCCTGGTCGCGATTCACCGCTATGCGAATGGTATTCCGCGGGTCATCAACCTTCTTTGCGAGCACTGCCTGGTGAGCGCATTCGTCGATCAGCAGAAGGTGATCGTGCCGGCAGTCGTCGACGGCGTGGCCCGGGACTTTGATCTGGGCGACAGCACGGCCGCGGGTGTTTTGACGCCCCCAGTTCCCTCAACAGGGCCCGAGAAATTTGATTTGGTCGAAGCTTTACGGTCGCTGGCCACTTTAGCCGACCGCTTGCGCGAAGAAGAGAAGGACCTCCCCAAGGAAGGGAAACTATGAGCAGAATTCACGAAGCCTTGAAAAAAGCCGAACAGGAGCGAGCAGTATCGCAGGGAGGTTCGCCGCATCCTGGTTTCGCGACGCCGGAGACCTCTGAGCCGCCCGTGAGGGCGAGCCAGGAAGAGCCGGTGACAACGGTGGCAACCGGGGTGCCCTCCGGTGGTGTTCCGCTAACCTCGGCGATGCCTTATTTTGCCAGTCCTTTCAGTCTCGACGCTTTGCTGGCGCGCTGCCCTCAGTTGCAGTGGAAGCCCGATGAGACGATGCTGTTTTTCAACGGCGACGATACGGCGCGCGGTACGGAAGAGTTCCGCACGCTACGCTCCCGCCTCTATCACACGCGCGAGAAGATGACGCTCAAGAAGTTGCTGGTCACCAGCGCGCTGCCCAAAGAGGGCAAATCTTTCACCTCCGCAAATCTGGCGCAGGTTCTGGTGCGGCAACACGGTCGCCGCGTGTTGCTCATCGATGCTGACCTGCGCGGTCCACGTCTTCACCTGATGCTGGGCACAACCGCGTCCCCCGGACTCTCCGATTACCTGCAGGGCAAGAGCGACGAATTTTCGATCATGCAGCGCGGGCCGATGGAAAATTTGTTCCTGATTCCCAGTGGCGACGAAATCTCCGATCCCGCCGAATTGGTGGCCAACGGACGGCTGAAGTTCCTGCTGCAACGAGTGGAAGCTTTGTTCGACTGGATCATCATCGATTCGCCGCCCGCGGTCCCCGTCTCCGACGCCAGCGTGCTGGCCAAGAGCTGTGACGGTGTGCTGATGGTCGTCCGCTCCAATGCCACTCCGATCGATATGGCGCGCCGGGCGCGAGAGGAATTTCCAGATCAGGCCCTGGTGGGGGTTGTGCTAAACGGCACCGATGGTCTCGCCATCCCTTATTCGCGCTACTACTACGGGGGTACGGGAAGAGCCGTGACCGAGTCCAAGTCCTAGGAAATTGGGGAAAGTGTGATCCGGCTTTTCAAAGTCTATTATCCGCTGCGCACGCTAGTTCTACTGGCGGGCGAAGCCATGATCGTTTGGCTTTCGTTCGTCATGGGAACGATGTTGCAGAACCGTGAGGATAGCTGGCTTCTGCTCAATGTGGAAAACGGCTACGTAAAGATCCTCGCCGTTACCTGTGTTGTGCTGCTTTTCTCCCATTGGTTTGATCTCTACGATTCCTCCCACTTGGGGGCGAAATGGGACCAGATATTTCGCCTCTTGCTGGTCCTTGGGTGCGTGGCGCTTGCATTGTCGGCTGTCGGTTTCCTTTATCCGGGCATTCTGCCTGGAAATGGATCGGCCCTGGCCGGCCTGATCATTCTCACGTTTACTTTGCTCGGCTGGCGCGGTGCTTACTTCTGGATGGTGAAACAGCCCTTCCTGCGAGAGCGGGTCTATATCTTGGGCACAGGCGATCGCGCTGAACGCCTGGTGAGAGGTCTGCGCGAACGTTCAACTCTAGGCATTGAGGTCGTGGGGTGGACTGGGGATGTTGCGGGAGAATTGACGCGCGATACCGTGGCATCGCACCTGATGGGAGTGGCGAAAGAGCAAAAAGGCGTGCATCGCGTGATCGTCGCCATGCCGAACCGTCGTGGAACATTACCCGTAGAAGAACTACTGGATCTTCGTTTGGGGGGCGTCAAGGTGGAAGAGGCGACCTCGTGGCTGGAGAAGATCACGGGAAGGATTGAAGTCGAGCACTTGTACCCCAGTTGGCTGATTTTTGCCGACGGGTTTCGATTCAGCAGCGTCTTCCGCATGGTCCGCCGGATGGTGAATTTTGCCATCGCCCTCGCCGGGCTGATTCTTTCCTTGCCCCTGCTTCCTTTGATCGTGCTGGCCGTCAGATTGGATTCTTCCGGCCCCGTGCTGTACCGGCAGCAGCGCGTGGGAAGGCGAGGCGTTAGTTTTTATTGCTACAAGTTTCGCACCATGCGCGTGGATGCGGAGGCCGATACGGGCGCCACCTGGGCGACCGATGACGATCCTCGTATTACCCGAGTTGGCAAGTTCCTGCGCTCCTCGCGGCTTGACGAAATTCCGCAGCTGTGGTGCGTGTTGAAGGGAGACATGCATTTCGTAGGACCACGTCCGGAGCGGCCTGAATTCGTGGAATGGCTGAGCAAGGAGATCCCCTACTACGGTGTACGGCACGTCGTTCGGCCAGGAATCACTGGCTGGGCTCAGGTGCAGTACAAATACGGGAACACTCTGGAAGACGCTCGGGAAAAGCTCCAGTACGATCTGTTCTATATCAAAAACGCCTCCGTGGGGCTGGATCTCTTGATCCTTTTCCAGACCATCAAGATTGTCCTGCTGGGCCGGGGTGCGCAATGAGATTCGCATTTTGGGGCACAGCTACCCTCATCGTCTACACGTACTTTGGCTATTTTGCTTGGTTGTGGGTGCGAAGCCGATTGTTCCCGTGGCCGGTGCGGCGCGGCGCGTATCAACCTTCGGTCTCCATTATGATGGTTGTTCGCAACGAAGAGAAGTTCTTACCGGGGAAGCTAAGCAACCTGCTGGAACTTGATTATCCGGCGCATCTGCGTGAGGTGGTTGTGGTCTCGGACGGCTCCGGCGATCGGACAGAAGCGATGCTTCGAGAGTGCTGCGATCCGCGGTTGCGGATCGTGTTGAACCAATTGCCCCGGGGCAAGGCTTGCGGGCTGAACGATGGCATTCAGATGTCGCAGGGTGAACTTGTGATATTTACGGATGCCCGTCAGAAGATCGAGCGCGGCGCTCTGCGCATACTGGTCGAGAACTTTGCGGACCCGGAAGTCGGCTGCGTCAGCGGAGAGTTGATGTTGGGAGATCCCGCGTCGGGCGAGGCCGCAGAGGGCATGAGCTTGTATTGGCAGGTGGAAAAGAAAGTGCGCGAACTGGAGGCGGCGTCGGGCTCGGTAGTGGGCGCGACCGGCGCGTTCTATGCAGTGCGGCGCGAACTATTGATCCCCGTTCCCGAAGGGACGATCTTGGACGACGTTTATATCCCCATGCAAGTTGCGAGGCAAGGGAAACGTGTGGTTTTTGAGCCGCGCGCGCGCGCATGGGATAGTGCGGACCTGGGGACGGGACGAGAGTTTGCCCGCAAAGTGCGCACTCTATACGGCAATTATCAACTCCTGCAATTGGCGCCCTGGATTCTAAGTCACAACAATCCGATCCGCTTCGAGTTCATCAGCCATAAGCTGTTGCGCCTGGTTACGCCTTTTGCATTGGTGGTTGTGTTCGTGACTTCGGCGTTCCTCCCCGGTTCGGTCTACCGCATATCGTGGCTTTTGCAGATTGCGTTTTACGGGATGAGCTTATTGGCCCTATTGCAGCTCAAGCGTGGATTACTGGCCCGAACTGCCAATGCCGCACTGACTTTTGTGCTACTGAATACCGCCGCGCTGGTGGCTTTCGCGAACTTCGTTACCGGACGCAAGGCGATTTGGATTCGATAGGACTGGAAATGAAAAGATATCAGGGATAAGGATATGGCAGGGGATACATTATCGGAGCGCGATTTAGCCGAGATAGAACGCAGTGCGGAAGAAGCGCGGAGAACCATCCTGGAGGCGCCCGATCGCAGGCAGATCGATCGTTACCTGAGTCCGCCTTCCGATACTCCTTACAGTCTGGAATATGCGTTTTACTTACTTGGGAATATTCGCGGAAAGACTGTGCTCGATCTTGGTTGCGGCACAGGCGAGAATGTTGTCCCCCTTGTCGAGCGCGGAGCACAGGTCATGGGGATTGACATCTCTCCCGAACTGATTGAGTTGGCCCGGCTACGTTTGCAGACGGCCCACGTGGAAGCCGCGCTAAAGATTGGTTCTGCGTACGATACGGGTCTGGACAGAGGGTCGGTCGACATCATCTTTTGTATGGCCCTGGTTCACCATCTGGATATCAGGCGGGTTCGTGACGAAATGTTGAGGATCTTGGCCAATGGCGGAGTAGTGATTTTAAAGGAACCGATTCGATTCTCTGAGGCGTACGCATTTCTGAGGGGCTTGTTGCCAGCGCAAGAGAATGTTTCGGAGTTCGAGCACCCGCTAACTCGCGCGGAGCTCGCCATGATGACAGAGCATTTCGATGTTCGAGAGGAGCGATATTTCCGGTTGCCATGGCTGCCGCTGATTACCGGCATTCTGCCACTACTCAGTTCCGCCATGTGGAAGGTCGACGGTTGGGTTCTGCGACATTGCCCTCCGCTGCGAAAATACGCAACGGTTGTCGCGATGAGGCTGGTAAAAAGTGGTGGTCAAGGTGCCGCGGCGATCACTTGAGTTCACCAGTCTTAGATGTACGCCCGGCGAACGATCTCGATGCTGCGGCCGGAAGAAGCCGGTGAAGTCATTTAGGCTCCATGCCGCAGATGGAGAAGCAGTCGTAAACGGAGTAAGGAGCGGATTAAGTGGCAACACTCGCAAATGTGATTGATAAACCTGCCGGACGGAAACCCAGCAGGAGTCCGCTGGCGTATCACGCCCTGCTGTTGTTTACGTTCTTGTACTATACCCGTCCGGAAGACCTCATTCCCGGGCTCGATGTCATTCCGCTGGAGAAGATCATCGGAGGGGTTGCGCTTATTGCCTTGGTGGCGACCCTAGCCTCTGGCGGCGTCAAGAAAAAGCTTCCTCTGGAGTTGAAGTTGCTGTTGCTGTTGTTTTTACATCTGACCCTGTCGATTCCTTTCGCGTATTGGCGGGGAGGAGCATTTGGCACAGTTTTCGGAGCCGTTTTCAAGGCGGTTACGGTTGCCTTGCTGGTGACGCTCATCGTTGAAAACTTCGTGCAACTTCGCAGATTGCTTTGGGTGCAAGCGGCCTCGTTGGTGATCATAACCATATCGTCCCTCGCAATCCACCACACTCAGGCGGGGCGTTTGATCGGGGCGTTGGGCGGGATATTCGAGAATCCCAACGATTTAGCCATCAACATTGCCATCAATTTTCCGCTCTGTCTCGCGTTCGCCCTTGTGACCCGATCCGCGAGCAAAACCGCGACTTGGACGGTGGGATTACTCGCTATGTTGCTCGGCGTGGTCCTTACCTACTCGCGCAGCGGGCTGCTGGCGATGACTGTGGCCGTTCTCATTTGCCTGTGGGAGTTTGGCATTCGCGGCAAGCGATTTTATTTAATTGCGTGGGCTTTGCTGCTCAGCATGGTGGGCGCTGCTGGAATTGTCGCGACTCCGCACTACATGATGCGCGTCGAAAGCATCTTTCGGGGGAATATCGAAGGGGCCGAGGATCACGGATCCTGGGAGGCCCGGCGCGAACTGCTGATTGACAGTGTTCAGGAAACGCTGCAGCACCCCATCTTTGGTATCGGCGCCGGCAACTTCGGTGCTGCCACCAAGACCTGGCACGTGACCCACAACACCTACACGGAATTTGCTGCAGAAGGCGGTCTGCCCGCGCTCTTTTTGTACCTCGCTATCTTATTCCTCGCTTTCCGCAACTTGAAGAGAATCCGAGCGCTGCCGCTGTACAAAGAAAATGCAGAAATTCGTGTGTTCGCAGGCGCCCTCTGGGCCAGCCTTCTGGCCTTCGCCGTCGGATCTTTCTTCGCCAGTTTTGAGTATGAACTTTTCCCCTACTTTATGGTGGCCTATACGTCCGTGCTTTATCGCTGGTGCGCGCAACACTCCGAGGGAAAAAGCGCCGAAGGAGTATTGCCGGCACGAGTACTCGCAACCAAGCCTACCGTCCAGCGGTGGCACGAGCGAAGAGAATCATGGAAACGATAAAGCAGCCGGCTGTGAACCTTGAGGTGCAGCGATGTGCGGAATAGCCGGAATGATCGGGCGTCCGGGCGAGTCCATCCCGGTAGAGCAGGTCCGGCGCATGACCGACACTATCGTGCATCGCGGCCCGGATGAAGAGGGAATCCGTGCGTGGGGGAACGTCGGCCTCGGCATGCGCAGGCTGAGCATTATCGACCTTTCGGGCGGACAACAGCCCATCTACAACGAAGACGGCACCGTGGCAGTGGTTTTCAATGGCGAGATTTACAACTTCCAGGAACTACGCCAGGAATTAATGCAACGCGGCCATCAACTTCGCACCCGCTCTGATACGGAAGTGATCGTTCATCTGTATGAAGAAATGGGCGCCGATTGTGTCCGCAAGTTGCGAGGCATGTTCGCCATTGCCCTCTACGATGAAAAACGCAAATCGCTTCTGCTGGCCCGTGACCGCTTGGGCAAGAAGCCCTTGTTCTACGCGCTTCGGGAGGGCAGGCTTTTTTTCGGATCGGAGATCAAGGCTTTGCTGGCGGCTGCGCCGGAGCTGGCCGAGGTTGACCCCGAAGGCGTCCTGCAATTTTTTTATTACGGATATATTCCCGATCCGCGATCTGCATTTCGCGACGTTCAAAAACTGCCTCCCGGCCACTTAGCCGAATACCGCAACGGGCAGATCCAGGTACGGCCTTACTGGGATGTTCCAGCATATGGCGGAAACGATCCCGGCTCAGACGAAGCATGCCTTGAGGAGATGGAGCGCCGGCTGGACGAGGCCGTGAGGATGCGCCTGGTCAGCGAAGTCCCCCTGGGTGCCTTGTTGAGCGGTGGAGTGGATTCCTCGATTGTTGTCGCCCTTATGGCGCGCAATAGTTCCAGCCGGGTCAAAACATTTTCGATCGGCTTCCGCAAAGCGGACTTCAACGAGGCTGAGTATGCCCGCCTGGTGGCCGAACGCTTCGGAACAGACCACCACGAACTGGTCGTGGACCCGGACATCAACGAGACCTTGAACTCCTTGACGCGATTGATGGAAGAGCCCTTCGGCGATTCCTCGATGATACCCACCTACTGCGTTTCCCAGTTGGCGCGGCAGCATGTCACCGTGGCGCTCTCCGGCGACGGCGGCGACGAACTTTTCGCCGGCTATGATCGCTACGCGGTGAACCTAAGGCGGCAGCAGTTCGAAGTGATCCCCAACTGGGTGGGCGGTCTCTACCGCAATCACGTTTATCCTCGCCTGCCTCTGGATGTTAAAGGCCGCAAATTGGCCTGGAACATCACGCTGCCCCCGCGTGACCGCTACCTGGATGACATTTCGTTTCTTCCAGTTCTCCACCGCGAGCGCGGCCTGTTCACCGATGAGTTCGTCGCTCATGCCCGGCGTTGTGTCGACCCTTTGCGTCAGTTTCAGCGTTACTACGACGAGGCGCCGGCGACCGACCACTTAAGCCGGCTGATGTACCTGGATACTAAGACCTATCTTGCCGGCGACATTCTTACCAAAGTTGACCGAATGAGCATGGCAAACTCCCTGGAGATGCGCTGTCCCATCCTCGATCATGTTTTTGTGGAGTGGGTCGCGGGCTTGCCGGCGAAGTACAAATTTCGCGGTGGAACCCGCAAATTCCTGTTTAAGAAGTTGGCCGAGCGGCTGGGGATTCCGCCGCAGCTTCTTCACCGCCGCAAGCAAGGATTTTCGCTTCCCCTCGTGCACTGGATGCGCCACGAACTGAAAGATGGCATGCTCCAAATGCTTCAGGAGCCGCGCTCCATGCAGCGCGGATACTTCAAGCCCGAGTCGGTACGCTTGATTCTCGACGAACACTTCCGGGGCCGCCGCGATCACTCCTGGGTTTTGTGGATGATGCTTATCTTCGAGCTCTGGCACCGGAATTTCCTGGAAAAATACGGTCAGGAGTCGTTTCCCGCTTCGCCGCCATACCTCCCAGATTCGATCTATGGTAAGCGAGTTGCGCCTGCGGAATTGGGAGATAGCCCGCTGTGATCGCCTCTTCTACAACTGTTCGCAATGAAAAAAGTTCAGCCGCAGGGCCAAACGGGCCTCTGTCTGTCTTTCTCATGACCAACACGCTGGAGACGGGCGGGAGCGAACGTCAATTTGTAACCATGGCAAAGGCTCTGGAACGTGAAAAATTTTGCGTTAACCTCGGCTGTCTGAATCCGATTGGGCCGTTTCTTGCCGAGGTCGAAGGAATCCTTGCATTCCCCGTAGGAGGCAGCCTGTATGGTTACCAGTCCTGGCGTTCGCGGCTGGCTCTAGCACGTTTTCTCCGCAAAAAACGTGTAGCCGTCGCGCACTCTTTTGATTTCTATTCCAATCTTCTTCTGATTCCGGCGGCACGGTTTGCCGGGGTGCCGGTTGTGCTCGGAAGCCATCGCCAGTTGGGCGACTTGCTCACGAAAAAGCAGTTCCGGGCGCAGAACGCGGTCTTCCGGTTGTGCGATCGCGTGGTCTGCAATTCGGTCGCTGCGGCCTCGCGCCTTGAACAGGCAGGAATTCGCAAAAGCAATCTGGCAGTGATTCCCAACGGGCTGCGGGCGGAATTATTCGGGCCGGTTGCGCCGGCCTTGCCCCGCGATCCGCGCATGGTGCGGATTGGAATGATTTCCCGGATGAATCATCAGGTCAAACAACACGATCTGTTCCTGCGCGTGGCCGCGCGCCTGGCACGCCGCCTTGCGCAGGTACATTTCGTGCTGGTGGGAGATGGTCCGCTCCGGCCCGAATTGGAAGCTCTTGTCGAGCAGTTGGGCCTGCGCGATCGAGTCACTTTTCTCGGCGACCGCCGCGATATCCCGGCCGTGCTTGCGTCGCTGGACATCAGTGTGTCGGCGTCCTCGTCGGAAAGCCTTTCCAACGTGATTATGGAGTCGATGGCGGCTGGAATTCCCGTCGTGGCGTCAAACGTCGGCGGCAATCCTGAACTCGTGGCGCAAGGAAAGACTGGATTATTGTTTCCTCCCGGCGTTGAAGAAGAATTCGCCGTCGCGCTGGAAACACTGGTGCTGCAACCGGAACTGCGAAAACAGTTCGCTGCATCCGCCCGGGAGCGCGCGCAGGCAGAATATGCAATTCCACGGGTGCGAGATCGCTACCAGGATCTCTACCGCGGACTGCTCGCAGAGAAAGGCTGGAAGCCTCCACTGGCGTTGGAATCATTGCGACCGGCGGATATAGGGGAGGGAAGATCGCATTGAAGAAGATCCTGCAAATCGGCAATTGGCCTCCGCCTCTCTGCGGATGGGCCATGGGTTTGGTCGCGTTGCGGCGGGAGTTAGAGAGCCGCGGCTGGGACTGCCCGGTGCTGAACCTGAATGAAAACCGGCGGGTCATCAGTCCCGAATACATTGATGTGCAGGATGGCTGGGATTATCTGCGCAAGGTCTGGCGCCATGTCTGGCGGGGTTATGCGGTTCATATCCGGGTGAACGCGGAATCGAAAAAAGGATATGTCCTGGCGCTTGTGGCTATGTTGCTGGGCCGGCTCGGGGGGCGTCCCTCACTGCTGACTTACTGCGGCGGCCACCGTCAGACTTTCTTTCCCGCCCCCAAAGGTTCTTTCCGCTACCGGGCGTTCGCGCTCCTATTTCGGATTCCGACCCGCATTTATTGCGACAGCGAACCTGTGAAACAGGTACTGCTCACTACAGGCATTGACGCTGCGAAGGTGATGCCCGTGCCGTTGTTTTCCTCGGAAAACATTCACTTCGACCCAACCGATCTGGACGACTCGGTGAAAGACTTCTTCTCTTCACGGCGTGGCGTTTTTTTCCTCTATATCTGTTTTCGGAAAGAATACATGCTGGAGTTCATGGCCGGAGCTATTCGCCAATTTGCGACGCGCTACCCTTCTATTGGTTTCCTGCTGGTGGGGACCAGCGATCGCGAACTCGAACTGATTCGGCAGTTTTTTCGCGATCAAGGGCTGGAACATTGCGTGTGCATCACTGGTTCTGTTTCACATGACGCCTTCCTGACCATGCTGACAAAGTCTTTAGCCTGTATTCGTACTCCCATGACCGACGGCGTATCGTCCTCAGTGCTGGAATCTCTCGGTCTCGGAATCCCGGTTTTGGGCAGTGACAATGGCACGCGGCCGGCGGGGGTGGAGTTGTGGCGGCAGGAAGATCCCGAATCGCTGCTGAAGCTGATGGCGGAAGCAGTGGAGGATCGTCCCGCTATGGCAGCGCGCATGCCTCGCTTTTCCGCCGATGATAATACGAGCAAGTTAGCCGATGACGTGGAAATCGCTTGCGGCAGCGAAGCCCGTTCGAAAAATGCCCGCACGGTTCCGGTCTAGGCAGGTCGCGAACCTCGGGCGTGTGTTATTCCTCGCGCAGCAGGCGCGCCCGGAAGCGATCGTAAAGCGTGTTTCCCAGCAGCTTTTTTGCGGCATCCCGAGCGGATTCCGTCCAACGCATTTTGCGTAAAGCCTCTCCTGTGCACACCCGATGGAATTCGGCGTTGTTCATTGTGCGCAGAATGGCCACTCGCCCCAGCAGGAACGGATCGATTGCCGGAGAATTCGCATGAGCGCGGCTGGTGGCCACCGAGAAGTAGCCGGCATCTTTCGCCACAGCCAATGCTCTTGCGTCATACCGGCCGCCGGGACAGGAAAAATGTTCAACTCTGCGGCCAATGATGTCTTCGATTGTTTTCCCCGCATCCGAAATCTCGCGTTGCAAATCGGGACGGGCCAGGTCATTCAAATAAGTGTGCGTCATGGAGTGACATCCAATTTCAAAACCCAAAGAGAGAAGCTCTCGCAGTTGTTCCGGCGACAAATAACCGGACTTGCCGAGAAAGCCAGCAGTAACATAAAACGTGGCGTTGAATCCGCTCTCTTTAAGAATCGGCGCAGCGGCAATGAGATCGGTCTCGCTGCCATCGTCGAAGGTGATGGCCACTGATTTCTCAACCGGGAAGCTGAGTGCCTGGCTCACACTCAGGCCGCTCCACCCGTCTTGCCGAAGGCATTGGATCTGCTCCCGGAACGATTCTCGGGAAAGAATGTAGCGCACATATCCCGGCTCGGACTGGCACAAAGGCCGACCCGGCAGTTCGAGTTCGTGATACATCAGAAATACGATGTTGCGCCCCATCAGAAAATCCTGCGGAGTTGTGCTTTCACAGATTCGGGGAACCGTATACCGTACCGGTCGAGAGCTTTCTTGCTGTTCTTTAACCAGTTCCTCATGCGATGGGAGCGCGCGTGCACCCGATCGAATTGCCGCAGAAGCGGATCGGGCAAAACGCCCGAAGAAGGCAAGTGAAGATCCTCTTTCTGAGCAGAATATTTTCCCTCTCTTAGGGCAGCTAGGATAGCGCCGGTTTCTATCGAGTCGCAGTCGAGATTGACGAAAAAGCTGCGAAATTGTCTTTTCCAGTGCAGATCAATTCCGTAGAAGGCGTGCATGCCGGGCGAGCGCCCTTTGAGTCGCTGCAGCAAGGCAAACGTGCCGGACCGCGGAGCGTAGCGGCCGTCATATTTTGTGTTCCAGGTTTCAATTCCCTGCGGCAGAGCCGCGAAGCCTTCGATCCACTGGAAGAAATCATCTCTGGGATGAGCGACCACGGAAAGTGCGCCCTGCGCATCGATATGGCGAATCACTACTTGTGGGTCCGTTGCGGGAGTAAGTTGCGTGGCGTGGTAGCCGAGGATGTGCATATTGCGCTCGCACCTGTATTCCAAACCTGGCACGAAACGGAATTTTGCATCGGAAAGCGCTTCGCACTCCGCAACGTAACGCAGTATTGAGTCCTCATTGAAGTACTCGGCATGATCCGTCATGCACACGAAGGAACAGCCTTCGCAGAGAAAAATCTTGCGCAGCTCATCCAACGTGAACTCCCCGTCCGAGTACCGGCTGTGAATGTGGAGTACGCCTTTCAGCATGGGATTTATTGTGTGGATCCTTTCCCGACGAGGCGTTGCAAAAGAATTAACCAGTCCGCTGCCTCAGGCAGCGGATCGCTCCATTGAAACAGATCGTGATAGGTTCCGGGAACTGGAGTCAGCACATTCAACAGAGTGCGCATGCGACCCGGATATGCGCCGGGATAGCCCGGGGGAACGCCCTTCCAGACTTCCACCAGATGGCGTGCATCACCTAACAACCACCGGCAACGAACTCCAACCCGATAGCCCATGCTGGGCTCGATGTCTCCATTTTCCGCCAGGCGCGCCAGCAGCGCCGGAAAATCCGCCCCTGCATAGCAGGCCAGGGGCAGGGAATGCCAAAAGCGCCCATTTACTTCCATAAAAACCGGCGGAGATCCCTCCTGTTTGCGATACTCCACCATCGCAACTCCATGCCACCGCAGCGCCGTCAAAATTTTCAAAGAGCACTGCCGAATTTCGGGGTCGGGCTCAATGCTGATTCTTACCGCACTGCCCGAACCAGTTGGATGGACATCGCGGATCCGCCGGTGGGCAAACTCGGCTCGCACTTCGCCGTGATGCATGAGCGCGAAATATCCTGTTCCTTCCCCCGGAACGAATTGTTGCACCAGCACGGCCGAAGAACGTTGGTGAATATCGTCGTAAGCCACGCAAAACTGCGCGGCATTTGTGGCATACCGAGGGCGGCCTCCCGTGCGGATCTTTCCCCCCGCCGATAGCTCCTCCGATGCTCGTGGTTTCAACACCACAGGATACCGCACCGAATGTGCCAGGTCACGCGCCTGCTGGCTGCTGTAGACCGTGGTCGTTTTAGGTACCGTGATGCCCAGCGACGCCGCCAGGCGGGTAGTTTCCTCCTTATCGAAGGCACGGAGAAGGTCTTGGTGATCGGGTAACACCAGACGGGCTCCAGCGGCAATCAGAGAGTCCCTGTGGCTTGAAACCGGCAGTGTCGTTGCTTCCGTCATCGGTAGAACCAACGTTCCCGGCCGCTGACTCACAAAGCCGGAGATGGCTGCGACGAATGCATTCACGTTGGCCTGAGGGGGCGGGTAGCGGAAGGTGCCATGACTGGCGCGTGACCATCCGGCTTTGGACCATGCCGCTGATTCCGCGGCGTATGGCGTATGCCCGGCACGCGCTAGCGATCTTACGCTGGCGACTGCCTGGTTCTGATTCCCATCCAGCACCAGAACATTCATGATGGCACGGGAATATTAGCAGACGGCGTTCCCTTGCCAGCGCCGCTGTGGCTGACCTTCTGCAACACTTCGGCAAAGCGGTGAACAATGTTCGACCAGTCGTATTGCGCCGCTAATATTGCTGCTGCTCGCTCATACTGTTCACGCAATCCGGCATCTCGTAATAGCGAGGCGATGGCTTCCGCGAACGCCGTGGCATCGTCGGCCAGGATGAGATCGCGGCCGCTCTCCACATCCAGTCCTTCAGCGCCGATCGAAGTGGAAACCATTGCCTTACCCATGGCCATAGCTTCGAATATCTTCAGCCGCGTGCCTCCCCCGATGCGCAATGGCACGACGACCACTGTAGCATCGCGCAGATAGTCGGCGACCGAAGGCACCGTCCCCGTGACTTGCACGTTGGCGGATGCCAACTGCTTCACACGGGGGTGAGGGTTGCGGCCGACAATCTGAAAAATTGCCGACGGAAATTCGCTGCGAACCCGAGGAAAAATGTCCTGGCAGAAATGCGCTACGGCGTCCAGGTTGGGCTCCCAATCCATGGAGCCGGTGAAGACGATCCGCGGTGGATTTGCCGTTGCTGGCGGGGCCACTGGATATTTCTTGGTGTCTACGCCGGTAGGGACGACCGTAATGTCGCACTCGGGAGCCATGGCCAGCATCTGCTGCCGGTCGTGATCGGAAACGGCGATGATGTGGTGAAATCTTCGCAGAGCACGCCGCTCGTAGCCAACCATCTTCACTGCTTCGATTTGATAGACGAAGCGCTTCGGCAGACTGGCCTCAGTGGAAGCCATCCGCCTCCAGAGCGCTGTCTCCACATTGTGCTGGAAGAGGACCACAGGGGTTGATGTCGCTTCGGGAAAATTAAGCGAGGCTGACAGAAAATCGCAGACGGCAACGTCAAACTGTTTGGCGTCGAGACCGGAGGCCACCCCCCGCCGAACCGAGGCGTGGCTGAACTTGCTGACCGCAAATGGCGCAGGTTGGAAGGAGCGCCGCAAGTATTCCACTGATTGCGCCAAGGCGCTTCCATCCAGCCCGCCCGTGGCAATGGATAACGTTCCTGGCAATTCGTTCTGAATCGCCGCTTCGTAGGTGGAATCCTTTTTCCCCCCGTAGTAGGAGAGTAGGGTTACGTCGTGGCTGTTCGCCAGATGTTTGAGAATGTTATAGGAGCGGATCTTTCCGCCAGTATCGACCGGCAGCAACTTGCCCGCTTTGACCCAGAGAACTCGCACATTGCTACCAGCAAATACCTTCGTAATTGCCCGCGGCGGGCCGGCGGGCCTTCTCCAGATTCACCAGATCGACGACCACGTGATCGGGCCGCAAGTGAGTCTGTAGTTGTTCTCGCGCAATTCCGCGAGTTCCAATCACTACAACCTCAGATTTGCGCAGAATCTCTCCCAGATCATTTTCGAGCAAAGATCCAATATGCGGAATGGCATGCTCAATATAGTCGCGATTCGATCCGATGAGTCGTCCCAGGGACACATTCTCATCCCAAATCTTGAGATGGTAGCCTTCGCCGAGTAAATGCTTGACCAGTTGTACCTGCGGGCTTTCGCGCAGATCGTCGGTCGCGGCCTTGAAGCTCAGTCCGAGAATGGCAATATTTTTTTTCCCGCTGTCGAGCACGAGTTCGATAGCGCGCTGTAGATGTTCGTCATTGCTCGGCATGATCGATTCGAAAAGTGGCAATCGCAAATCCAGTTCTTTGGCGCGATAACCCAAAGCACGCACGTCCTTCGGCAGGCAGGAACCGCCGAAGGCAAAGCCGGCTTTCAGATAGGCGGCAGAGATGTTTAGCTTATTATCCGCTGTGAAAATCTCTGTAACATCCTCAGCATCGACTTGGAGCGCTTTCGCCAGGGTGCCGACCTCATTGGCGAACGCGACTTTCAACGCGTGCCAGGTGTTGCAAATGTACTTCACCATTTCCGCAGACCGGAAGGAAGTCTCAAATATCCGTCCCGGAGCCCACGCGTAGAGTTCGCGCAGGATTGCGGCATGCGGAGTCTGAGCGGCGCCAATGATAGTCATCGCCGGTTCCAGAAAATCGGCCACCGCCGTCCCCTCCCGCATAAACTCCGGATTCACGCATACGCCAAAATCCTCGCCCATGCGCTTGCCACTGGATTTTTCCAGCGCCGGAATCACAATATCTTCGGCTGTACCCGGCAACACTGTGCTGCGCAAAACCACCAGATGAAAAGCTTGCTTGCGCTTCAAAACCTGGCCGATATCGCGGCAAACCGGCTCGACGTGACCCAAGTCCAGCTTGCCGCTGCGCAGGCTGGGCGTCCCCACGCACAAGAACGAAATTTCGGTTTCCATTACGGCCGCCGTCGCATCGCTGGTAGCGCTCAAACGCGAAGCTCTGTGGGCTTGCTCAACCAGGTCGCTCATGCCGGGTTCGACAATGGGACTTCGCCCAGCGTTCAAAAGATCTACCTTAGATTTACTGAGATCTACTCCCGTTACGGAATGCCCCTTGGCCGCCAGACAGGCTGCGGTCACCGAGCCCACGTATCCCAGTCCGAAGATGCTGACTGCTTTGCTCATGATTTCCAGTCGTATCGATTATTTTCCCGCGAGCCAAAACCAAATCCGATGCATGCTTTCTGTTCACACAGGACAAGGCCGCTCGCTGAGGTCGGAAGTGTCATTCACAATCATCGGGGTCGCGCGTCTGCCCTTTGAAGCCAAATGGTTCGTGAAGAAATGCACAACCAGTCAATAATATATGAAGCAGCGGGCTTCGCACTCCAGATTCCCGACCCAAGAGAGTAAATGACATTGCGCTGCAAGTGCACTGCGGTTGCGGTGCTGGAGGACGATTCAGGGTAAGGTGGTGGGAACCAGTCTGCATCTGGATTGCGAAATACTGCCGCTCTCATATGAAGCTTAACGATTGGCGACGAGTCAAAGACCGGTTGCAGCAGATGGACCGCGATGAACTACGCGATCGAGTTCGACAAGAGTTCGGCAAGCGGCAGGACGGGCTTCTCTCGCGGTTAGGATTCGATTTCGCCCGGGGTTCGCGGAATTCCAACGTTTTCCAAGAAAGCAAATTTTTCTTTGCTCCCGATTCCATTGAATCCCTAACTGCTCTTTTGCGCCAGCGGCTTCCCAGCCAAGTAAAACAAATCCTGAAGCAGGCGGAGAAGATTTGTGATCACCGCTTTGACCTTCTCGGCTACGAGCTCGATTATGGCAGCCCGATTGACTGGCATCTCGACCCGGTGCACCAAAAGCGGGCCCCGCGGAAGTTGTTTTATAAAGTGCGGTATCTGGATTTCGACGAGGTTGGCGACAGCAAAATCACTTGGGAACTGAACCGGCACCAGCACTTCGTTACCTTGGCGAAGGCCTACCGGCTCACCGGCAATCCCAGGTTTGTGGACGAACTACTGCTGCAGTGGCGCCAGTGGCAGGCTGACAATCCTTATCCGATTGGCATCAATTGGGCCAGCAGCCTGGAAGTTGCGTTTCGAAGTTTGTCGTGGATATGGACCTATCACCTGCTGCAAGGCGATCCGCGCGTGCCCGATTTTCGCCAGGAGTGGCTGCCTGGGCTGGCGCGGCACGGACGCCATATCGAGCGCTACCTCTCCACCTATTTTTCGCCCAATACCCATCTTCTGGGGGAGGGGGTCGCGTTGTTTTTTCTGGGTGTGCTGTGTCCTGAGTTACAGAGAGCGGAGCACTGGAAGCGGCTGGGCTGGAACGTCATTTTGCAAGAGAGCGGTCGGCAGGTCCAGGCTGATGGGTTTCACTTCGAGCAATCCACTTACTACCACGTCTATGCGCTCGACTTCTTCCTGCATTCCGCAATTTTGGCCAATCGGAACGACATTGCCCTGCCTCCGGGTTTCGAGAAAACGCTGGAAAAAATGCTTGGCGCTCTGTGCCTGCTCGGCCGGTTTGGATCGCCGCCGCGATTCGGCGACGACGACGGGGGTCGGTTGTTTGATCCCCGGCGCAATCGCGGCGAACACCTCCTCGATCCCTTGTCCACGGGCGCGATTCTGTTCAACAGTGGCGATCTGAAGCATGTGGCCGCTGACCTCCGCGAGGAGACGATCTGGCTCCTGGGCGCTGAGGGAGTTCGGCGCTGGGACGAATTGCCCGGCAACCCTCCGAATACGCAGTCCGCAGTCCTTCATGAGTCTGGTTTTTATTTTCTTGCTGCCGCTGACTCGCGGGCCCAGCTTGTGGTGCACGCCGGCCCCCTCGGCACCCAAAGTGGTGGGCACGGCCATGCCGACGCCCTGAGTTTTTGCCTGCAGAGCAACGCGTCTCTTATCGACCCGGGAACCTGCGAATATGTGGGAAGACATCGCGACCTCTTCCGGGGAACCGCAATGCACAATACCTTGCGAGTCGACAACACGAACCAGGCCGAAATCACCGGGCCGTTTTCCTGGAAGCGTCTTACGCAAAGCAAGGTCGAGGAATGCATTCAAGGCCCGTCATTTGACCTGTTGGCGGCCAGCCACGATGGCTATCACCGATTGCTTCAACCCGTTACTCACACGCGGTGGGTGGTGTCGCTGAAAAATGGTCTTTACTTTGTGCGCGATGTTGTCGCGGGAGAGGGTCGCCGCCGGCTGGATATTCCATTGCGACTTGCGCAAGACATGGAGCCAGTTGGCGAAAACCAGTTTCGCGTTAAGGGCACAACGCATGGGTTAGCAATAGTTCCTGCGCCGGGGCAAGGCTGGGAAGCGGAAGTTCGACAGGAAACCTGGTCGCCCGTTTATGGGCAGGAACAATCAACTACCGTGCTGAACTTCAGCACGACCGCGGAGATGCCAGCTGAGTTTGCTTTCATACTTGTGTGTTTGGAGGAGGTTCATCCCACGGCCAGGTCTTTCACTCGACTCCAAGGGGAAGCGCAGGAACCGGGAGTGGCGGCTTACCAGTACTCGGGGGATGGCCAGGAGTATTCCTTTTTTTTCGGAACGGCAGGAAAATCGTGGCGTCATCAGGGTGTGTCCAGCGATGCTGCATTCGTGTGCTGGAAAAGAAGCCGGGGAAGCTCCGATCATTTGCTGATCGTGGCGAACGGTAGCTATACTAAAGTCGCCGGGGGCCCTGAAATACGCTGCAGACAGGCTGTTTGCTGGGGTGAGTTGTCTTTTCAAGGCGGCCGGAAAAGTGTGCGAACCTCGAATTCGGAAGCCGTCGAGCGTTCGCACGGGATGTCCTTGCCGGCGGATAAAATCGAGTAGGGTCAGCGGCTGGATCGTGCCCGTCTGAAATTTTATGTGCGGAATCTGCGGAATCTTCTTTGCTAATCGCGACTGGCACGTGAAACGCGACGTGCTTGAGGCGATGAATCGCCGAATCCTGCACCGCGGACCCGACGACGAAGGCTACTTCGTCGAAGAGAACGTCGGCCTGGCCATGCGGCGGTTGAGCATCATCGACGTCAAGACCGGCCATCAGCCGCTTACCAACGAAAACCAGGATGTTTGGATCGTCTACAACGGCGAAATCTACAATCACGCCGCACTGCGCGCCGATCTCGAAGCGAAGGGCCACCGCTATCGCACTCACAGCGACACCGAAACCATCGTTCATCTTTACGAGGAATATGGCCGCGACTGCGTGAAACATTTGCAGGGCATGTTCGCCTTCGTCATCTGGAACAGGCGGAAGCGGGCTCTGTTCGCGGCTCGCGATCGCCTTGGGATCAAGCCGTTTTACTACCGTTGGGACGGTAACGCATTTCTTTTTGGCTCTGAAATAAAGGCCATTCTTGCCCACCCGGGAGTCGCGGCTGAGTTCAACCGTGGTGCGTTGGCGGAATATCTCGCCTTCGGCTACCTGACTCGGCAGGAGACGATGTTCGCGGGAATCAGTAAACTTCTGCCGGGGCATACGTTGGAGTTGAGCGAGGGCGGCGAGCCGGCCTTCACGCGATATTGGGACCTTGATACCGAAACCGGCCGCGACGGCCGTCCCCGCGAATACTACGTCCAGACCTATCGTGAAATGCTCGAAGCCGCGGTTTCTTCTCACCTGATGAGCGAGGTTCCCCTGGGAGTTTTTCTCAGCGGAGGTCTGGATTCGAGCGCGGTGGCGGCGTTGGCAAAAAAGATCCGCGGCGACCGCATTAAGACGTTCGCTGTCGGCTACGGTGAGGAAGCCTTCAGTGAACTGGGATACGCCCGGCAGGTAGCGGAGCATATTCAGTCTGAGCATCACGAAGTGCGGCTGAACCGCGATGAGTTTTTTGCCAGCCTGCCCAAACTCATCTGGCATGAAGACGAGCCTCTGGTGTGGCCGTCCAGTGTGGCACTTTATTTTGTAGCGCGCCTGGCGCGCCAGCACGTCACGGTTGTGCTTACCGGAGAGGGAAGCGATGAGACCCTGGGGGGCTACACCCGCTACGCGTGGACTCTAGCGAATTCTCGCATGGATAAGGCATACCGGTCCTTAACCCCTGGTTTTCTACGCCGCCTGGTGCGTAAGGGAATTCAGACCGGTCGGCTCTCGGCCTCGCTTCATCGCAAGCTGGAACATACTTTTCTGGTGCGGGACGGGAACGAATGGGAATCTTTCTATTACGACAACTTCTTCGCCGCATTTGCTGCGTCAGATCAAGCCGCGCTGCTGACACCGGAGGCGTTGGCCACCGCCGGAGACGCCTATGCCGGTTCGATGGAGACATGGGACAGGTCGCGAGGCGATCTGCTGCATCGGCTGCTCTATGCCGACATCAATAGCTATCTGATTGAACTCCTGATGAAGCAGGATCAGATGAGCATGGCGGCCTCCGTCGAAAGCCGCGTACCCTTTCTCGATCACACGCTCGTAGAGTTCGCCGCCGCCATACCCAGTGAATATTCCATTCAGGGGATGGCGGGAAAATTTATTCTGAAGCAAGCCGTAGAAGATCTTTTGCCCCACGAGATCGTTTATCGCAAGAAGATGGGTTTCCCGACTCCATGGGAATCCTGGCTGGCGGGACAACAACTGGACGATGTGAAGCGCATACTCCTGGAGCCGCGAAGTCTCGAACGTGGCCTGTTCCGCCGCGACGCCATCAACCGGATTTTTGCTGAGCATCGCTCCAAATCGCGCGACCATGCCACCAGGATCTGGCGGCTTCTCAACCTGGAGATCTGGTTCCGCGTCGTGATCGAGGGTGAGGCCGCGGAAGAGTACGGCAAATCAAATCACGCTGTCGCGCTCACCTAGGAAGGTTCGAAGCAAAGCAATGCGAAGGTTTCTGCGGCGGGCCGTGCTTACCAGCTTGAAGAGTGCCGGATTTTTCCATGTCGTGGAGAACAGCGAGTGGCGTCGGCGTCGGCTTCTCATCCTCTGCTACCACGGGGTTTCGCTCGAGGATGAACATGAATGGTGGCCGGCGCTTTACGTAAGCCCGCAACATCTCGAGCGCCGGCTCGAAATTCTGAAAAAGGCCGATTGTAAGGTCCTGCCCCTTGGCGACGCATTGCAAAGGCTCTACCGGAAGGATTTGCCGCCCCGCAGTGTGGCCATTACGTTCGACGATGGAGGCTATGATTTCTATCGTCAGGCTTATTCCCAGCTGAAGCGGCACGATTTTCCCGCGACCGTTTATCTGACCACGTATTACAGCAACTATCAGCGTCCCATCTTCAATCTGATTTGCCCCTACATGATGTGGAAGGCGCGCAATCGGGGAATCGTCGATCTAGCGGAATTCGGCATGCCGAGCTCTCTGGATCTCGCTTCCGTGCAGGCCCGCCGTGAGGCCACACTCCAACTGCTGCGGTGGGCTGAAAATCAGAATATGACCGGCGAACAGAAGGATCAGGTTGCCGCAGCGCTCGCCCGGTGTTTGCACATCGATTACAAAGAGCTCTGCGCGAAACGGATTCTGCAGTTGATGAACCGGGAAGAGGTTCGGGAACTGGCGAAGGGTGCCGTCGATTTTCAATTGCATACCCACCGTCATCGTACGCCCTTGAATGAAGGTTTATTTCGGAAAGAGATTCAGGAGAATCGCGTCTGGATCTCAAGCGCCGCCGGCAACGTGGCAACACATTTCTGTTATCCCAGTGGCGTGTACCGCCCCGAATTCCTTCCCTGGCTTTCCGCCGAGCAGGTGGTTTCGGCAACTACGTGCGATACCGGCTTGGCTGGTCCTCATGCGAATCCGCTGCTGCTGCCGCGTTTGGTAGACACCACCGGACGCACCGACCTCGAGTTCGAGAGTTGGGTCAATGGAATGGGTCATTTCCTCTCCAGAAGGAAACCGGCGCAACACCTCGACTGAGATGGAAGACTAGGGTTTTTGTGGCTCAGGTTGCTTCAGCACCGGTGGATGGTCCTCAGCCAGCACGCCGGCATCGATCTCCGCGCTTGTGAGCTTTGGCCGTAGCGCTCTTACCAGCGTATTGTTCTTGAACCAGAATTTCGCGTCAAAGAAACTGCGATGCAGTAGGCGCGTGGCCTTCAAACCAAGGGTTCTCTCCGATTTTGTCCCCGTCGTGGCCAGCGGATACCCGAGTTCCTGAAGAGTGCTGCCCACTAACCGTTCAAAGCGCCCCAATTCTTCCGCCGAAAAACTGGTCTTCCACCGGCCCACGGGATTGAACTTTATGTTTGGTTCAGACGTGCTGAACGATGTGTTCGGTTTGCTGACCGAACCGTAACCCATCCGCTGAATCATTTCATAGTCCAGTGGCTGGTCGATGAAACGTCCGACCTGATCGAGCGTCTCCTGCGGATGCGCGAGCAACTCTTCGAAGCGGACTTCCATGTAATCCCCACCCAGGGACTTGCCGAACTTGCGTCCCTGTTGCACGATCCACTCCCAATACAGCCCGCAGCCAATTAAGCCGTAACGATTCTCCCAGGGGAAAGGCCGCACATAGCGGACATTTGCCAGCGAGTTGGCGACGTCGCGTCCGTCCCGTATGATGTGAACGACCAGGACGTCGGGCATCAGTTGCTTGATGCGCGGAAGATAAAGCATCCCTTCCGGAGAATTTTCCGCCCAGCGTGGAACTCCCTGCACTCGGCAAATCTCGTCCATGACGATGCGGAGAAAGTGTCCTGGATTGTCGCAGTCTTCTAGAATTCGGTGACGGATCTTTTCCGCATCCAGTCCCGATGCTCGGTACAACTTGCTGCCCAGCCATGCCTTCAGAATACGTTCCCGGTTCCCGCGAGAACTAAAATCACCGAACCGCGGAGCGAGCACATTGAATACATTGGATTCGGCGAGGTAGACCGCAAACCCTCCCCCCGAAAGCAGCATGTCGTACAAAAGCGTGGTCCCCGAACGCGGGCTGCCTAGCACCAACACCGGGGCGCGCCTTCGCTCACTCGTGGCGTTCAAGCCAGCGTCATTCGCCCGGATCAATCGACCACTCCCCCATTCAACGCTTATCTCAGCTCGACTATAAACACATCAGTCCGAAATTTGCCGTCCTGAGGCATTTTACCCAACTGTTCTTCCCAGTCGGAGGTGAACATGAAGAAGCGTCCATCCTGAGAAACGTTTCCGCGCGGGGAGGACCAGAAGCCGTTCCTCGCCGAGCTGTAGGTGTGAGCAAAGCGCCAAACTTTGAACGCCTTGCCATCGGTTTCCACGCAGTCGATTTCATTTTCCCATGGTTGCGTTACCGGGGGTACCGCGTTGGGTTGGTCTGGCTTGGAGGGTTCGTAGGTCGAAAAACAAACCGGAGTGGAATCATTCGGATCCGCATCATTCCACGAGAAATGAGAGTCAAACCAAGGGCCTTTGTAAGTCTGCAATCCGTCGATAACGGAAATCGAGTTTTCCAAGTGGTTCAATGGCCTCAGCCACAGTTCAAGGGGATGGACCCTGCCAGAAGGACCAAAGATGTGGGAGTAGCCCAACACATGGTGTCCACTGCATCCTTCGGGACAGACGCTGATATTCAGACTGTCGATGTCCCAAACGACCCACCGGTGGCCGACAGCCACGCCTCCGCCCGCCCGCACCAGATAAATGAATTTCCCGGACTTCGCCATGCGTGCGTTATGAAGGAGAAAACGATCGGGAAGGGAAACGGTACCTTGTGGGCCCCACTGGCCCCCTACTTCACCGGTCTGCGTGTTGTACCACCTGCATCCCTGAGTTCGATCGTAGATGTAGACCATGTCACTTTCGTCCTGCCGCGGCCCTAACACTGTCATGAACCGGTTGTCGTCCGCGCTGACAGTAAGATCACGTCCGAAGTCGCCAGTTCCTACTTTGATGCATTTGGAAGGATCGTTTACCTCGCTGACCCGCCCCGTCGATGTGTCGTATTGCTCAAGGAGTGGTTTCGAGCGATTCATGCCATAGAGCAGGTTGATCTGGTGGAGGCTGAATTGTGGTTCGCCCCCCCAGTCCAGATTTGGGTTTCTGGCCAGGTGTGGCGTCATGGTCGTGGAATCGAAATCGTAGAGCAGGAACGAGCCCCCGGAAGTACTCACGTAGAACATGGTGGAGTTCTTGTTCCAGGCATTCTGCTCGGCGGAAGATGGTGTGTAGAGCGGGCCGCCGCCCCGTTTTGGATCCGATTTGCTATCGGTCGCGCGCACAATACGCGATCCGAAAGTCGGATCCTTAATGATGGATCCCGCTGCTCCCATAGTCGGGGGTTTTTCCGGGTAGGGTTCGACCCGCCGATCCGTCCGCGCACAATATTCGGGCGGCCCACACTGCTTGCTTTGCACCTCATCGTTGCCGACACGAGCAGGACCCTGCGCCTGACCGATGCATACGCTCGAAGCCAGCGCAGTCAACGCCCAAAGCCAGAGCTTAATTCCCTGAATTGGCAACTGCTGAATTCCCACAATCTACCTGAAGCAATTGTAATTCGATGTCAGAAGCGTGCCAACTGGCGGGAATAAGCGTTGACAGGACGACGGGTCAGTTCGATCGGCAAACCGGCTTCCGTTGCCACCGACGTGCTTCCAGGGTGATCGTGATGCCAGTCTCTATGTGATGAATATGGCCGTAATTGATCTCCCAACTTGTGATACATCAAAAATACCGTGGAATGTTTGGACATCGAAACCATCCCGTTGTCGAAATTCAAGACCCTGCGGTTCCCCCGGGCGCCGGTTCCACTGTAGCGTCAGCCGTGGCAGGGACCGGAAGCAGGCTGAACACAACATCGATTCCGTGCGGTTCCAGTTCAATTTCCTGTTCGCACGTTTTGCTCTCAAGGTCATAAAGTGCGACGTGAGACGGTTGGTGGCGATCGGCGTAGCCCCTGACCCACGCTACATTCTCGACGAACTTAGTGGGACGGACACGCGTGAACCCCACCCACAACCGGCGCTGATCCAGCGGAAGCACACCCCGGCACCACCCCATAACCTGCCCGGTCCGTCCGCTCATCTGGTTCAGATCAATAACGTCTTCCACCTGAAGTGTCTTTCGGCTGGCGATGACGACGTGACCATCGACTGTCGTGAAATAGATTCTGTCTCCGGAAACGTAGCCGTCGTGCGGACTCTGCACCTTAATGTCGATGCGCGGACCGGGGGTGCTCAGGCAGATGGCGTCCCGCTGATGGAAGCGTGTAACCCAGATCTCCTGGTCGAGTTCGAACACGTGATTCGGATGCGACAGGTGCGGCTTGGTGGTCGGAACCTTGCGATAGTCCGTTTGCCGCGAGAATCTTGACCAAGGATCTTCGCCTAGCACATTCCATTCCCTCACTACGGTTCCGGTGGTTGTAATCTCGACCACCATATCCAGCCCAGTCACTACTACCAGAAGCGTTCCCCGCTGTGTAGGACAAACATGATGCAGGTCGTTGAAGCAGGGCAGGGAGATGTAGTGCTGAAGCCGGAAGCTCGGAAGCTCGTATACCAATACCTCAGTGGATGTACAGGTAAAAAGCGCATTGCCCTGCAGCGTCGCCGACTTAAAAAGAACGGCCGACAACCCATCCGCACAAACTTCGGGCGGGGAAACGTACTCCACGCAGGTGCGAGAGTAATTCTTTGCCGGGTCGAGTTCGATTACCACGGCTTGGTCATACGACTGCCATTCTTGCAACTTGCGGAAAACCGTGGTTCTTTGCCGTCCTCCAGACACATAAAAGCTATTCATTGACAAGGTCCGATTGGCAGAATTTCCTTCTTTATTTCGTCCGGCCGATTTGCGTTTGAGTTTGTATTCCGGACCGGAGCGCGCTCTCACCAGTGCGTCAGACCGGTCCAGACTCGGATTCGCCCGTCTGTCCGAAATAACGCGATATCCTGTCCTTGATTCGGATGCCAAGCGGTTCTCGGGTCAGGATAAACCATGAAAGACCAATCCCATAGGTTGCAACGCCCGCGAAGAGATTTAAAACGAGTTGCCCATAGTGGTGGGCGTAAAAAGCTCGCTGCATCAGGAGCAGAACGAGAACCATGGGGATACAAAGCAGAGTCGGGTAAAAATAGGCCTCGACCAGGAATGTGCGGATGGGAATACCCAGCTGCCGGCACATGTGACGCGGCAGAAAGAACACCGCGGTACACAGCATCGGTATGCCGGTACCGAGTGCGTCACCAATAATTCCCAGGGGCCGAACCAGCGCGATGCTTAAAATGATATTCGCCAGACCTTCCATCAACACGACGTAGGCCAGAGTCTTGTGCAAGCTCATTCCGAAAAGAATCCGGTTCGACGCTGACTGAGACTCGTATAGCGCGGACGGGATCAAAAGAATCAGGAGCACGACGTAACTCGACACATAACGCGGCCCGACCCAGGCTTCGATGACCGACTTGCCCATCACCGCCAGCACCACCACCATCGGAAACATCACCAGAGCGCACGCGCGGTTTCCCGAAACGAAGATCTTCCGCAGTTGGGCATAGTCTCCCGTGGTATGAAAGTGACTCGACATCGGGGTGAAAATACTCGCCAGGCTGCTCACCACGTTACTGGCATAATCGACCAGGCGTGAGCCGATTGAAAAGTACGTAATCGCCGCTGCCGACAGGAAGCTTCCAATGATGACTGCGTCGGTCTTAAACCGCATCTGAAAAGCCACTATGATCATGAAAGTGACGGATCCATAGTTAGCGACTTGCGAGAACGACTCCCGGGTCACGTATTTCCATCCGTAAGGAATGGCCAGCAGATGGTGTGCAATCAGGGACCGGACCGCCGATGCTAACACTGGTAGAGCTATGGTGATGAGCGCCACGGCGAGAAGTCCAAAACCGTGCCGGAGAACAACGATGATCAGCACGGCCCGTAGCAACGTTGCGCCGATGTTGGTCCAGTTTATTAGGTAAAATCTCTGCAATCCTTCCAGAATCCCGGCCGAGATTCCCAAAGGGAAGCCCAGAGCCACGGAGTATCCCACCATCAGGAACAGGACGCGGGCGTTTTTCGAGAACCCTGCAGGAACATGGAACAAGCGGTCGACAAACAGGCTTCCCACCAGGGTGACTAAAAACAGCACCAAACCCAGACAACTGTAAGCGAACAAGCTGGTGTTTACGAGTCGTGCAAGTTGCTCTTTGTCGTCAACCGCCTGGAACTTGGAAACGTAGCGAATCAGAGAAGAGCGAATTCCGAAGTCGAAGATCCCGTAGTAACCGGTGAGGGAGAAGATTAACACCCACAACCCGAATGCTTCGTCACCCAAGTGGTGCAAAATGACAGGCGAAATGAAAAACCCGACCGCAATATTGACGGCCAGTCCAGCCCAATTCGACGCGACATTCTTGAGGGCGCGAATCTTGAGGCTCATTTACCCTGGTCCGATCCTGGCAGGAGCCGCAACGGAGGCAATGAGATGTGACGCTGGTTCCATAGATTGACCAGACCCGCCTCTGCTTGCCCCTGAGCGACGGGGGAAGTGGAATTCCGATTCGTCGCAGATCCCCAAAGCTGCTGAGACTCCATCCTCAATTGATCCATTTTTCAGGTTGGCATAAAGCGCTGAAGATGTCTAGATTACCAGTCCGCCACGACCGACAAGGAAACAGTGGAAAGAAAAATGGTGAACGTCATTCCGCGCTTCGACTGCTCAGGTTATTCTGATACTGAAATACCATTGTCGCGCCGCATGTCGCCTCCTCTGAAAAAAATATCGGAAAGCTTCTTCGGAAGTGGTCTCGCGCTCGGGGAGCGAATGGAATCTTGCCTGTGAGTCGTTTATTTCGGACACTCAAGTGGCTATTCGCCGCCGCAGTAACAGTTGCCTTGTGTCTGCTGTTGGCCGGCAACCGTCTTTTGACGGCCATCAACCCGCCGCCAGGGCGAGTCGATGCGGCGATTGTGCTTCAAGGTTCGATCGCCGCTGAAAAGGCCCGCATCGCCGGAGCCATCGACTTATTGCAGCGAGGTGTCGCGGATCGCGTATTGCTCAGCGTTCCGATGGAATCGTATTGGGGCCAGTCGATTCCGCCGGTCGCCCGCGTCTACCTGGAGCGAAACTTCGGCTACGACGTTGCCGCCCGCATCGACTTCTGCGAGACCGATGACACGGTGAACGCCACTGAGGAAGAGGCCAATGCTCTCGCTTCGTGTGTTCGCGACCACCACTGGCAATCGATCGTGATCGTGACCTCGAACTATCACACCCGTCGCGCAGGAATGATCTGGCGAAAGATGACCTGGAATGACCCCAAAATTCGCATCTTTATCACCGGTGTCACGGATCCGGAGTTTCAGCAGCCGTGGTGGCGCCACCGTCAGTCGGCCAAGGTCTGGGTCATGGAAACTACTAAGCTGGTTTGGACGGCGCTCGGAGGAAAATAACGATTCAGGCTTCCTTCTTGCTTTGCTCCACCATCCGTTCGGCTGGGGAATGCGCCACCCCTGCGTTTGGCCAGGTGTGCGCGCAGGGCTCGGACAATCGCATCCGTAAACACGGCTGCCCCCTTATTGTTCAAATGGACCCGGTCGCGAAACATCTCCTCGTCCATTGTTCCAAACGGGAAAGGATAGTCGAAATCTACATTCTGAAGATTCGCAGCCGATCCCAGCAGATCGTTGAACCGAGTGAGGGAGGGCGGTATAAGGAGAACAAACTCGACGCCGTACCGACGGCACAGTTCGCGGATTGCTGTGAGCCGGTTGCCAGCCTTTTTGACTAGTTCATCATCGGGGGGCAGGGGCTTCCGGGCACTGTCCGCCAAAGCGTGCATGGCCGCGCCATAGGACGGATCGGTCTTGTTTAAAATAAAATTCCTTATCGTGGCGCGGCTGGCATAAAACGCGCTCCAATGTGCAAGAACCAACCCGCTCGTGCGCGTTTTATCCATTCCGGCTTGGCGAGCGACGGGCAGCAGATCAGAAACTCCAAAGAGATGGCGGGCACTGTAGTCGCCGAGAATTTCGGAACTCACGGTATCCCCGAGATTCAAGCACAACACCACGACAGAGGGTCGCACTCCCGACTCAAACATGTGATGCAGGCCGTAGTACCAATCCATGTACTCGGTGCGCTCGATCACAAACCGGACCACCCGCGCCTCGCTCGACATCTCCGTGCGGGCCTTCGGATAGTCAAGACCCTCCAGGAGCAGCGAATTCCCCACCAGAAGCATTGTAGGTGGGGCGCCGGGAACAACCTCACCGATGGACCTTGCCTCGCGTTCATCGCTGCTGATCCTGGCCTCGATCTGGCTGATTCGAGGAAAGGCAAAACGTGAGAGCGCCTCCGCGCCTAACAGCACCAACAACCCCGTGCCAATGACTGCGATGATTGCCCCGCGTACTCGGGTTCTCTCAACCGGCGGCACCCGAAGGGCGGGATCAGAACTGGAAGTAAATGAATGCATTGGTTTCACTCGCGGCGTACGCCACCATCAGGACTGTCATGACCGCGCACGCACAAACCGGCGCCGCAATTTGCTCTTTTTCAAAAACATACTCTTCGCCGTATGCTTCCAGCCGGTAATCCATCAGCATCATCGCTCCCGAAAGCACAACCAGAAACAGTAATTCCGGGCCGTACTGAGCCTCCCAGTGAAAGTTGGCTGTACTGCGCAGCATATCCAGCGCAGCACCCAGGGAGTTGGCCCGGAAGAAGATCCAACTTACGCCAACCACGACAAGGGTCAAGATACGGCTGAACCATGATAACGGTTCGCCAGATCGGGAGAAGAAGCGTTCGATCGAGAGCCAAACCCCGTGAATTCCTCCCCAGATCACAAAGGTCCAGTTCGCGCCATGCCATAGGCCGCCCAGAAGCATGGTCGTCATCAGATTAAAATACGTGCGCCCCAGGCCTTTACGATTTCCACCGAGCGGGATATAGAGATAGTCACGAAGCCAAGTACTTAGACTGATGTGCCACCGTCGCCAGAAATCTTGCAGGTTTCGCGCAAAATACGGCTGCCGGAAGTTCACCATAAAGTGAAATCCGAGCAATTGCGCCGACCCTCGAGCAATGTCGCTGTAGCCGCTAAAGTCCCCATAGATCTGCCAGGCGAAAGCATAAACCCCGATCAACGTAGCCCAAAAATTCGCGCCCAACCTCCCCTCGAAGGCGGCGTTGGACAGGTTCGCACAACCGTCCGCGATTACGGTTTTACGAAACAGCCCGCTGATGATCAATACACAACCGTCAAAGAATGCCTTTTCCTGGAAGGACCGAGGCCGCTGCACTTGGGGAAGCAGGTGGGACGGCCGCTGGATCGGGCCGGCGATAAGATGCGGGAACAGAGTTATAAACAGGCCATAGTCCACGAAAGACCTGGAGGGCTGAAGTTCTCCTTTGTAAACATCCACCACATAGGCAACTTCCTGGAATGTGTAGAAAGAGATTCCCGGGGGCAAGATGATTTTCAAGAATACGATCGGAATGCTGTGGACCCCGGCCATATGCAACATACTGGCGAATGAATCCACGAAGAAGTTGCAGTACTTGAAGAAGCCCAGAATCCCGAAATTGACACACAGCGAGATGATCAGCAGTGTGCGCCGCCGGGTTCCGGGAGCTTGTTCTGCAATTCGAATGGCGATCAGATAGTCGACGATGGTGGAAAAAATCATCAGCAGCAGGAATCGCCAGTCCCACCATCCGTAGAAAAAATAACTCGCGCACAGGAGAAAGACGTTTTGGCGACGCCACTTTAGGCGCCAGTAGAGGAAAACAACCAGGATCAGAAACAGGAAATAGACTGGAGTGTCGAATAGCAAGGCAAAGGGACGACGGGACTAAAAGTTACGCGACTTTACCACCCTTCTGGAAGCGTGTCAACGACGTGTGTCAACACGACGTGTGTCAACAATGACAGCCCAAGGGGGCTTTGAGGTACTTTTGCCTGCAATCAGGAGCAAGAATGCTCTCCACGACACCTCGACGTCAGTTCAACTGAACCACGAAGGCATCGCTCCGGCAGTCCTTCCCAATAATGCAACTGGAGGTTCCGGATTCCGATCCTAGAGTTCCCATCCAGTCCGACGACAGAAGGAAGAACTTACCATCCTGCGACACGCTCCCTATGCCGTAAAACGCGTTGAAAACTTGCGACTTTGCGGTGATGAAGCTGTGAGCGAATCGCCACACTTTTCCGCTGCCGTCCGGTGCCATCCCCGTGATTTCGTTGTACCACGCCGCAGGAAACGGACTGGTCGGGCTCCAAAAGCTCACCAGGAATGGAAGGCTATCTGCCGGGTCTACATTGTTCCATGAAGCATGTTCGTCCAGCGTTCCGAGCGAAGGTACTATAACAGTCGGAGTGAGGTTGATAAACGCGGCTGGGTCCGAGAACAGACGACCTTCCTGGATGCCCACTAGGCTGTTGTTTATCCAATGCGTATATCCCTCGGTCCAGTGACCACCGCATTGCGAACCCTGCACGCACGAGCTTACGTTGGTGGTTCCCACCTGCCAGAAATAAGGTCCAATCGAGCACTGCGCAGACGTGCAGTTGGTGCTGACGATAATCAGCCAGTTCCCATCTTTGGACATCTTGGCATTGTGGATGGTCCAGCGGTCGGGTATATTGATCGTTCCCTTAGCGCCCCAATCGCCTCTGACCTGGCCAGTCTGCGTATTCAGCATGGTGCAACCGCTTCCCACTTTGTAGATGACCGCGTACACTCCGCTTCCTTGACTGCCCGTATTGGAAAACGCCATCCCGAAGACAGTGTCATCCCCGCTCACGCCAGCGATCGCGCTCCACGTCACGGTGAAACCAGCCGGAAGGCAATTGGCATTGGCCGCAAAATCATAGACCGATTTGGGCGATGGAGCATTGACCCTGTCGGTGAAGTCGTACTCGCTGATGGCGGTTCCGGAGTAGGTATAAAAAACGTTTGGGTTTATCCGGCTCCACGAGCCACTAGAGTCCAGCTTGAGCCCCTTAGTCGTAGGAAAGCTCGAAACGTACATGCGTGCGGCCTGCAGAGTGCTCGGATTGAAGGTGAAGGGCAAGGTATTTGCCCCGGTATCCTGAACGATGAAAAGCGTAGAGTCGGTGTTCCAGGGATTGTCGTCCGCGCTTCCGCTAGCCGTTGACACATAACTGCGATTCTTAAAAGTCAGGTCAGGATTTGTATTGCCGTCAGTAATACGCACGATTGGGTTGCCAAAGTCAGGATCGGTCACAATAGTGTTTGCGCCCGTGAGGTTACCCATATGGGGCGTGGTTGAGGGTAGCTGAACGATGTCTTGGTCGGTGCGGGAACACGGGTAAGTGGGCGGCCCACAAATCCGCCCCAAGCTCGAAACCACAAGAGAGTAGCTCCGCTCCGCGTTCTGTGAGTTCGCATCTGTACTCTTTATGCTGAAGACAAAGGTTCCGGCGTTGGTGGCCGATCCCGACAACGTTCCGGTGCTGGCGCCAAGCTTCAGGCCCGACGGCAGAGAGCCTGAGGCGAGACTCCACTGATAAGGAACTTGGCCGCCGCTTGCAGTCAGCGATGCTGAGTAGGGTATGGCCTTTACGGCGGAGGGCACACTCAAAGTGGTAATTGCAAATGCCGAGCTCGTGACCGTGACCACAGTGCTGGCTTGCACCGTGCTCTGGGCCGTACTGCTGGCAGTGACCGTGATTGATTTCGCACCGCCGCTGGTTGGAGCCGTGAACAAGCCATTGGAAGTGATGGTCCCTGCCGAGGCCGACCAGTTAACCGCTGTGTTGCTTGTATTGCTCACCGCCGCGGCGAACTGGAGTTTCCCGCTTGCCGCAATCTCCGGATCTGCTGGCGAGATCTGTACGGTGACGGAATTCCCAACAACCGCAATCGTATAGGCATGTACAGCCGAAACGCTGGAATTGTTCTGGCGAATCGCAGGGCGGCTGTCCTCAGACTGAGCCGCGACTGTAAATGAGTAGGTGCCCGCCCGAGTAGGAGTTCCAGAAATGCTTCCCGTTAACGTTCCGAGAACCAATCCTGGCGGCAATTCGCCCCCACTCATGACGAAGTTGCGCGTGGTCCCTACGTTGACGGGCAGCACTTCTTGGTAGCTGTTCCCGACGCGTCCACTCGGTAGAGCAGTTTGAGCGGTAGAGGGAGTTGAAGAGGGAACCGAAGAGGTACCGGCACTCTGCGAGATTCCGCCGCAGCCCGTCCATAACAAAGAAGTGGCCATTAAAGCCAAGGCCAGGACGACTTTGCATCTGGGTTCTGGGTTACCGCTCTCGCACCTAAAGGCCGCATTCACAGGCAGCATGGGTTCCCTCGGATCTAGAGATTTGGGGGGACCAAGGGTTCAAGTCCGTGAGCAAACTTTAATCAGCGAAGGCGTTCCGCGACAGATACCTGAAGGACGTGTCCCTGCGGCGCTCAAAAGTACACGGTCAAAGTGAGCAAAGGACAGTGCGGCAACCGTCAGGGAACATGGTCCGAAGTTCCCAGCGAAACCGGATAGAGGAGGGAGGCACAGGGGATTAGTCTGCCAACGAGTCAGATCCTGATCTGGACTGCGCAAGCAGCAGGCAAGCTATCAATTTCGATTTTTTGCTTTAGAAATCAGAATTATGCCAAACGGGCGGTAACGAGCTTGAGTTTTCGCATTTCCTTGCTCGACCGTTGCTGCGCTCGAGTTTCACGTCTTTCCTGTCATCGCTTTCCATTAGTTACGCGAAATGATTACTTGATGGACTGCCCTGAACTCTCGGTCAAATCTGGACTTTTTTCAGCGCGACGCTGGTTCGACCGTCGATCAATTCGACATTACTCGTCCGATTGTAGGTATGAATGCCCGAGATTCCCGGCCAATGCTCAGGCGTGACGGTTCGGATTGGCCGTTCTTGATAATGCTGCTTCGACAGCGCCGTGATCTCGTTGAAGCTGATACTGTAGCCATAAGAGGGCGCGCCACTCTGGCTCGGCCGGATCAGCCGATTGTCATAACGAAAAACGCATCCCGCTCCGCGATTGTTTCGGATATCCGTGGAAATGGGGTTGGCGGGATGAAATTGCCATTTTCCACGAGGCGAGTCTGCGTAGAAGAGCAACAGAGCACCTCCGCGGGAACTTGGGTTAGCGCTTGTGGTCATAAGCCACCACAGTCCCTCGTGCTCCCAGATTGTGGTATCAACAAACTTTCCCTCTAACAGAACCGCGTCCTTACTCCATTGGTTGGGAAACTGCCGGCATCTGAAAAGACTCACCGCATTGGAATCGACCGACTCGGGAACCATGAAGATTTCCGATCCTGCGCGGAAGACGTGAGGATAGGAATAGTGATGCCCGGGATTCTCCAGGCAGACTTGCGGCGGACCCAACTTGCCATCCATTGAAACCGGAGCGCAGGCGATGCCTGCCCGCTTCTCTTTGTAGGAATAGTCTTCGAAAAATGCCCAGCACTGCCCATCGTGCTCAAAAGCAAACGGATCGGCCCAAAAGCGCCCCTTTGGTGGTTCGATCCAACTGAAACCTGAGAAATCAGGCTCGGGGAGCGACGCATGTAACGGTCTACCGTTCATTCGGCAGGCAATCTTCCAATGTTGTACGGTAGGTCTGCGAAATGGATAGGAAATCGCCTTCTTTAAGAAAACGGGGGCAAGCCATCGGATAACCTCAGAGTTGGCCGGGGCTTTATATATCTTGCGCTTCCCCTTGTAGGAAGCTGCGGGCAGAGCTTTTTCGAGGACGTACTCCCAACCGCCTCGGTGCAATTCGTTCAGCTTTCGGATCATGAGGTCGGTCGAACCCCAATAGGGCGTGAATCGATTCTGCGACACGCTCCAGCCGCCTTCCGTCGCAAAAAGCGACTTGCCGAGTACCAGACCCGCATCTAATTCTTCGCTGAGAACCTGCAGGAGCACTCCCGAGAGGGGGGAGCCTTCGTATAGTTCCCAGAAATGGGCCGGACCGCCACGGTAAAACTCATTGTCGCCGTGATGGAAGGACCAGATGCCGTAGCGGGCAGCTTTCAATATGCCGCCGTGGAGGATATTGAAGCCAAACCGAATAAGGACGTCGAGGTTCTTTGCTCGTATCTGTTCTAAGGCTTCCTCTGGAAATCGATGAACGAACTTTTGTCCCACCGGTTCGACCTCAATGGTTTCGATCCCAGCCAGCAGATCCTTGCAATCGATCTCGGCTAGAGGATCGGAAGCGGTGCGCTTTCGTGCGTCGAGGCGAAGGTAAAGCGTGTAGAGGAGCTGTCGTCTGAGTTTCGGATTCAAGAGGGGCCGCAGGAAGCGGGAGACTCCAGAATTCGAGGCGTTGGCCGGTGCAGAAGTAGATTTTTTAACAATCAATAACTTGATGTCTGCAAAATTGCTGGCCTGAATATCCGCGATGATCCTGGCGAACGACGCGGAAATTCTCTCCCGCGAGTCCAAAAGTAAACCTATCCGGAGAGGCGGGTGCGTTGCCGAAGAATTACGGTAATAGCTGGTCGGAACCGACATGACAGTTTCAAAGAGTGTACTAGGAGACGGCTAAACAGAGGGCACTGGTGGGCTAGCGAGCCTCTTCCGCTACCCGGAGGTGTGGTGTTACCAGCGCAAGCATTGGCTCTTTTAAGAAGGGTCCGCACGCCAACAAGCCTGACAAAAGAGGATCTCGGCGATTCGCAGTTAAGACGCTTTTTTCCAAGGTGCTCACAAAACCGCCTGCGCTCTGCACCAACGCGGCGCCAGCCACCACGTCCCATTCATTCTTTGGAGTCAGGGTGAAAGTTATATCTGCCAGCCCGGCCGAGACAAGCGCGAGCTTGTACGCCACTGAACCCATGGGGCGGATTTTAAACGCGGCATTCTCGAACACTTTCCATTCACCGCGCTTAACCTCGCTGCGGCTGGCCAGAACGAGAGCTCCATCCAGACTCTTGCGCTGGCTGGGTTGTGATGGTCTGCCGTTGTACGTAACGCCGGAGTCGACTGCTCCCAGGAAGGTTTCGTCCGTCGCCGGATTGTAGATTCCTCCGGCCACAGGGCGGCCGTCTTCAACGAAGCCGATCGAAACGCAAAACTCCGGAATGCCCTTGACGAATTCGCGGGTGCCGTCCAGCGGATCGACCACCCAGACGCGTGAGCGCTGCAAGCGAATCGGATCGTCTACGCTTTCTTCGGAAAGCCAGCCTTCTCCTTCGCGCAACAGTTCCTGACGAAGCACGGCGTCGAGAGCCCGGTCTGCCTCGGTTACCGGATCGTGCCCGATTTTGAATTCCGTTTCAATTGCTCCCGGGGTGAAGCGGGCGAAAACTGCGCGAGAGGCTTCCAGCGCTGAATGGATGCGTTTCAATATGTCTGCGTAGGATTTGGATTCCATGATCTCTCTTGAAATGGCTTCGTTTCTTTCAAAGGCACTTGCTAAGAACTGGAGAACTGACCAACCAAGAGCCGTTTTCAGGCCATTAGCATACGCGCGCCCGTCGCCAGCAAAACCGCGCAAAGAATCCGCCGGAGCCACGGAACCGGAACCCGGGTACTCAGGTAAGAACCGAGCAGCCCTCCCGGAACCGAACCGATCAAGAGCGCCCCAACCAAGTGGACATCGATATTGTTGTTGATCTTGAAGTGGAGAAAACTGGTCACACCTGTAAGCAGCAACGCATGCACAATGTCGGTGCCCACCATGACCTTCGGCTGAAAGCTGTAGAAAAGCAAAAGCATCATCATGACAATGCTGCCCGATCCGACCGAGGTGATGCCTACCAAAAAGCCCGCCACCACGCCGATGAGGGACATCCACGCGAATGACTTCATGGTCGGCGGCTTGGCTGCAGCCCGGTCTTCGATCTTCTTCTGGAAAAACAAGAAAGTCGGGATGCAGATCAGCAAAACGCCCACAGCCAGAGTGATGAAGTGGTTCACTCCATCGCCATGCAATCTGCGCAAATGGTGCAAAAAGCTTACGCCGAGAAACGATCCCGGAGCGCTTCCGACGGCGAGAGCCAACACCACCTTGCGCCGAACCGTGCCTTTGCGGAGATGGACAATACTGGCGCCGATCTTGGTCACGAAGTTGAAGAGCGCGTCCGATCCAACCGCGCTCATCGCAGGAACGTGCAAACCGAAAATAAGAATCGGAAGCAGCAGAACGCCGCCTCCGACCCCCGTCATTCCGATGAGAGTTCCGACTCCAAAACCCACCAGGCTCTTGATCAGCAAATCCATGACAATACCGGCTTCAGCTTTTCGTCATTCATCGGTTCCTGTTGGAGAATGTTAGACGGACTCCGCCGCAGTTCCGATGAAACCTTCCCTCTCCAGATGCAGGATGATTTCCTGCGCCGCTTCTTCGGGGGACAGTTCGCCGGTGTTGATGGTCACTTCGGCATCAGCAGGCGCCTCGTATGGGTCCGAGATGCCAGTGAATTCTTTTAGAATTCCCGCCCGCGCCTTGGCATACAAGCCCTTGCGATCGCGCTGTTCGCAGACTTCCACGGTGGTTGCGATGTGCACGAGAATGAACCCGCCATAGGGTTCAATCAGCCCGCGGACATATTTGCGCGTAGCGTCATATGGCGCGATGGGCGCGCAGATGGCGATACCGCCATTCTTGGTGATTTCCGATGCCACGTAGCCAATGCGCCGGATGTTAATGTCGCGATGTTCCTTGGAGAATCCCAGTTCGGAAGAAAGGTTTTTGCGAACCAGATCGCCGTCGAGGAGCGTCACGGGCCGTCCGCCGGTCTCGAGGAATTTCGTCAGTAGAACATTGGCGATGGTCGACTTACCCGAACCTGATAGTCCTGTGAAGAAGATGGTCACGCCTTGTTTGTGACGAGGCGGGAAACTGCGCCGCAATTCCGCCACGACTTCGGGATAAGTAAACCAAGCGGGAATCTCCCGGCCTTCGTTCAGTCGCTGTCGAAGTTCCGTCCCCGAAATATTCAGTACACGATCGCCCTTCTTCACCTCATCGTCAGGAACGTATTTGTCCTGATCCTCAAGATAGACCATCATGTTGAAGGGAACCATGGTCACGCCGATATCGGCCTCGTGCTTCTTGAACACTTCTTGCGCCTCGTAAGGGCCATAGAAGGGCTTGCCGTCAGTGTCTTTGCCCGGGCCAGCATGATCGCGGCCCACAATGAAATGGCTGCAGCCGTGATTCTTGCGGATGAGGGCGTGCCAGATTGCTTCTCGAGGTCCGCCCATGCGCATGGCCAGCGGCAGCAAAGAAAGCTTGGCGGTAGACTGCGGGAACTTCGAGAGCAGCAGTTGATAGCAACGTACCCGCGTGTAGTAATCGACGTCGCCGGGCTTGGTCATACCCACCACGGGATGAATCAGCAGGTTGGCTTCAACTTGTTTCGCCGCGCGGAACGCCAGTTCGACGTGAGCGCGGTGCATAGGATTGCGAGTCTGAAACGCCACCACGCGGCGCCAGCCCACACGGGCGAATTCGGCGCGCAGTTCGGCGGGAGTCAAACGCAGATTCCGAAAATCATAGTGCGACGGAATCTGCAGCCCTTCCAGTTTGCCCCCGACGTACCAGGGATTCGCCTTGTTCATGGCGTAATCCGCGCCGGGATGGGCGGGGCTGGTGCTGCCGAAAACTGCTTTAGCTTCGGCTTTGCGGTCAGGCTGCCAGACTTCTTCTACGTTCAATACTGCCAACATCACCCCTTCCGGGTCACGAAGAGCGATCCTGCTGCTGCCGGGCGTTAGCTTCTTGGCAAATTCTTCGGTCACATCGAGCGTGACGGGCATGGGCCAAAGCGTTCCGTCGGCCAATCGCATGTTGTGACAAACGCCTTCGTAGTCAGCGCGCGTCATGAATCCGCGGAGCGGAGAAAATCCGCCGGTGAGCAGCAACTCGAGATCGCAGAGTTGGCGGCCGGTCAGATCCCATGAGGGCCATTCTTTGGAATGGGCCTTTAATTCGGCGGCTTTTTCCGGTTGAGCGATGAGTTGAACGAGTTCTCCGCCGTGGGGCGGAATGAGATGGCTGGTCGAAGCTGTCAAGTGCTGAGCCTCCTGGATTCTACGATCTAATGTCTACTACGTTTATTGTCTTTGACTGGATTGCCTTCCAGATTTTATCAAGCCCGAGCGATACCATTGCAGATGCTTATGGGAGAGGAAACCCCGAAAGGTACGCAACAGCTTAACACTTCCGATCGGCGCTAAGAAAGCTCACTCTATTTTCTGCCTTATACCTTAAACAGGAAGCAATTATGAGGCCTTCGATGAAGCCCGCTCTCCGCGTAAGTATATGAAACCAATCCCTTGCAGGGCCTTGGAATGTTCCAAAACTATGCCGGGAGTCGAAATGTGAAAAGAAATTCAACTTAGATAGAGCCTTTTCACCTCTCAAGGATGGGAATAACCTCGGAACAGACTGATTACGAGACCAGCGCCACGCTGGTCAGCCTTTCAACCGCCAGTCCCGGCCCCGGGCGCATAAAGCCGCCACATAGCCAGGAGCAACAGGTATTTCCCGCAGCGACCACAGGGCAGCTTCAGAATTATCCGGCCGGGTCGCAAGCAACGCGTCACTATTTCCCAGAGCAACCGAGACGTCGAATTGTTGCAGAGGGAGCGACAAGCCTGCTCCCGTCGCTTTAATGAAAGCCTCCTTGCGCGTCCAGCAGCGGAAAAACGACTCAAACTTTTCCTCGTTTGGCAAAGCGGCAAGTTGTTCCTGTTCGTTCGCGGAAAAGAACCTGCGGGCGATCGCTTCAACGTCGAAATCCCGGCGAACTTGTTCCACATCGACTCCGACTTCTCTTCTTCGCGAAAAAGCGAACAAGGCGATGCCGCCGGAATGGGAAACGTTGAACGTGATACCGCTACCCGCATCCGCTCGCCCAAGGGAAGGCTTTTCTTTCTCCGAGTAGGCAAAAGTCAAGCGCCGCGGGTCGGTTGCCAGGTAGCCCCCCAGAATCGTCCTTAACAAAGCCCGCGCCGCCACAAAGCGCTGACGGTCAGCGAGAAAATGGTAGCGCGCGGCCCGCGCAGTTTCGTCGGAAGAGAGCAGTTTTTGCCAGCGCTGTTCATCGCCGCGGATCGCCTCGAGATCGACTTGCCAGACCTGTACTTCGTTTTCAGGCAGGGCGAGAGGCGACTCGAGGTGAAAGTCGGCATCGGCGATATTCATGGACTCGCTCATGCGGCTCAGCTTTACGAAGAAGAAATGCGCATTCGCGTCTTCGACGCTTCCTACTCTGCAGGAGGCAACTGGCTGTGTGTGCGAGACGCGAGCCCTGCGGCATCCGCCGGCATTACCTGGGACGCAACCGCGGGTTCCGTGATGCAGTACTTCAACAGGCACCAGAGCGCGCGCACTCCATCCTTCCACTGGATTTTCTTGCCCTCTTCATACGTCCTGCCCCAGTAGCTGATGCCCACTTCGTAAATGCGGAGCTTCCGCTTGGCGATTTTTACAGTTATTTCGGGCTCGAATCCGAAGCGCTTTTCCTGCAACGGAATGGATTGGATAACTTCTCGCCGGAAAGCTTTGTAACAAGTCTCCATATCGCTGAGATTGATGTTGGTGA
>Ga0307478_10000362_pt1 | contig 48692 bp, 44 predicted proteins | sample atmos_gasesECM4C_2_FD_203713 | JGI IMG/M metagenome (GOLD analysis project Ga0307478, IMG submission 203713) | Hardwood forest soil microbial communities from Morgan-Monroe State Forest, Indiana, United States - atmos_gasesECM4C_05 | ecosystem: Environmental > Terrestrial > Soil > Temperate...
TATCTGGTTTATGGGTTTGGGATCAACCCCCATCATCCGGCAGATCTCAGGCACGCCGAAAGTCGGGGCCCTACTTGCAATACAAGTGGCCTTTTAATTGTTCGTGGAACGTTTTGACGAACCACAAGCTGGAAATCAGTGGTTCTGGGTAGCTAAAGCGATCTTCGCTCCTGTTTACGACCACTTCAGTGTTTATGGCGGAGAGGGAGGGATTCGAACCCTCGGTACAGGTGTTAGCCCGTACAACGGTTTAGCAAACCGCCGCATTCGGCCACTCTGCCACCTCTCCGGCGTGCGGAACTCCAGTTTACCACGTCCGGGATGAGTGCTCTTACCGCTTCAGTCATATACAGTTACGTCTTCTTGTGGTCTTACTGTATCCATTTCACCGTTAGTGGTGTCCGGGGCTCTGTTTCGAATGCTCTGGGGAGCAATCGGGGAGCAAACCCGGCTTTTGGAGCAATGAAAAACTCTCGGATAGGCGCCTCACACGCAGCGATCGCTTCGAGTGTTGGTGGCTTAATGTAGTGTTTCCTTGTGACTCGATCGTTCGCGTGTCTGAGGATCATAGCGGCAATCGACTCTCGAAATCCCGATACGTTCGAGGTTCGTGGCCAATCCGCGTCGGAAGCCGTGCCAACCCTCCCATTCGATCCGGCACGCTTCAGCGGTTCTCGCATCTGCCGACGGTACAGAGAACCGCTCTATTGCAAGAGCCGTCGGCGTTGCTAGTCGTGTATCCCGGTTACGCTAGTCGCTCTTCGAACTGGGCAAGGTGGAAGCCGGTTGGCGCAACTTTTCCCAAGGGATATGGTCAATAAGCTGATAGGGCTTCATGTCGAGGGCGTGAGCGAGTTTCACAATCACGTCGAGCGTGGGAATTTGGACTCCGCGTTCAATGATGCCCACGGTGTTCCGGTGCAAGTTGGCTTTTTCCGCCAATTTCTCCTGCGAAATACCAGCTTGGCCGCGCAGCTCGCGCAACCGTCGGGCAAAGAGCCGTCCAGGGTCTTTGGTTCGCAATCGAGAAATGATGAATTCTTAACATCGGAACGTCTACACAGTAAGCTGTGGCACAGTATAATGTGCTACACTCTCTGCCGTGGAAGCATACGGACCGCGCTCCGATCCGACTCTAGCCCAGGATTTGTGGTCGACTCCGGGCTAGCATTCCCCGTCCCACTCCTCCGGTAGAGACAGCCCTCCTTGGCAATCCTGAGTCCCACTGGAGCTGTACAGTATCGTAGAAGTGTTGTAGACCGTCCCGGTGACGACAACTTCGCCGACCGTATAAGCCACCTCGCACCCGTCCACCTCCTCGTAATCCACAAAGGACGAGACCCCTCCCGTCGCCGTGGCGACGACCGGACTACTGCAATGTGTTCCCGATTTCAGTCCCACAACAATCTTCAGGCCGAGGGGCAGGCCGTTGTTACACTCCGCGGTGGCCGTCGCGGCGGCCACGGGGACGAGCGTGGGACCATCGACATCCTCGCAGTCGGGATAACCGGGTGTGCAGTACCAGGTCTGGATCGTGTAATCTTGTGCGCTAGCTCTCGGCGCGAATCCGACCAATGCCAGCGCGCATGCGCAAATGAATGTGATCTTTAGGCTTAGCGCCATATTGGGCCTGTGTCCTTTCTATAGAAAAGTGGTGGAGCGGGTATTCCCTTTAGATACTGGAGTCGGGAATCGAATTGTCGTGTATCGAGCAGCTCAGAGGCCAACTTGCGTTCAAATCTGGCAACACCAGGGTCTCCGAACGGCGGTCTGGTGGCGACCGTGCGAAGCGCCTCGCTTGCATCCTTTCCTTCAGCCTGAGCGCTTTCAACCTGCTTGACGATCTCAGCTGCGGCGTCCCTCCTGTCGCGGATTGATTTGACAAGGCCAAGGTCGTCAGGCCCTACGACCTCGCCGTCTTGAAAAACTATCGAATCCACTTCGGCATGGATCGTCACCGCAGCACTGAACCGGGCTATGAACGCATCCCCAGGCAAGACTGCGACTACCCCCTTCTCCGGATGCAGCAGGAGGTCCTCGGAGACGAACGTCCGAGGAGCAGCTAGCAAGCGGCCGTGCGCCGGCGCCAGCGGCCTCTGGCTCATGACCAGAAAGCTGTGCGTACCTTCGTCGTATGTGCTTTCCCGCCCAGCGGAGTCAACTAGTCTCCACTTGACACCGATCCCAATAATCGCTTTACCGGAACCGTTCGATACTACGAAGGACGCGGGCGCGAGGGCGGCAATTCCACGGTCAAAGCGGTCAAAGACCTCGTTGAAAACGGGATATAAGGATGGGCTAAATGGCGTAAGGGTCACGTCCGGCGATGGGCTGCTCTTGATATACAGCTTAGGCATGACTTGGGCCCCAAGCCCTTCGATAACACTCAACGAGAACAGTAGCACCTTCAACGTAGCAATTACCTGCTGCCGTTTTGTTTTCAGCATATCCTTACCTCCAAACAGTTAAGTGTTCCCTGCTCGCGTAGGTTGGGAAAATTGTTTGTCACGAAACCCTCTCGTTCAATGCGCAGGAGAGGGATTCAGTCCTGGCACCGGCAGCGGTCGGGCTGTTTGGCCACCCTCGTTGAGCCTCATAAAATACACGTCGTAGGTCACGCGGCCGTCCTTTGACTGCCCGTCCTGCGGGTCTGGATTCAGCGCCGACTGGTAGTGGAACCAGTTGCCGTATTCATCGAAGAAATGCGCGTCGTCGCGGTAGTGCAGGCTGATGGAGTAAACGCCCAATTCTGGCAGGGTGTGCAACTCGTTAGGCTCGGAGATGCCATCGTGGTTCTCGTCAATCCACAAGAGCAAGTGCGAGAACACGGCGTCCCTCCTGTCAATAATCCCATCGCCGTTGCCGCCGTTCTCCGGCTTATCAAATTCAGCCCAGCGCGCGATAACCGTTTAGGCAGGTACGGCCGCGATGTCTGGTAACGCCCTTGGGAAGTATTGCTCGGTGGGTTCGGCCTAGCGGGAATAGTGTTACGGATTCTTGGAATAACGCAACAATTTTGATTTTGTTACGAAAACCAAACAGCCTGCTCGTGGAAGGGCGGCTATCAGGCTGATCCGTCGGGGCTAGAGCGCGACCCTAATCGAAAGGCCAGCCCCCCCCGTAGTTTCCGATTGTTTGTTACGAAATGCGGAATGTGTCTTGCTCGCGATTCAAAACTGCAGGGTGCGCAGAAGAGGTCGGGGGGAGTTCCTATTCGAAAAATCCTTAACAAAACTCAGTCGCCCCTACGGGGCATGCCTTACGGACACCGATTTTCTCAGCTGGCGTGCATGATCGACAATGATGCCAGTAGTCCCGCCGCGTGGGCCTACGTTCGCCATTACCTCAACTCCGAGGAACGTGATCAGCATCTCTCGCCCTGGCTAGAGCATTACAACTTCCACCGTCCGCATGGTAGTCTCGGCTACGCTCCGCCCATCAGCCGGGCTGCTCCACTGGGTACAACGTCTTGATAGATCATAGCCAGCCCGGTTGGCGTGCGCCAGGGCTGCCGAACTGCTCGCGCTCAGCGTTTGTCAGGTCCGGGCGGCTCAAGAAACATTTGCGGGAGCAGAGAGAGGCAGCCCTGGTGCATGCCATGTCTCCCTTCACACAACTGGAAATCACGCTCACTCGTTGCAGTTCCTTCTGACTCAACGCGAATGTCCTTCCTCTCATGGGGTGACATTTTCACGTTGCTGTTAGGGGTGACAGAATTATGGAGCTAAAACAGCTAAAACAAAGGACAATCCCGCGCTGGAATAATCCGGCCAAGTGAGAGAGAATATTAAGTTTGCGCTTTCAGCAGGCTTAGCCCTGCCTGGATTCAGGCCGGCTTAAAGTTTCTGGGTTCGAATGAAGACGGGCTTCGGGCGGGGTTATGTCGGCTCATGTGGTGCGCTTGAAAGTCGAATTATGCGCCCAGTCTTTCCACGCCTGGGCGTCCCGTTTCGCCCCTAGGGCGTTCCGCCGGCGTCAGGAGCGACATCTAAATTCTGCAATACGCAACGGGTGATACCGGAGACCTTTACCATGGCTAGCACCTTGATCGAAGTCGCAACAGCTCCCCCAGACCACAAACATCCCAGGCTAGAGATGTGGGTCGAAGAGATGGCCCGGATGTGCAAACCGGATCGGATTTACTGGTGCAATGGTTCGCAGGAGGAGTATCAGGCGCTGATGAAGATGCTGATCCTCACCGGCACGGCGATTCCGCTGGATCCGGAGAAGCGCCCAAACAGCATCCTGGTCCGCTCGGACCCGGCCGATGTGGCGCGGGTCGAAGACCGGACTTTCATCTGCTCGCGAAACAAAGAAGATGCCGGCCCCACCAACAACTGGGAAGATCCGGTCAAGATGAAAAAGAAGCTGGCGGAGTTGTTCGCCGGCTCGATGGTGGGCCGCACCATGTTCGTTGTCCCATACAGCTTGGGCCCGATCGGCTCCCCCATCGCAAAAATTGGAGTCGAGATCACTGACTCAACCTACGTGGTCGCCAACATGCACATCATGTCTCGTGTGGGGACGCATGTGCTCGAGGTTCTTGGCGAAGATGGCGAGTTTGTCCGTGGCTTGCACTCTGTCGGCTCACCGCTCGGCCCGATTCAACCGGATAAGACATGGCGCTGCAACTCCGATCATAAGTACATCTGCCACTTTCCTGAGACGCGCGAGATTTGGTCATACGGTTCGGGTTACGGCGGCAATGCGTTGCTGGCGAAGAAGTGTCATGCGCTGCGTATCGCATCGGTGCAGGCGCGCGATGAGGGTTGGATGGCCGAGCACATGCTGATTCTCAAGCTGATCAGTCCGTCTGGTCAGGCGAAATATATGACCGGCGCATTTCCCTCTGCGTGTGGCAAAACGAATCTGTCGATGCTGATCCCCACGATTCCGGGCTGGAAGGTAGAGACCATCGGCGATGACATCGCGTGGATGAAATTCGGCGCGGATGGCCGGCTCTACGCCATCAATCCGGAATTCGGCTTCTTCGGAGTCGCGCCCGGCACCAGCATGAAATCGAATGCCAACGCCATGCTCAGCATCACGCGCAACTCCATCTTCACCAATTGCGCGATGACCATGGAGGGCGATATTTGGTGGGAAGGTATGAGCGATGAAAAGCCAGGTATGTTAGTGGACTGGCTGCGCCGCCGCTGGACCACCGATTCCGGAAGAAAGGCCGCGCATCCCAATGCGCGCTTTACTACTCCTGCGACGCAGTGCCCGGTGATCGCGCCTGAATGGGAGGATCCAAAAGGTGTTCCGATCGACGCAATCCTGTTTGGCGGAAGGCGCGCCGGAATCGTTCCGCTGGTCACGGAAGCTTTCGATTGGCGGCATGGAACTTTTCTTGGCGCGACTGTGAGCAGCGAGACCACCGCCGCCATCGCGGGTAAAGTCGGGCAACTGCGCCGCGATCCCATGGCCATGCTGGCGTTCTGCGGCTACCACATGGGCGACTACTTTGGCCATTGGCTCAAGATGGGTGAGCACTCAAAGCCATCGAAGCTGCCAAAAATTTTCTACGTCAACTGGTTTCGTCAGGATGCGAATAGCAAATTTCTGTGGCCGGGCTTCGGCGAAAACAGCCGCGTTTTGAAATGGATTTTTGAGCGTTGTGACGGCAAAGTGCATGCTACGGAGACTCCAATCGGCCGGATTCCCGAGGTCGCCGATCTCGATACCGGAGGGCTCGACATCCAAGGCTCGCATGTTGAGGAGCTTCTCAGTGTCGACGTCAAGGGCTGGTTGGCGGAAGTGCCGCTCATCAAGGAGCACTTCGCGCACTTCGGCAGCCATCTTCCCGAGGGATTGAATGAAGAGGTCAAGGCGCTGGAAGAGCGGCTTCGAGCTGCCAAGGGATGAAGCGAAGAGATGACACGAAGGGATGACTGTCCGAACAATTGCTTCGCGACTCACTCGATCTTAAATCGGCGAATTGTATCCCTTGACGATCAGCTCTTCCGCGATGCGCCGCGCTTCCGGAAGTGTTGCCGACGCTTTCCGATCGATTTCCGCCGGCAAGTTTTTTTGTATTCCTGCCAACTCTTCATCGAACAGACGCGTTCTTAACGCAGGTGTGTGCTCGATCTGAGTGCCATCATCGCTGCGCACTTTCACTTTGTGGCGCACACGCTGCGCAATCATCAGACGGTAGATGCGGTCCGTCGCCAGATCCTCCATATAACCATCCAGCAGACTTGCGCCCTTTCCGTTGAGCACTCCGTTGCGATAACGAATCACGGTGCGCACGGCAGCCCGCGTTCCAGCGAGCGTAGTCTCGCCCACGCCCTTCGGCGTGGGCCGCAGATCAGGATGCGAATTCGGCAGCTTCGGCCTCTTCGCAATCTGATTAGGAAATGGAAACTGCGCCACCGCAATCTCGTTCTGGTCCGGATGCCCGGTCCATGCCCCGTCCATCAGGCTGTCGGCTTCATTCTTCTTATCCTGCTTCAAAACTTTCAGCGCTCGCTCATTCAACTCGGCGTCACTTCTGCTGGGATAAAGCGCGGTCATTCCGCCAATCGCCAGAGCTCCATGCTTGTGGCAAATTTCCGGCATCAGCGTGCGGAAGTTCTGGAAAAATGCCACGTCGTGCGGGATGGTGTTGCGATCCGGCAGAACCCAATCAGGATCTTCCGACATGAAATCGATCAGCGATGCCATGTAATCCCAGCGTCCCAGATTCAATCCGAGGCAGTGCTCGCGCAAATTGAAAAGGAATTCCTCCATCTGATAAGCCAGCGGATGCGCTTCCACCAACGCCATGCACTTGATGTAGTCGTGCGGCAAACCCTTTTGCTTCGCAAAAACCTGGAAGAGGCCACGCCACCAGAACGCCTCCTCGGCGGATTCGCTCTTCGGGATGTACACCGAGAAATTGTGCGGCAGCCATGCTGGGTCGATCTGGTACCACAGCAATGCCAGATCGAACAACGAGGCCGACATAATCTCGTTCTTGATCACCCCGCCCTGGCTGATGTGCAAACCGCGTGGGCGCACCCAGGTCACGGTTTTCGAGCGCTGCACCGTAACTTTTTTCTGCCGTTTCTTGTCGTCGTAGCTCAGCTCATATTTATAGGCGGCGATCGTGTTCTTAATCGCCAGCATGATGTGCTCCCAGATGTTCGCCGTGGAATCTTCAATATCGATCATCACCGCGGGAGAGCCGGAGTTCAGCAGCTTAACCGTCAACTCTGCATCGTCGGCCGGCCCCGTCATCTGATTGCGCTGGTCCGCGCACCAGTCGGGAACCTCGATCTGCCACTTCGAGGTAGTTGCCTCAGACGCCGGCAAGTAGCTCGGTGGCTTGCCGCGATGCGAAGCCTGCAGAACTTCGGCGCGTTTTGCCACCAGTTTCTGCTGCCAGGGTGTGAACTGCTTGTGAAGCGGCAACAGGAAGTCGACAAATCCCCGCGGAAGATCGTTCGAATCCAGGTTCGAGGGGGCGTAATTCATATACTGCGAGGTGATGTTTTCTGTGGGAGAAACCATAACGAAATCCTTCAAATTCCTCAATAAAAGCAGCCATTCCCGAGCACTTAGACCAGTGTACACATCCCCGCCGCGGGCGCGAAAGTGTTCGTGTTTCGTAACATAATTAACTTTCTTTTAGACTGCGGGCAAATTAATGAAAAACTCAGCAGCAATGAGGGGGAAGAGTGAATCCGCATGACTGCCCGCGCTGCGGCGGTACCGGATACGTTGCTAGGCCTGTAGACGTGAGTGGTAAGTCTGACGGCATTGCATTTATCCGCATGAAATGTCCAGCCTGCGCAGGTAGTGGCCGGAAACGCTCAATCCCACCTTCGACCGCGGGCTGACCGCACGGCCTGTGGTGCTTGCGAAAAACGTACGAGCCCGGGGCGTCATATTCCCGCCCTGAAATGACAACCCGGGCCGGACGTTTCCCCGCCCTTCCGCTATCGACTCCAGTACTTAACAATTTAGATTGTTGATTTCTGATTTTTGACTGTTGATTGTGTAGGTACAATTCCGCCCTTACCCGCTTCACCCTGAGCGTTTGTCATCCTGAGCGAAGCCGTACTTCAGGCGAAGCGAAGGATCTCATGCTCCTCCGCCCTCGCGCGTAAGCCAAAATGCACCGCCCGCCACTCACGCGATCGCCCCCTTGACTCTCCGCCGCCGAGGCGCAGACGCACTCTCAACACGATTGCGTCCCGCGTTCTTAGCGCGGTAGAGCGCCTTATCCGCAGCCTGAATCACCTCGTCCGCCGACAGACTTTCCTGCGCTGAAGTTGCGACTCCAATGCTGGCGGTCACCGAAATTTCGGATCCCTCGTTCGCAACCTTCTGAACGGCGCGAACTTTTCTGTCGCCCTCGCCGGCTTTCGAGTTCCGACGATCAGCCCCTCGCGGCTGCTGGCGGCGGTCCGTGCCCCGCAGGCGGAACGAACTGGCCTCGATCGCCGCGCGCAGCTCTTCCAGATGGTCCAGAACCTCCCGCATGGTCTTACCGGGAAACACGATAGCAAACTCCTCTCCGCCGCAACGGTAAGCCTGTCCTCCGCCGCTCACCCTCGCCAGGCGCGAAGCCACCAGCCGCAAAACCTGATCTCCGGTGTCGTGGCCGTAGGTATCGTTGCACCGTTTGAAGTGGTCGATGTCAACCATCGCTATAGAATAAGGATGCGCCAGCCGGAGCAACGCATCATGAAACGCGCGCCGCGAAGGCAGCGTCGTCAACTCATCGTGATAGGCGAGCAGGTAAGACGTCTCGACGATCGTGCCTGCCAGCAGAACCGCAGCCGCCGCAAAGTAAACCGACGGAATCCTCCCGATCCCTCCAAAGCGGAGCGCCAGAAAGCAAGCTGCAAGCGCCCACAGAAGCCCGCTTTCCACCGGCTTGTGCGATAACAAAAAGCGTATGAGCAATACTACTGCCGCTGCCGCGAAGGCCAGTTGCACGGCGAAAGGCAGCGGAGTTGCCAGCGCAGCGTGGTGCGCAGCGTGCGCCACCGCCGGCTCAGGCCGGCACAGCACCGCCACGATCACCGACTCGACAAATAGCAACAGCCCCGAAGGCGCGAGGTTCAGGAACGCAAATCCTTTTTCGCGCTGCAGCGAGAGCAGAACAAAGTCGAGAGGCAGAAGTATCCCAACCGCCGCAATGGCGAGGCTTCCGGGCTTGCTCCCCGCATGTCCCGCAGAAAAATACGAGATCGCCTGCTGCGCGAGAAAGAGAACCAGCAGCGCCGAAAAGATGCGAGTCGAGTGAAATCGCCAGGCGAGCAGCAGCCCCACAATCGTCGCCCCATACAATGCGTATCCGATGAACGCAGGCGTCGGCGCCAGCAGCCCAGACTGCAGCAGCGCCGCGACCACTAGCAAGAAAACGCCCGGAATAATTAGCGACTTCATCGCCCAAAAATCCCCAACCCGATTATCTCTGGCGGTGGAGCTGACAGTAATTGACCGCTCGGGTTCGGCCAACTCGACCGTAAAAGAGCGGCGCTTCAGTGCCGCATAAGCGATTCATATCAGAGCACGCTTCAGCCGTGGGTGAGTGGCGATGCTGCCTGTGGGAATTCGGAAGCCTGAGACCTAGGCCCCGCCCGCAAGAGTCTATAGCAGTCCATTCAACTGCGCCAGAAGCCGCTGCCTTCGATTCGGTTCGATCACCTTGGAAGCTTTGATCACATTAACCAACCTTTGCCTGAAGTCGGCTGGTAGGATCCCAAAATGCTCGAACGAACCCTTGCGGTGATGCTGGATCAACGTCCCGTACGAAATAGGAAACTGGTTCCTGGGATCAATGAGCGTGCGCTTAGTGAATAAGGGGCACTCACCAGCTTCATAGACAACCACTTCCTTCAGGCGCTCCGGGTTTTGATCGAAGCTTTCGGTTCGGGAAGTTGTTTTCAGTGCATAGGCATGTTTTGCGACGTGTGAAATCACAGCAAACCGCTTGAACACCGCCTGCCCAAGCAATACGACAGGAATCCTTATTACCGAAAAAACCGGAATTTCTTCTGGCTTAAACGGCAAGGGGATGCTCAGGGAAAACCCGGCTGAGGGCATAGTTTTCTAATAGTTCCTGTTTGGTCCCTGGCACAACAAAAGTATTGCCTTCAAAAAAATCCTCGTAATCAATCGACGGATTGCGCGAATCTGGTTCCCTTTCCGCGGCCTTCATATATGCCGGCAGGGAATGGGTAAATTCAACCAGCCTATGGAAGTTCCATTTGCCGAACTCAGTAATGACTTTGTCAAGAATCTCGACGTCTGACTCCGACAACACAGACATGTCAGGTTTTACTTTCGGCAAGAATGTGGGATAGGGATCGCCACTCACCTGAAGTGCGGTTTCTATTCCTGTGCCCCAGAATTCGGGAGAAATGTCGCCCGTGATCAGTCCATTCAACAGATCGAGAACTTCCGAGGGAACTGGACCATTCGGCAGGGCGCAATAGCGTCCGCCAACAATCGCCCTGCCGTACTTGGCGATATGCACGAAATCGCCAAGGAATATAAGTTTTCCAATCTTGAACTTGGTGGGATCGCTTACACGCGAGGCTACGTACAACATGACCGCGACAAGTTTTTCAGGATCGAGTGGAAGCCGGGTAATCATAAATAACCCGCATCATCGCGGTATCTTACATTGCACTTATGCTTGTGCAGCATAACACGGTCCTGCAATCATATTTCTTTGTCCTATGCACCAAGGTCTCTGGCGGGTGGGCCCCCAACCTCACCCACACCGTTACCAACACCGGCCCGACCCCCGCAAAATTCGTAACCCTCGAATTCCCGTGGCCGTGAAGGCCATCCGCAAAGATCGAAGGGTCTTTCGTAAAGTGGTAAAGAATCTTCCTGAAAAGGTTTGTCATTCCGAGCGGCCTCATCGCGAGGAATCTGCTGTTCGCAGCCAGTCTCACATCCATGTAGGCCGAGTTCATCAACTTTTCACACTTTTCTGATTGACATCACAGACAACCGCGTGTAACGTGACTCGCTGTCAGCGTTTGGGTCATCTCGGCCCCGATAAATTTCTCGTTTCGTTTCCCAAAGATGACTCGAGTCGCTGTTTCCCTTGAAGTGTAAGCGTATCGTCACTGAGACCTGAAGTCGGTATCCGTGTTCCTTGTGCCCCACCATCTAAATCAAGAATGATTGGAGGAATCTATGTCCCGCCACTTAGCCGCGTTCTGCAATTTCCTCGTTCTCACACTGCTGGCCCCAATGTGTGTGGCGCAATTTACGGTCAGCGACAATTTCAATCGAGCCAATGGCCCCGTCGGGCTAGGGTGGTCCGTTTGGGGTAACGGCGCACAAATCAACAACGACGAACTCGAGACGTTCGGCGAACCCAATATTGCAGGAGGAATCCAAAGACTGCTCGACGTTACCTTCCCGCTGAAGTTCTCCTTTGATTTCAACACTGCTACACCAACTGATGGAGGCTGGTCGATCGGATTCAATTCCCCTGCCGGAGGTGGCCAAGGCTCAGCGAACGGTTCGGAAGTTGGCGTTTATCAGTTCGACGGATCGAGGCCGGTGTGTATTTCGTTTCAGACCTCCAGTGGCCAAATGTTCCAGTGCGCGAGCGTCGTTTCCGGGCAACGCACTTATACGGCGACGGCACAAATCTCCGCGACTGTTAACGCCGACTTTTCAGTGAAAGTAACTATCGAGTACAACGATGGGTTGCTGCCAGCAAGCGTCAAGGTGAATGTACCATCCCCGGTTGGCGCACTCACCACGTCACAAGGAGACTATCTCATTCTCGGAAATTCAGATGGGGACTTCGGTCCCCATAACTTTGACAACTTTAAGCTCAGCTTGATGTGAACCGAACTTAAAAGGAAAAAGGGGGGTCCAGGCCCCCCGCCTTTGAGTTTTGCCGGCACTGACACAATAAAAGTTGCCCCATGCTTCGCGGTTTCGAAGCGTGGGTATCGCGGACCTGGATATCTGAGACTTGGCCGAAGGCACCTCAGCTTCATGATTGCCCTGAGGAGGCGGTGGCAAATGAGCTAAGAAGTCAAGGCCCGTGGTGCCTCGTCGTGTTAGTGCAAGCACTAAGAGATCAAAGGTGGCCGGCCCCGAGAGTGGGCGACGTTGATTCCACCAATTCTTCCCCGTACTCTTTAACCCCTCCAGTACACATACCAAAAAATGCACAGGCCTCAGCATAAGCTGAGACCTGTAAAAGAGCTCAAAGTCTGGATTGTTGCGCTCAGCGCTGCGCCAATGTTAACAGCACGCTATGCCTTTGGCGGCCGTACATGCGCTCGCTGGGCCGCAAAAAGTCTGGGCCGTACAGATTTTTAAGGTACCGCCTGCGATTCCTTCCATCGACTTTTCATCTAAGTCCTTTAGCGTTACCTTCTTAATTGCCAGTTTCTTCAGTTTTTTCATGTTAGTCTCCTGTGGAGCCAGCGTTAGGCTCCGACTAAGGTGAATCGTAGCTTTTATAAATAATCAAAGTCAATATAAGTTACAAGATGAAGTAAGTAATTACTTTTATATTTCCGGGTGGCCGTGATCAACCAACTTGCGCCAGCATTCCCGCCCTGCACCAAGGTCTCTGCGTCCATTCGTGATATTGACGGCAAACCCAAAGCGCGAGAAGCTGCTCATGCGTCCTAAGAACGGGACGCGCCGGTGCTAAGAACACCGACGCACCCCTGACCAAAGTCGCCTTAACACGATTGAGGCAACCATGGCTATCCCACAAAGTAGTCGTTATCTATCCCTGCCGCAAGGTCGTCCATCACATCGCGGCCCGTCGCAATCAACCTCTCTTTCGAATACAGCGAATCCTCCTCCTGGGGCTGAACTTCCGACTTCCCAAAAATGAACTCTGAGGCGCGCTAAGGGATTGGTGTGCCTTGGGAACACGTGTCGTGCAAGAGGACTTAATCCATGCGATTTCCTATTTACGAATACCTGTACCAGCTCAACCGGAACCTGCACGAGACGGTAGAAATACTGGAGCACATTCGCAAATCGCCCGGCATAGACAAGAAGCAATTCCACGCCTATCAGGTGGAAATCGAGCACTTGCGGGCTGAGGCCAGTCAGCATGTGGCCGACAGCATGGACCAGATCGAGGCCAAAGAGTCGGTGCAATTGTGGAAGCAGAAGCGGGCTTACGAGAAGAGCCTGGGCGATCCCGACGACGTGTACTTCGAGGTGCGCAACCGCGAGGAGGAGCGCCGTAAGCAAGGACTCCCATCGTTGATTGGAATTCTGCGCGGGTACATCCGTGAGCCCGGAGACGAAGAAATCGACCAGGAAATAGATGACGATGTCGACGGCGAACCGGAAAAGACGGCCTCCCACGTTTCACGACCAACACGAAAAGTACGGCAGCAGCTACACAAATCGAAAAGATCAGACCGCAGCAGAAATTAGAAATCAAAAAATCGAAAATTAAGGAGCAACGCGATGGCAGACAAGAAAGCAATTTTGGGAACCACAACCTTGGAGTGGCATTCAACAGAAGATATCCCGCCGATGCATGTCGAAGAATATGCGGAGGAAAGCTGGATGCAGTCCGAACCACTGTTGCTCGCCGACGCTGCGGGGACCATGGCAGTCGGCTACTGCCAACAGCCCTTCGACGGCAAGCCCGAGTTCGATACAGTATGCGTCCAAAAGATCGGCGAAATTTGCAAGTGGGCCCTGCTGGAAAAACCTCCATCCCGAAGGAACCACGATGAAAGACCGGCCACAAAGTTACCGCGCGGCAGGCCGAAAGACAGCAGCAGACCAGCTTGGACATAGGCAGTGCTCAGTTTGGAGCTAGATCGACTTCGTCCCGCGCTCAGGGCGGATGCGCTTGCGTTTGATTTCCAGCAGATCGTTCAATTCCTGGACCAGATTGTCGAAGCTTTCGGGGTCTTTCTCGGTGGCAATCCGCTGGCACAGAATGGCCATGCGCTCACGTTCGTCAGGAGTCATAATGCGCCTTAACGAAGAAATTTCGCAGAAATTATGACAAACGCCGAGGGCTCGGGTCAACACGGGAAATCCATCATTATTAATTACGCATTCTTTGTAAAAGAACCGGCCGAGGGCTGGCCCAGTTCTGACTTTTGCCAGCACCATCAAAGTACAAGCTGCCCCATGCTTCGCGATTTTTGACGCGCCTGCCCTGAGCCAAGCCGAAGGCCTGACCTGAGCTTGCGAAGGGTGGCTACCACGGACGTCGGGTATCAGGCGCTTGGGTGGAGGGCCCCTCCATTGGATGGGCTCCAAGCGACGAAGGTGCCGAATGACTAGGAGTCGAGGCCCGTGTTGCCCACCCTTCGTCTTGTGTTCAGTCTCATGACATCCCTTACACTTGGCTCAGGGCAGGCTCTTCCGAAAATCGTGGAAGACGGGGCAACCTCAGTCGTGAATAGAACAATGGCAAGAAATCAAAGTCGGGCTAGCCTCCGCGCGCGCACGGTTTCTTTTCTCAGCCCTTCTGGCTTTGTTCCAAGTCGGTAAGCTGCGGAAAGCTTCCTGCCTTTGGGTGGAGCAGCGCCTGCGGCGCTGCGATAGATCTGCCCAACAGACGGCGGCTTCAGCCGCTGAAGTGCATTCCATGGCCGCTCCCTGCCGGAAGCGCCGGAACAGTGCGAACGAATGAGGGATGGACCGAGACGGGCAGCGTAGCTTCGCAGATGCCAAGGCCGGAAACAAAAAACCTGTCAATAGGCAGAAGTTACACGATCTGTCCTAAGTGACTCTCAACACTCAGCAAATATTTCTCCAATCTATGTCGCAAATAACCCCTGCACTGTGATATAATTAACTTATAGATTAAATCTTAAAGAGAATCAGGCGCAGCCCACAGGCTGCGCCTTTTTTTGTCTCGATTTCACCAAAAAAGAAGGCGCAGAAAACATGGCAAAGTGCGCAGGTTTCAAGAACTTCAAAGTTCGTGGCGAGTGGGTCGAGCTTCAGTTTATGGCGCAAGCCGTGCGCCGCCGCTTCAAAGTCTCCAAGCCCTGGGGAGATTCCTCCGCCTACGACGTCGGAGTCGAACACGGCCGCCACTTTCTCCGTGTACAGGTCAAGTCGACGAGCTATCGGCTCGGCAACGGCTACCAATGCACCTTCAAACCCAATCAAAATGGCGTAAGCTACACCACCCGGAATGTCGACTTCTTCGCCGCCTACGTGGTCCCCGAAGATGTCTGGTACATTCTCCCCTCCCGCGTCGTCCTCAAAACCAAAAGCCACGAGCTGATGCTCTGCCCCGGCCGCCCCAAAACAAGGTCGGACAGCAACCGCTACGAAATCTACCTCGAAGCCTGGCCCCTCCTCCGCACCAAGCGCCCGTAGAGCGGACGCCCCGTCCGCTGCCTTTGACCTTGATGTGGCCTGTCTACCTTTGCCGCGCAAGGATTGTGTTCCGAAACCATTTTGTTATTGACACCGATGAGATCCGAATTTACGTTACGTGCAATCAGCGAACGGGATTCGCCGGGGGGCGACGGATTCTCAGTTCCGTCAGTAGTCCTGATCGCTGCTTCCTCCGGCTTGTGAATAGATTGCGGCAGGCTAGAGTTGCAGGCGCGACGGTGCGGACATTACGCCTGAGTACCCGGCATCGCGCCGGATGGGCATCTGTTCATTTCGCTGGGAGGAAGCTTCTATGTTCTGGCGCCGCGCCAAGTCGTTTACGTGTCTTCCATCGTCTTCCACCATAGCGTCGGTGCTCAAAGTAATCGGCACCTCCCGAATATGTACCTTGATCACGGTTCTTTTCTTCGCGGGGCTCGCCCACGGACAGGTGAACCCCGGTCTGCCGTCGTTCTCTGCCTTCGATTCGCACGCCGTCGACACGATCAATCTCCAGAACCTTAACATTTCCATCAACGTCCCCGTGTATCAGAAATCTGGAGCCTTCCCCTTCCAGTACAACCTGAATGCGAACTCTTACATTCAAGTTGCAGGTACGGGCCTCAGTCTCGCGCCGGGCTTCTCTTTATCTGGCATGCTGGTTGGAGGAGCGACAGCCACATATACTCAGAGCACTACAATAACTTGCAGTGGAGCTACCACCTACGAAAGGACCGGTTGGCAAATTACAACGGCCGACGGGACACACCACCCGGTCCCGGGATTTTCAGATACTAAAGGGTGTTTACAACCCGGATTCACGAACCTGGCAACCGACGGCAGTGGTTACACGCTCACGGTAAGTTTAGGGGTGGTCGTCTCCATCTACGACAGCGCTGGAAACAGCTTAAACGGCAACCTATACGGTAGCTTTATAACGGATTCCAACGGCAACTCCATTACACCATCCAGCACAGGATACACCGACACTTTAGGCGTAATTCCTACCTTTACCACAGGACTATATCAAGCCAGCCCATACACTTGGACAGACCCAAACAACAATTCCCAATCAGTGACCGTGAACAACACGACGGGGCTAACTCTGAAGTCCGCATTTGGTTGCGGAAGCGGCCAATACAGCGACTACAACATTCCTAGCTCCAGTTTGCAAACCAGCATCTCTTTCCCTGACGGCGCAACTATGGGGATTGCGTACGAGAAAACACCCGGAGGAAGTTCTGGCCAGTACACCGGAAGGTTGGGTCAGATTACCCTTAGAACGGGCGGGACGATCACTTACACCTACGGCGGAGCCAATAACGGCATAAATTGTTCCAGCCTGAGCCCGCCAACGCTCACGCGGAAAACAAGTGACGGCACGACCACGTATACGTGGGTGCTAAATAACCTCGGTAGCGGAAACTACGGCAACACAACGACAGTCGTGGACAATGGTGGAAACACCATAGTGTATACCTTCACTGGCGTAATACTGACGGGGACGATAGGCGCTCCCCCCACGGTGCAGGCTTTAACGGAGGTTCAACACTACCAAGGCGCTGTCAGCCCCGGCAATCTCCTGACGACTGACATCTACTGTTATCAGGGGTCTAGTGGCCAGCCGGGCAACTGCTCAACGGCGATAATCACTCCACCCGTTAAAGAGCTCGATGTTTACCACACGATTAACGGGATGTCGAATTCTTCGCGGACGCAAACCAAGTACGACGCATACGGAAACGTTACTTATTCGGCGCAGTACGACTTCGGAGCGACAACGCCAACAACTGCGACAACGACGACTTATGGAACGTGGAATGGAACGCAGTGTGTCGCTGTGTCGACTACCGTCAATAATAAGCCATGCGATGTACTGACCCAACAGAATGGTTCGAATGTTGCAGAGTCGCGTTTTACCTACAGCGCCCAAGGCAATCTGCTCACGACCTATAAATGGACCGGTTCCAGTTGGCTGAGTAACGCCACACAGAACACCTACAACTCGAACGGTACGGCGGCAATTTCGTACGACCTCGCTAATAACAAGACAACTTACGCCTACGCCTCCAGTAGCTACAACTGCGGAACGATAGGCTGCACGAAGTATCCATTCCCTACATCGATCACCAAGGGCGGATTGACCACATCCAGCACCTGGAACGGCATTGGTGGAGTGAAGCTGACGGACGTTGGCCCCAACGGCAGCAGCACGCAAAAGACGACATACGGTTATGTCACCTGCTCTACTGGTGCGGCTGATCCGTTCTGGCGGGTAACGTCTGTGACCGATCCGATGGGCAATGAGGTATGCAAGACGTATCCTTCCGGTTCCGCGCCTGATACCGCAAATAGTAGCTTCACATTCAACTCCGGCAACTCAATTCAGAATATAACCACGACAACAGACGGATACGGCAGGACGATCAACAAACAGACCCAGCAAGGGCCGTCCAGCGGTAATTACGATACCGCGTCGACGCAGTACGGATGGTCCGGCAACTACAAATCTGTAGCGTCGACTCTGCCTTGCACAACGTCATTAAGCAGCGAGTGCTCTTTTAATTCGGCAACCTCGACAAGCCTCGTCGATCCATTAGGGAGGCCACATACCGTCACCGACGGCGGGTCACCCACTCCCGGGGTTACGACGAATACCTACCTGCAGAACGATGTGCTATCGGTTCTCAGTCCCGCGCCCTCAGGCGAGAACACGAAGAGGAGGCAAAAGGAGTACGACGGGCTCGGTCGGCTGAAGTCGTCCTGTGGAATTATGAGCACCGGTGGCTATTCGTCTTGCATCCAAAGCACCGGCAGCTACTCCGGTGTATTCACTACCTATTCATACTCCGCCGCCACCGGAAGCACCACGGTTACTGCAGCGCGAGGAGCGCAGAGCCGCAGTAAAAAGGCAGACGGTTTGGGCCGAGTGGTTTCCACGATCACCCCGGAGGGCGGGACTGTTACAAATACTTACGATTCCGCTTCAACTCTATGTGCGGGCGGCATAGAGTCCTATCCCGGCCATCTTGTCCTTACAACCTTCGCTAACGGAAACAGCGTTTGCTATTTTTACGATGCGCTTGGTCGAGTGACGGATGTCGGCGCAGCTTATTCAGGCGGCACTACGACCACCGTATGCAAACGTTTTAGATTCGATAGCGCCTCAAATGGTGTGCAGACACAGCCTTCGGGATCAACAATCTCAAACGCAGCCGGGCGAATGGTCGAAGCGGAAACAGATAACTGCGTCCAGCCAGTCACTGCAGTCACCGACGAGTGGTTCAGCTACGACAACGACGGTCACATGACAGATATGTGGGAGCTCACGCCACACTCCGGAGGATACTATCATTCGACCGCAACATTCTTCGGCAACGGCGCCGTGAATGTTCTGAATCTGGTCAATCCTAGCTTGTATACACTCACTTACACTCTCGATGGCGAGGGCCGCGGCAACACCGCCACCACAGGTTCCACGAACGTCGTGACCGGAACCACCTACAACGCTGCGAGTCAACCTACCCTGATTAATCTGCAAAGCACCGACAACGATGCCTATACCTATGACCCAAACACCGGGCGGATGACGAATTGGGATTTTACGGTCGGCAGCCGGAGCGAGACTGGTGTCAATGGGCAAGCGTTGACGTGGAATCCAAACGGAACACTGAGCCAGCTCGCTATTGTGGACGGATTCAACAGCCTCGGAACGCAAACCTGCAACTTCAACGCGGCAGCGGGCACTGGATATGACGATCTCGGCCGCTTGACCGGCGTCGACTGCGGTTCAGGAGGTTGGGGACAGACATTCAGCTACGACCAGTACGACAATCTGAACAAAGCTGTCATCAGCGGGCGCATTGGAACGACCTGGGCCACGCAATATTACAGCACCAACAACCACTACTTTCCGAGCACAACCTACACCTACGACAACAGCGGCAACCTCACCTACGACTCGTTCAACACCTACACGTGGGACCCGTACGGCAAGATGCTGGCCGCAAACAGCACCGGGATTATTTACGACGCGATGGGCCGCGCCGTGGAAATCGACACCGGCAGCAGCGGCACAGAAATCTGGTACACGCAGCTGGGAAAGACGGCTTACATGTTCGGGCGAACCATCAATTACGCTTACTGGCCGATGCCGGGCGGTGGAACACTTCTCGAGATCGGCAATTCCGGCAGCGACTACTATCTGCACAAAGATTGGCTGGGGAACGCTCGTATCTCGACGTCTGTAGCCGGCCACGCGCTGGTTGCCGACAACGCATTTTCTCCCTACGGCGAAACCTATAACGTGCTGGACTCCACCAACCAGAATCAGCAAATGTTCACCGGGCTGACGCAGGATGTACTGAGCGGAATGTGGGACACGCCGAACCGCGAACTGGCGCCTCAAGGCCGCTGGCTATCGCCTGACCCTGCTGGGCAAGGGTGGAATCAGTACGCCTACTCGACAAATCCCAATGGCAACGTGGACCCAAGCGGGTTATCGGCAACGATGGCCATGATGAATGGTTCGGGATGGGATTGGTCCACGATTGAATTTGATTCTGCCGGCAGCACAAACGATTTTGGGCCGCAGGCTTTTGGGACGGTGGACGCAGACGCAGGCTCCTCTACGGATAGTAGTGGCTCCACAGACGGTGGCGTCTCGACAGGACTCAATAGAATATTGAATGGCGTAAGCTCTTTTGCTTCATCCTGGAGTCAGACCTTCGCTGCGGCAGCGTTCCAGTTCGCACCTGAGGCGAACGACCAAGAAGATGACGAGGACGATGCCGAGACTCAATGGGGACAGTCCTTAGTACCGCTGAAGCCAGGGGAATCCGTATCGACACCCCTCAGCTATCAATACAATTTGCTAAATCCAGGGCCACTCGATCCAAAGATTGCCGCCGCTTTCAGCGGAGGTCAATATTCCCCATTTACGGTTGGCGAAAACGGATTTAGCTCTGATCAAGCACTATACAGATCGTATGGAGGTGCGAGCGGTGAAACTGGGCAAAATGGGACATTCTACTCGCTCGTGCCTCAAGTAGGCGGACTGCAGAGCGCGATAGACAACGCGATTAATCCGAACTGGGGAGCAGCTGGGATGGGCGGTAATCCTTATAGCAATGGTATAAGCTTGGCGAACACAACCTGTGTCTATTTACCTCCTGGCGCACAGGGTTACATTGGCCCGATTGGGTCCCAAGGTGGCGCCTGGGTCGGCGGCGGCATCCAGGTCTTTATACCAAAGCCTTAGGGAGAGAGAATTATCAAATGGGAATATTTAGAGAGATGTACGAGCAGAGGGTGTTCGAGTCTGATCGAGATTACCAGGAGCTACGACGAATGCTTTCTGAGGCAATCTCAAGGGGGTACGTTGAACAGATTCCGGTGATGAAGCCGAGCCGATTTTCGCCGAACCGAGAGTGGTACCGAGATAAGGAAACAGGAGAGATCTACTCGCTGGATGCACCTGAAGAAAAGATCCGAGGCTGGTGGGACAAAGTAGATCCCCAGGATCTAGTTGGGCCCGACGAGAAAATACAATGATCGAGCCGTGTGGAAGGGGGCCGTTCGCACACGCGAAGGTTAGGTTTCCGGGAACCCGTTTGCCGTGACCTGGGATTTTACGGTCAGCGGCAGGAGTGAGACTGGCACTCTGACGTGGAATCCGAACGCGACGATTCCGGCAGCGACTACTATCTGCACAAAGATTGGCTGGGGAACGCTCGTATCTCGACGTCTGTAGCCGGCCACGCACTGGTTGCCGACAACGCATTTTTCTCCTTATGGCGAAACCTATAACGTGCTGGACTCCACCAACCAGAATCAGCAAAATGTTCACCGGTCTCACGCAGGATGTGCTGAGCGGAATGTGGGACACGCCGAACCGCGAACTGGCGCCTCAAGGCCGCTGGCTATCGCCTGACCCTGCTGGGCAAGGGTGGAATCAGTACGCCTACTCGACAAACCCCAATGGCAACGTGGACCCAAGCGGGTTATCTGCAACAATGGCCATGATGAATGGCTCAGGGGATGGGACTGGTCCACGATAGAATCTGATTCTTCCGGCAGCACGAACGATTTTGGGCCGCAGGCTTTTGGGACGGTGGACGCGGACGCAGATTCCGGTTCTAGCGCTTCCGGACCTCAGTTCTGCGGCTGTGCCAACGATGTCACGTCGGGGTTTCTCGGGAATAACACGGGGGCTTGGTCTGTTTTGCCAAGCTTAGGGTCAAGCGGTAGCACCCAGTTGCCCTCACTAGACTTTTCTAATGCTCTAGACGAGACCCTCGTATACAACAACCTCTGGGCCGACCCTGCAGCTCGATACGGAGTCATGTTGTTCGGAATGTTGGGAGGATTGGATGTAGACCTAGGTGGAGAAGGACTGCAAACAATCAACGAGGGTAATTTTTCAACATATGTTGACACCACAAGACCGGGCGCATCAGTGCCCAACTTCACAACGAGTGAGTCGGCAACTGACGCCGCTGCCAACCTACAATGGAACGGGTATACCGCAACACAAACCAATGGTCCAGCGACTATTTACACAGGTCCTGATGGAAGCACATATGTTATCCGACCGAGCGATTCAGCCCCCGGCGGATGGGCGGCCGACTACACGCCAGCGGGCGGTAGTGGGTTTACGCTTAAGATAAACTTTAGTACCCCCTAGGGAGCTCGTAGATGACTGTTAGCAAAGTAGTTTCGGATGCAGAAGCGTTTTCCCATTTGTGCGGTGAATGCGAAAAGATCATCGACACCCGAAAGCGGTTGCCGGACTTCGTTTTTAGGCGCTCTTTCGCGAAGTATTTCGCGATCGAGTACGCCTATCTCTATCGGCAAGAATATGCCGCGTTCCTTTCGAAGATATCGAACATTCTGGCGGATGAAGCGGTCAGCTATATGGTGCTCGACCCTGATCCTATCGATTGGTATCACCAGCACGCCTCCTTCGGCTCGATATCTTTTGAGCGCTCCGCCTTGATAGAGACGTATGTACCGACAATGTATCGTGATAAAGGCTTGTGGGGCATTTTAACCGGGGCGAATGTTGGAGTATTTTGGGGATCCTCGCTGGAATGGGGAATATTCGCGGATAGGATTTCGTGGGAAATGGCCGTCATCGCTATTTCGGCGAGTGTCGATGTGCCAACAATTAGCGGCTTTCGTTGCATGGACGCTTCATGGCTGTCGGATTACGTGAAGAGCCAGTACCACGCCAAGGACCCTTCCGACTCAATAGCGTTAGATTTCGGCAAGAAGTTTCTAGCAAACTACCCGATATGAGTGGCTGGGGGGCTGGCCCATTCAAGCTATCGTCTGGCTTGAGCGGGGCTGTCCCCTTAGTGCGATTCAAGCAAGCAAACGTGCGCCCGTCCCTACCTTGTTATCCCCTTTTGACCCCACCATCCAATTCCGGAAGCGTACACTTTCGTGCGCGCAGAGTTTAAGCTAGCTTTCAGGATTCTCTAATTAGAATCGAGCTGTGTTAAAGGCCCGCTCATGAGAATCCTAATTGCCGAAGATGACACGGCTCTGGCCAGTTTTGTACGCCAGGGCCTGCTCGGGGAACACTACACGGTCGATGTGGCGGAAGATGGCGACCAGGCGCGCGCCATGGGTAGCGAGATTGATTATGATCTTGTCATCCTCGACTTAAACCTGCCCAAGCTCGATGGCGTCAGCGTGTTGCGCCATCTGCGGCTGCGCCGCCCCAGCCTGCCCGTGTTAGTGCTGACCCAGCGAAGCAAAGTCGAAGACCGGGTGCAGTGCCTCGACACCGGAGCCGACGATTATCTCCCCAAACCATTTTCCTTCAGCGAACTCTCGGCCCGCATCCGCGCCTTGCTGCGCCGCAGCCATCTCCCCTCGGAGTCCGTACTGGTCGTCGAAGACCTGAAGCTTGATCGCGTCGAACACCGCGCCGAACGCGCCGGCCGCCGCATCGACCTCACCGCCAAAGAGTTTTCCCTGCTCGAATACCTGATGCGCAACGCCGGCCGCCAGGTCTCCCGCGCCATGATCATCGAACACGTCTGGAACCTCACCTTCGATACGACCACCAATGTGGTGGATGTTTATATCAATTACCTTCGGCGGAAGGTCGATGATGGGCATCCGCGGAAGTTGATTCATACGGTGCGCGGGGTGGGTTATGAGCTGGGCAGTTCGGAAGTGACGGCATGATTCCGGCGCAAATCGGCGAGCCTCTCGTGTTCGCGGAGATCACGTGCCGCAGTCCGCTGGCGCAATTGCTGCACGCGCTGAATCAGCCGCTGACCGGATTGCAATGCTCGATGGAGGTCGCGCTGGCTGGAAGTCGCACGCCGGAACAATATCGGCAAGGGTTGCGCGACGGCCTGGCACTGACCGAGCGTATGCGGACTCTGGTCGAGGCGATCCGCGAAGTCGCCGATGGCCTGGAAGAAGACGAAGACAAGAACGAAGTACCAAACGAAATGACGGACCTCGCGACGATCGTGCGCGAAACCGTGAACGACTTGAAGCCGGTGGCCGAGTCGAAAGTGATCCGCATGGAAATAGAATTCGATTCCTCTTCGATTCTAGTAGTAAGAGCGGGGCGACAAAAGCTGTGCGGCATCGTGTTCCGGATGCTCGATTCTGTGCTGAGTCTCGCGGCCGAAGGTAGCGCAGTGAAGATCGGCATAGTAAAGACTGGAGCGGGCTCGACACAAAGCGGAGACTGGCTGCGCGTCCGGTGGGAAGCAAACGACGAAGCGCGCCAACCATCTTCACGGCCCGAACTGGCTTTGCTGGTGGCGCAAGCCGGCTTCGAGCGCTGCGGCGCCGGGTGGCAACGAATGTGGGACGGCAAGCAGGAAACGTTAAGCATCAGGCTGCCTGGTATTTCACGCAAAAACTCCTAATCACTTTTTCTCGCATCATTTTTCTTAACCGGAATTCCAACCTGGTTCCTCGTTCTTGGGAGACGCAATGACACTCATGACAACTTTTCCCTCCATGACCCGGGTGGCGGGCGGCGCGCTCATCGCCAGCGCCAGCAGCGCCTTTCGCGACCAGGTGCTGCACAACCTGAATGGCCGTTGCCGTCCGGTACAACAGGCGTTGGGCGGTGCCGAGGCGCTGTCGAAGCTCGAAAAAGGAGACTGGCAGGTGCTGTTTCTCGACCGCCGGGTTCCGGACCTCGACACCGACGAACTCATCGCAATCATTCAGCGCAGGTTTCCGGGAACGCAGGTGGTGCTGCTCGATTCGGATGCGGACGCTGCATCTGAGAACTCCACACCGTCTTCGTCCATGGAAACTACGTCCAGCCTGAGAAGCGTGGAACAAGAATCGACGCCGGAAGAAAATCCGCAGATGATTGAGAGATTTCCCGAGTTCGAGCCGCTGCCCGGCATGATCGGACGCAGCGAAAGCATGCGGCGGGTCTATCGCATGGCACGGCTGGTGGCGCCGCGCACCACGACCGTGCTGATCGCAGGTCCCACGGGAAGCGGCAAGGAGCTGGTGGCGCGCGCCCTGCACAGCCTGAGTCCGCGGGCCGCGAAACCTTTTGTCGCTGTGAACTGCGCGGCGATTCCGGAGGCGCTGGTCGAGTCCGAACTATTCGGCTATTCGCGGGGAGCGTTCACCGGAGCGGTGCAGTCACAGCTGGGGCGAATTCCGGCGGCGCACGGGGGAACGCTGTTTCTCGACGAAGTGAGCGAATTGCCTCTCGGCATGCAGGCCAAGCTGCTGCGCTTCTTGGAGCAGAAAGAAGTGCAGAGGCTCGGCACAGCTGAAGTGACACGCGTGGATGTGAGGGTAATTGCAGCGAGCAACGTGGACCTCGCGGGGCGCGCCGGCAGAAGAGAATTTCGCGAGGATCTTTTCTACCGGCTATCGGCGTTTCCGCTGGAGCTGCCGCCGCTGACCGAGCGCCGCGGCGACATCATTCCGCTGGCAGAACATTTTCTGGAGTGCATGGCGGCTGCGACGAATAGTGAGTGTCCGCGATTGAGCGGCGAGGCAGCGCAGAGGCTCGAATGCCATGCGTGGAAAGGCAACGTACGCGAATTGCAGCACGTGATGGAAAGAGCGTCGATTTTGATCGAGAAGGGCGACACAGTGCGGCCCGAGCATCTTTATTTCCCTTTCGAACTCTGCTCTTTGCAGCCCGCCAGCCGCAACCCTTCGTGCGCCGGGCTGGCAAGCTGAGGATAATCTCAGCCCCAGGCCCTCACTCTGGCACGAACCGTGCAAATGTTGCCTGCATACATGACCTCCTTGCCCATGCCGGCAGAATTCTCCAGCGCCGTTTCGGGCTCGTACCCGGCCGTTGTGGGAATGGGCTCGGAAACTGTCGCGGGAATCGTTGCGGGGGAGATCGGCGCGGGCGGAACTTCGTCAGCAGGGAATGAGCAATTTCTACTGCAAGCTTTCCGCACATTTGCGGAAGCTGCCGATTCGCTCGAACGCTCGTATGGGAAGCTGCGCGGCGAGGTTGTACAGCTGCGGGCTGAGTTAGAACAGAGCAATGCAGGGCTACTGCGCAGCTTGTCTGAGAATCGCCGGATGCGCGAGCATCTCGACCGGATTCTCGAAGGCCTTCCCTGCGGCGTGCTGGTCGAACGATCCGACGGCAGCATTTCATTACTGAATCCCGAGGGCAGGAGATTGCTCGGATTACCACAGCCACCATACGCGTCGTCATCTTTATCTTTATCTTCATCGCTATCTTCATCGTCGTCATCATCATTGTCCGCAGTCCCGGCAGATTTGATCGACCTTTTGAATCGCGCCCGCAAAGCGCCCGGCGAACTGGAGTCGCGTCTGCCCGATAGTGACAGCCGGACGGAGCGCTGGCTGGCAGTGCGCCACGCCGCGGTTCCGGATGGACAGTCTGAAACGGACGAGGCCAATCACGCGGACGCCGCGCCGGTTTCCATCTTCATTCTTCGCGATGTGAGCGACGCCAAGAGCCTGGTGCAGGAGCGTGAAAAATTGCGCCGTGAACAGGCGCTGGCGGAGATGGCGTCGATTCTGGCGCACGAAATTCGCAACCCGCTGGGCAGCCTGGAGCTGTTTGCCGGATTGCTGGCCGCAGCCACGCTTCCGCAGGAGTGCCACCTGTGGGTAGAGCAAGTGCAGGCCGGACTGCGAACACTCGGAGCAACGGTGAACAACGTTCTGCATTTTCACAGCCTACCCGCGCCGCAGTGCGCGCCCGTCGACCTAGGCCTGCTGCTCGATTGGGCAGGGAGCTTTCTCGTTCCCATGGCGCGGCAGGCTAGGGTCGAACTGTGCTTGCGCAACCGGCTGCAGGGAGTATGGTTCGTCGCCGACCGCCATCGTCTGGAACAGGTTCTACTGAATCTTGTGCTGAATGCGTTGCGAGCCATGCCGGGCGGCGGCTGGGTCGAGATCTCCGGACACCGCACGGGACATGGGAGCGGCTGTGCTGCGGTGATTTCGGTAAACGACACTGGGCCTGGAATCGATGTGAGGCAAGCGGCAAGAATTTTTGAACCGGGATTCAGCACACGTCCGGGCAGTCCGGGGCTGGGGCTCGCGGTGTGCAGGAAGATCGTGGAGCAGCATGGCGGCTCGCTGGCAGCGAGCAATCGGCCGGGATCGGGCGCAAGTTTTGCGTTGCTGCTTCCTCTAGGGAATGAACTCCGGCACGGCGAAGAACTGAGCAGCGAAAAACTGACCGACGAAGAATCGAGTGACGAAGAAATGACTGTCGAAGATCCGACCGAGGAGGCTGCGGGATGAATCGAGTTCTGGTGGTCGATGACGAAGCCGGGATGCGGGCGGCGCTCGAAGCGCACTTCCTGCGGCGCGACTGGCAGGTGGACACGGCGGCGAACGCGGACGAGGCGCTCGAAAAATTCCGCCGGGTGCTGCATCCTTTGGTGGTTACCGATATTCGGATGCCGGGAGCAGACGGCTTTTCGGTGATGCGTGAGGCGAGGGCGCTCGCTCCGCACACGGCGGTGGTGCTGTTGACGGCGTTTGCTAATGTGCCCGATGCCGTGGCTGCGATGAAAGATGGAGCTTGCGATTATCTGGTGAAGCCGGTGTCGTTTGAACAGCTGGAACAGGCGGCAGAGCGGATTCTGGTGCAGGCACGAACCCAGGCCGAGGCGCAGGAAGGGCTGGTGGGGCATGCAGCGCGTTGGCTACGCTCGCTCGCGCTAGCGCGGCAGATTGCGGCAACCGATGCGGATGTGCTGATTGAGGCAGAGAGCGGGACGGGCAAGGAGATGGTGGCGCGGCTGATCCATCGGCTAAGCCCGCGGCGCGATCATGCTTTTGTGGCGGTGAATTGCGCGGCGTTTCCCGAGACGCTGCTCGAAAGTGAACTGTTTGGTTACGCGCGCGGCGCCTTTACCGGCGCCGTGGTGGCGAAGCCTGGACGCTTCGAGCTGGCGCATCGGGGAACTCTACTGCTCGACGAGGTGGGCGAGATGCCGTTGGGATTGCAGCCGAAGCTTCTGCGCGTGCTGCAGGAGCGGGAGTTCGACCGGCTCGGGGATACGCGCACGGTTCACGTCGACTTGCGCGTGATTGCGACGACGAACCGAACGCTCGGGGAAATGGTGAAGGAAGGAAAGTTTCGTGCGGATCTATTTTACCGGCTGAATGTGATTCCTTTAAGTTTGCCGCCGTTGCGGGAGCGTGCGCAGGATATCCGAGAGCTGGCCGAATATTTTCTGCGGCTCTACGCGCCGAAAAACAAAACTTTGTGCCTGACTCCGGAATTTGTGGCGAGGCTGGAAGCGCACAACTGGCCGGGCAATGTGCGTGAGCTGGCGAACTGTTTGCGCCGGGTTGTCACACTTGCGACGGGCAGCGAGATAGGGGAAGAGAGTTTGGAAGGGTTGATGTGGGAGGATGGCGGAACAAAGGAAAACCTGTCCCAGCAAAATTTGGCGCAGAACGTTTTATTGCACGATGATGTTGTCCCGGACACAAAGCTTGGCGGTGAGAGTGTGGTAAATGGCGCCATATCCGATGACCGCTTGCGCGCCGGAATCTCTATCGAAAACATGGAACGCCGGCTGCTTGAGATGACGTTGCAGGCGACGGGGGGAAACCGCTCGCGGGCCGCCGGACTTCTGGGCGTGAGCCTGCGAACCGTGAGAAACAAGATCCGCAGCTACGGGCTGCCGAGCTGGAGCAGTTATGTCCATGATTGACACTCCGATGACCGGGGCGCTGAGCCGCTATCTCGATGTGGATGTGGCCCGCCACAAGATGATCACGGCAAACCTGGCGAACATCGATACGCCGGGCTATCGTACTCGCGATCTCGACTTCCATGCCGAGCTGATGCGGTCAAGCGTGCACGCCGCGGCGAGCGAGATGACGGATTTGGAATATGCGGCCTACACACCAGTGGTGCGGAAGATTCGCGGGCTGATCGAGCGTCCGGACGGCAACAATGTGAGCGTGGAGCGCGAAAGCCTGCTGCTGGCCGAAAGCCAGATGAAGTACAGCCTGGGCATTCAGCTGCTGAAAGATGAGTTTCACGAGATTTCGCAAGCGATCAACTCTGGAGGTACGTCGTCATGAACCTGTTTGGGATGCTGGAGATGAGCGGGTCGGCGCTGGGAGCCGAGCGTTGGCGGGCTGAGGTGGTGGCCGCGAATATGGCGAACGCCGAAACCACTCGCTCGGCACAGGGCGGAGCATACCGGAGGCAGCTGCTGGTCTTCCGGGCGCAGCCAATGCCGCGCTTTCCCATGATGCTGGCCCATCTGCACAAGGGAACTCCGGATGGCGGGGTGCGGGTGGAGCGCGTGGTGGCCGACCCGACGCCGTTGCCGCGGCGTTACGAGCCGGGACATCCCGATGCGGATAGCGGCGGGTATGTGACTTATCCGAATGTGAATCCGGTGATGGAGATGGCCGATCTGCTGAGCGCGGTGCGGGCGTATCAGCTGAATGCAGCCGGAGTGCAGGCGGCCAAGAGCATGCTGCAGGAGTCGCTGCAGATTTTGAGTTAGGCGGCACTTTGTCAGCTTTGAAGACTTGGAGTTCTGAAGATCGGACTTCTAAAGAACGAGTAACAATCGGCCAGCAACTCCAGTGAATCGATTAAGAAACAGATAAGAAACAGTGAAATCGATCACGCGTATAACCAGTCTTAAGGGCGAAGGTGGAGCACCATGGGCAGTCCGGTTTCTTCCTTGCGAATCCTTCCAGCCGCGGAGAGCGCGGTGGAGCAGTCTGCATCGGCGCCCGGCGGGAATTTTGCCGGCACCCTGCGGGAGGCGATGAATGAGATGGGAAGCCTAAGTTCGCAGGCGGAGAGCAAAGTCGCCAGCGTGCTCGAAGGCAACGGCACCGACGTGCACACGGCGCTGATCGCGGTGGAGAAAGCGGACCTGTCATTTCAGCTGATGATGCAGGTGCGCAACAAGATTGTTTCCGCGTATCAGGAGATTTCGCGCATGCAGTTTTAAACGGCCGGCTGCGGGAGTTCACAGCAAGCTCGCAGGAAGTTCGCAGGAAGTTCTTCCAGCTGGTTTGCCAGTCGATTTTGAAGTAGGCGCAAATTTGAAGTAGGGATGAACCGGGCCACCGAACTCGGCTGGAGCGAGAGGTCCTCCTGGCGACTGGGACAGCGATGGCCGACAATAAAATCCAATCCTTCGACGACTTGACGCATCGCCTGGGGGATTTCTTCAAGGGCCTGAGCTTCAAGCACAAGCTTTGGCTGCTCGCGGGCGCGGTGCTGGTAGCGGGAACGGTGTGGGTCTTTGCCGCGCTGCTGGGCCAGCCGAAATACGTGACGCTGTATTCCGGGCTGCGTCCGGAGGACGCGCAGGCGCTGGCGGGGCGGCTGGCGGCGAAAAACATTCCACACGAGATTTCACCCGACGGCGGAACCTTGCTGGTGCCGGAAGACAAACTTGACGCCAGCCGCCTCGAGACCGCCGCGGCGGGGTTGCCGCGCAACGCCCGCATGGGGTTTGAACTGTTCGATACGCCCAACTGGGCGGGCTCGGATTTCACCGAGAAGGTGAATTACCAGCGCGCCCTCGAGGGCGAACTGGAGCGCACGCTGGCCACACTCAGTGAAGTCGAAGCAGTGCGGGTACACCTGGTGCTGCCTCAGGAATCGCTCTTCACCGAGCAGGAACATGAGGCGAAGGCGGCGGTGATTCTCAAGACGCGCAGCGGCCGCTTGTCGGAGCAGGCGCAGCAAGCCATTCCGCAACTGGTGGCGAGCGCGGTCGACCGCCTGCGTCCGGAGAACGTGACGGTGGTCGACGCCGACAGCAATCTGCCGCTGCTGCACGGCCGCGATGGCGCGGGAGGACGGGCATTCGCTACGGATGAGGAGTTGGCGAAGACGCTGGTGCATACTCTCGAACCGGTGGTGGGCGCCGAGCATGTGCGGGCCAGCGTTCATGTGGAGTACGACCTGGGAACGAGCGAGGATACGCAGGAAACCTACGATCCCAAGACTCCTACCACGCTGACGCAGGAACATACCGAAGAGAGTTCGACGGGCGGAGCACCGGCGGGAGTGCCTGGCACGGCGAGCAACATTCCGGCCGCGACTGCACCAGCTACGCCGCCGGCCGCGCCGGGCGCGGCTCCGGCAACATTCGCGCTGGGCACGGAGCAGTCTTCCTCGAAATCGGATTCGACGACATATGCCATCAGCAAGAACGTGCATCGCAGCCTCGAGCCCGCGGGAAGAGTGCGCCGGATTGCGGCTGCGGTACTGGTCGACGATGCGGTCGATGTCACCGAGCAGGCCGGCAAGCGGGTGAGCACGCGGCGCAAGCGCACGGCCGACGAGATGAAGCAACTGGAGCAACTGGCGCGGGCGGCGATTGGAGTCGATGCGCAACGCGGCGACGTGCTGGCGGTGGAGAATATTTCCTTCCAGGAACTGCCCCTTGAAATCATTCCACAACCAAGCAAGTTTGAGCGCTGGCGCAAGCTCATCGAACCTTGGGTCTGGCTGTTGCGCTATGTCGGCCTGGCTGCGCTGTTTCTGGTGGTCTATTTCCTGATGCTGCGTCCCGTCAAAAAGCAAATTCTCACAGCGTTTCGCGAGTTGCCGGGAAAGATCGGAAAGACTTCGCCGCAGATTTTTTCGGCCGCAGGGGTTCCGCTTTCGGCCGACGGGAAGCCTGAGGGCGACGGACAGCGGGCTACGCAATTAAAGAAGATGCTCGCCGAGAAGGTGAAAGCCGAGCCGGTGGCGGCCAGCCGCCTGGTCGAATCCTGGGTACGGGAGGACAGCGACAAGTGACCGCCCACCAATTTACCGGCCTGCGCAAAGCCGCCATCCTGATGGTGCTTCTTGGAGAAGACACGGCGGGAGAAATCTATCGCCATCTACCGCAAGCGGAAGTGGAGGAGATCACCCAGGAAATTACAACCATCAGTTCAGTCGAGCCGGCGACCGGCTTGGCGGTGCTTGAGGAATTCGACCGCCTGATTGCGACCGGCGACTACATCACCCAGGCAGGAATGGACTATGCCAACAAGGTGCTGGTGAAGGCCTTTGGAAAAGAAGGCGCGGAAGACTTATTGCGCCAGGTCAAACGGGCAGCCGAGCTTAGTGGGGCCAAGCTCGACTCGCTGCGCAAGGCCGATCCGCAGCAACTGGCAAAATTCATCGAAGGCGAACATCCTCAAACTATTGCGCTGATTCTGGGGCACCTGGAATCGAAGCAGGCATCGACCGTGCTCATGAAGCTGCCGCCCGAGCTGCGCGCCGAACCTATCAAGCGCCTGGCCCAGCTGCGGCAATTTTCGCCGGAGATGGCGGAGCGGGTTTCGGTGGTTCTGCACAAACGTCTGGAGACTTTGGGCGAGCAGAGCCGGCGAGCCTACGCCGGCCTGCGCGGTGTGGCGGATCTGATGAACCGGCTCGATGTGGCAGTGGGGAAAACCATCCTGGAATCGATCGAGGGAGAAGACCCGAAGCTGGCGCTCTCCATCCGGAATCTGATGTTCACCTTTGAAGATCTGCTTACCATTCCCGAGAGTGGGATCCGCGAGCTACTGGGGCAGATGGACAAGAAGACGCTGGCGACCGCTTTGCGCGGCGCTACGGAGGAGTTGAAGAACTTCATTTTCAAGTCCATGTCGTCACGGGCGGTGGAAATGTTGAAGGAAGACATGGAAGTGCTGGGACCAGTAAAGAGCCGGGAGATCAATAAGGCGCAACTGGAGACGGTAGCAATCGCGCGCAAGCTGGAAGCCGAAGGCAAGCTGAATTTGAGCCAGGAGACGGAAGATGAGTTCGTCAGCTAGCCCGGCATGGGCTTCGCAGGAGCTCACGTCCGCAGCGCGAATTGATCAACCGATTGTCATCCCATTCGCCTACACCGAGGTGGCGGCGAGCGCAGCTGGCAATGCTTTGCCCGTGAGACCCGCCACAGCCGACAAGGCACAGCCGGATTCAGCCACGGTGGCAGCGAGTTCGGCCATGCGGGATGGGCAGATGCGCGAGTTGGGACGCCAGCAGGGCGAGGCGGAGCAGCGCGCCAAGTTCGAAGAACAACTGATGCGCGAGCGTGCAGCAGTGGCTAAGGCACTGATGGATTTTGCCCGCGACCGCGCGGCCTGCTATCGGCGGCTTGAAGAGGAAGCAGTGCGCCTGGCATTGAGTATTGCGCGGAAGATACTGCACCGCGAGGCGCAGGTGGATCCGCTGCTGTTGATGGGTGTGGTGAAGGTGGCTCTCGAAAAAATCGAAGGCGCCACCGAAGTCGCGCTGCTGGTCCATCCGCAGAGGGCCGCGGATTGGCGGCGGCAACTGGCCTCGGTTATGCCGGCGGGGAAGCCGCTTGAAATCGTGGAAGATCCAGCGCTCGAGCCCGGCCAATGCCGGTTGCGAACCTCGATGGGGACCGCCGATCTGGGCCTGGAAGGACAACTAAAGGAGATTGAGGCTGGCTTGACGGACTTGCTGGCAGCGCGACCCAAGGATTGAGGGAAACGAACGAAGCCGCAACGAAGCAATCGTAATGAAGAAATATTAATTATTAATTAAGATTTAAGAATTCAGGGTAGGACGAAGGACGAAAACACAGTGAGTTCGGAGGCGCTGCTGGCGCCCTATTTCGCGCGGCTGGAGTCCTGCTCGGGGATGCGATGGCAGGGCCGTGTCACGCAGGTGGTGGGGCCGCTGGTTGAATCCAGAGGACCGTTCTGCTCGGTGGGCGAATTGTGCGAGATCGCTGATTCGCAAGGCCGCGTGCTGCGAGGAGAAATTGTAGGATTTCGCGGCACGACGGTATTGTCGATGCCTTTGGAATTGCCGCAGGGGGTCCGGTATGGAGACCGGGTATCGACGTGGGGAGAGCGGCCGACAATTCGAGTGGGTGACGGCCTGCTGGGGCGAGTGATCGACGGCGGCGGCGAGGTGCTGGACTCTCTCGGAGGTTACCGCGGCAACGAATACAGGTTGCTCGATGCTGCCGCGCCTTTGCCGCTCGAGCGAGTGCCAATCAGCGAGCCGTTGAGCTGCGGGATTCGAGCGATCGATGGATTTCTGACCTGCGGACGCGGGCAGCGCGTGGGAATCTTCGGCGGCAGCGGGGTGGGCAAGAGCACACTGATCGGGATGATGGCGCGCAACACCAACGCCGACCTCACCGTACTCGGCTTGGTGGGAGAGCGCGGGCGGGAGGTGCGCGACTTTCTGGAGAACGCGTTGGGGGTGGAAGGATGCAAGCGGGCCTGCGTAGTGGTGTCGACCTCGGACCAGTCTCCGCTGCTAAGGATTCGCGCCGCGCTGGCCGCGACTGCGGTTGCCGAATATTTTTGTTCCCGAGGCAAGCAGGTTCTGCTGGTGGTGGACTCGCTTACGCGCCTCGCGATGGCGCAACGGGAAATTGGACTGTCGGCCGGAGAACCTCCGACCGCGAAAGGTTACACGCCTTCGTGCTTTACCATGCTGGCGCGTCTGATCGAGCGGGCAGGACGCTACGCGCAAGGCAGCATTACCGCTTTTTACACGGTGCTGATGGAAGGCGACGACGAACAGGATCCGCTGGTGGATGGAGCGCGCGCGTTGCTCGATGGGCACGTCATGCTGGACCGGCGGTTGGCGGTGCGGAGCCACTATCCTCCGATTGCGGTGCTGGATAGCGTGAGCCGACTGATGTCAGCCGTGGCATCGCCGGCTCATCTGCAGAAGGCGCAAAATTTGCGGCGGCTGCTGGCGGCCTATAGCGCGTCGGAAGATTTGGTTCGCATCGGCGCATATCAAAAAGGAAGCGATCCGACGCTCGACAAGGCGCTGACTTTAATTCCCGAGCTCGACCATTTTCGCATGCAGAAGCCGGGCGAACCCGCGCCGCTGGCGGAGACGATCGCCAAGTTGCTGGCGTTGCCGGGGTAAGCCATGCCTTTCCATTTTCCGCTGCAGGCGGTGCTGCATTACCGGCAGAGCATGGAACATCAACAGGAATTAAGGCTGCGCGCCGCGAACCAGCAGGTGGCGCGGGCACAGCACCTGATTGAACAAATGGATTTGCAGACAAAAGAGCTGCGGTCGAAGGAGATGGAGGAATTAAGCTCTGGCACCAGCGCGGCCGAATTGCGATTCGGACTGCTTCGCGAGGCAGCAATGCTGCGGAGGCGGCGGGAGTTCGAACAACAACTGACACGGATGCAACAACTGCGCGACCAGCAGCGAGAGATTTTTCAGCAGGCACGCCGGGCGCGGGAGATGCTGGAGAGCCTGCGCGATCAGCAGCTCAGCCTCTATAAGAAGGATGCGGCACGGCGGGAGCAGAGAAGTTTGGATGATTTGTTTCTGATGCGGCGCGAATACCTGCGGCGGAGCTAAAGTTGCCGGGTGCGTAGTCACACTTTGCCCAGTGTCGGTGTCCGGTGTCGCCTGCCTTCTTCCTCCTACTTTCGTCGGCAAAATCTGGAATGACTTGAATGCACGGTGTTTGCAGTTTCGGGTCGCTGATCCGCGATCCGTTCGATCTTGGCCACGCGAATGCATTGAGTGACAGCGAGCCTTCGCATAACAGCGGGAGGCCGTCATTATGATGCCCATGCTTGAGTCGCTGGCGAATACCGTATCTGCGCTGCCGACAGCGGCTTCGCCATCGTTTTCAGGGGCGAGCGGATCAGGGGGATTTGCGGCGGCGCTTGCGGCGGCGCAGGAGCGATCGGCCACGCCACAGAGCGGAAGCGGCAACGGGCAGGGGTCAGATTCACCAGATTCGAATGGATCGGCTTCCGGCGGAACGACGAATGCAACCCTGGGATTTGGGAATAATTTCAATGTGCGAGCTGTGGCTTTGGGGACTGCTCAACTCAGGAAATCGACGGGGAACTCTGCATCGAACAACAGTATAGCGGTGGCGCTGGCCGGGGCTGTGGTTGTGACTTCTCCGCTGCCTCAACCAGTTGCCCTGACTGCAGTACCGCTGACGCCGGCGATTGTGCCGGCGATTTCGACTACGACAACGGGGATTCCGGTTGCGACAACGACTCCGCTTGCAGTGGCGTCACCGCAACCAAGTGTGCCACTTCCGAATTTGCTGCAGGCGAACTGGCTGCCAGTCAGTTTTTCGCAAACGAGCGTTCAGCAATCGATCTCCGAACAGTCTGGCGCGCTGCAGCCGGATGTGCTGCAATCAGGCCTGCCGCAACCTAGCTTCCCGGCAAGCCCAGCTACCGCTAGCGCTGCTGCGCAAACTCCTACGGTTGCGGGCAGAAGTATTCAGCCCGCATTGGCGGCGAGTGGTTTCGGCGCGGCCACAGCTGGCACTGCGGTTCCTAGCGCTTCAGCTCTTAACTCTTCGCCGGGCTCGGCAAGTCTAAGTTCCGCAATTCCGTCTCTGTCATCTTCAGGAATTTTCAACGCAACAGGAATGTCCGCCGAATCTGATGGGCAAGAAGCTTCAGGGAAAACAGCTACTGCAACGGTTAACGTAACGGCTCCGGCGACAACATCGAACCCTGTGCCGGCGAGCCCAAACACAACCGCGAGTTGGAATGGCCTGCAAAATAATTGGGGAGCGGCCGAACCGGTAGTGCTGGCTGAGAATACGCTCCCGTCTCAGCTTTCGAGCACATTCGGACAGTCGGCATCGTCCACGCTGTCGTCACAAAATCGAACAGTGAATGTCACGACACCTTCGCCGAATCTGTTAGCGAATGCTCTTCCTGAAGCCGTCTCGCAACAAGGCCTGTCGTCTTCTGCCGATGCGGGTCAAGCTGGCGAGTCAAATGCTTCGAGCGATCGTACGCCGAGCAATGTCACTTCCAGCTTTCCAATCCCTGGAAATACTTCCGCGCCGGCCTCTAACGTAGAGGCTCCAAGCGCGCAAACTCCCAGTGCAGCCGTTTTGAATCTTGCGGCGCAGATGCTGGCGAGCAAAGCGCCGCTGCCGGTTGCTGCTCCGACTGCCGCTCCTCAGTTGACGAGCACGCCGAACAGCACGTCCGTCCGCGCAGCAGGCGGACGCCAGAGCACACCAACCTCGAGTTCGACTGAAGCGGCGGCATCGAACTCCGCGACGACGGTGCCGATCGCGAGCCAGACACCATTTTCGGTGTTCTTCTCCAATGCCGGACCGGGGGCGGAATCCGCGGCATTAGCTTTGCCGAAGATTGTTACGCCGGTGAACGCTTCGGCGGTGCATCTCACGAATTTCGGCCTCGCGAATTCCAGCGCGGCTGGCACGCAGGGAACAAGCGCACAGGCCAGTTCACAAAGTGCAGCCTCGCAGAGTCCCATCACGAAGGATACGTTGTCTGGAACCGGCAGCGGAAACTTACAAACTGCACAAGCACTCCACCGGGAAACCGACCCAAGCATAACGGGAATTGCAGTTGCTTCTTCGCAACCCGCGGCAATCGCCGCACCGGCTCCGCCGGCTGCGGCCGGAGTCACGGCTTCCCCGGTGGCTCTCGCTACCGATACGGTGGCGAAGCCGGAAACGCTGCCCGCACCCGCACCCGAAAGCCCCGTAATCATGGCTCCGGGGCCTCCGCCGACCCCACCCATGGCAATCCCCGGACCGGTGCAAGTGGCGCAAATGGTGAGCCGGGTCGGACAGTCCGAAATGCGGATTGGCATGAATACCTCTGCTTTCGGAACGGTGGATGTGCGGACAGTGGTTCACGCAAGCGATGTCGGGCTGGTCATTGGCAGCGAAAAGGGAGATTTGCGCGGATTGATGTCGAACGAGATGCCAGGCATCACGAACAGCCTGCAGCAGCAAAACCTGCGGCTGAACAGCGTGAGTTTTATGCAGGGATTCGCGTCCTCGGGAAATGGAAATGGTTCCGGCGGTGGCGATTCTCAGCAGCGAGTTTTTGTTCCCCAACGCGGATATTCCGATTCCCAGCCGGCGGAGCCGGTCGTCGATTCCGTGGAGAGCACAAGTGCAAGTGAATACGGCAGCAGACGCGGTCTCAGCATTCTCGCTTAAGGAGAAACATTTATGAGCACAAGCCCGGTTACTCCGACACCCCCAACGACGCCCACGCCGCCGGCTTCCACCGGTCTGCCGACCGGGCAGAGTTTGAACAACATGTTTCTGCAACTGCTGGTAGCGCAGCTGCAGAATCAGGATCCGACCAGCCCGGTCGATCCGTCGCAATTCGTCGGGCAGTTGGCGCAGTTCAGTGAACTGAGCGAAGTCACGTCAATCTATACGTTGCTGCAAGGATTCGTTCCAGCGGGCAGCGCAACCACGGGCTCAAGCGCGGGAACTTCGCCGACAGGCGGCAACTCGAACGAGCCGGCAAATTCACCGTTGAGTTCACTGCTGAATCCCAGCGCGAACCCGACGGCAAATCTGACTGCAAATTCTCTAGCGCCCACCGCTGCCGCTGCGGCCTCGGCTATGTTTTCCGGGGCGGTTCCTTCTGCGGCGCAAATGTTGCCCAACTTTTCAGCGCCGTCTCTATCAGCCCTTACCAGCAAGATCCAAGGAGTATTTTAAAATGCCAAATTTTTCAATTCCTCTATCCGGTTTGACGGCTGAGTCCACTGCCTTGTCGGCCATCGCCAACAATCTTTCGAACCAGAACACCACGGGCTACAAAGATACCAGTGTGTTGTTCAGCGATTTGTTCTACCAGAATTTGGGAGCTACCGGTTCGGGCGATCCGATCCAGGAGGGAGCCGGCACTAAAGTTGGGGCCATGCCGTTGCTGTTTACGCAGGGCAGCGTCAGTTCGACTGGAGTGCCCACGGACGTGGCCATTCAAGGGAATGGATTTTTTGCGGTACAGAATGCAGACGGCACCGTCGACTACACGCGGGCGGGGGACTTTTCCACGGATGCCAACAACTTTCTGGTCACCTCCGCGGGACAGCAGGTGCTGGGCTATCCCGCAATCAACGGAGTCGTGAACACGGGCGCTGGAATCGGGCCTCTGGAGCTGGGAGCCGGCACGATCAGCCCTCCGACCGCAACCGGCAACGTTTCGTTGACCACGAACCTGAACGCGGCCGCCGGCGTGGGCGCCACCTTTTCAACGCCAGTAACGATTTACGACTCGCTCGGCGCCTCTCACATTTTGACCTATAACTTCACCAACACCGGACCGAACACATGGAGCTACAGTCTCAACCTTCCACCCGCCGATCTGAATGCAGTGAATGGAGTTCCTCAAACCGGGGTTCTGGCCACGGGTACGTTGACCTTCAATGGCAACGGAACGTTGATCGGAACCAGCGGCGGGGCTGGGACTCCGGTGTACGGTCCGCAAACCGGCGGTGCGGCAAACGTGGGAAATGGAACGATCTCCGGTCTGGCCATGACCGCGACGAGCGTTCCTCAAACCCTCACCCTGACTGCAACGAGTGCGACTCAGTTCACGGTGGTCGGATCGGTTACCGGTGCGCTGGGGACGGCCACGGTTGGGGTTCCCTTCACATCCGCCCAAGGGGACTTTACGATCAATGCGGGATCCGTCCCATTCGCGGCGACGGACACAATTAAGTTGCCGACAACGGCCCTCTCGCTGGCAGATGCGAAGGCGATTCCCATCACCGGATTTGCAGACGGAGCATCGAATCAGACGTTCAATTGGAACGTGCTTAGCGGGAACACTCCGGTAGTCGCGCAAGTGGCGGCTCCGAGCAGCACTTCATCGATCGGGCAAGATGGGAGCAGCAGTGGTTCGCTCGCCAGCTTCACCATTGGGCTGGACGGAACGATTACCGGTTCATTTACCAATGGCAAGACACAAGCGTTGGGAGAATTGGCTCTGGCAAGTTTTGCCAACAACAACGGGCTGCAACAGCAAGGCAGCACTGATTACACGCCGACATTGGCTTCAGGTCCACCCGTGGTGGGAGCTCCGGGAAGCGGAGAGCTGGGATCGATTTCGGGCGGTTCGCTGGAGTTGTCGAACGTGGATATTGCCACCGAGTTTGCCAACCTGATCGTCGCACAACGCGGGTTCGAGGCGGATGCAAAAGCGGTCACGACATTCGATCAGATCACGCAAGACACAATCGCTTTGAAACAGTAAGTAGTAGAAGACGCAGATGCGCATCGGTTTGTCTCCGGCGTGGCCGCCGGGGACAAATCGATGTCCCTAAGACATTTTCATGAGGTTCTTCCCACAAGGCTCGCTCGTCCTGAGATATCGCTCATCCCTTTTCGAGTCGTACAGGCAAAGGTTGGCGATCGGCTGATTTCTGGGAAGTTTGCAGATCGCGGCTCAGTCGACCACCCCTCCCCTTCGTGCTCCTTCGCGGTCTTTTGATTGCTTTTTCTCTTCTGCACGGCAGCGAAACAAACCCAACCGAAGCGAGAGTTTCTAGCAAGCTTCTGATTCAGCGCTGACCAAGAGAACTGGCAGGAAGCATGGCGACGGCAATAGTAGTGGCCCCGCCGCTGGCGACCGCGGGGAAGCCGGAGGCAGGCCACGGGGAAGAAGACGATGTTCGCTGGAGGCGGGTACTTGGGCTGCCTTGCCTGCTCACCGTCGACCTGGCGATGCCGGACTTCAAGGTGGCGGATCTTCTGCAACTGCGCGTCGGATCGGTGATCAACGCGCATTGGAGATTGGGCCGGGATGTTCCACTGCGCCTGAACGGAACGCTGCTGGGTTGGAGCGAGTTTGAGATGGTCGGTGACAAGCTGGCAGTGCGGGTGACGGAGTTGGTATAGAGGCGCGGTGTGAAGCGGCGGTGTGAAGCGCCTCAGGCGAGTGCGAATCGATGACGACAGATGCCATGCGAGTTTCCCGGGACGGCCTTCGAGGGCGCGTTCTCGAATTCTGGGAGCGGGTTTTGCGGCTGGGCCGGCGCGCACCCAGGCGTCTTCGTCTGTGTGAGAGTCTGCCGCTCGGGGAGCGCCGCTTTGTGGCCGTGGTGGAGTTTGAAGCGGAGCGCTTTCTGCTGGGGGGAACGCCATCGTCGATGGTGTTGCTGTCGCGTCTGGCGGATTGCCGGAATCAGGAGGACGGGCTGGCACCGGAAGCGACATTGAAAGTGAAAACGGGAAAATTGAAAACAGAGAAATTGCAAACGGGCGCAGCGGGCGGAGACGCAGCTGATCAAACCTGGCCGAGCGAAAAACGTGCGCCATGCTAGCCGGGCTGACGCTTGCGCGAATGTCCCATACAGCCATGATCTTTTCGCAATCCAAAACGCTGGTGGCGGTCTGGGTGCTGCGTCCGCGGCATCACACCACCGGGTTGAATTGGACGGGGACGAGCGGGGCGAACGGGTCGGTGCCGTGGAACATCGTCGTTCTGCTCACGTTGCTGACGCTGCTGCCCGCGCTGCTGGTGGCGGTGACTCCGTTCACGCGGCTGCTGATCGTCTTCCATTTTCTGCGGCAGGCTCTGGGCACGCAGACCGCGCCGAGCAACCAGACGCTGATCGGGCTGTCGTTGGTGCTGACCTATTTTCTGATGCAGCCGGTGGGCAGCGCGATTTACCAGGCCGCGGTCGTGCCATTTCAGCGCGGACAGGCCGACGCGCTCGAAGCGCTGGAGTTGGGAGCGCCGCCGCTGCGCCACTTCATGCTGAAGTATGCCCGCGAAAAAGACCTGGCGCTGTTTCTGGAAATCGCGCAGTTGCCGCGCCCGGCACGGGCTGAAGACGTTTCCATGCGGGTGGTGGTTTCGGCTTACATCATTTCGGAATTGAAGACGGGATTTCAGATCGGGGTCGCGCTGTTTCTTCCCTTCCTGGTGATCGATCTGGTGGTGGCGGCGGTCACCACGTCGATCGGCATGATGCAGTTGCCGCCGGTAATTATTTCGACACCGCTGAAGATTCTCCTGTTCGTCATGGTGGACGGCTGGAATTTGCTGGTGGGGTCGCTGATGAAGAGTTTCGCGTGAGGGATGTGCGTCATGGGTTCGGACCAGATCGTCGCGTTGCTGCGGCACACGATCGAGACTGCGCTGTGGATTGGGGCTCCGCTGCTGATTTCGGCGGTGGTGGTGGGTTTGCTGATCAATGTGGCACAGGTGTTGACCTCGCTGCAGGATATGACGGTCTCGACCGTGCCGCGCCTGGCGGCGGTGGCAGCGGCGATTTTGTTGCTGATGCCGTGGATGGTGCGCCGCCTCGGGATGTTCACGGTGCAGCTGTTTTCCGATTTCCATCCCTTTGTGCGCTGAAGAGGTATGTGCTGAATCTGTGTGCGCGGAAGACGGGACGGGGAACGCCGGGTATGAGACATGGACGCAACCTTGCATCTCGATCAGTTGCTGGAGGGCGCAGTCTTCACCGGCGCGCGCGTCTCCGGATTGATGGTGTTCTGCCCGTTTCTGGGCAGCGATGCCGTGCCGATTCCGGTGAAGGCGGGACTGACGCTGCTGTTGACCGTGATGCTGCACCCGCTGCACGGTCCGGCGGCACTCGCGCTGGGGTCGTGGCAGTGGGCGCAGACGATGGTCAGCGAATTACTGGTGGGACTCCTGCTTGGAATCGTAGCGAATTTTCTCTTCGAGGCAGCACTGCTAGCGGGGCAAATTTTGGGAGTGCAGATCGGCTACTCGCTGGCCACGGTGTTCGATCCGCAAACCAACGCGGACACACCGGTGCTGTCGGAATTTCACCAGATGGCCGCACTGCTGATTTTTTTGCAGCTCAACGTGCACCACTGGCTGCTGCGCGCGCTGTTGCGCAGCTTCGCCTACCTGCCGCCAGGCGGCGCCCATGCCACGCTGGCGATGGCGGGCGGTTTGCTGCAGGCGGCCGGCGGAATTTTTTTGACCGGCGTGCAGATTGCTGCTCCGTCGCTGGTGGCGACGCTGATCGCCGACATGGCTCTGGGGTTCCTGGGGAAGGCTTCGCCGCAGTTGCCGGTCTTGTTCATCGGGCTGGCAGTGAAAAATCTGGTGGGCTTGTCCGTGCTGATCGCAGCCATTGCTTACTGGCCGCGGGTTTTCAGCCAGCAGTTCGTGCTGGCTATTCGCACCGCCGAACATTTATTGCACCTGGCGAGATGAGGGAGAAACTCGCAGCGCAAAGCTAACCATGGCCGATGAGAGCAAGACAGAAAGAGCATCGCCGCGCCGTCGGCAGAAGGCGCGTGAGCAGGGACAAGTCGCCCGCAGCCGCGATCTTACCGCCGGCCTTGCGGCGATGACTGCAATCGTGTTCTGCGGCTGGCAGATGCCGGCCTTCGCCGGTCAATGGCGCGGCCTGCTGCGTCAGGAGCTCGAACAGGCGGCGACGCGTCCCGAGCAACTGATTCCAGTGTGGCGGAATGCGATCTGGCTGTTTCGCGGAGTCGCGCTGGCCGCAGGGATGAGTTGGGTCGTAGGCACGGCAGGCGGCCTCGCGCAAGGCGGGGTGGTGTTTGCTCCGTCGGCGCTCGCGCCCAACTGGAGCCGTCTCGATCCGGCAAGCCACGTCTCGCAGCTGTTTTCGCTGGGCGCGCTGAGCCGCCTGTTGAAGTCTCTGCTGCCAACGGTGGTGGTGGTGTATTTCGCCGTGGCCATTCTGGTGCGGGACTGGAAGCACTTTCCCGCGTTGTTGCATGGCAGCCGCACGGCGCTGACGGCCTTTACCACTTCGCGAATGTACGAGGTGGCGTGGAAGGGCTCGCTGGTGCTGCTGTTCTGGTCGGCCGCGGATTACTTCCTCGAGCGCCAGCGCCACGAAAACGAATTGAAGATGAGCAAGCAGGAGCAGAAAGACGAGTTCAAGGACACGGAAGGCAATCCCGTGATCAAGCAGCGCATCCGCCGCCTGCAGCGCCAGTCGCGGCGCCGACAAATGCTCAAGGACGTGGAGCGGGCGGCGGTGGTGATCACGAATCCGACAGAATTTGCCGTCGCCCTCGAATACCGCATGGACATGGACGCTCCCGTCGTGATTGCCAAGGGACGCAATCTGCTGGCCGCGCAGATCAAGGAGATAGCCCGCTGGAACGGCATTCCCATGATCGAGAATCCGCCGCTGGCGCATGCCTTGTACCGCGCGGTGGAAGTGGGGCAGGCGATTCCCGCGAAACTTTACACCGTGGTGGCCGAGATACTGGCCGCAATCTGGCGGGCGCAAAGCCGGGCTTCCCAGAGTCAGGCCTCGCAAAATCAGGTCCCGCAGAATCAAGCTTCGAAAAACTAAACCATGGCCGCAACCGCCCGCATCCCGCTTCTCACCCCCGCGGTGCCGCCGCAGAAGAAGGATAGCGCCGCGGAATGGATCATGCCGGTCGCGGCCGTGTCCCTGGTTTTCATCATGCTGGTGCCGCTGCCGAGCGTGCTGCTCGATGTGCTGCTGGCGACCAGCATGACGGTGAGCGTGCTGGTGCTGCTCTCCGCCATTCAGATTCTGCGTCCATCGCAGTTTTCCGTCTTCCCCAGCTTGCTGCTGCTACTGACCCTGTTTCGCCTGTCACTGAACCTGGCCTCCAGCCGCCGCATTCTTCTGCATGGCAACGAAGGCGCGGGTGCGGCTGGACACGTCATCGAAGCCTTTGGCCAATTCGTCGTCGGCGGAAATTATGTCGTAGGCTTCGTGCTGTTCGTAGCCTTGATCGCGATTCAGTACCTGGTGGTCGCGCACGGCGCGGTGCGCACAGCGGAAGTGACGGCGCGTTTTACCCTCGACGCCATGCCCGGCAAGCAAATGGCGATCGACGCCGACCTGAATGCCGGGTTGATCAACGAAGCGCAGGCCCGCGCCCGCCGCGAGCAGATTGCGCACGATGCCGAATTCTACGGCGCGATGGACGGTGCGGCGCGCTTCAACCAGCGTGATTCGATCGCCACCATCCTGATTACAGCGATCAACATCATTGCCGGATTTCTCATCGGCGTCTTCCAGCTGGACATTCCCTTCCGCGAGGCGTTGAAGACTTACACCGTGCTTACCGTTGGCGACGGCCTGGTCACCATGATTCCGTCGCTGCTGGTTTCGATGGCGGGCGGCATCGTCGTGACCCGCGCCTCTTCCAATGCCACACTCTCACTCGACGTGGGGCGGCAAGTGCTTTCGCGGCGCCGTCCGCTGATCATCGCCGCGGGAGTCATGCTGTCGCTGGCGGCGATTCCGGGGCTGCCAAAGTTTTCGTTTTTTCTGCTGGCGGCCGGCACCGGCTTTCTGGCCTGGCGCGCTCCGAAGTCGCTCGAAGAACCCGCGGCCGCGACCGCTGCGGCAGCGGCTGGCATAGTGGAGAGAAAGCCCGCGAAAGATTCCGTCGAAGACATGCTCAAGCTCGACGAACTCAGCCTCGAAGTGGGCTACGGGCTGGTGCCGCTGGTCGACGTGAATCAAGGCGGGCAGCTTTTGGCGCGGGTAAAAGCTCTGCGGCAAAATCTGGCGCAGCATTTGGGCTTCATCGTTCCTCCGGTGCACATCACTGACAACGTGCGACTTAAGCCGAAGGAATACACCATCGCATTGCGCGGCGTGGAAATCGCGCGCTGGGAGCTTCATCAGGACAACCTGCTGGCCATCAGCTCGGAAGGTTCGCCGCGGCCGCTCGCGGGAATCCCCACAAAAGAGCCGGCCTTCGGCGTGGCTGCGGTGTGGATTCCCCCGGTGATGCAGAACCAGGCGCTCGCCGCCGGCTATGCCGTAGTTGACCAGACGTCGGTGGTGGCGACACACCTGGCGGAGGTGGTGAAGCAGCACGCCTACGAACTGCTGACGCGGCAGGAGAGCAAGCGTCTGCTCGACCGCCTTGCCGAAAGCCATCCCAAGCTGGTCGAGGAACTGGTTCCGAAAATTTTGAGCCTCGGCGAAGTGCAGAAAACTTTGCAGCAACTTTTGCGAGAGCAGGTTTCGATCCGCGACCTGTCGACCATCCTCGAGACCCTGCTCGACATCGCGCCCGCAAACAAGAGCGCAGTCATGCTCGTCGAGGCGGCGCGCCAGGCCTTGTCGCGCGCGCTGGTGCAGCCGCTGCTGACGGAAAACGGAGGCCTGCGCGTGATCACACTCGACCGCGCGCTCGAAGACGAATTGGGACGCGCCTTCTCCGGGCAGACGGCGGCGGGGAGCGCGGGCCTGCAGCCTCCATTTGCCCGCCGCATTGTGGATGGATTGCGCCGCCTCGCCGGGGAACAGGTTGCCGTAGCAACCCCGGTGGTGCTGTGCGCGAGCCCCGCGCGCTACCACCTGAAGCGATTGCTCGAACCCTTCCTGCCAAAGGTGGTGGTGCTGTCTCCACTCGAGGTTCCGCCGGTGATTCAGGTGCAGTCGCTCGGAGTCTTGCACTGATCGGGTAACGGGCGACGAACAAAAAGCGGCGAACCAGCACAGAGCGGAAGCAGAAATGGAAAAAGAAACCGAACAAGAAACGGACCAAGAAAAAGGAAGCGGAGCCATGAGCAAGAATACGGCGCAAGCCTACACCACTTGGCAGGACAAGGAAGAGCGCGACCGCATCCTGCTCGAACAGTTGCCGCAGGTGCGCTACCTGGCGCGGCGCATTCACGAACGGCTGCCCCGGCACGTTCCCCTCGAAGATTTGGTGCACGCCGGAGTGATCGGCCTGATGGATGCGCTGAACAAGTTCGACCGCTCGAAGCACGTGCAGTTCGGCTCTTATGCCAAGTTCCGCATCCGGGGCGCAATCCTCGACAGCCTGCGGGAAATGGATTGGGGGCCGCGCGAGTTGCGGCGCAAGGCGCGCAGCGTCGAAGAGGCGCAGCGCAAATTAAGCATGGCTCTGAGCCGCGCTCCTACGGAAGTTGAAATCGCTGCCGAGATGCATTTGGAGTTGCGGGAATTTCAGCAGTTGCTCACCGAACTCGATGGCCTCGAAGTAGGCAGCCTGCACCTGGAGTCTCCGTGGGACGGCAAGGAGGAGGATCTCTGCGACTATCTGCCGAACGCTCCCGAGGACACTCCGTTTTTCCGCTGCATGCGCTCGGAGATGAAAGAACTGCTGACCCGCGCCGTGGCGGAGTTGCCGGAGAAACAACAGCAGGTGCTGTCGCTTTACTACTTTGAAGAACTCACCATGAAGGAAGTGGGAGTGGTGCTCGGCATCGGAGAATCGCGGGTGTCGCAGATTCATTCTCTCGCCGTGGTGCGGCTGCGGGCGCGGCTCGAAGATCTCATGGGAGCCAAGCCGGAGGCACGAGCGGCGGCCAGCGGCGGGCATTGAGGGTACGCTGCGAATCCGGCGGAGTAGGCGCAAAAGGCGGAGAAAGGAAACGGAAGCGTGCAGAACGAACTTAACCAGGAACAGATCGATGCCATGGTACGGGCGGCGCGCAGCGGCGGCGCCGACGCGGGCAAAGCCAAGGAACCCAAAGTCGAGGCCTGGGATGTGCGCCGGGCGGGCCAGATCCGGCGCGAGCAACTGCAAGCCATCACCGCGCTGCACGAAGGCTTTGCCCGCAGCCTGACCCACTCCCTTGGCGCGTACTTGCGAGTGGTGTTCGCCGCGACCCTGGTTTCCGCCGAGCACCTGACCTACCGCGAATTTCTGGAGCGGGTTCCGGAGACCACCTATCTGGCATCCTGCAGGCTCGAACCCATGGGCGTAATTGGCGCGCTGCAATTGGACCTGAAAGTTGCTTTGCCGATTGTCGATCTGCTGCTGGGCGGTGAAGGTAAAGCTTTCGCAGTCACCCGCGAGCCCACCGAAATCGAAGAGCAAATTGTCGAAAGCGTGGCCCGCATCGTGTGCCGCGACCTGGGCGCGGCCTGGCAGGCAGTGAATCTTCAGGTGAACTTCGAGAAGCGGGTAGGACTGGCGGATGCGCAGCGCCTGATGCCGTTGGGCGAGAAGACTCTGTCGCTGAGTTTTGAGATCACCATGCTTGAGGTGCGGGGAGGATTGAATCTGGCGGTTCCGGTATCGGTTTCCCACGCCCTGCTGCGCAAGATCTCCGCGGAATCGAGCGAACACCTGCCGCGCCACCGTGGCCGCTGGCGGGAGCGAGTCAAGCGCTGCGTGCTGGACTGCCCTTTTCCCATGGAGTTGGGGGTCGACGGCTTGACCGCGACCGTGGGCGAATTGACCGAACTGGTTCCGGGATATCTGCTTCCACTGCGGCGCGCCGTGAGCAAACCGGCATCGGTCTTGGTCGCAGGGGTTGAGATGTTTACCGCAGCGCCCTCGCGTTGCGGCCCCATCCGCGCCGCGCAGGTGCTTCAGCCGGTCGCGACGGAGGAGACGGATGCGGACGAGATGAAGCTACAGGGTGGGACGAAACCATGACGGAAGCCGCCGCTCCCGCCCTCGAACCCGCGCCTGCCGAATACATTCAGGTCTGGTCGGAAAGCTTTTCCCAGGTGGTGGGGCAAATCAAAGGCTCGGCGGTTCCGAGCGCGGTCAACCCGTCTGCCCTCGCCGACCTACCGCCGGCAGCGGCAAGCGATTTGTGGGCCGTAGTTACATCCACAGGCGGCTTGCGCGGGGAGATGAGCTTGCGCCTTGCGCCGCCGACCATCCTTCGCCTGGCGCAGGCCTTGATGAGTGAGCCGGATGCGCCCGAAGTGGAGCTGACGGTTGATCATCGCGAGGCGGCGGTCGAACTGCTGCGCCAGGTTGCCGGCGTGGTGGCAACGAGCGCGAAGGCGCGCTGGGGAGAAATTCAACTGCGCGTGGAATTTGCTCCTGCCGCTCCCTCATGGCAGCCGGCGACATCGTTTTGGCTACATGCGGGAGAAGAAGGTCCAGCCGGGATGATGCTGGAGTTTGGCCTGAGTGCCGCTCTGGTCGCGGAGTTGCGGGAAAAGTCGGAAGCGGTCAAGGCGGAAGCTGCCAAGGCCGCGGCTGCTCCTTCTGCACCATCCGCTGCGCCATCCTCTCCATCCGCGCCATCCTCTCCATCGATTCCAGAGTCCGATTCCGCTCCAGGAGCCGGCACCGGCGCTTTGGATATGTTGATGGATGTTCAGTTAGGCCTGACCCTGCGCTTCGGATCAAGACAAATGCTGCTGCGGGAAATACTCGATCTCAACCCCGGCGCGGTGATTGAACTCGACCGCAAAGTGGCGGAGCCGG
>Ga0307478_10000363_pt1 | contig 48681 bp, 35 predicted proteins | sample atmos_gasesECM4C_2_FD_203713 | JGI IMG/M metagenome (GOLD analysis project Ga0307478, IMG submission 203713) | Hardwood forest soil microbial communities from Morgan-Monroe State Forest, Indiana, United States - atmos_gasesECM4C_05 | ecosystem: Environmental > Terrestrial > Soil > Temperate...
CGATATCACTTACTTTCGAACCAGCCCCGACCCGGCATCAACTCCGACGAACCTGTTGCTGCATGGTCAGGAGTTTCACACCAGCTACTGGGGACATCTTGGTTTGCTGCACCTGACGAGAAATTTTCTGATCCCTGGTTACGCCGCATACGCGAACACCGCGGCAGCCAGCCTGTTTCCAACCAACGCCTCAATCGCCGACCTTGCGCACGAGCAGCAAGGCGTTGTTGGATACGTACATCCGTTCGACACATATCCCGATCCAGCGAAAGAAAAACTGTCCGATGAACTGCCCGTGGATGTTGCACTGGGCAAAGTGGATTACATCGAGGCGATGGGGTTCAGCGATCACAAATCTACGGCACGTGTTTGGTATCGGCTTCTAAATTGCGGATTCCGCCTCCCTACCGCGGCTGGAACCGATGCGATGGCAAATTTCGCTTCCTTGCGCGGGCCGGTGGGATTGAACCGCGTCTATGTTGAAGTACCGACGGGGCCGCTTGAAATCGAGCCGTGGCTGGCTAACCTGAAACGCGGGCGGACATTCGCCACCAACGGTCCCCTACTGGGGTTTTCTCTTGGAGGGGAGGCGATAGGCGGAGAAGTCAAGCTTTCCCGACCCGGCGAAATCAAGTTCGCAGCGTGGCTACGTTCCATCGTGCCCGTCGATCATCTGGAAGTAATCTGCAACGGAAAGGTTGTTCGCGAACTCAAGCTCGCGGGCAATCATGATACTGCAACGGAAGAAGGCACGTTTCCAGTTACGGATTCCGGTTGGTGCCTCCTACGCGCCTCTAGCGACAATGCGCAACACCCTGTGCTCGACCTTTACCCTTATGCGACCACGAGTCCAATCTACGTCACGGTGAGCGGCTCAAAACCACGCCCAGCGGAGGATGTCGCGTACTTTGAAGCCTGGATTGACCAGCTCGCTGCGGCAGCTGAAGCCAACCCCGACTGGAATTCGAAAGCAGAAAAGCAAACGGTTCTCGATCAACTTTCCCGGGCCAGGAAGGTTTACGAGCAGCTCTTGCAATAGTTTTAGTGTGTCGCCGTTCTGCGGCCTAGCTGCTGCTCCAGTTCCAACAATGTGCGTTTGCGCTGTACGCCCCAGCGATATCCGCCCATGGCGCCGTCTTCCCGCACCACACGATGACACGGGATGGCGACCGCGATCCGGTTGCTGGCGCAAGCTCGAGCTACCGCGCGCGCAGCCGCGGGCTGGCCGATCGCTTTTGCAACCTCGGCATAGGACTGGGTCGTGCCAAACGGCAGCGATTGCAGGTGTGTCCAAACGCGCTTCTGAAAGGCAGTGGCCTGTATGTCAAGTGGCAGCGCGCAGCTGAGTTTATGCCCGCGAATCTGGCTCAGCACTTTCCTGGTCCACGGTTGCAGGAATTGGTCGTCTAGCTTGCGAACCGCGAACGGAAACTCGCGCTTCAGGCCTTCTGCCAATTCCTCATCGGTGTCAGCAAACTGGATCGCACAAATCCCCTTGTCCGTCACCGCAACCAGCATGCGGCCCAGGGGCGAATCGGCGCAGGTGTACCGAATCGAGGCCGCGACCGCGCCGCGCCGGTACTTGTCAGGGGTCATCCCCAGCTGCAACGCGGTACGCTCATAAAGACGGCTGCTAGAGCTGTAGCCGGCGTCGTAGAGGGCATGCGTAACGCTCCGTCCGGACTGTAAGTTGCGTTTGAGCAGGCCCATTCGGCAGGAATCGGCATAAGCCTTCGGAGTAATGCCCAAGGCCTTTTTGAAGGTTCGCTGCAGGTGAAAGGGGCTTTGCCCAAACACTTCCGCAAGCGTTCCCAGGGTGAGAGGCTCATCCAGATGCTGCTCGATGTATCGGGCAATCCGCTTTACCGTGTTTGCCTGCGGGTTGCCGGCCACTGACTTGGGCCGGCAGCGCAAACACGCGCGATATCCGGCTTGTTCGGCCTCCTCGGGCCGGCGGAAAAAGGTCACATTCTCCCGGCGTGGCCGTCGAGCAGGGCAAGACGGACGGCAATAGACACCGGTGCTCGATACCGCGAAGAAGAAGCGGCCGTCTTGCGTGGGGTCCCGCTCCAAAACCGCTTGCCACCAGCTGTTCTCTGATGTCGAAACCATGCTGCCTGCAGCCTCTAGATTGAGTATCGCATTCGTCGTTGTCATGGTGAAAGCTTAGGGCGTAAGCACAAGGAGAGCTATCCAGACCTTGCGGTCAAACCATCTTTCCTGCAAGATGCTTAGGCAGCCCTTAAAGACGTGAAAAGATTTTGGCGAGTTTTTGGCTTCCTGTGGTTGTACTGCCCAATCCTGATGAGCCAAACGAATACCGAGACTACTTGCGGCGCACCAACCGTGGAAATTGTCGCCGCCCACCTCGAACACGAAATCGCGCTCAATGCGGCCAAGCCTGCTTCTGAGTGGAATACTGCCAGCCCCGTGACCTTCTGTTCCGACTGGCAAGGCAAGAATCCGGCCCCGGACCGTGAGACCGGCGTCCGCGTGCTATGGTCGCGACAGGCCCTCTATCTTCGATTCGAGTGCCGTTATCGCGAACTTCACGTTTTTGCGGACTCGGAACCCAACGGCCGCCGCGATCACCTCTGGGATCGCGATGTGGCCGAGGCCTTCCTGCAACCTGATCCGGTGCGCGCGCACGCTTACAAGGAGTTTGAGGTCAGCCCCAACGGCATGTGGATCGACCTGGACATCTCGCCCGGGGCAAAACCTGACTTGAAGAGCGGAATGACGCGCTCAGTCACCATTGACGAGAAGAAGCACACCTGGGCTGCGGAGCTTTCGATTCCGATCACGGCCGTGACGGCGAAGTTCGATCCAAACGCAGTCTGGAGGGTGAATTTCTTTCGGGTTGAAGGCAGTGAAGAACCACGCGGATACTATGCCTGGCAGCCCACGCACACGCCGCAACCAAACTTCCATGTGCCCAGCGCATTTGGGCGAATGCGCTTCGCGTTTTGAAGGAAAGCTTTTTAGTGAAGTACTTAGTGTGCGATCGGCTGTACCCGGGCCAGCGTGAGCTTGATTCCGGCCCGCTTGCGAAGCTCGCCTAGAAGCGCCCGGGCGGCATTGGTATAGGTTTTCGTGGGATCGGACATATCGGCCCACACCGCGTCATAGATCACTTGAGCGGCTTCCCGCAGATCCATGTGTAACGCACCCTCAAGAACCTCCAGGCGAGCCTGCAAACACTCGTAGCACACCTTGCACACCGTCGCGGCTTCATGCGGACCGCGTACCTCCCCGGCATGCGCGCAACTCGTCTGAGTCGACTGAGTCGACGCAGGGACGGGCGTGTGACTGGCATACAACTTCGCCTTGAAGTCACGCAAAATGCGTTCGCGCTCCTCGTCAAGGGAGGCCCCGCTTGGCTGAGTCGGTGCCGGCGGGTGGCTGGAAGTCGATGCTACGGGTGAAACACGTTCAGAAGACTTGCAAACCGGGCATGCGCTCAAACTCGCGGGATAGTACTTCCTGCATTTCATGCATGGTAGACCATACCCAGTGGACTGTTGCGTGACCGGCGTCGTTTCTTGGGTTGAAGGCTGGGTGCTAGCGGAGGCGGGGCGAGATTCCGGCGTCGGCGCGAGAGCCCTGCGAACCGCAGGTCCTCCGCCTGTGGATTGAACGGGACGCATATAGTTCATTGAGGAGTTCCTCCGCTGCTGCGCTTCAGATCTAAGCGGTGCTTCTGACCGCATTTTAGGAGGATGCCCGCGAAATGCAGACGCACGATAGTGCACCGCGAAACTGTCCGATAGGACAGCTTTGGGACAAGCCCATCTGATTTCAGTAAGGCAGGCGAACCAAATATCAGCGTCGGCTGGAAGGAGCCATCATCTTCAGCAACTCTTCCGTCCGTGCGCGATACAGTGGCTCTGAGGGATCCAGGCGCGAGGCACTTTCCAGCTCCGCGAGCGCCTCGTCATTGTGTCCCAGGGCCATTAGGCATGCTGCCAGAGAGTAGTGATTTTGCGCGGTTGGCTCGAGCCGCACCGCCTCGCGAAACTCCTTTTCGGCCTCATCGAACGCCTGCTGCTCGAACAACGCTGTGCCCAGGTAATGGTGAGCGATAGCCGAGTCGGGGGCAAGATAGACAGCGGCCTGCAGTTCCTGCAGTGCCTCGTCTGGCTTGTTCACGAGCAACAAGGCCTGTCCCAGCACCCGGTGTTCTGAAGCACCCGTAGGATTCAGCAGGACCTGCTTGCGCAGCTCCGCGATTGCGTTGGCATAGTCCTTTTTCGCCATGAAGGCCTGCGCCATGCAAGCGTGTCCACGGTCCCAGCCAGCATCGAGGTTGTAAAGATCGCGGAACTCGGCGATGGCGGCGTCGTACTGTTCCTTATCACAGTAGGTATTGCCCAGGTTATTGCGGACGGACGCTTCGTCGGGCGCCAGCCGTTTCGCCTCAACGTATTCGGCGATGGCATCATCCAATCGGCCCAGGTCGTGTAGCACAACGCCCAGATTGCTGTGGGCTTCCCAGAAGTCGGGCCTGAGGCGTAGCGCATGGCGGTAGGCAGACATGGCTCCGTGCAGGTCGCCCAATTCCCGGCGTGCGATACCGATGTCGTAGTAGGCATCGGCATTTTCGGGTTCGCGGCCGAGCGCCTCCTCGTATGCATGCAAGGCCGCAAAGTTCTTTCCAGCGCCCGACAAGGCCAGGCCGAGATCCCGGTATGCTTCGGCGTTCTCCGGATCCATGCTCAAGGCCGTGCGTGCTTCCGCAATTGCGTTGTCCGAATCATCGGTACGGTAAAGGACGTACGCCATGCGGTTGTGCGTATCGGAAAACCCGGGTTGCAGGCGGGCCGATTCTGAGAACTCGTCCATCGCGTCGTCCCATAGCTCTTGTTGGAGCAGCATCTCACCCAGTGCAAAGTGCAGATCGGCGTTCTCGGGTTGTTTCCGGATCAACTCGGTGAGCTGTTCTTGTGCCGCCTCGTACTTGTGTCGATGCGCCAGCTCTGCGGCTTTCGTTAGCTCCGCTGGGCAGCCCACGGATTTGCTGCTGCGAACGTAGTGAGCGCTGCGCACGCCTTGAAGAACCTTGGCATCCGCTCCCGAGGAACGCAGTTGTGTTTCGTCTGCAGCAGTAGCAGAGAACGAGACGCCTCGTTCTGCCAGCAGATGACTGATCCGATAGTCCGAAATGCCTCCCACCAGCCACGCGGTCAGTTGCTCGCGGTCAACTGGCTGAGACTTTGGCCCCTCGCCAGCGCAAAAACCGCAAATGAGAAACATGAGGAAAACTTGGAGGGAAAGACGCGAGCGCCCCACAACCACTCCTTCCGCGCAGCAGGAGAGTTTTCTGCGCTCCGACTCATCGAACCATAGCCCGCGCCGGTAATCCGAGGTAGGTCACGGAGGTAATACAACGGTAAGTCCCAGGTCGACGGGTCCGACCGGGCCCGGCCCGACGTAACACAAATGTCGGTAAATCAGTGATATAAAGTGGCGGCCCCTGTGATTTGAAGCATTGACGGAATAGTCCCGGCTCCAGTAACGTTTTAAGGTTGGATGGATTCCTTTCCGGAGGCTTTATGTTCGAAGGTTTGTTTCAACCGATGCACCTGTTGGTGATCTTTTTCATTGCCCTTCTTGTCTTTGGTCCCAAGAAGTTACCTGAATTGGGCAAGGGCTTGGGCGAGGGGATCCGCTCGCTCAAGGAAGGCATGAAAGAACCGCCAGCGGACGCCCCAAAGACCCAAAATACTGACGTTAAGAGCTAGCACGAAAGGCACCGCAAGATCAGCCATCGATCGCTTACTGCGCCGCGACGTCGCATGTTTTTCAACCCCGGAGGTAACGCTACGACAACGTAGACGTTCCCCGGCAGTTCATCGCGCTTCTGGCCAGGTCATCTCCTAAGATCCCAGTTTCGGGCTTTCCCGGCACCGCCCGGGTTGGCTGTCATGGAGTCCCATTCACTCCAACTTTCTGGATTTAAACACCACGGGCCCCTATCCCTTTGTGTGGAGGAACTCCTTTGCGTCGTTCAATTCTTCTGGTTTTGTGTCTTCTTGCATTGTCGTGGTCCTCTCTTCTCGCGGATCAGATTGTCCTTAAGAACGGAGACCGCCTTACCGGAACCATCGAGAAATCGGATGACACTTCTCTGGTCATCAAGTCCGAATTTGCAGGTGAAGTCACGGTGCAATGGGCAGCGATTCAGCAGATCACGTCGGATCAGCCGCTACATGTCGTGACGAAGGATGGAAAAATGTTGGTCGGACCGGTGACGACCAGCGACGGCAAAGTTGAGGTCGCGACCAAAGCCTCCGGCACCGTGGAGGCTCCCAAGGACGCGGTTGCCGTCATGCGCAATGATGCGGAGCAAACCGCATGGGAGAAGTTACAGCATCCTGGACTGTTGGAAGGCTGGGACGGTGGAATCAATGTCGGATTCGGCCTGACCGCCGGCAACAGCGAAACCAAAAACCTCGCCCTGGCATTCAATGGCGTTCGTACCGGGCTGCATGACAAGTTAACGCTCTACGCCGGCACCATTTACTCGGCAAACGACCTGGCCCCCTCCGCCACCCGGGTCACTGCCAACACGAACAAAGGCGGCGCCCGCTTCGATCGCGACATCACGCCACGCCTCTTCGGCTTCGTAAACACCGACTTCTTCACCGATGCTTTGCAGGATTTGAACCTGCGTTCGGTCTTCGGCGGCGGTCTCGGCTTCCACGCGATCAAGAGTGCGAAGACAACCCTCGACCTTCTCGGCGGTATCGCGTACACGCGTGAAAACTACACCCAGGCTGCTCCACTGCCGCCGCATCTGATCCACAGCTTCGCTGCCGCGCAGATCGGCGATGAATTTATGCACAAGCTGGCAAAGTCGACAGTCATCACGCAAAGAGCGTACTTCTTCCCCAATTTCAATGATGCGGGGGAATACCGGGCCACATTCGACCTGGAAACGGTCACGAAAATCAGCAAGTGGTTCGGATGGCAGAACTCGTTCGGAGACGTTTACGTGACCAATCCGCCAACCGGGAAGAAGAAGAATGACATCGTCTTCACCACCGGGCTGAATGTGAGCTTCACCCACTAGCCGGGCCTTACCATCGCAACGCTCTGATCGCGATCCCGGCCAAGCCTCCACCAAGCAGAGGGCCGACGATCGGGATCAGGGCGTATCCCCAATCCGACGGGCCTTTGCCAGCAATGGGCAGAATCGCGTGTGCGATGCGCGGCCCAAGGTCGCGAGCAGGATTGATGGCGTAGCCGGTAGGTCCGCCCAGAGAAAGACCGATACCCCAAACCAGGCACGCCACCAGATACGGCCCGTAGCCCGGAGGAAATCCGGTGGTGACCACACTGCGGGAAAACATCGCGGCAACGACAAAGACCAGCACAAAAGTTGCGATGATCTCGCTGATTGCATTCGCCAGGTAACTTCGAATTGCCGGCCCGGTCGAATAACATGCCAACTTGAGACCCGCATCCGCGGTTTCCTTCCAGTGCGGGAGATAGTGCAGCCAGACAAGGGTGGCTCCGGCGATGGCTCCGAGCAGTTGCGCCAGAATGTAGGGTCCAAGCTTTTCGAAACCTCCAGAAGCGACGGCGAATCCGAGGGTGACCGCCGGGTTCAGGTGTGCATCGCGACTGCCGCAGGCAATCGCGGTGATCACACCACACAACACCGCGAAAGCCCAGCCCGCTGTTATGACAATCCAGCCGCCGCCCTCTCCTTTCGATCTTTTCAGCAACACGTTGGCAACGACACCATTGCCCATCAAGATGAGTACCGCAGTGCCGGCGAACTCACCCAGAAAGGGAGACATCGCGATGTGCATTTTGGAGACCTCGGATTAGTTGCCCGGCTAAAATCTATTCAGCCCAGTCGAACGATCGGGTCACCGCCTTCTTCCAAAGCCGGTACATCCTCTCTCTCTCATCAGCATCGAGCGCGGGCCGCCAGGTATGATCGACCGACCAGTTGGCGCGCAAGTCTTCAAGGTTTCCGTAGAAGCCCACTGCAAGCCCGGCTGCATACGCTGCTCCGAGCGCGGTGGTTTCCTTGATCGTCGGCCGGACCACAGGTCTGTTCAGAATGTCGGCTTGAAACTGCATGAGGAGATTATTTTCGACCATGCCGCCGTCCGTGCGGAGCGAATCGAGGGCAATTCCAGAGTCCTTCTCCATCGCTTCAAGCACCTCACGGGTCTGAAAGGCCGTTGCCTCTAGCACTGCTCGTGCCAGATGCCCTTTGTTGGCGAAACGAGTTAAGCCAGCAATGACACCGCGAGCATTGTCCTTCCAATAAGGCGCATACAGGCCCGAGAAAGCCGGAACGAAGTAGACGCCGCCGTTGTCGGTTACGGAAATCGCCAGCGCTTCAATTTCGGAACTCTTCCCGATCAGCCCCAGATTGTCACGTACCCATTGCACCAACGCGCCCGTAATCGCGATGCTGCCTTCGAGTGCGTAAACAGCTGGCTGATCGCCTATTTGATAGGCCACAGTGGTCAACAGGCCGTGCTTCGACGGCACCGGCCTTTGCCCGACGTTCATCAGCAGGAAGCAGCCGGTGCCATAGGTATTCTTGGCTTCGCCCGGCGAGAAGCATGTTTGCCCCACAAGCGCTGCTTGCTGATCGCCGAGAATTCCCCCGATCGTCACGCCTTGCAGGACAGTTTGCTTGGCGATTCCAAACCTTCCGCTGCTGGGTCGGATCTGGGGCAACATCGCCTTCGGAATGCCAAACGTTGCCAAAAGATCAGCATCCCAATCCAGCGTCTGCAAGTTCATCAGTTGCGTGCGGCTCGCGTTGGTCACGTCGGTGACGTGAATCCCGCCATTGACGCCGCCGGTCAGATGCCAAACCAGGAATGTGTCGACATTTCCGAACAGGACTTCACCGGCCTCGGCCTTCTTTCGCAGATCAGGGATGTTTTCCAAAAGCCAGAGGATTTTTAATCCACTGAAATACGTGGTAAGTGGCAGGCCAGTGCGTTCGCGGAATCGATCCTGTCCGCCTTGCCGGGAGAATTCTTCTACCGCGGGTGCCACTCGCATGTCTTGCCACACAATCGCATTGTGGAACGGTCTTCCCGTCCGGCGATCCCAAACAATCGTGGTTTCTCTCTGGTTGGTGATGCCGATGGCCGCCAGATCGGAAGGCTGGAGAGCGCGCTGCTGCAGAGCGCCGGCGATCACCTCCTGCGTGCGGCGCCAGATTTCCTCGGGATCATGCTCGACCCATCCCGGCTGGGGATAAATCTGTTGATGCTCACGCTGCTCGCTCGCGACAATACGCCCCGAGCGATCAAACACGATAAATCGCGTGCTGGTTGTCCCCTGGTCGATGGCGCCGAGATAGCTTGCCAAATTCGCTGTCCTCTAGAATTCCTGAACCGTTGAAACTCAGGTCATTTCCTCGTAATGCAATCACAGATCAACTAGTCAGAGCGGCAAGTTGGCCCTCGATCCTGCTGACGTACTCCTGAATCGCAAGATTTCTTCTGTCCTCAGACCAGCCCAACTCGTGCGCCAGAATCGACGCTACCTTGGGTGCCGCCTCTATCGACAATTTCCAGCTGTAAAACTGAAGTCCCAGTCGGCGAGCCAGAACATCCTCGATCGTGAGGGCCATCTCTTTGCGAGCGCAAAACACGATCTCCGCTTGAATCGATGGAGCCCCTGCCACCACTCGCGACTTCAAGTCTGGTTGCTCGCCAGCGACCGCCAATACCTCGGCGGCTTCCGTTCCGAACTTCTCCAGGAGGTGTCTGGCCTCGGCCTCGCCTAGTTCGTCCTCGGTCGCCAGCAACCGCCAGTCTTCGGGATTGTATCCATCTGTGCCAATAAGTCGATGACGTCTTGTGCTGCTAGGAACGCCGGCCCCTAATTGCCGCTCGACAACGTCAATCGTCTCCTCGGCCATGGCTCGATATGTCGTCCATTTGCCGCCCAGAATACTTACCAATCCACTCACCGCATCGACGTCTACTTCGTGCCCACGAATCAGCTTCCTGGTTTCTTTAGACTGCTTCGCGCGAACCAATGGCCGCACGCCCGCGAATGCAGACACGACATCTTGCGCCGTGTAGTGCAAGGTTGAGTAGCGATTGATGTACTGCAGCAGATATTCGGCCTCATCGCGCGTCACTGTGAGATCGCTGTCCAAGGTCACTTCTTGATCCGTGGTTCCCACCAGCAACCGCCCGAGCCAGGGGATTGCGAAAATCACCCTGCCGTCTTCAGTCTTTGGGATCAGCAGTGCGGGCGTGGTATCTCCCACCAGGGGCAAAAGAATATGCGCACCACGGCTCAACACTAATCGTGAGGGGACGGCAGGGTTAGCGAGCATCCGGACGGAGTCAGAGAAAGGGCCCGTCGCATTGACGAAAATGCGCGCCCGTAAGGTGAGCGATTGCCCAGTGCAACGATCCTCGACGATGGCGGCTTGGATCCGGCCGGCGGATTCTTTCTGGAAGCTGGTGACCTTGAGATAGTTGGCGGCCTCGCCACCCACGCTTGCGAACGTCTTGACCAGAGCCAGGCAATAGCGGGCATCGTCGAACTGGCCGTCCTGATAGGACACGCCTCCGACCAGTTTCTCTCGTGTAAGCGTGGGCAAAACGCTGAGGACTTGCGCTCGCGTGAGCCACTGGCTCGTGCCAAGTTTGGCGTCTCCGGCAATCCAGTCGTACAGCTTCATTCCAAGCGCGTAGTACCACGACTCGAAGCGGCTGAAACACGGGACGACGAACTCGCGAGCATGGGCAAGGTAGGGAGCATTTTGAAGCATCAGAACCCGCTCCCGCAGAGCCTCACGCACAACCTTGATCTGCCCGGGGGCGAGATCGACTACCGCCTCCTGGAGGTAGCGGACGCCACCGTGCACGAGCTTCGTCGATGCGCTCGAGGTTGCCGATCCAAAATCACCGGCATCGACCAGCAGGGTGCGCAAGCCGCGCAATTGCGCGTCCAAAGCGCAGCCGGCTCCGGTTGCGCCCGCACCGATTACGCAAACATCGAACGCCTGCGATTCAATCGCACGCAGTGTCTCAGCGCGAGTCTTCATGTTTCGCTAGATTACGTCGATGCTCTGGAAGCAGTCGAGTTCGCGCAAAGGTTCGCCGGCGAATATATGGAAAGGGCGTTACTGGTCAGAGGACGGACAGACTACTGACCACTTGCTGATGATGAATGCACATCCTTCTGCACCATTGGGAGATTTGCGGCAGTCCATCCGCCGCCGAGAGCCTTAATAAGTGAGACGGACGCCGCCATTCGACGTCCGGCAATCTCAACGGAAACTCGCTGGTCGCTTAACGCCGTACTCTGCGCGGTGATGACCTCAAGGTACGTGGTTACTCCGCCTTTGTATCGATTGTTCGAAAGTGCCAGGGAATGCTGCGCCGCCGCGACCGCAACATCCTGGGTTTTAGCTTCGTCTTCCAGAAGTCGCAGTGCCGCGAGACTATCCTCGACATCTTGAAAGGCGCCGAGCACCGTCTGACGGTAATTGGCCACCGATTGGTCGTAAGCAGCCTTGGCTTCGTCCGTCACCGCCCTGCGCCGGCCCACGTCAAATGCCGTGACTAATGCGCTGGCCCCACCAATAAGGAATCCACTCGGACCATTGAACCAGTTGGTGATCGATGTTCCCTCAAACCCGCCCGACGCACTGAGTGTGATGGTTGGAAAGTATGCGGCTCGCGCGATGCCAATCTGCGCGTTGGCAGTGGCCATGCGCCGCTCATTCCCGGCTACATCAGGGCGGCGTTCTAGCAAATCTGACGGCAGTCCCGTCGGAACTATCGGTGGGGTCGCCGTCAGCGGCATCGCCGGCAACGTGAACGAGGAAGCGGGTTGGCCGGTCAGAACGGCAATCGCATGCTCAAACTGGGCACGCTGCACTCCAAGGTCAATTGCCTGGGCACGCGTAGTTTCCAGCTGGGTCTGCGCCTGCGCGACATCGACCTGTGAGGCAACACCGCCGCTGTAGCGGTTTTGCGTCAGTTCCAGAGCCTTCTGGTAAGCGGCTGCGGTTGAATTCAGCAAATCGTACTCGGCATCAAGCGCGCGCATCTGGAAGTAGTCCGTGGCCAACTCTGCATGTAAGCTCAAGCTCACGCTTTCAAGATCCGCTGCGCTTGCCTGCGCATTGGCGCGCGCCGCCTCGACCGTTCGCCGCACTCGTCCCCAGACGTCAGCTTCGTAAGTTGCATCTACCGGAAGCTGCAGGTCGGTGTAGACGCTGGTTGGAGACAGGCGTCCATTTGGACGGTTCGTGGACAGGTGATTGCGGGTCGCGCTGACGCCGGCCGTGACTGTCGGATAAAGGTCGGCGCGGCTGAAACGCACGATCGCCCGCGCCTGCTCGAATTGGGCCTGTGCGGCCTTTAAGGTTTGATTTGAAACATTGATCTGGTCTTCGAGCGTGTTCAGTTGCGAGTCCTGAAAAACCTCCCACCACTTTCCCTTCGCGATTTGGTCGCTCGGTTGCGCGGCCTTCCAGTTCTGTGGAAGCTCCTTGTACTCCGGCGGCGCCGGTGTAGACGGTTTCGCATAACGAGGCCCCACGGTGCAACCGCAAAGCGTGATCGAAGCAAGGAAAGCAGTCAGCACGAAAGAAGGAGACAACCGCCCTCGACCGTGATGCCCCGAGTACAACTTCACTTGCCCTCCTTGGTCGGGGCGGGACCGTTGGCCGCAATCCTTACTGCTTGACCGGAAACAAGGGAGTCGGGCGGGTTAACAACCAGTTTCTCGTCGCCGTTCAGTCCGGTGAGGACTTCTACTTCGCTGCCGAAGTCACGGCCGAGCGTCACCGGGGTCAACTCTGCCTTCCCATCTTTTACAACTGCTACCCGCAAACCTTCAGCTCGGAACAGAAGAGTGTTCACCGGGATCGTGAAGGTGGACAGATTGCCCGGCAGCTTCAGATGCATTTCGGCGTAAGCCCCGGTCAGCAACTCGCCGGTGGGGTTCTTGACGTCGATTTCGACGAGCAAGGTGCGACTGGCTGGATCAATGGCATCCGCGGTGCGTACAAGGGTTCCATCAAAGCGCCGCCCGGGAAACTCGGCCAGCACCAAATCAGCTTTCAGCCCGGGTTTTGTCAGTTGCGAATAAGTTTGCGGAACGTTGACATACACTCGCAGGACGCCCGGTGCGGCCATATGAAATAGTTCACTCTTCGGACCGCCGCTACTGCCCAAGTCAATGAGCTGGCCGACATCTGTGTTGCGCGCCGTAATGACGCCGTCAAATGGAGCGTAAATCTTCTGGAAGGAAACCAATTCTTCCAAGCGCCCTAGATTGGCCTGCGCCGACTGAACGATGGCCTTCTTGGCGGCATAATCCCCGGTCGCATTGTCGCTATCCTGTTGCGAAACGGAATCGCTTTTCAGTAATCCCTGGTAGCGGGACGCGGTAATTTCGGAAAGATGCATGTTAGCTTCGGCAGTGCTGAGGTCGGCACGCGCCTGGTGCAATTGCTGGTCAACTTCGGGCGTGTCGATTTCGGCAAGCAGCTGCCCAGCTTTCACATGGGAGCCGATGTCCACGTACCAACGTTTCAAGTACCCGTTTGTGCGCGCATAGATGGGCGCGTCTTTGAAAGCTTGCACGTTAGCCGGCAGAATCACTTCCTGCCCCGGTGCAGCGCGCTTTGGTTGGGCAATAACGACCGCCGGAACTGCCAACTGATTGGTTTCGGTGCGAAGCGTTGCGCGCGCTCGCACCCGGGGAACGATCCCGGAGATGACCACCGCAGCCACGATCAAAAATGCCACCAGGGCCACTACCCATGGCTTCGCTCGGCTTGCTGAAGCCGTGCTCCGCGGTCGATCGGTTGGCGATCCTGTCGTCACCGGGGTTTCCACGTTGTCTTCTTCTTCTTCCACCCGCATTTCAAACTCTCCAGATTCTACGACCGTTCATCTTCTTTCGCTGGCCTCGTCGCTTATTGATTGCCCGCGTCGTTCATGCAGCAGACTGAAAAACACGGGGACAAAGAATAGCGTCGAGACCGTTGCCAGCAGGAGTCCGCCAATCACGGCGCGTCCCAAGGGTGCGTTCTGTTCGCCACCCTCGCCGAGTCCCAGTGCCATGGGCACCATGCCGATCATCATGGCCATGGCGGTCATGAGCACTGGCCGGAACCGGGTAAAGCCGGACTCCAGCGCCGCCGAAATCGGATCCTTCCCTTCCTCCAACTGCTCTTTCGCAAAGCTTACGACCAGAATGCTGTTTGCGGTCGCCACGCCCATGCACATGATCGATCCCGTAAGCGCAGGCACACTGAGGGTCGTATGCGTGACAAACAAAAACCAGGCAATCCCGGCAAGCGCGGCGGGCAGGGCGGAAATGATGATGAAAGGATCCAGCCAGGACTGAAAATTGACAACAATCAGCAGGTAAACCAACAAAATTGAAAAAAACAAGCCCCCGATCAGGCCAATGTAAGACGAGCGCATCGTCTTGATCTGTCCTCGAATCACCAGCCGCGTCCCACGCGGCAGGTCCTTGCTGCTGTCGTCGACGATCTTGTTCAAGTCGCGGGCCACCGATCCCAGATCGCGCCCCTGTACTGAACCGTAAATATCGATCACGGGTTGAATATCGTAGTGCGAAGTGAGGGCAAGTCCCACACCACGATGAATCGATGCCAGACTCCCGAGAATCTGCGGCGGAGCACCGCTCGCCCCTGTAACCGGGATGTTCTCCAGACCCTGCAGCGAGTCGATCCGATATTGCGGAGTTTGCGTCGCGATCGCATAGCTCACACCGTTTTTCGGATTCAGCCAGAAGGCCGGCGTAGTCTGAAAGCTTCCACTCAATGAAATGAGAAGATTGTTCGCCAGATCGCGCTCCGTAAATCCAACCTGCCCCGCCTTGGTCCGGTCCACATTGATATGCAGTTTCGGCTGGTCGAACGGCTGCTGAATGCGCAGATCGACGGTGCCAGGAATGTAACGCACTTTCTGCAGCAACTTGTCGGCGAAATTGCGATTCCCTTCAAGGTCGGCGCCGATGATCTGCACATCAATCGGGGCTGGCAGTCCGAAATTCAGGATTTGACTAACGATATCTGCCGGCAAGAACGCAAAAATCACGCCCGGGAACTCGTCCGCCAACCTGATCCGCAAATCGTGAACGTACTTGTCGGTGGAATGGTGATGCTCGGAGAGACTGACGAGTATATCCGCGTCCGCCGGGCCGACTGGCGCTGAGGTGCTGTAACTCAAGTTGATACCGCTATAGGGCAGCCCGATGTTGTCGATGATGCTCGACACTTCCTCCGGAGGAATCTGCTCCCGAATGGATTGCTCGACAAGGTCGCATAAGCGCGCAGTCTCCTCAATTCGTGTACCGGTCCGGGCGCGCAAATGCAGTTTGAATTGACCACTGTCGACGCCGGGAAAGAAGTCCTGCCCCAGCCACGGAACTAGAAACAACAGCGACAGAACGCACGCCGCGAAGAATCCGGTGAGAAACAGCTTGCGATGGTGAAGACACTTTTCCAGTAACCCGTGGTAACGATCACGGAAGCGTTCAAAGGCATGCTCGAACTGAACTTGCATGCGCACGAACGGATTTGAACTCGTTGCGGGAGCATGCCCGGCTTCCGCCTCATGCCCGCGCAGCAGATATTTCGCCATCGTCGGAACCACGGTACGCGACAGGAAATAGGAAGCCAGCATCGCGAAGCACACGGCCTCAGCCAGCGGCACAAACAGGTAGCGTGCCACGCCGGTGAGAAAGAACATTGGCACAAACACGATGCAGATCGACAGCGTCGACACGAAGGCGGGCACCGCAATCTGCTGCGCACCATCGAGGATGGCGTGCTCCACTTCCTTCCCCATGGCGAGATTGCGGTTAATGTTCTCGATTTCGACCGTGGCGTCGTCCACGAGAATGCCGACCGCCAGCGCCAAACCTCCCAGGGTCATGATGTTGATGGTTTCGCCGAGCGCGCTCAGACAGATGATCGACGTCAGAATCGAGAGCGGGATTGAAACCGCGATGATCACCGTGCTGCGCCAGCTACCGAGGAACACCAGGATCATGAAGCCCGTGAGACAGGCCGCGATGATCGCTTCGCGCACAACACCCTCGATCGACCCGCGGACAAACACGGACTGGTCCGCCAGCAGGCGAATATTGAGGTCAGCCGGAAGGGTTTGCTGGATCTGCGGGAGTAAACTTTTTATTCCGGAAATAATATCGAGCGTAGACGCGTTGCCCGCCTTCTGAATCGAGAGCAACACGGCACGTTGCCCGTTCACGCGTGCAATGTTCGTCTGTGGCGGAAAGCCGTCGCGCACATGGGCGACATCCCGTATGTAAATCGTGCTGCTGCCTACCGTTCTGATTGGCAGATCGTTCAGTTCCGGGACCGTCTGCGGACTGGCATTCATATCGACGTCATATTCGAGCTGTCCGATTTTCGTGGTACCTGCGGGCAGAATCAGATTCTGCGCGCTAACCGCGTTCACTACGTCGAGCGGCGAAAGTCCCTTGGATTGAAGGGCGGCGGTATTAAGATCGACCTGCACTTGGCGTTGCTTTCCGCCATAGGGGTACGGGATCGCGGCGCCTGGAACCGTAATCAACCTCGTTCGGATAAAGTTGACGCCCGAATCGAACAACTGCTGTTCCGATAGCTCGTGCCCGGAAAGCGCCAATTGCAGGATAGGCACGGTGGACGCGCTGTACGTGATCACCAGTGGCGGCGTGGTGCCCGGTGGCAACTGGCGCAGTTGAGTCTGTGAGATGGCCGTAACCTGGGCTATGGCCTTGGTGACATCTGCATGCGGCTGGAAAAAGACCTTTACGACCGCAATGCCGTCAAGCGACTGCGACTCGATGTGCTCGATGTCATCGACCAGCGTCGTTAAGGCACGCTCGGTCACCGAGGTGATCCGGTTCCCCATGTCTTCCGAAGACAGGCCCGTGTAATTCCACACAATGCTGACGACCGGGATGTTGATTTCTGGAAAAACATCGGTCGGTGTACGAAGAATGACCAGTGGCCCCAGGATCAGAATCAGCAGAGCCAGGACAGTGAACGTATATGGGCGACGTAGCGCGAGCTTAACAATCCACATAGTGCTTTCTTAAAGCTGGGCGGCCGTTTGCCACGCCCTCGGGAAAGACCAAAAGCCTTGAACGGCCCTGAGTGACACCACCCCACTGTATTGCAACGCAAGGCTGCGACCAGTCCGGGGTCGGCTGTTCCAGATAGGCTATTCGATGAAGATGGAATCACTTAGGAAGCAGAGTCTTTTGGGAAAAGAAGGAATTAAGGTCCGCTAGCTGTCGAACCTTCGACACCAATCGACAGCGAAAAGGTAGCTCTTACTCCGCCGGCCTTTCGATGCCCAGTCGCCGCATGCGATAGATCAGGGTCGTGCGCGGAATTCCAAGACGCGCAGCGGCGCCGCTAGACCCTCCGAGCACCCATTCTGTTTCTTTCAGAACTTGGAGAACGTGTTTTTTCTCGACTTCCCTCAAGGTCGCTCCGGATGATCCCTTTCCCTTGCCTTCGCGCAACTCACCAACCGGCGGGCGTAGTGCGGGTCCTTCCGACAAAATCACAGCACGTTCGATGAAGTTCTGCAGCTCACGGATGTTCCCCGGCCAACTGTAGCGCGCTAGCGTATCCATCACGGACTCTGGTATTCGCTCGATTCTCCGATTCATCGCTTTGGCATACTTGTCCACGAAATAGCGAACCAGGATTGGAATGTCATCGCGCCGCTCCCGCAGTGGTGGGATGTGGACGGGAAACACATTCAGCCGGTAATAAAGATCAGCGCGAAACTGTCCCTGTTCCACCATCTTCCATAAATCACGATTGGTTGCTGCCACTAGTCGTACATCCGTGCGAATGGATCGGATGCCACCGAGGCGTTCGAATTCCTGCTCCTGCAACACACGGAGCAACTTGGGCTGCAATTCCAGCGGGATGTCGCCCACCTCGTCGAGAAACAGCGTGCCCTTGTGGGCGATCTCAAAGCGCCCGATTTTGCGGGCGATCGCTCCTGTAAAGGCGCCGCGTTCGTGCCCAAACAACTCACTTTCTAATAGGCCGAGCGGAATGGCGGCACAGTTCAACTTCACGAAAATGTTGTCATGGCGTGACCCGAGCCCGTGGATCGCGCGGGCAATCAGTTCCTTACCCGTCCCGGTCTCACCCTGAATCAGAACCGTAGTCTCGGTGGGCGCAACCGTCTCGACCTGCCGCAACACGTTGCGCAAGCCTAGGCTATTGCCCAGAATGTCCTCGAAGTGGTGTTCGGTGCGAATTTCGTCGCGAAGGTAAAGGCCTTCTTCCGCCAGTCGCTCCCTGGACTCGCTTAGTTCGTTGAATTCGAGCGCATTTTCGAGCGCAATCGCGACTTGACTGGCGACTTGCTGCAAAAAATCAACATCCTCCTCCGAAAATGCATTCTTGCTGCGATCGAGCAAATGCAGCACTCCCAGCGTTCGACTACCACGAATAATCGGCAGAAAACAGCCTGATTCAAAACCCTCTTCCGCATTGACGCGCAGTGCCACCGGAGCCAAAGATTTCGGCGCGGCGCCGAACCAGTGCGGCTTTCCAGTTCGAAACGAGATGCCCGGGCTGGTGCCTTCCACCGGAAGGACCATCTGGTCCTGCATGAATCCCTTGCCTGCAGGAAAATCCAAACCGTAGACGCGAAGATGGGATTGTTCACGATCAGGCAATGAAAGACACGCGGCGTCGCACTGCATCGCGTTCCGCACGTTGGCCGGTATCGCTCGGAACAGTTCCGAAAGCGCGAGGTTCGACACGACCGCATTGTTGACGTCGAGCAGCAACTTCAGACGATCTCGTTCGCGAACAACCTGCCTTTGAAATGTCTGCGCGTCCTCATAGTTGAGCGCGTTTTCCACCGCCACCGCGACTTGCGACGCCACTATCTGAAAGACCGATAGCGCCGAAAGTTGATAAGTTTCCGGCCGAGAATTCCCCAGATTCAGCGTACCCAGTCGTCTCCTCGCGGTAGTCAACGGCAAACTACAAAACGATCTCAGCCGATTTTCAAGAAGTACTTTCATCGCCCTGGGGAAGCGGGCGTCTTGCGCGGCATCTCCGACGATCAGCGGCTCCTGGGTTCGCCAGACCTCGGCCGAAGGCGACTCGTTCATCCCAAATTCCATGCCCGGCTGAAACGTCGCCACGCCATCAAAATGCAAGGTGTGCAGGCGCATCACTTCTTGCACCGGATCGTGCAAGATCAGGCTGAGATAGTTGAAATTGAGAACTTCGTGCAGGCGTTTTCCGAGATCCTGAAACAGTTCAGTCAGACTTTTGTGGGTGGCGATAGCGCGCGACACTTCCAGCAGCGTGATGTATTGCTGATCGGCGGTGGAAGTGAATCGTTCTGGTAGCGTGGCCATGGTATGCCTTACGACTTATTGGACTGACCGGCCGCCCCAACGCGATCAATCCTACGCGACAGTATATCGTGCGCTGTCGAAGCTTCGACACCAGCGAGAATGCAGTGATCAGGATCGACGTCTCATCTCAGACGTAAAGTGCTTAATTATCAGTGGATTAAAGAGCCAGATGCTCGTTCCGAAAAGTGGCCACGGCTATGCTTGCTCCCATTGAGCATCGCCATGCTCAAGGTCAGCGTCAAAGATCGGCCGGAATCCCTCACGTTTGTATTGGAGGGGCGACTCTGCGGTCCTTCGACCGCAGAAGCGGAACGCGGCTGGAACGAGCTTGTGTCCAGAGCCGGAGAGAAAGAAGTAGTGCTCGATGTGCTGGGATTAACCTTCGTTGACTCTGCCGGCGAGCAATTGCTTGGCTCCATTCTCGAGCGACATCCTACGGTTCGAGCTCGAGGTGTGCTGATGAGCTATCTCGTTCAAAAAGTTCGCCGGGGACTTTCGAGCAAACTGCCCCAAGCTTCCCGGGGCACGCCAGAGCGATCTCGCCGCCCAGGCGAATCGTAACGCGCCCTCCCCCAAAAACGCGCCAGGGCGCCCCGGGAAACCAAAAAAGCGCGGGCTCTTGCAACCTAATCCGGCTGCATTTCGCGCAGAGCCCGCCGCAGGTGCTTTCTAACGTCGCCAGTGCTCATCCCCAGAACCGCAGCCACCTCGGCCGGCGTGTAGCCGTGAATCTGTTTCAAGACGAAGACGTCTCGGCATCTGGGGGGAAGCATCAGGGCACGGAGCATAGTCACTTGAAACGATTCGGAAGATCCTTCGCCTGGTTTGACTGAGGGTGAGCCCAAATCTTTTCGTGCGACTTCGCGACGGCGCATCATCGTTGTTTCATCCGCTCCCACAGGAATAGTGCACTGCGGGCGCGTTCCGTTTCGGAGAAATCGCCTCGGAAACGAATTTAAAGTTGTCGTTTGGGACACCGGGCGAATGTCCTTGTTCCTAAGCTCGGGCCGACCGCACGGTCGGGGATTCCCCGGTTTTCGTGTAAGATGTTCGACACTCCTGCTGTCCACGAGGTAAGCTCTTGCAATTCCAAGCCTTTGATGGACATTACGTGGAACGTCTTCGGGCCGGCGATTTCCGCACCCAGGAGCACTTTGTTGCCTATTTCAGCGAATTAATCCAGCTCAAACTGCGCGCACGCCTGCGCAGTCCCCAGGCCATCGAAGACGTGCGCCAGGAGACGTTCGCGCGTGTTTTTTCGGCGCTGCGCATGCCGGGAGGAATTCGCCAGCCCGAACGCCTGGGCGCTTTCGTCAACTCCATTTGCAACAATGTCTTACTCGAGCAGTACCGCAATTCTGCGCGTACTGGTTCGTTGGAGGATGAGGCAGAGTCGGACTTGCCAGCTTCCGCGATCGACATTCTTGGGGCGGTGGCTGCCAAGCAGATGGAAGAAAAAGTCCATCAGATTCTGGAGGAAATGCCGGAACGCGACCGTCGCATTCTTCGCGGCGTATTTCTGGAGGAACGCGACAAAGACGAAGTCTGTCGTGAGTTTGGGGTCGACCGCGACTATCTACGCGTGCTCGTTCATCGCGCCAAGCAATCATTCAAGTCCCAGTATCTAAAGCATATAAGAGGGCGACCGCCGGGATTCGCAAGCGCCGAAAAAGTGTGAAACGACTTGCGTCTGGACTTCACTACTTATCAACAGAGGGGGAGCAGTAACACATGGACCACAGCGATGCGGTGCGTCTGAAAGCAACGGAGAGGTATCTTCTGAATGAGCTGGACACCGACCAGCTCGACCAGTTCGAAGAGCATCTTTTCGACTGCCCGGAGTGCGCCGTCGATGTCCGCGCTGGTGCCATGTTCCTCGAGCAGGCCAAGAATCAGCTGGCCCCCTCCACTGACACCGTACCGGTGAAAAAAACCACACGCTCTGCGTGGAGCTCGTGGTTGCGCCCGGCTTTCGCGATTCCGGCTCTGGCCTTGTTGATCGTTGTAATTGGTTATCAAAACCTGGTTACCTTCTCAGCGACGCGACAGGCCCTTCATCGCCCACAGGTGATGCCATGGGCCTCGGTGAATGTGGGCACCTGGGGGGCGGGTGGTCCGGTGATCGAGGCAAAGCCCGGACAGGGTTTTTTGTTGTTCGTGAGAATTCCACCCGATAACGCATACCTCAGCTATGCGGCGGACTTGTATAACCCTGCGGGAAAGCTAGAATGGTCGCTCGCGTTTCCGGCAAACGCCGGCCAGGATCAATGGCCGTTGCAGGTTCCCGGATCGAACTGGCAAGCTGGAACTTACACCCTGAAAGTGCGCGGTACGACGCCAGCGGGCGACAGCAAGGACCTCGGGCGCACGTCGTTCGATTTGCAAATTCGGCGATAGCCTCACACAGCGGAGCAAAAGAATATGGCTACAACATTCGCAACATCAAACTCGGCCGAAAGCGGGACCGGAGAGGTGAAATATTCTCACCAGTTCCACGCGGAATCTCACGTACTGACGGGAGAGCTGAAAAGCCCCATCGAGCAGAGGATCGAAAAACATGCCCGGGTTGCCCTGAAAAACGAACGAGGCGGGCACCTCACACGCTTTCTCGAAGATGTCAGCATCGAAGGGCTCATATCCTTCAAAACCGGTCACAGCCGAGTGTCCGGGGGCGAAAGCCTGAAGCACAAAGCCTGGGTGACATTATCGACTTCGGTCATGGAAGGACTGAATGTTTTCGAAATCCTTACCGCCGACCGCCTGGTTGCCCAGGTATCGACTGAGCATCCGAGGGAGCATGGCCACGTACCCCGTGTAACGTTTCTGGGCACACAGTTCACGAATGTGAAGTTTTGCGGCTTCCCAGTTAAGATCACACTCGATCTCGACGTGTGCGGTGAAAAACCAGCTGAGGATCAATCCTACCTGACCAATACGGGCTTCCTGCGCGGGACGCAGGCGCGAGTACAAAAGATTGCCAATTGCGGTTTCCTTCCCGAAAGAGTCAAGGAACTGTACGATGAGAGACTTCGTGAAATTGGCCTGCTCCTGGACGGGAAAGGAGGTAGCAAAGTCACGTGTTCCCTGGTCAAGAGCATCAAGGTCGAACACGACAAGCAGATTCCCGGGCTGGAGACAATCGAAAATGTGGTTGTGATCCCGGACTTCGGGGCGGTCTCGTTTGGAGAAGTAGAGGTGGGCGTCGAACCGGCGACACCAGCCAACGATTTCCGGCGTCCGAACCCCGAGGCCAGCAACGGCAACCCCAAAGTGTCAACGGTGAGCAATTACTTCGAGTTGACCATGCTGAACATGGAGTTGGGTTGCGTGGGCAGTGGCACCGTGAAGGCGGCGCAGTCGAAAACGAACGGCACCACGTCACCGTAGGTTTACCTCTTTTTCTCTTGTGTCTGATCGCAGCTTGCGGGCTGGCCTGCCGTCGACAGGAAAGCCCGCAAGCTGCTCTTGAACACGCCTATAAGGCCTTTCTGCACGGCGACCTGAAGCAAAGTCAGGAAGAAGCAGACCGTGGATATCAGCGCTTCCGAACTTCCAGCTCTGTGTGGGCATGGAAGTTCCAAATTCTTGAGGCCAATTCCCTTTTGTGGCGTGGCATGTACCAGCAAGTTCTGACCCTCCTTGGCCCTCCTCCGAATCGCCCAAATGACCGAGAATTCCTGATAGAGATCCTCGCGATTGAGGGAGCGGCCCACGCGCGTCTGCACCAGTTTCCCGAAGCAGAGGACAAACTCGGACAAGCAACGCAAGCCTGCGAATTGTCGGAGCAGGCAACGTGCGGCGACGTGATACGAGCCCGAGGTATTTTGGCCATACAGCACGGTCAGGTTGACGCCGCGAAACATTTCTTCGAGCAATCGCTACAATTCGCGCGCTCTCGGAACGATCGTTTCCTGGAGGTAACCTCGCTCCTGAACCTGGGTCTGGCTTCGCTCCAAGCCGAACACTTTGACGAGGCCATTGACTGGACCGACTCCGCCTATCAATCGGCAACAACTTTGGGTGCGGATGGGGAAGCGCAAACAGCCCTGGGGAATCTGGGGTGGGCGTACTACAAGCTTGGCGACTCCGAACGCTCGTTGGACCTGTCGCTCGAAGCCGAGAGACGGGCCAGTCAAATGGGTAGAATCATTACACAGTTGTACTGGACCACAAATGTCGGGTACGTCTACGCTGGGCGAGGCGATCTTCCCCGGGCCAAACAGTCGTACCTGAAGGCCCTCGACCTAGCCACTAAGATCGATAGTAAGGAAGGCGTCTACAACGCCTATCGGGCGTTGGCGCTTGTTGCAGTCACAAGCGGTGAGTCGGAGGAGGCCCGCAGATACGCCGACCAAGCCATCTCGATCGCGCGCGCCGACAACAACCGCTTAAACGAGCTCTATCCGCTCTTGGTCGAGGGACTGATTGCGGCACAATCGAATGATGAAGCGGCAGCAGAGCGGATTTTTCGAGAAGTTGAAGAAGATCAGAACAACAATGCCTCGTTGAAGTGGCGAGCCGAGCACGGGTTGGCGCAACTCTACGACAAACAAAAACGCACCACGATGGCCGATCGGGCGTACCGAACGGCCTTAGCAACATTCGAGGCAGCCCGGTCGTCGCTGCAGCGCAATGAGGCAAAACTACCCTTTTTCAACAACGCCTCACTTATTTACGACGATTACATTCGTTTCCTTCTTGCGCAGGGCAAGGCCAATACCGCACTGCGCTGGGCTGATTACAACCGGGCGCGCACTTTGGCAGAAGGTCTTGGGCTGCTCTCGCGAGACGCTTTGCGCGACCCAGTTCCCTTGAATGCGCAAGCGGTCGCTCAAGGCGCCCAGGCAAACATCCTCTATTACTGGCTCGGGACCAAGCAATCTTTTCTGTGGGCGATCACAGCTCAGACGAGCCGCCTGTTTTCTCTTCCCCCACGCGCCGAAATCGAGGCGGCCGTGGAACGCTATCGCAATGCAGTGAACGGTCCGCTCAACGTTCTTGAGTCTGGGAATGCAGACGGCCGCTGGCTTTATTCGACGCTGCTTGCGCCCGCTCGCCAAGCTGTGCCGAAGGGGTCGCGGGTTTTTATCGTGGCGGATGGAGCGCTGAATAACCTCAATTTCGATACTCTCGTGGTTCCCGAACCGACCCCGCACTACTGGGTGGAAGACGCCACCGTCATCAATGCCAGTTCGCTTCGGGTGCTAGCAGCTGCCAGCTCGATAATGAAGAAACGGTCGAGCAATCTGTTATTGATCGGAAATAGCATTGCGCCAAACGATAAGTATCCGGAACTGCCCCAGGCGCAGGTGCAAATGGACGGCGTCGCAACTCATTTTGATGCGGCCAGCCGCCGTGTTCTTGCTCGCGAGCAGGCCACTCCCGCCGCATACCTATCCAGCAACCCTGCGCAGTTCTCGTACATCCACTTTGTCGCACATGGAACTGCCAGCCGCCTCAGCCCGCTCGACTCCGCGATTATCCTTTCCAAAGGCAGTGCAGAAAGCGATTCGTTCAAACTCTACGCCCGCGACATTATTCGGCAGCCGTTACGAGCGGACGTGGTGACCATCTCTTCCTGCTACGGAGCCGGAGAGCGCACCTACGCCGGAGAGGGATTGGTGGGGCTGTCATGGGCCTTTCTTCGGGCTGGTGCGCACAATGTGGTTGCCGCATTGTGGGAGGCTACGGATGCGTCCACCGAACAACTGATGCAACATTTCTACGATGAACTAAAGAAGGGTGAGCCACCAGACGTGGCCCTCCACTCGGCGAAGATGTTTTTGCTGAAGAACACAGCCTTCCGCAATCCCTTCTATTGGGCACCATTTCAGCTCTACGCGGGATCGTGAAACATGCTACATGGCAGCAATCGCAAAGCGGGAGACAAAGATCTATTTGTTATCGATGAGTTGTAACCGCAATTCCGGTTCCTGCTCAATCCGCGAGATTTGGCTGCAATTCTTGATTACCCAGTTGGCTCCGGCATCCCACAGAGAATTCGCGTCGCAGGTGGTGGGGAACGCGATGACTTTCGCGCCAGCCGCCTTTCCGGCTCGAATTCCCGCAGGAGCGTCCTCGACCACTACACATTCCGTCGCCGCATAACCGAGCGCGGCCGCAGCTTTGAGGTATGGCTCAGGATGCGGCTTCCCGTTGGTCACGTCGCTTGACGTTACCAGCTTCCGTGGAATCAATAAGCCGGCCGCCCGCAAACGGACTTCTGCAAGTGGCCGGGTAGAGGAGGTAACGATCGTCCACCGATCGCCGGGGAGGCTCGCCAGAAGTTCTCGCGCTCCAGGAAGCGGGATGACGCCTTCGAGATCCTCCATCTCGCTCCGTTCGACGATGCGATTCTCCGCCTCATAATCGGCCTGCGGGAGATACTCGCGCACGGTCGTGATGCTCGGCCGGCCGTGCGCCCGCGCCACCACCTCCTCGGGATTGAAACCGTGCTTAAGGGCCCACTTGTGCCAGACGCGAGCAACGGCAGGTGTCGAGTCGATCAGAACGCCGTCCATGTCAAATAACAGAGCACTGCAATGGATTTGAGTCATTTTGGTCAGATCGGACAGGTCGGTCTTGTTTCAACAAGCTTGCGCCGCTTGTTCCCGCTGAAGGAGAATCTTCGCGATACGCTCAGAAGCGTGCCCATCCCAGAGCGGCGGGATGCCACCGACTTTCGCCTTGCCCTCCAGGATGCGCGTGACTTCCACTTGCAGGCGTTGCGGATCGTCTCCGACGAGAACGTTGGTTCCCATCGTGAGTGTCACTGGTCGCTCGGTGTTGGCACGCAGCGTCAGACATGGCACGCCCAAATAAGTAGTTTCTTCCTGAACGCCGCCAGAATCGGTAATGACTACCGCGGCAGAGCGCTGCAATGCGAGAAAACGCAAATAAGGAAGAGGTGCGAGCAGGTGAAGCGCGCTCACATCCACGCCGCAAGACTCAATTCGCTGTCTGGTCCTTGGATGAAGTGGAAATACAACTTCCAGATGCTCGCTAATCTGGAGCAGCGATTCCAGGATCTTCCGCAGCTTCGAGCTCTCGTCTACGTTCGACGGGCGATGCAAAGTCACCAACGCATATCGGTCCGGTAGTCCGCTGTTGGCCTCGCCCGCGGCCGGGAGAAGTCGAACGAGCGAATCGATCATCACATTGCCAACACAATGGACTTTCCCCGCTTCAATCCCCTCGCGCTCGAGATTCGCATTGGCATCCGCAGAAGGAGTAAAGAGCAGATCTGAGAGCTGGTCGGTGAGAAGACGGTTGATCTCCTCGGGCATAGAGCGATCGAACGAACGAAGACCGGCTTCCACGTGACCCACACGGAACGAAAGCTTCGAGCACACCAGCGCCGCCGCCACCGTGGAATTCACGTCGCCATACACCAGTACCATGTCGGGATTGTGCTCCATCAGTACTGGCTCGAAGCGCGCCATGATGTTTGCGGTCTGTACCGCGTGGCTTCCAGAGCCGACCTCGAGATTCACGTCGGGTGCAGGCATACCCAGCTCGGTGAAGAACACATCCGACATATTGGCGTCGTAGTGCTGGCCGGTGTGCACCAGCGTCTGCCGCGCGCCCCCAGCCTTGAGGGCGCGCATTACCGGTGCAGCTTTCATGAAGTTGGGACGTGCCCCAACCACGTGGAGAACATGCATATGGGGAATTCACCGCAAGAACAAGCTGATTCTATGGCATTTGCGAAAGCTGCGCTGCACCGAGTCTGTTCCCGCGACCGAGGATTACGCCCGTAATAACCCCCGACTCTTAATCTACACGCCTCTTTCCGGCAACCGAAGACGAATGCGTCGGTAAACTGCCTGGATCCTCGTTCGCCGTGTTCCCCAGCACCTCGAGCATGATTCCTTCGACCCTTCGGACCCGCGCCACAATCGGACTCCGCGAATCGTTCGTCCGAGTTCCAGCCATTCGTTCGATCGCTCGCTGTAAGCAGCCCACTTTGGAAGCCCAGCAACGTTTTGATCGTCTGCCCGATTGTCTTTCCGCGATCGCCACTCTCACCCACGACTATCCTGCCGGCCACCTTATCGCATGGCACTTTCACGACAGCGATCAGCTCGTGTATGCGTCTCGTGGAGTCATGACCGTTCGCACCGACGATGGGACGTGGGTCGTGCCAACCCACCGCGCGGTATGGATCCCCGCGAAAAAATCGGGATTCCTGTAAGGAATCCCGATGCCAACACTGAGCCGTGCAAGAAGAATCGCGCACACGTCAGAAGATATAAATCGTGTCGAACTGCAAACGCGTCAGCCAGGGCTCAGTCGTCGCCAGCGGACGGCCAACCAGGGCCGTGAAGCCCAACTGCACGTTCCGATCGAATTGATAAAAAGTATCGAATCGATGTTGCGTCACGTTAGTCCCCTGGCGAATGTCGCTGTAGTTGAAGTTGCCGAGAACCGCTTCCCGTTCAATGAAAATATGTGTGTACCCAAATTGCAGGTCACCCTTCTCCTGCAAGCGGCCAATCCTGCCTTCGGCCCAGTAGCCGCGCCGCTGATGCGCGTTGCAGGATGCGTTCACCGTTTGTTTGAACGTTTGCGTCGACGTGTTCGAAGGAGCAGGGAGAATGTTAACCAGGTTTCCGCAAGCCTCCGTATTTTGAACGTAGTCCCCTATGAAGCTGAGAGGAAACTTCGCGTTGCCAGTGTTGAAGTCGAGGCGCGCAATGTTATCGAACAACCCGAACTTGGACGCGAACTGGGCGTTGCTGATCGACGTTACGCCCGTCGGATACGCGGTTCCGCCAATCGTGATCACCGTCGTCGCCGTGGTCGTGTAGGTTGAGTCTTGCACCGGATTTCCGGAAGCCAGCGGCAGCACTCCGGTAAACGGAGTCTGGGGGTTCTTGCTGCTTGCGCGTGCAAGAGCAACGGCAATGGCGTCCGCACCTCGGAAGTCATAGAACCCGGAGTACGCGCTCAAAGTGACTCGCGGCGCCAGTTGCCACGAAGTCTGAAGCTGCCCACCATAGGTGATCTGCTGCGCGATTCTCTTGTCATTGGCGACTGTCCCGGCTACCTCCGCAAAAGGCAACTCAAATCCAACCAGCGCTACCCGCTTCAAAACAGGAGAATTCAGTTTGAATGCCAGCGTCTGGGCCGCGCCTTCCGGATTCAAGTCTTTATCCCAGGTGAGTTCAGTGTTGTACCACGGGTAACGAAACTTTCCGCCCGTCAGGGTCAGAGGCTTGAACTGCTTGGGCGTGAATTCGACGAAGGCCTGGTCGAGCGCAATGGCCTTGCGAGAGTAAAAACCGGTCAGGGTCTGGTTTGTGGTCGTGGGATCGTTAATGTCGCCGCTCGCGAGAGAAAAGCCAGTCCGAAATTGCGATCCGAGATCGGCAGTGGCGTTGAAACGGGCACGGACCCGACCACGCATGCGATCGAGCGACTGATCGGTCGGACCGCCAAAGATGGGCTCGGCTCGAAGACGGATGTCGCCACTGAACGAAACCGGCCCAAGGCCCTTAATTTGTCTCTCAAGATTGCGGATGCGTTCGTCAGAGCTTCCGGCCTGAACATTTTGCGCGATCGCTTGGGATTGCTGCTGCGGAGCGGCCGAAGGCAGTGGCGCATGTGGAGCCGCCATTTTCGCTTCAAGCGGCACTGAAGACGAATCTCCGGTTGCGGCCGCAATGGGCGCAGGCGAAGAAGTCTCCATTTTTGCCGACTTGTCACCTCCGCGCTCTGCCTCGAGCGCCTCAATCCGCTTCTGCTGTTCGCGGACCAACTGTTCGAGTCGCTCCACTTCAGAACGAAGATCGGATCCCTGCGTGGAAACACTCTCATCGGTCGAGGAAGTCGAGTTATTGGGTGAAGAGTTCGCCATCGTTTGTGCGCCTGCTCGTGGCGGCAGCAAGAATAGAAGCGCCGCCGCGAACGATAAGAAATGTGCACTTCGTGAATTGAAAGTCAGCATCTCGGTGTTTCCCTTTCCTTGATGGAACTGTCGAACGTGAAAATCTGAAAATTATCCTCGTCCGCTACTTGGTCCGAATTAAGCTCTGCCGGGACTCGCGATTCCCGTTCAGATTCCGATCAAACCATAATGTCAAGTTCTTCCATAGACATTATATTATTACTTGCAATCCCCCGCCCAAACTAAAAATCTGGATCTAAGCAATTGCAAATGCAAGACTTAGCTATGATGCAGGGGGTTAACCCACAGCCCCGAGATGCGCACTGGTTTGCGCTTCGATGGAAGGAGTTTCAATCAGGCGCCAGTTGGGAGACTAGAGCGATTCCCGCAATGTCTCCTAAGGTATTTCCGGTAAATCGAAACGAGCGAGCCTCCTTCGACGAGCAAATATTTGGACTAACCCGGAGTCGGGCAGGCGCGGGCCCACAGAAAACAAAACCCGCCGCCTTTTGATGAACGTTAAATTGAATTTCTTCCCACCGCAGCCGGCGCGAAATACTCATTCGTGTTTTTGTCGTAACCGTACGCTGCGTCGGCGGCGAACCAACGGTTGAAATGGTGATACCCGACAAGAAAACCGCCGTCTCAGTGTCGATTATTTCGACACTTTCAGAAGCGTTTGAGAGGTTCCTCGCATCACATGGGGCATGTACGTGTCGCAGGCCGGGCGGCAGACCGTTCAAGTAACAGCCACAGAGTGGCGTCATTGAGAGCGGTAGACTCTTATGGTCACAGCACAGTCACCGATCCCCAGAGTTGAAGAGCAGCGTTATCTGGCACTATTGCAAGCAGCGAACGCGATTGCTACGTGCAGCGATTGCGACAGCGCTTCCGGCACCCTGATAGAAAAACTGCACGAAGTCACCCCGTTCGATTTTCTTCATCTGGTTGCGTTTGATAAGGACACGAACGCGCCGTGCTGGAGTCTGCTGGAGGTGAACGGCAAGAGAATCGAAGCGGGCGACGACGTTGTGTTGGACGATTGTCCGCTTCGTTGGGTACACGAGACGGGCGAAGCGCTGACAATTGTCGACTGGAGTCGGGAGACGCGATTCGAAAAGTACCGGACATTCCTCGCCGAACTGGGCATTGCCTCGACCTCCACGCTGCCGTTAATCAGAGGGTCGCGCCGTTTGGGCGTGCTGAGCCTGGGCAGGTTTTATCCAAACGCATACGATATGGAGGAGGTTCAATTCCTTGGTATCGTCGCAGGTCAGATCGGTCTGGCGATCGACGCTGCGGTAAATTTCCACATCTCGCAGCGGGTACAGGACAAACTGAAACTGATTCTTGACCTGACGAATCAAGTCGTATCGAATCTGGAATTTCACGATCTGCTTCGGGCCGCCTCTGCGAGTGTTCGTCAGATCATGCGTTGTGACGCGGCGGCGGTGATGCTGGCGGACGCAGATGAGAAACACCTGGTCGTGCACGCGCTCGATTTTCCTGAGAGCCGTGGCGTCTTCACTGAAGGGGCGCTAGTTCCGATCGAAGGCACCTTGCCCGGTGACACCTTTAGAAGTGGAAAACCGAATATTGTGAACCGTCTGGATCCAGGCGAAATGCCGCCCGAGATGCTAGAGAAGGCAAGGGCGGAAGGTTTGAATTCGTTCTGCGATATTCCGCTGATCAGCAAGGACCGCTTGCTTGGAGTCCTGGCGGTCGCGAGGCGCGAAGAGAACGGATTCGACGACGACGAGGTCTCTTTTCTGATTCAGGCCGCCAACCAGGTGGCAATCGGCGTCGAGAATGCGCTGTCGTATCGGGAAATTGCGGGCTTGAAAGATCGACTGGCGCAGGAGAAGTTGTATTTGGAAGACGAGATCCGCGGCGAAATGGATTTCGAAGGAATCGTGGGGCAGAGTTCGGCCCTTCGCCACGTTTTGAATCTGGTGGAAACCGTGGCCCCAAGCGACTCGACCGTGTTGTTGCTGGGTGAAACGGGAACCGGAAAGGAATTGATCGCTCGCGCCATTCACGATCGCAGCCGGCGCAAAGATCGCACGTTTGTGAAGCTGAACTGCGCGGCGATTCCCACCGGGTTGCTCGAAAGTGAATTGTTTGGGCACGAGCGCGGCGCGTTTACGGGTGCGATCTCGCAGAAGATCGGCCGTCTTGAGCTTGCCGATCAAGGCTCGTTGTTTCTCGACGAGGTAGGCGACATTCCCCTCGACATCCAACCCAAGCTTCTGCGCGCCTTGCAAGAACGCGAGTTTGAAAGATTAGGCAGCACGCGCACAAAGAAGGTGGATGTCCGACTGGTAGCGGCTACGAACCGCAATCTCGAGAAGATGATCGAGGAACGCGAATTTCGCAGCGACCTATACTATCGACTGAATGTTTTTCCGATTCGCATTCCGCCGTTGCGCGATCGCCCTGACGACATTCCCCTGCTGGTTCGCTACTTCACGCAAAAGTATGGAAGGCGCATGGAGAAACAGATTGAGTCCATCCCGGCTGCCGTTATGAAGAAACTGACCGCCTGGCACTGGCCGGGCAATATTCGCGAGCTGGAAAATTTCATCGAACGCTCGGTGATTTTGACGCACGGCTCCGCGCTCCAGGTGCCTATTGGCGAGTTGGGCGGGAACAGCACAGCAGTTCCCATAGCCAACACGCGAGATGGCGATGCGCGCCAAGAGATATTGCGCATTCTCAAGGACACGAAGGGCCGAGTTGCCGGCCCAAACGGCGCTGCCGCACGCATGGGCATCAAACGCACTACGCTCATCTCCCGCATGAAGAAGCTCGGCATCGATCCTCGGCAAGTTTCCTGATGTTTCCAATCCAGCGGAGTTGAGTGGCAGCACATCGCTGAGCTCCGTCCAGCAGCTCGGATGTCACCGCTCTTCGACACATGTCGAAATGTCTTTCGACATTTTTCGACACCTGCTCTCCGGAGTGGTTTCTCTTCTCTCGATTCTTCAGCAACTTATGGGAAATACGAAGGCTCGTTCTCTTTGGTTACGGCCGTGCCTTAGCAGAAGCGTGGGACGGAACCAGTAATGTTCAGAATTTCGGTCGTTGAAACACGCGGGCATCGCAGGCTGGTCTTGGAGGGCAAGCTGATTTCTCCCTGGACTGCTGAAGTAGAACGTACTTGGAGAGCTGCTCAGGAGGAACTTCAAGGGCGGAAATTGATCATCGATCTCACCAACGTGACTTTGATCAGTTCGGACGGAGAAAACACCCTTCTCGGAATGATGAGAGATGGCGCGAGATTCTCGAGCGGCGACGTTCTCACAAAACATGTCCTAAGACGGCTGGCCCGAAGATGCGGAGGTAAAAACTGAAGCCCTTCGATTGTCGATCTCGAGCAAGTTCAAACGACTAAATAGTGAAGGACGGGGGTGCAGATGTTCGGTATAGCGAAAACTCCAAACCCAAGACCCACCCGGTACGCGACCAGTGCAGATTTTTGCCGGATTTTCCAGAAGGACATGAATCGGTTGTATCTGTTGTCACTTTTATTGACCGGGAACCAAGCCGCTGCCGAGAAGTGTTTTGTTCAGGGCTTGACCGATTCGAAACACAGCAACCCGGTTTTCAAGGAGTGGGCGGAGTCCTGGGCGCGGCGAATGATTGTCCAGAACGCGATTCAAATAACCCGCCCCCGGCCAACAGACTTTATGTCGTCGGAGAACGCTGCGGACCGTGACGTGATCCAACCGGCCGAGATTGTTGCCATCCTTGCGCTTCCTGCGTTCGATCGCTTCGCCTTCGTGCTTTCGGTGTTGGAGGGCTATTCGCTCCAGGAGTGCGCCATCCTCCTCGAATGCCGCCGCGACGAGGTGAATACGGCGCGGATGCGAGCTCTGCAAGAGATTGTGCAATCAGTCGAGCGCCGCGGCGCGACAAAGAGCGTTCATCCGGGAAAGCTGCGGGAAACCACTGGATTAGATGGCCTCTCGCAGTTGGCCGCCTCGGCGTAATCAAACACTATCAACTTGAGGATCGTATGAAGATGAAATGGACTATTCCCTCGCAATTTTTCGCACTTTCCGCCGCGGCTCTAGTTCTCTCGACCACGGTGGCGTGCAGCAGAAGCAAGGTTCAGGCGGCGCCAGCCATGCCCGCCCCGCTGGTTACTGTGGCAAAAGCGACGGCGCAGGATGTTCCTAGATATCTCGATGAAATCGGCAGGAACGCGGCCTTCGAATCGGTCACGGTGACACCGCAGGTCGGAGGCCGAATCGTGGAGCGGCATTTCCAGGACGGCGAGAACCTCAAGCGGGGCCAACTTCTGTTCGTAGTCGATCCGCGACCCTACAAGGCGCAGGTCGATGCGGCTCAAGCGACCTTGGCGCAGGCGAAGGCGGCACTCGACCTGGCAAAGATCCAGTTCGCACGCGACCAGGAGGTAATTGGAGAGCGCGCGATTTCGAAGCAGGACTACGACACCAAGAAGAATGCCGTCGATGTAGATCAGGCGCGGGTGGAAGCCGCTGCAGCTGCGCTGGAAACGGCCAACCTGAATCTTGAGTACTGCTACATTCACTCTCCCATAGATGGGAGGGCGGGCGCTCGTCTGGTGGATGTGGGAAACGTCGTCACGGCGAACGCCACCTCCTTGCTTTCGATCCAACGGCTGGATCCGATTTATGCAATCTTCACGATTACCGAAGGCGACCTGCCTGCGGTGCAAAAACAAATGTCGAGCGGGATGTTGAAAGCAACTGTCCGCTTACCTTCTGATCTGGAAAACATTGCTCGAACCGGCCGCGTTGAATTTCTCGATAACGCGGTGCAAAACGGCTCGGGCACGGTGAACCTGCGGGCAACCATGAGCAATCCTGACCGCCATTTCTGGCCCGGCCAATTTGTGAATGTGAAGCTGATTCTGAGTACGGAAAAGGGTGCCGTCCTGATTCCCAACCAGGCCACGCAGATCAGCCAGAGAGGACCTTTCGTCTACGTGGTTAAGTCCGATGACACGGCCGAACTCCGCCCGGTGAAACTCGGACAACGGCAGGGAGACCAGGTTGTCGTGACCGATGGTCTCGCGCCGAACGAGCGCGTGGTTCTTGCCGGGCAAATGTTGGTGCGTCCGGGCGGCAAAGTACGAGTTGAGAACTCTCAGCCGGCGACTTCGAACGCGAATAACACCCCAGCCGCGGGAGGGCAGTCATGAATCTCTCTGAGCTTTTCATTCGACGTCCGGTAATGACCGTTGCGCTGACCGTTTCGGTGCTGCTGTTTGGGTTGTTTGCATATTTTCGCTTGCCGGTCAGCGATCTGCCGGCGATCGACTATCCCGTCATCCAGGTTCAGGTCAACTATCCGGGCGCGACTCCGGAAACCATGGCGAATAACGTCGCGACGCCGCTCGAACGCCAGTTCATGCAAATTCCGGGGCTGGAACTGGTGACCTCAAACAATGGGCAGGGACACTCCAGCTTCGTGCTGCAATTCGATCTCAACAAGAGTCTCGACGGCGCCGCGACCGACGTGCAGGCTGCGATTACGCGCGCTTCGGGCCAACTTCCTCTCGATCTGCCCAGCCCTCCCACCTTCACCAAGACCAACCCGAATGATCAGCCGATCATGTACATCGCCATGGTCAGCGATACCGTGACCGAAGGGCAACTCTATGACTACGCCAATACGCAGGTCGGCGAGCGCATCAGCATTCTGCCCGGCGTCAGCCAGGTCTCGGTCTACGGGACGCAATCCGCGGTGCGGATCAAGGCAGATCCGTCGAAAATGGCGATTCGCAATATCACGCTGGAAGATCTGACCAACGCCATCAAGAACGGAACTGCTTATACCGGAGCCGGACAGGTCGACGGCCCAAATCGTACGTTTTTGCTGCAGCCCCAGGGACAACTAATGACGGCCGACCAGTACCAGCAGCTGATCGTCGGCCAGAGCAATGGTGCTCCGGTCTACCTCAAGGACGTCGCAACCCCCCGGGACAGCGTCCAGGATGAGCGCATCGACATGCGTTTCTGGGTACGCGGATATCCGCAACCCGGGGCGACTGTAGTGGTGGCTGTGTTTCGCCGCGCCGGAGTGAACGCCGTGGACGTGGCAAATTCCGTGCGGTCCATCCTGCCCAACATCCAGTCGCAGCTGCCGAGTTCAGTTCTCATCGTGCCTGCGTACGATCGCTCGCGAACGATCGTGACCGGAATCAAGGACGTGCAGACGACGCTCTATATCGCGTTTGTGCTGGTCGTAATCGTCATCTTCATTTTCCTTGGACGGGCCACCGACACGCTGATCCCCGCCGTTGCTTTGCCTCTTTCGCTGCTGTTGACCTTCATCGCCATGAAGGTCCTTGGTTACAGTCTCGATAATCTCTCGCTCATGGCGCTGACCCTTGCCATCGGATTTCTGGTCGATGACGCCATCGTGTTCCTCGAAAACACGGTGCGCCTGATGGAAACAGGACGTGGCGCGTTCGAAGCTTCGATCGAATCGGCCAAAGAAATCAGTTTCACGATTTTGGCCATGACGCTGTCGTTGGCTGCGGTCTTTATTCCGCTCGTATTTATGAGCGGCCTGATGGGCCGAATATTCCGCGAGTTCTCAATCACGATTGTGATATCGATTCTCGCCAGCGGAATCGTCTCGCTAACGCTCACGCCTTTGATGACCTCGAGGCTTTTGGGCAACCGCGGGGAAGGCGCGAAGAAGACCTGGATGGAACGCGCGTTCGGTGCGATCGAACGCCGGGTGCTCGACTTCTATGGACGCCAGTTGTGGTTCTTCCTGCGAAACCGCTGGATTTCAGCGGTGGCGTGGGCGGTCTGCTTAATTGGAACGGTGTACTTCTTCTATGTAGTCCCGAAGGCATTCCTGCCCGTAGGCGACAGTTCGTTTATCCGCGGCGTGCTGGTGGCTCCAGAAGGATCTTCGCCAGACCAGATGCATGCTTATCAGACGCAAGCGGAAAAGATCATGAAAGCAAATCCCGCCGTCCGCAGCACTTTCACGATGAGCGGAAACGCGCAGTTCCTGGGATCGAATCAGGCATTCCTGATCGCATTTTTGAAAGATCCAGCTGAGCGTGCTCCGATTGCGCAAGTTGCGGGACAGTTGATGGGCGGCATCGCGAGCGCAGTTCCCGGCGTCGTTGCTTTCCTGCAACCGAATCCTGCGCTCGAGATCAGCACCGGTGCGACGGCCAATGCGCAGGGGCAATTTGCCTACGCAATGTCAGGTATAGACGCGAACGAAGTCTATGCCACGGCCAACAAGATGCTGATGAAGATGCGCGAGTATCCAGGATTCCTGTTCGTGAATTCCGATCTGTACAATCACACGCCCAATCTTCAGGTGGACATTCTGCGGGACCAGGCGAAACTCTACGGCGTCTCGGAGACGCGAATCCTCACGCTCCTCCACGACGCGTATTCGCAGAACTACAGTTACCTCATCAAGAAGGCGACCGATCAATATCAGGTGATTCTTGAGGTCGCTGACGATCAGCGTTCTGCGCCGGAGGATCTGAGCAAGCTCTACATCAAGAGCGACGACGGCCAGCGCATGATTCCGCTGACCGCGGTGACGAGTTGGCATCCGGTGATCGGACCGCAAGCCGTGAACCACATCAACCAGTTCACCAGCGTGACCATGTTCTTCAACCTGAAGCCGGGATACGCGATCGGCCCGGCAACTCAATTCGTGGAAACATCGGCGAAACAGATTTTGCCGTCGGGAGTGCAGGGCGCACTCCAGGGAGAAGCTCTCATTTTCCAGAACACGGTTTCTGATCTTGCGATCTTGATGGTCGTGGCCGTATTCGTCATGTATGTGATTCTGGCGATTCTGTACGAGAGCTATCTGCACCCGATCACGGTGCTTTCGTCTTTGCCAGTGGCATTGCTTGGCGGACTGCTGACGCTTTGGATTTTCGGCGAAGAGGCTTCTCTGTACGCCTACATCGGCATGTTCATGCTGATGGGCATCGTGAAGAAGAATGGAATCATGATCGTCGATTTTGCCGAACAGCGGGTTCGGCAGGGAGTTCCCGATGATCAGGCCATTCACGATGCGAGCATGGAACGCTTCCGCCCCATCATGATGACCACGGCCGCAGCGCTGCTGGGTGCCATGCCGATTGCGCTGGGATACGGCGCCGATGGCTCCTCGCGCCGGCCGCTTGGGTTGGTAGTCGTCGGCGGGTTGGTGCTTTCGCAGTTCATCACGTTATTCGTCACGCCTGCAATCTATCTGTATCTCGAGGAATTCCAGGAGAAGGTGCTGGACCGGTTCTCGTTCTTCCGCTCCAGTCGCGAACCGGTCGCCACGCCCGCACCGTCGTACGCGCTGCAGGAGGGCAATGGAGACTGATATGACTCGAAGGATGAGCAGTTCGCTATCAATAGTGATCGTTTCTATGTTTGTGTGGAGCGGGTGCGCCGTCGGCCCGAATTACAAGCGGCCCACCGTGGACGTCCCTGTGACTTATCGCGAGGCGGCGACCGAGACGCCTGCGGGCACCACGGGACAAAACGTCACTCAGCCCGCGCCTCAGCAGTCAGCGGCATCTCTTGGGGATGAGAAATGGTGGAACGTCTTCCAGGACGAGGAACTACGAAACCTGATTCGCATTGCCCTGAAGAACAACTACGACGTTCGTATCGCGGCGACCCGCGTCCTTGAAGCACAGGCGCAACTCGGTATTACCAGGGCGGATCAGTATCCTTCGCTGGGAGTGGGTGCTTCCGTCGCCGATCAGCGCAGCCCGTCAATTGGCCCGATTCCCTCTTATGAGGTCAGCCTTGGGCAGGTCACCGCGTCTGCGGCGTGGAACCTGGATTTCTGGGGACGCTATCGGCGCGCCACTGAATCTGCACGAGCGAATCTGCTCGCGAATGAGTGGGCACGAAAGCAAGTTATGGCCACTCTGGTTGCGAATGTTGCAGCGTCCTATTTTCAACTTCGGCAACTCGATCTCGAGCTTGAAATTTCCAGGCGAACGCTTGGTTCGCGAAGCGAATCGTTGAAGCTGACGCAAACGCTTGAACAGCACGGACTCAGCTCTTTACTCGATGTACGTCAGTCGGAGCAATTGGTGTATACCGCCGCCGAGGAAGTTCCTGACTTCGAAAGACAGATCGCGCAACAAGAGAATGCACTGAGTATTCTTCTGGGAAGGAATCCTGGTGACATTCCTCGGGGGTTGAAATTGACCGAACAGCCTCATGCGCCGGAAATTCCCGCGGGCTTGCCTTCGTCGTTGCTTGAGCGTCGTCCTGACATTCGAGAGGCAGAGCAGAATCTGATCGCCGCTAATGCACAGATCGGGGTGGCCCGCTCCGCATATTTTCCCCAGATCTCACTTACGGGTTCGGCGGGCTTTGAAGCTCCGGCGCTGACCGGTCTTTTCACTGGCCCCGCAGGCTTGTGGAATTTTGGCGCGTCCTTGAGCCAACCCATCTTTGAGGGCGGGCGCATCAAGTCCAACGTCCGCTTCACTCAGGCACAGAGGGAGCAGTTTTTGCTTGCCTACCAGCAAACCATTCAAGGGGCGTTCCGCGACATCTCGAACGCGCTGGTCGCCTACCGCAAGAACCGCGAGTTTCGAATTCAGCAGGAGCAGTTGTTGAACTCAGCGCAAGACGCTGCCCGGCTCTCCGAGGTGCGATTCAAAGCAGGCACCACCGACTACCTGGAGGTGCTCACGAACGAAACCAATTCGTTTACGGCAGAACTTGGACTCGCTCAGGCTCAAGGCAACGAGCTGATCGCGCTAGTCCAGCTCTACCAGGCTCTGGGTGGGGGCTGGCAGCAATAAGCACATCCTACTTTCTCAGGTGAAATCGAGGCAAAACTAGGTTCGTCAAAACACAGAAGTTAGTTTGGTGCCGGGAGGGGGAGTCGAACCCCCAAGGTACCAAGTACCGGCGGATTTTGAGTCCGCTGCGTCTGCCAGTTCCGCCATCCCGGCTTGGATACGGAAGGAACAACCACCAGCTTAATGGACGTTCCCCGCTCTTTGCAACGGAATGCTGCCATTAAAGTGTGAAGAAGAGACGTCTTCGGGCGAGAAGCAGCCAGTAGAGTATGCGGTGTTTCTGAGCCGGCACCTTGTGCCACCTTGCACGCTTCGCCGGGACTCTTGGTTTGACTTTTTGTGTCAGTCGATCAGGAGGCTGCGGTTTCTTTGCGCAACTCGTACTTCAGCAGTTTGTACGAAAGGTCGCTGCGCGAAAGACCAAGCCGGCGGGCTGCTTCCGCTTGGGCGCCTCGTGTCGATTGCAGAGTCCTCTCGATCAAAGCCTTCTCCAGGCTGGAGAGCAAGTTGCGCAAATCGAAACTCGGAGGCAATGCCTCGACCCAGCTCAGATCCGCCAGGCCTGATCGTCCGTTGCCGAAGGACTCGGCGGTTCGCCGCTGTTCGAGGCGCTGTGGGAAATACTCGACGCCGATCTCGTGCCCCGTGGAAAGGACGACCGCACGCTCGAGCAGGTTGCGCAGTTCGCGGACGTTCCCCGGAAATTCGTAGGATTGCAACTGCAACAGTGCCGGAGGAGTCAATCTACGCGGCGGCAGCTTCAGTTCCCGCGTGATCTCCCTAAGGAACAGATCAGACAAACCACCGATGTCGGCCGCGCGCTCCCGCAGCGGGGGCATAATGATTCTCACCGCCAAGCGCTCGTAAAGATCTCGCCGAAACAAGCCGAAACCGACTCGCTCTTCCAGGTTTTGTCGAGTCCCAGCCACCACGCGCACATCGGCGGCATACGCCCGATTGGAGCCGATGCGCCGGGCCTCGCCATCAGTCAGCAGGTGGAGCAGTTTCGCTTGCGTTCCCTCCGACGCCTCGGCAATTTCGTCCAGGAACAACGTGCCTTCATGCGCCGCTTCGAGCAATCCGGCGCGGCTCTGGGTACCGCTTCCGTGACCAAACAATTCGCTCTCGAGAATCTCCGCCGGCGCCGCACAGTTGACAACGACAAAAGGCTTCTGGTCTCGGCGGCTTTGATGATGAACCGCGCGTGCTGCCAGTTCCTTCCCCGAGCCGCTTTCGCCGGTGATCAGGACACTTGCGGATGTCGGCGCAACGCGAGCGATTTCATCGCTCAGTTCCTGCATTACAGCCGTGTTGCCGAAAATCTCGGGTGCCGCTTGCCAGCGCTGCAACTCCACTCGAAGCAGAGTGTTTTCGCGTAGCAGTCTTGTCGTATCGCACGCCCTGCGTACTACAACCTTGGCGACGTCGAGAAGAAGTGGCTTGGCGGGCAATTCGAAAATGTTGTCCGCGGCGCGGTCGGCCGAAGCCTCCAACAGGTCGTTTTCCGCCATCAAGATCACCGAGACGTCCGGATCCACCTCCCGGGTTGCAGCCATCACGTTGAGCGCACCTCCGTCTGGCAGCTTCCCGTCAGTCAGAACGGCTTCGTATTGACGCTCGCGAATGGCGACTCGAGCGGCTTCCGCTCCCTCAGCATGGAAAATCGTGTGCCCACCCTGCGCCAATGCTGTAGCCAGGAGCTTTTGCTGATGGGGATCGTGCCCGATTATAAGAACTCTGCCCATAAGGTCCCTGCGTCTCTGCTCACTTTTCTGGCAATTTCGTTGGTGCGGTCGTGGCAACCGAACCCACTCTGGGTCGGCCAAACACGCCCCCCAACGCTCGTTAGATTTCGTAAGCAATCGCCAGTCCGAATCCTCTGACATGAAGTCTGAGAGCAAAACTACATATGCATTATTTTTGTCTCGAACGTCTGCGTGCGTCTTCCTCCTGGTTACTCACGGGGACGATGCTCGTCGCCGCGTTGTATCGGTCCGCTTCTCAGCGCCCGGATGCAACAGCTGGATCGATGATCGTTCTTTCTCCGACTTGCTGAGCTAAGGGTAACTGTCTGAAAAAGAAGGATGGATCGAGTCGAACTCAAACCACGGCGGTGTAACGGAAGCAACCGACGAGATGGTCGTTGACCATTCCAGTTGCCTGCATGAACGCGTAGCAGATGGTAGAGCCCACAAACGTAAAACCTCGTTTCTGCAGATCTTTGCTTAAGGCGTCCGACTGCGGCGTGCGTGCCGGGACTTGCCGGCTCGTTTTCCACGCGTTCACTCGCGGCTTTCCGCCAACGAACTGCCAAACATAGCGATCGAAGCTGCCCGTCTCTTCTCTGAGTCGCAGCAACGCCTGCGCATTCCGCACAGCAGATTGAATCTTCAGGCGGTTGCGAACGATTCCAGGGTCTCTCAAAAGTCTCTCGATTCTTGGCTTCCGATAGCCCGCAATCACTTCCGCATCGAATCCAACAAATGCAACGCGGTAGTTCTCGCGCTTTTTGAGGATGGTGTCCCAACTCAAACCAGCCTGTGCTCCCTCCAAAATCAGAAACTCAAAGAGAAGCCGGTCGTCGTGAACCGGAATGCCCCATTCCTGATCGTGATAAAGAATGGCCTGCTCATTTCGCGCCCATGGACACCGCACGACTTCACTGCCCTGCCCGCTAGTTCCTATCTTTCGCGACAAGATCGAATCCTCCTCGGGAGCAACACGCCGGTTGCGATGACATTTCACCAAGATTTCCACTCAGGTGAAGGCCCCGTTACGGTTCAGGCGATTGCCGTAAGGATGCACCGAGTCACATTTCGACTCAGGCGACCCAATTGGGGTCAACCTGTGGATTTTATGGCTCTTCAGTGCCATAACCAAACGAGTGCTCCTTTTGTAACTTGGAACTTGCCCCAGTCTCTCCTAGAGTCGACTATGCAAACGCGGCTCGCAGCGAGGCGTTCGGCCTGCAACGTGCATCTAACGAGTAAGGTGCACGATTAGCGTGACTTACCGTGACTTGCCGTGAAAATTTTGGATTGGCTGGGAATGAAGTACACGATATCCATCTTCTGTTTCTTGATGCTAGCGCTGACCGCCACAATCGGGCCGGCCACGGCGCAAACGTCGTCGACTGCCTACGTGGCCAGTTCCTCAAGCGCTGTTCCCAGTTCATCGACCAGCACTGACGATCCGCAGGATTCGGTTCTCACCATCCGAAAAAGGGTGGACGAAGTCAACGTGCTGTTCATTGCTACTGATAAGCACGGAAAGTTCGTTCGGAATCTGAACCAGACTGACTTCAATTTTCTCGACGATCACAAACCGGTTCAATCCATCGTTAACTTCCGGCGGGAAACCGATCTACCTTTGCAGCTCGGTTTATTGGTCGATGTCAGCGGCTCGGTTCACACCAGATTCGACTTCGAGCAGGATGCAGCCACCAGTTTCCTGCAACACGTCCTGCGAGCGGGTTTCGATAAGGCGTTCGTGATGGGGTTCAACGCAAAGCAGGACGTCACGCAGGACTTCACCGACGATGTGCAGCGGCTATCCCAAGGCGTACGTTCGTTGCACGACGGCGGTGGAACGGCTCTCTACGACGCGATTTATCACGCTTGTCATGACAAGCTCTTAAAGCAGCAGTCGGACCGTCCCGTGCGCAAAGCGCTGATCGTTCTGAGCGACGGCGACGACAACCAGAGTGAGTACACGTTGATGCAGGCCGTAGAAATGGCGCAGCGTGCCGAGGTCATCATCTACGCAATTTCAACCGACGATAGCGGGTTGATTTTGCGCGGGGACAAGAACCTGGACAAACTCGCGGCGGCCACCGGCGGGCGGGCGTTCTTCCCCTTCAAGATGAAGGACATCAAGAATTCATTTGCCGCCATCGAAGATGAGTTGCGCAGCCAGTACGTCGTCTCGTATCACCCTGCCGATTTCAATGCAGACGGGCGTTTCCGCACGATTGAAATCAGCGCCCTCAAAAAGGATCTGCAGGTCCGCGCACGCCAGGGCTACTACGCCCCGCGCCAGTAACCAGCCTCTCTGAATTTCTTGCGTTCGCAGTTTTCAATCCAGCTCAAACGCAACGAACTGCAGCTTCCCTTGTCTTTCGACCTGTAAAGCGACCGCATCCCCGGATTTGTATTGTGACAGGGCGCTGCGCAAGTTCTCGACCGTATCAACGGGACGGTTGTTGATCGAGTGGATGACGTCGCCCGTGGTCAGACCCACGTCCGGCCCCAGCAGGTCAGCGGCTCTCCCGAGCACGATCACTCCGGACGAAATCCTCAGATCGGGCATCGTCGAGCGGATGCGATCATCAATGCTCACCCCCAGAATCGCCAGTTGCGGCACCAGGTTATTTTGCGGATCGGCGAGGTCCAGCAATTGATCCATCGCATGTTTCTCCTGCAACACGGGAATCCGCAGGGTGACCTTTTGTGTGTCCCGGAGTACCTCGAGCTTCAAAACCTGATCGACCGGATGGAGATACATGGCTCCGGTGAATGCGGGCATAGTGTCAATCGGCCGCTCGTCCGCACTCAGCACGATGTCTCCTACTTTCAGTCCAGCGGCTTCTGCCGGCCCGCCTGGCTTCACGTCTGCAATCAACACTCCCCAGCTCCGCTTCAAACCTAAGGCAGCCACCAGGGAAGGTGTGATGGTCTGCGCTCCCGCCTCAATCTCCGAGCGGTGCACATGTCCGTACTTGCGCAAGCTCTGGTAGACGAAACTGACGACCCGCGCCGGGATTGCAAAACCGATACCTTCGCTCCCCCCACTCCCCGAGAGAATGAACGTATTAATGCCGACAACGTTTCCATCCATATCAACCAGTGGCCCGCCACTGTTGCCCGGATTGATCGGCGCATCGGTCTGGATGTACACCATCGACTTGGTCGGATCCGGCTGGCGCGCCACGGAGCTGATTACGCCCATCGTAATTGTGTTCTGCAAGCCTTCCGGACTTCCGATGGCAAACACCAGCTGGCCTTGTCGGACGCGGCGATTCGTCAACAGCGGCAAAGACGGCAAATCGCGCGCTTTCACCTTCAGTAGTGCAAGGTCCGAGTCCTGGTGGACGCCGATCAATTGGGCCTCGAGGATCCGGCGCTTCCCCTCCGGCTCGAGCACCGCGCTCTCGCTCGCCGGCACTGGCAAGACAATGCGAATCTTGCGCGCCCCCTCCACCACATGCGCGTTGGTCATGATGTAGCCGCCGGCATCCAGGATGACGCCTGACCCGATGGCCCTTTGCCTCGCGATCAGCGCCGTATCAGTACGCCCGCTTTCTTCGATCGGCCCGTAACCGGTTACCAGGATCTGGACCACGCCTTGCGAGACCTTGTCAGCCAATGCCTCCAGGTCGGCATTCAGCTTCACCAGGCCCTCCAGCGCGGGCGTCGAGTTCTCTTGCCGCTGTTCCATGCCTATTCTGGTGGCTTCCGCTGGCTCCGCGGGACTGACGGTTTTCTGTGCGCGGCCATCCGTAACTGCTAGTGTCACAAGCAACAACGTCAAGCTACAAAGCAAGTTGCGGACCAGCGATGGCTGGATCATCGTCATTTCTCCTTCTGCGAGCACAGGACGGATCTCCCCCAGAGCTGCAACGTATTGTCTCAGAAAGCAGGTCGGGCTCGGGAATGGCCGCCCGATGCGGTGTTTCGTGGGTATGGTCATCCGGTTCCCCCTGGGGGGAATCTACTTCCTACCGTTAACTAATGGGTCATCAGGCTTTTATCGCGGCTGCCTTCCATGATATAACCGCCTATATAGCAGCTTCTTCTGCTCCCTCAGGAAATGCGGTAGGGCGTCCCTGTGCCGTCAAGACTGGGCCGCAACGGAGGAGGGATTGTGTCCGAAGCACGGACCGGTAAAAGATTTCCGCTAGAACTGCCGATTAAGATTCACAAGGAAAACGCCGCCGGCGAAGCCAGCGGCATGACCGGAAACCTCAGCGCCGCAGGCGTGTACATACGTGCTGATGCTTCCCTGGATATTGGCTCTCCAGTAGAGTTCGAAATCACCCTCCCCCCTGAAGTGACCGGTGGCAAAGAACACGTCGTCATTCAGTGTCGCGGACGGGTTGTCCGCACCGACGAGTCCAAAGTCGATCCCGATGGCACCCGTGGGGTGGCCTGCGTGATCGATTCGTACGAGTTCGTACGCAACTCTTAACCTCGGAGCGGTGTCGAGATGCTCAAGTTAATTCTGGCCGATAATCAGGCTATTTTTCGCGCGGGGATCGCCAAGGTGCTCGCGGTCGAAGACGAGATGCGCATTGTCGCGCAGGCGCAGACTCCCGAGCAGATGTTCATGGCGCTCGACAAGTTTCGCGCTGCGGTGCTCGTCGTCGCCGGCGGCTTTCAGTCGGATTTCAACGCCATCGTGCAGGGTGCCACCAAAAACAAGACCCGCATCGTGGTTCTGGCCGACACGGGCGAGAGTGCCCAGCGCTACATGAGCAATGGTGCTCACGGCGTGGTTTATCGCAATGTAACCAGCCCGGCGCTGGTCGATTGCGTTCGCAAAGTAGCTCGTGGCGAAACCTGGGTACAGGATGTCGCCGTACCGAGCGAACTCACCGAGAACGATATGGTGGGACTGCGCGTTCGCGACCGCCTGACTGCCAAGGAATTGCGCATCGTGGCCTTGATCGTCCAGGGATACAAAAACAAAGAAATCGCCTCGCAGTTGGGCACCACAGAGCAGGTCATCAAGAACTATCTGCGTAACGTTTACGACAAGATCGGCGTGTCGGACCGGCTGGAACTCGCTCTGTTCACCATCCATCACCGGATTCTGAACGAAGCAGCCGCGGCTACCGCGGCCACCAATCAGCCTCAGGCCGGCGCTGGAGTCACCTCGTAAACACCAGCGACTCGTTAAATTAGAGAAGGCCGCCAGAACTGGCGGCCTTCTCTTCGTGCATCCCAAATCACTCAGCCACCTCAAAAATGCAATGCTTCCCTCAGTTTTTGTTTCCAAAACTCCCTTTGATTCATGTCCTAGTTATTGGCAGGCGGAGTCGTCGTACTTGCGGGAGGAGCCGTCTTGTTCGGCGTCGTCGTGCTCGCCGGCTTCTTCTTTTTCGCGGTTGACGCCGGCTTCTTTGGCACTGTCGGGAACTGTAATGATTGGATCGATGGCTGCAAATCTTTCAAGCCCGCTTCGTCAGGGCTGACCAGCATGAACTGCAACAGGATCGCGCCGCGAGCAATAACATACTGATCCACGTGCTGGGCTGCGCCTTGCGAGTTGTCTGTTGAGCTGAGCTTCCATAGCTTCTGCCCGTTGATGTCAACCTCGGTCGGATCGCCGGGATACTCGACTGGCATATTCTTCTCTTTCGCATTTCGTTCTGAAAAGGCCAGGTAGTCCTGCGCTGTGTTTTCACTGGTTGTTCCCAGCAGGCGCGTCGCAAATATCTGAATCGACTTGCGCTGGAAGCTTTTCTTCATTGGCGCATTCTCGGTCACGACCAAGATCGTGCGCACGATCTGTGTTTTTTTCATGATTTCCGGTTGGCTCGACTCGCCCTGCAGAGAATTGGGGTCCTGCGGCGGAACCACAGCCCATCCCGGCGGTAGTTTCAGCGAGAATCCGTAGATCGAATTCATGTACACATCGTGAGAGATCGTTCCGCCGTTAGCCGCAAGGCCCGTGGGCCTCATCTTTGACGGCGACGCTTCTTGCCCTTGCGCAGGGGGACGTGGGGGCCCACCCACCGGAGTGGATTGCGCTGCTAAGGAGGCTTCAAAAAGGACAAGGCACGAGTTCGCGACTGCGAGAATGACAATTTTCTTCGAGATCATAATTTTGGCCGAGAGTAGCATCTTTGTCCGCTGCAAACAATTCGCATCCGCGGTACCCAGCGCTCAACCCAAAGCCTTCGGTTTCGCTGCAGCACTGAGCAGTGGGAGAATACCCGTTTTGCCAACTGCCGCGTTCTCCTGGAAGGTTCTGCCAACAACACTGTCCAGGTCCTGCAGGGATTCGGCTTGATCCCACCAAATCTGACCTGAGTTCCTCTGCGCCCCGGAACTGCTGGCCGCCTCGACCGCAGACATATTTACAAGCGTCAAGCCCGTTCTCTGCCTGCTGTTGACGCCGGGGACAAAATGGCTTACGCTTCGCCTATCCCCGTCCATCCCCCGGGGGTCTCAGCCTTTTCCGCGCACGCATCCATCCTCCACCGTGACGACGGGACTGGCACGTTCTGTATCCACAAGGAGACCTGCCATGGCCGGAAAGTCCCTAGTTTTGACCCTAATCTTGTGTGCTGCGGCTGTCGGGGCACGCGCTGCCTCCAGGGACGAAATCGTTCCCGCCGGCACGCTGCTGCACTGCACGATGGACGAACCCAACTTCTCTTCCAAGACCGCCCAAGTCGGCGACCCGGTGCTCTGCCATCTGGGTCCGATCTCGAGCTTCGGGCATTCCCTGTTCCCCCGCGGCGCCATGCTCAGCGGCCACCTTCAGGAAGCGAAGGACCCAGGCCACTTCGTAGGCAAGGGATGGCTTGATCTGGAATTCGACCGCATCATTCTGCCCAACGCCGAAGTCCTTCCCCTTTCGGCCAAGATCATTGCGACGCCACACCTCAAAACCGATCGCGATGGAAAAATCCGTGGCGGCGGCCACCCTCGTCGCGATGCGGTCGAGTGGATGATCCCGGTTCTGTGGCCCATCAAGATCATCAACCTTCCCCGCCGAGGCCCATATCCCGCACTGAAGGGTGAATCGCGATTGACCATGCGACTCATGGAAGATGTCATTGTGCCTGCGCCGGTGTCGGTGCGCGCCTCTGTACCTTCGCCTCCGTGGGCGCAGCCGACGAAGTACATCCCCTCGCCCTACGGCTTGCTTCGTCCTGCGTCTTTGGTGACGCGCACGCCTGCGAACATGCAACAGCGTACTTCGGCCGACGTCATGCCGGCGAATCCGCCAGCTCTCGTCGAGCAGATGGAACAGGTTCCAGCCCAACGCGCTCCTGACGAATTGCCCGCCACCGCCCAGCCTTCAACTGCGGCCGTGGCAGATAGCCGCTCGACACTGGTTATTTTGAAAGGTGGTTCCGCTTTCCTGTCTCGCGAGTATTGGGTGGAAGGCGGACAACTGAATTGCGTTTCGGAAGATGGCGAGCGGAAGGCCTTTCCACTGGAGAATGTGGATCTATACCAAACCGTGCACCTGAATCGTGAAAGAAATGTCGAGTTCGTGCTGCACTCGAAAGGCGGAGTCGTGGAGCAGTAACACAGATTCCCGCGATCGCGGCACGCATAATCGAATGCCGGAGGCCATACCCTCCGGCATTTTTATCTTTCGTCTTTTTTTCGGCGGAATCAGGAACAATACCGGCCCAAAGTCTACAGCTTTTCGCCAACCGACTTCCCTTGGGAGAACAGATAGAGGTAGTCCGGACCTCCCGACTTCGAGTCAGTCCCCGACATATTGAAACCGCCAAACGGATGCGCACCCGCGATCGCCCCCGTGCATTTGCGGTTGATGTAGAGATTGCCGACGTGGAAATCGCGCACCGCGCGCTCGACTTTGTCGCGCGACTTCG
>Ga0307478_10000364_pt1 | contig 48645 bp, 33 predicted proteins | sample atmos_gasesECM4C_2_FD_203713 | JGI IMG/M metagenome (GOLD analysis project Ga0307478, IMG submission 203713) | Hardwood forest soil microbial communities from Morgan-Monroe State Forest, Indiana, United States - atmos_gasesECM4C_05 | ecosystem: Environmental > Terrestrial > Soil > Temperate...
CGTGGACCGTGGCGGGCGTTCCTACGCGGGCAGTTCGGGTTTGAAGATCAGGCCCTGGCTGGTTTTGCCGTTCATGACCACGGTGAGGGGCGTGTCGAAATGGAGGTGGCGGACGCAGCCGTCTTCCGCCATGGAGGGAGTCGCGTTCAGCCAATCCCAGTCGACGAAGCCCTCGCCGGCGTCCGGATTCACGGTGAAGTAGCCGACCTGAAATGCGGTGAGATTTTGAAAGAAGTGGCTGCCCTGCGACGGGGTGACGCGGAAGTCGCGGAAACCGGCCTCTACGATGACGCGGGCGCCAGAGATCTCGTCCCATTCCACCGGAATGCCCAGCCAGGGTTCGGTCGATCCCCAGCGTCCGACACCGACAAGAAGGTAAGGAACGCCGCGCGCGCTAAGCAGTGCGTTGAAATGGGCCACGCCGCGCGCCACCTCCTGACTGCGAGCCCGTTCGAAACGGTGGAAGTCGACCACGACGACATCCCGCAGGTCCGTGACGCGGCCATTGCCCAACACCTTGGAACTCTGGCACACCAGGCGTGTGGGATCGACTTCGTCGAGGCGAAGTTCTTCGCCTTCGCGCGACAGCACGAGAGGGCGAATCTGCAGGAATCCGCACTCGGCCGCTTCCGAGCCGTTCTGGGGTAAGCGGATCGCGAACTCGATCTCGACCGGGCGGCCGAAGGCATCTTCCCCAACTTTAGTGAGCTGCTCGAGCAGCGGCGCCAGGGGAAACACGTCGTATTTCAGCACGGGAGCGAAGCTGACAATGCGGCTCCCAGCGCGGCTCACGCCGTCGTAAACGGCATGGTTGTCGGGCGAGTAGGTGGACGCGACGGCATATAAAGTGCCGTCTTTTTCCGCCGCGTCGAGGCCGAAACGGACCTCACGCATGCTGGCGGCAGAGTCGGTGTCGGCACCCTTTGCATGATTCAGTTCCAGAGCCCAGAAGTCGGACTGCGAATTCGCCAGGATGTCTTCGACTGAGGAGAATTGCACGAGGTGTCGCGGATAGCGCGGGCAGAATGACAGGCACTTGCCCCCATCGACGACGGCGCGGCCGAGTCCGAGGGCTACAGCGGCAATGCCGTCGCCATAGTTCATCGGGGGAACGGGATAGAAGTTGTACGAGCGCGCCACTCCGGCGAAGTCCGGATAGAAGCGCTCGCCATGAGCCGCTCCCACCACCTGTTGAAGAATCACGGCCATCTTTTCTTCTTCCAGGCGATACGGCGTGGCGCGGACGTAGGCCTTGGCATGTTGGCTGAAAGTCGAGGCGTAGACGCGCTTGACCGCCTCCATCAGCTGCTCCAGGCGCACGGAGAGTTCGGGATGGTGGTTCGACAGCATGAACGTTTCGTAGACGCCAGTGAACGGCTGGTACTGCGAATCCTCGAGCAGGCTGGAAGAACGCACCGCGAGGGGATAGTGAATTTCGCTGAGAAACTCCAGCAGCTGGTTGCGTACGGAGGAGGGCAGCGCGGCTTCAAGGAATTTCTGTTCGATGGTCGCATCGTCGTCGCAGTTCAAGGCGAAATCGGCGAGATGGTTTTCCTGCAGGAATTCATCGAAGACTCCGCTGGCGAGCACAACCGCCGGCGGAACGGTGACGCGAACATTGCGGAACTTGCGCGAGAAGCGGTGCTTGCGCAGCAGGTGGCGCATGAAGGCGAGGCCGCGGGCCTTGCCGCCGAGAGAGCCGTCGCCGATGCGGAGGAAGAATGCGTTAGAGGAACTTAACGCGGCGGGGCTGAAGTCTCCGATCAACAGTTCACTTTGTTCCCCGCGGTAGTCGGCGATCGACGCGACCAGATCGCTGCGCAAGTGCTCGGGGCTGGCGAAATCAGAAACTTTTCGAGGACGAAGCTTTTGCGCCAGGGCGAATTCGGTTCGTGCCATCAGCCAATGGGAGAAGTGATTGCTCTGCGCGTGGTACACGATGCTCTCGACCGGCACCTCCTGCAACATGGCCTCAAGATCGCCCAGGTCGGCGGCGCGACCCACCTCCGACTGATCGGGCAAACGGAAAACGAAGTCGCCAAAGCCAAACTGCTCGGTGAGCACATGGCGCAGGTCGGCCAAAAGCGTGGGAGACCGCTTGCGCAAGAATGACAATCCCTTTTCGAAGGCTTGCTCGCGGAACTGGGCGCGGCTGGATTGCAGGACGATCGGAACGTCGGGCACGGTGTCGCTGATGAGGTGAGCCAGCTCGAAACCGGCCTCCGAACTCAATTCGCCGTTGCGGGGAAATTCGACATCCGAGACCACGCCAAGCAGATAGTTGCGATACTGCAATACCAGGCGCTCGGCTTCCTCGTAGCTGGAAGCGAGCAGAATCTTCGGGCGCGCGCGCATGCGCAGGAGCTTGTGGGCGACATTGATGCCTTCGCGAATCACACGTCGCGACTGACCAATCAGCTCTGTGTAAATCACGGGCAGGAATGAGGAGTAGTAGCGAATGTTGTCCTCGACCACGAGAATCACGGGGACGCCAATGGCGGAGGTGTCATGCGGAGCATTGCGCCGGTCCTCAACATACTTGACGATCGCGATCAGCATGCGGACGTTGCCCTGCCACAGGAAGACGCGCTCGATTTCGCTGTTTGGATTGCGCGCGACGAAGTCTTTCAGTTCGCGGTAGTCATAGGCGAGGACGACCACGGGAATGTCGAGCCCGGCGGCGTGGATTTCGCGAGCCAGTTGGGCGGCATCCATGTCGCCGACCTGCAAGTTGGTCACGATGAGGTTGAACCGGGGATTCGATCGGGCGATGGCCAGAGCCTCTGCGCCGGTGGAAACCTGGGTGAGGCTGGGGATTTGTTGAAGATTGAGTTCCAGGGATTCGCCGATCAGGAGTTCGTTGAGGCGGCCGTCTTCCTTGAGGATGAAGGAATCGTAGAGGCTTGAGACGAGAAGGATGTCGCGGACGCGGAACGGCATGAGGTTTTCGAAGCCTTCGAAAAGCCTCTGCGCATCCATGTCGACATCGAGTTCGGGTCTGGTGGTCATGGCGGGTGGGAACGTGCTCCTATAAAAACAGGCGGGGAGGCTTTCGTCCACCCCGCCTTGGTTGCGGTTCTGACCTCGCTACGGCCGGCAGGCTGCCGACCCTACTAGCTAGACCAGGCCTTGGTCGAGCATCGAGTCGGCTACTTTCAGGAAGCCGCCGATGTTGGCGCCGTTGACCAGGTTGCCGGGCGTGCCGTACTTCTCGGCGGTCCGGTAGCAATTGTCGTGAATCGCGATCATGATCTTGTGGAGACGATCGTCGACCTCGGCGCGAGTCCAGCTCAGGCGCGCGCTGTTCTGCGCCATCTCGAGGCCGGAAGTGGCAACACCACCGGCGTTCGCAGCCTTCGCGGGACCATAAAGGATGCCATTCTCCAGGAACAGCTTGGTGGCCTCGAGGGTGCTCGGCATGTTGGCTCCCTCGGCGACAACCTTGACGCCATTCTTGATGAGGTTAGCGGCGTCCTTCGCGTTGATCTCGTTCTGCGTGGCGCTCGGGAATGCGCAATCCGCTTTGATGTTCCAGAGCGGGTTGTGATCGGCCTTGATGTCGGTCGGCATGAACAGCGCCTTCGGGAACTTGTCGACGTACTCGCGGATGCGGCCGCGGCGGACGTTCTTGAGTTCCATGATGTAGGCAAGCTTCCCGCGATTGATGCCGTCGGGATCGCAGATCACGCCATTCGAGTCGGAGGCGGTCATCGGCTTCGCGCCCAGGTCGAGCAGCTTCTCGATGGTGTACTGCGAAACATTTCCGCTGCCCGAGACCAGGCAGAGTTTTCCTTCGAGGGAATCCTTGCGGGTCTTCAGCATTTCGGCCGCGAAGTACACACAGCCGTAGCCGGTGGCTTCGGGACGAATCAGCGAGCCGCCCCAGTTGAGGCCTTTGCCGGTCAGCACGCCGCTAAACTCATTCCGCAGGCGCTTGTACTGGCCAAACAGGAAGCCAATCTCGCGTCCACCTACGCCAATATCGCCCGCAGGCACGTCGGTGTCGGGGCCAATGTGGCGTTGGAGTTCGGTCATGAAACTCTGACAGAAGCGCATCACTTCGTTATCACTTCTGCCCTTGGGATCGAAATCGGAGCCGCCCTTGCCGCCGCCCATGGGCAGCGTGGTCAGGGAGTTTTTGAAAACTTGTTCGAAGGCCAGGAACTTCAGAATGCCGAGGTTCACGGACGGGTGGAACCGCAGTCCGCCCTTGTAGGGGCCGATGGCGCTGTTCATTTCGATGCGGAACCCGCGGTTTACCTGGATGGTGCCGTGATCGTCGAACCAGGGAACGCGGAACATGAGGACGCGCTCGGGCTCGACGATGCGCTCGAGGATGCGGGCCTCGCGGTATTCGGGATGGCGCTGCAGCACGAGTCGCAGGGAATCGAAGACTTCGCGGACGGCTTGGTGAAACTCAGGTTCAGCAGGGTTCTTCGCCTTCACCTGAGTCATGACTTGATCAATGTAATCGCCCGAAATCCTTGTATCGGACGGTGTCAGGGTAGCACTCATATCGGTAAACCTCCTTGATGTATAAGGGCTGCGGTCTGTAACTCTACACCTGAAAGCTGCTGGCGAGTCGCTCGAATGGACATTTGCGGGTCCGTGTCACTCTTTCGGGCTTCTCTGCCACATGGGCACTTGCGGGTTCCAGCTGTGCACTTCTTTCTGGAAGTCTCGTGTTTTGGCAGGCGTGCCTGCCAGGACCGGAGCGGTGTCGGGAACATCCGGCGCGTTTTTTCCGAGGTAGCCGGCGATTTTTGCCTGCAGTTCGGGATCAGAAAAGAACTGGACCAAGTGGTAGCGGCGAACGTGTCCTTGCCCCTCACACAGCGGGCACTGCAACAGGTCGAGATGGTCGGTCATGATGGTTCAAACCTCGAGGGGACCTTGGGGATCCCTGGACTGCGGACGGAAGGCCAGTCCATGGTTGATTAGACGATTGGGAGAGGCCGTGCTGCTGTGATTCAAGCCACAACGGATTGTGAGGCACCTCACAAAGAGGTGTATGGACGGTGCGAAAGCGGCAGCCGTTGGCGGCACGCCTGAAAAAGAGTGCCCTTCCCAATTCAGCCTTCCCTCAACGATAAGATGTTGTGAGGGCAAGATGCCCTCGCGACTGCCGGCGGGACGCCGGCGCTACAGTATGCCCTGCCGGAAGCGGGGCGGATTGACAAGGGCGTCGGCGATCGATTAGCTTGGCTGCTGTTTCGCGAACCCGGTCATGGCACGCTGGCGATGGGCCCTACTCATCTCGGAGTTGTTTCTGTTCGCGCTGATCCTCATTTTGCCGCAGGTGGATCTGCCGGATACGACATTCCGCGATGGAGGGGCTCCGGTGGTGGCGCGGCTTCTGGTGACGGTGGCGCCGGCCATGACAGCTTCCGTCGGGAACACTTATCGCTTAGTAGTTCGCCACTGGTCTGATCTGCAAGCCACCGCGCTCCATCCCCTCGATGCGCGGGCATCCGTTGACCTCCGTTGTTTTCTGTGCGTTCTCCTGTGCTAACTGCCCTGAGTCTACGTTCCTTTTGGTTCGAGGTTTCTTCGCGTCGACTTAGCTGAGCGGCGCAAGACCTTGTTCGTCGACCCTTTTTCTGGCATTGCACCAGGAAAGAGGTTGATCGCAGGAATGCGGGGGTAGCATAGCTTCGGCAATGCGCCGGGAGACCATCCCGGAGATGGCGGTTCGAAACCGCCCTCCCGCCCCAACCCTCCGGCTAGCGCGCTCGCGCCAGCACCAGAGTGATATCGTCGGGCTGCTCGTTGTCGCCGATCCAGTCGTCCACCGCAGCCGTGACCAGTTCCGTGATCTGCTGCAGCGGGAGGTCGCGGTTATCACGGATGACTTCCATCAAGCGTTGTTCACCGAATTCCCCAAAATCATTCTCGGGTTCCGTGATGCCGTCGCTGTAAGCAATGAAGATGTCGCCCGGCGACAACTGTACGGTGGCCTCGTCGAACGTGAGATTGTCGAACAGGCCGACGACCGTCCCGCCCTGATCAAGGCGACGGATGGTGCCATCGCGGCTGATGATGATTGGGGGCAGATGGCCGCCGTTGCTGTAGGTGAGCCTTCTGCTGTGTCCGTCGTACGTGGCCAGGAACAGGGTGGCGTACTTCTCTTGCGGAGTGCTCTCGTAGAGTTGGTGATTGAGCAAGGACAGCAAAGCGGCCGGCGAAACTTCGGCGCCTTCCGATCGCGAGGCAAGCAGCGTCCCAGACCCAGTAGCGCCCACTGCGACCGGTTCGCGCAGCAAGGGCATGCCTTCCATGCTGTAGGCGCGCACTGCCGAGTGGATGGTAGCCATCAACAGCGCGGCCGAGATGCCCTTGCCGCTGACATCGCCCGCCGCCAGGACCAGCTTGTCGGAATTCAGGGTCAGAAAGTCGTAGTAGTCGCCGCTGACCGTGCGAGCGGGGCGGCAGAATCCGTGAAGCTCGAGAGATTCAAGTTGCGAGATTTCGCCAGGAAACAGCTGCGCCTGCACTTCCTGCGCGATGATCAGTTCGTTCTCGAGCCGCTGTTTCTCCTTCTGTTCGAGAATCAGCTTCTCGATGGAGGCGGTCATGGTATTGAACGATTTCGCCAGAAGCGCGAGCTGATCATTCGATTTCACCGGAATGCGATGACTGAAATCGCCCTGATCAATGTGCTGGGTTGCCTTGTAGAGTTGCGCCACCGAGCCGGTGATCGAGCGGGTCAGGCGGGTACCAATGATGAGCGCCAGCAGTTCGATGACCGCAAGGGTCACAGCAATAATGAGCAGGATCTGCTCGATGCCCTTGGCAAAACTTCCCAAAGCCGCAAAGAGACGACTGTAGAGGACCGACGGTCGAGTGGCGGTCTGGATCCGGGTACGGTAGGTAAGGGGCTCGCGATTGCCGGTTTTCCAGTCCACCACTTCCAACGGAGTGCCAAACGTGATCTGGTAATCGAGCGCTCCGGCGCTCTGTGGAATGGTGCCGGCAGTGAGAATTGGACGCGAAGCATTGGGCCCGGCCGGAGCAATGTTTACGTGTAAAGCGGCGGAAGAATCCTTTGCATTCGACGTTTCGGCTCGGTTGGAGTCGCCGCCGAGATCGGAAGCGAATTCGGGTTGGTCCACGAGCGTGATTTCCCCGAGATTGTTGGCGATCTCCTGCACAAGTTCCTGATCAAGGGGCTCGCTGGAAATCACCGTCAACTGCTGGGGGTGGACGGGAATGGCCGTTGCAGCCCGCAGGTACAGATTGCCATGATCGCGGATGATCTCGCTGAAGGGACCATGCACGAAGGATGGTTGCGCGAATGGGGTCTTGCCCTGGGCATTGCCGCACACTGGGAGTGTCTTTCTGCCATGCCAGGCGCAGACGTCGCGATGCTTCCAGATCACATCGGTCTTCCGCAGGCTTTCGAGAAGATCCACCGTGGGCGCCTCGCCCTTCTCGAGACGGAGAGCCAACTCATTCGCAATCGCGGAATTCAGCGCTTCCACGTTGCGCAGTTGGAGATGAATTTCCGAGATGACGATGAAGTTGGCGAATTGCCCGGCAAACAGGTACAGGGTGACGAAGGCCATGGCGATCAGCAGAAGCACCGGCACTACGCCCACAAACACGTAGGTCACGATGAGCCGATTGCGCAGCCGCCACAGAATCTTGGCTTTCAGCCAGCGAAAGCCCAGAACCACAAACAGGAAAATCGCGATGAAGGACAGAAACGTGACCCAGCCCCCGAGGCCGTCGCCCCATGGAAGTCTCAGTGCGGCGAGGAGTTGCTGCAACAGGAATAACCCCAGCGCCAGGCCGAGCGAATACCAGGCGCCCCAGGCCGTGCGGGTCTGTGGCCAGAGCCCGCGTGCGATGAGACGCGCTCGTAAAGATGTGAGGTACGCGTTCATGAACCCAAGGGTTCGATTATGACAGAAACATGAAGGCAGAGAATCCTGCCTGACAGGAAACCGAATCAGGGCTTAAGAGCAGCTTGCGTTTCGGCATGACGTATTGCCGCGACGTGCGGGTCCGCGAGCGTGCCGGTAACGGTGAAGGCAGGGGATCCCTTCTGCACCAGCTTGAGATCGAGGTGCTGGGCCATCGACGCGCTTCCCGTCATGAGGTAGTTCGCGGCGGGGCTCTGCAGCTTTGCATCGCGCAAGGTGAATTCTCCCTCCGCCAGATCGAGAGCTCCCGTAAAGCGACGAATGCGAAGCGGAGTGGACGCCAGCGTGAAATGCGGGAGGCTCCCGTCGCGCGCGTCGAACTGCAGCGTGCCCTTGGCTGAGTCGGCCACGTCAGAGGCCGATAGCGCGGAAAATGACAGTTCATACCTCGCGTCTGCCGTCCCGCTAATCCAGTTCTCATGCATTACATCGGCAAGATGCGAGAGGGAGATGCCCTCGAGCGTGCCCGTCCCGGAGTACGCCGGTGGCTTCACGTTGAAGTCCGCACGCCATTCCCCGCGGTGTTCGCCGCCCAGAACGTCGGCACGGAGATCCGCCAAGCGCAGCCTTCCTTGTTCAAGTTCCACTCTGGTGGTGCAATGATCGGCCGACAAGTCGCGGATCAAAACGTGATCGGCGGTCAAGGTTCCTGCCGCCCGAATGGTGGCGAGCAGCGGCGGACCTGATAGTCCGGCGCTCGTCGGAAACTCGTACCAGGGCTTTTTCGAGGTCCGGGAAACCAGCCACTCGTGGATGAGGTCGGTTGAAATCACGTCGGCGTGCAGATCAAAGATCGCGCGGCAAGATTCACTGCCAGGGCATCCGCGGGGAAGATCGAGCGTCCCCTTCCACTCGGTACCCGCGGCCAAAGCCGAAATGGCTTCCACATGGGTCTGCCGGTCGTTCAAACTGAGCTTCGCCAAGGCGATTTCTACCGGAGCACTCAAGCCGCGAAACTCTGCGCGTACCTGGTGGAGTTCCGCTTTGCCCGTGATTTCCGGACCGGGGAAGCTGGACCAGACGCCCGCGATTTCGAGATCCAGCCTGGCCGATCCAGTTGCGTTGGGCTGCGCCGCAGGAAGGCCTGTGGCTCGCGCCAGGGAAAAAAGACGCTGCAGATCGGCATCGCCCTTGAGGGAAAAGCCGTAACCGGAACGAGCAAACCAGCCTTGCACGCTGGCAGGAGCAGGCCTGCCCAGCTTGACTTGAAACGGGCCGACATCCAGGCGAGTCTGTTCTGGCGGGAAAGGCTCGAATCCTTCGGCGGCGTGAGCGGCTGCCAGGCGCGGCCTTTTCGCCAATTTCACAGGCGGCCCCGAGATCACCGAGAAGGGAATCGCATCGAACGTGAGGTCATTCTTGGCAGCTTGGGTCCTGAGATGGAATTCGGAGGTCTGTCCGCGGCCCTCAATCGAGACGCTGGCGCCTTCCACATTCAATTTGAACTGGCCATCAACTGTGCCGTCGGCCTGAAGGTCATCAGGAAGATTTTTCTTGGCACGACGCAGAAGTGACAGCAGAGCGTCGAGGGGCACGCTCACAGCGTGCAGCCTTGCTTCGTAATGAGTGGGCGCGGACACGTTCGTTATGGTGCCGCGAAGCGATAGCTGTCCGTCCCCGACGGGCGACTGGCACAGAATTTCGTGAAGGCTGTGATCGGCCACCTGATAACGCGCATCGCAGTGGGTTTTCAACTCCAGCCGTGCGCTCTCTGGGATGTCGTAGCGCCGGAAATCGAGCAGGGAGGCATCGGCGATGACGCGGAGATCGGCGGGAGTGCCGGTGGCGCCGACCGAAACGTTCATCGCGCCGCGCCAGCCCTTGTCGTGTCCTGACAGAAGCTTGCTGAACTGTCCCAGTTGCGCGCCTTCCCATTGCAGGTTGAAACGCACGGGTGTTTGAGAGAGCACATCCGCTCCGGCCCAGCTTCCGCTCATCCGAAGCTGCCCGGTATCGGTGACATTGAAGTCGGTGCGCATGGGCTGCCCTTTGACCCGCATGCCCCAGGTATTTTGGGATTCCTGCCAGAAAGCGTAGTCGGCGTCGGTGATGGCGAAGGGCTTCTTCTCGCGGCCGATCTTGAAGTTGATGCGTCCACGATCGGCTTCAATGTAAGGCATTGCCGGATGCGATTCAGAAGAGCTTTTGGCGACAGCGCGGGCGATGGTGGCAGTGCGCTCCAGAAAGTTTTCGATGTTCCAGCGGCCATCGTCGCGCCGGATGACGTTGAGACTGGGCTCGGTCAGACTGAGACGGGCAATTTCGAGATGGCCGCGAAACAGAGAACTCAGGCGGAGGTAGGCAGCAACATCCTGCGCACGTAGCACCGGCTCCGCGCCGAACGATGGGTCGTCATGAACGACGAAGTTCTCCAGGTCAAAGCCCGGCCGAGGCAGGAGGCGGATGTGCACCCTCCCGATTTCGACTTGCCTTTGCAACGCCATCCCGATGGAGGTCGAAATGCGCGTTTTCAGGCGAGCGGCTCCAGGCCGGACCAGAAACAGCACAAGCCCAAGCACGATGCACACCAGCAGCACGCCGCGTTTGGAACGTAAGCTCACTGCACCACCCGGAACGTACGACGCCAGCGCGTCTGATCGAAAAAGTGAACGACCACGTGGACCAGGAACCCGATGCGTTCAGAGAAGTCCGTGTGCCGGTACTGGTCTGGCGGAGTGTTAAACGACCAGTAAACGAACATCGGCCGCCCAATCACATTCTCTATTGGAATGAACCCCCAATAACGGCTATCGAGGCTGACATCGCGGTTGTCGCCCATTCCGAAATAGCTGTCCTTCGGAACCACAATGTCGTCGCCTTCGATGTGGGACCTCATTTCCAGTTGCCACTCAGGAGAAACGTTGTAGGCGTCGGAAGGCGGAATGGCCGGGAAGTTGTCGCGATAGGGATCGTAAGGCACCGGGCCCTTGTGCATCACGTAGGGCTCGTTCAGTTTCTCGCCGTTGCGATAGACGGCCCCATCACGAAGATGGATCCGGTCGCCGGGGATTCCCATGATCCGCTTCACTACGTACAGTCCGGGTTCGGCGGGAGACAGGAACACGACGATGTCGCCGCGCTTGATGTTGCGATAGGGAAGCAGCGGGCCAACCCAGCTTGTTTTCGGCGCAAACTGTTCGCGATTGACGAACACGTGATCGCCGATGAGCAGTGTGTCCTCCATCGAACTGGAGGGAATCTCGAAGGCCTGCAGAATGAACGTGATGATGAAAAGACCTGTAACCAGCACGGCAGCGAGCGACGCCAGGAATTCGACGGTCGTCTCGCTCTGTTTCTCAGGAGCAGGGATTTCTTTCTTGGCCATTTGCGTTGCTTTCATCCCGTTGCGCTGACGATATCAACTCACTACGCGAAAAGTGCGGTCCCAGCGGGTAATCTGGAAGAAATGGGTCACCGCGTAGGCGAAATGATAGAGTTTATCACCCACCGAAGCGGGGAATGGCAGGTCGTTGTCGGGATCGCGGATCGACCAATAAATCAGTAAGGGCCTCCCGATGATGTTTTCGCGGGGAACGAATCCCCAATAACGGCTGTCGGAACTGTCGTCGCGGTTATCGCCCATCGCAAAATAATGCCCCTCGGGGACGATGAGCTGCCCGTCCTCCACCAGTTTGGGCATTTGCACCCACCAGTCGGCATTGATGCCGGGATCGAGCACATCGAGCCGCGGGAAATCATCGCGAAACGGATTGCGCTCGGGCTTGATATGCCGCACATAGGGTTCGGCAAGCGCAACACCGTCAACGAAGACTCGCTTGTTCACCAACCGAATGCGATCGCCGGGAACGCCCACCACGCGTTTCACGAAATGCTGCGACGGATTGACGGGATAGTGGAACACGATGATGTCGCCGCGACGAATCGGGCGGTAGGGAATGATGTAGTCGCTTATACCGCTTCCGCCGTAACACAACTTGTCGACCAGCAAATAATCCCCGGTCAAAAGCGTGTTCTCCATCGAGGGCGATGGGATCTGGAACGCCTGCACCACGTAGGTGATGACGAAGACCGCGATCACGACCGTGGCGAGCAGAGATTGCAGGGAGGTCAACCAGTCGGAGGCGGGCTCTCTGGACAGATTGGAAGAGGCGTTCATGTGGCCGGTGACGGATCGGGCACTTTCGCTTCCGCACTTCGCGGGTGCGATGCCAGGTAGTCGAGTACCTGGCGGGCCGCCGCCTGCTCGGCCTTCTTCTTGGTCGATCCTTCGGCCCGACCGGTGAATTCAACCTTCGCTTGCGCCGGTGATGTGAGCCTGACTTCCACGGTGAATGTTTTGTTGTGCTCGGGGCCGGCCTCCTTGACCAGCACATAGGACGCCTGGGGACGTCCGGCGGCTTGCAGAGCCTCTTGCAGCGCCGATTTGAAATCCATGACCGGAACTCCCCCGCTTTCGGGGTTCATGCGCTCCAGTTCCGGCACGACGACGTTTTGAAGAATAAAATTCCTCGCGGTTTCGAGACCCCCATCGAGATACAAGGCGGCCAGCACAGCTTCAAGCGCGTCTACCAGCAAGGCCGTTTTCGCCCGGCCCCCGCTTTTTTCCTCGCCGCGTCCCAGGCGCAGATAATTTCCCAGGCCCAGTTTCTGCGCTACTTGAATGAGATGCTTTTCGCTCACCAGGTGAGCACGAAGTTTCGAAAGCTCACCTTCGCGAAACGACGGAAAGCGTCGAAACAGTTCCTCGCCCGTCACCAGGGCCAGGACGGCATCGCCCAGGAATTCCAACTGTTCGTTATCGCCCGGTCGCAGGCCGTCTTTGGGCGGCTGCGCCGCCTCCAACTCTCTTGCTTGCGAACTGTGCGTGAGCGCCTGGTCGAGGAGCTCCGGGCGTTGGAAGCGATGCCCAAGCAGAGCCTCCAGCGCCACGATTTCTTTGGCTTTCATACAGATTCAAAATTCGCGGACGTGGGGGCGCGCCGCGCGAGGCCCGAGCGAAATCCTCAATTCTTCGGTGCAGTCGGAGGCGTGGGCGCGGACTTCGGCGCCGACGGATTGCCACCCACCAGTTGTGTCAGCCGGTCCCGCTCCTGCCGCGCTAACTTTCCAGCGCCGGAGGTGTCCTGCGTCAGGTCGACCGCATGGTTTGCTTCCTTCAGCGCGTCAGGATATTTCCCCTGCCGGTCCAAAGTGATAGCCAGCCTCAAAACCACGACCGGGTCGGGCTGCGACGGATATGCGTCGATCGATTTCCGCAGATCGGTTTCGGCCGCAGGGAAATTGTCCTTCTTGAATTCCAAGGTTCCGATGATGGAGTACGCGAAAGAGCGCAGTTGGCCTTTGTAGGCATCGATCTGATCCTGTGGGGTGCCGGGTGGAATCGAAATATCGGTGTCTACCGTCTGGATCGCCTTCTGCGCCATCTTGTTGGCCTCATCGAGGCGCTGGTCCTTATCCAAATCCGTATCGTGCGTCTTCTCGGCCAGTTCGCCGGCAACGGTGACGAGCAACTCCGGGTCGTCGCCATCGAGGGCGAGCCCCTTGCGTCCCATCTCGATGATCTTGTCGGAATTGCCGGCGCGCTGATAGGCACGCATCGCCGACTTGTACAGCATGACGCGCAGTTCGCTATCGGGGAACTTGGTGGCAAAATCGTCCGCGGCTTTTTCGGCAGCGGCGGCGTCGGTGAGCGCGACTGCGCTGTTGTACGCCTCGTACTCGGGTGTGGTCTTCGCCTGGGGCGGACGCTTGGCTTGCGGAGCGGGCGTGGCCGACGTACCGGCCTGCGGGGGTGGCTGATTCGAAGGGGCGGGCTTGTTGGTGCCCTGCGCCCAAGTCCAGGTCGCGAAGGCCAGCACCACACCGATCATCGCTGCTTGCTTCATGCTTTCTCCTTAGAGTTGCGACTCACGCTTGGAGTCGAGGTACGATCTCGCCACTGCTACCGGGGAGCGGGTGGTTCATAAGGCTGCTTCAAACCGCGCTCCGCCGCCGCCTTGACTTCGGGGAGCAAGGCTCCCGCGTTCAGGGCAGCGTGATACTCATCCAGCGCATTCTCGCGCTTTTCCTGCAAATCGAAAATCCTGCCCAGATAAATGTGGGACCAGGCAATGACTTTCGGTTCCTTGGCGACTTCGAGCGCGCGCTGGAAATATCCGGTGGCCCCGGCGATGTCGCGATTCGCGGTCGCGACCTGGGCCAGAACGAACAAGGCGCGCCCGGCATCCTCGTGACCTTCGCGCAAAGCCTGATCGGCGAGTTCCTGCGCGGTTTTCAGATCGCCAGCCGCCAGCCGTTTCTCGGCCACCAGGAGCAGATGCTGGTCCTTGGGCCGCGCAAAGCGCAACACCTCTGGGGACGCTTCGCTCGCGAAATGAGTCTCGGCCGCTCGTTTCTGTTCCTTCTTGAGGTCGATGCCGGCCAACAGATCGATATACGCGCCGCTGATCCCGGTTGGATCTTTCTCGAACGGTCCCAGCGAATCGTAGAAATAGCGTGTCAGGATGAAGCCCTGTTCCATGGACTTTTCGACTGCGTCGGTCCGCAGCGCTTCCGGAGTCTTGGCCGAACCTTGCATGCGGATTTCGATTGCCCTCACCAGACTCTCGGTAATGAGCAAGGAAGTGTCGATCTTGAAGGACTCTTCCATGGGCGCCGCTTTTACCGAGTCGAGAATAGGATCAAGACGCTTCACTGAGGCTGGGTACTTCAGCGCGAGCGGATCAAGAAGATAGTGAAGATAAGTGTGGCGGATTTGATCCATCTTCAATTCAGCGCCGGCCGGCGAAATCACCACGAAATAGTCGTTCCCGTAGTTTCGCGCATTGACTTGATCGGGAGCGCCCATGGGCTCGAGATAGACAGTGAAGCCGCGTCCAAGATAACCGGCGGAGGGGATTTTCAGATAGATCTCGGTGTCGAACAACGTCTTCGCGAGCGGCTCATGATAACGATCCGCCAGATGCTGGTAGGCGTCGTGGTGCTTCTGCCAGATGGAATGCAGCCCGGCTCGCTCGTAGAAATTCGCCGCTAGTTTGGCGAAGCCGATCACGTTGGCGGCATCGGGGGGCAGGTCCGCTTCCTTCACCTTGGGAAGGAAATTGGGCGGATCGCCGAGGTACAAAGCGAGCGAGATGTACTGCGCCAGATCTCGGGAGGGATCGGGACGCATATGCTCGCGGTAATACTGGCAGAGGACAGCGTTCGCCTGAAGGGCATCATCCGAGTCATGGCTTGCCCGCGCGATCTCGTTCCGGATCTGCTTGCGGATGGGATCGGAAGCATTCAGACCCTCGTTGTATCCGCAAGCATTCATCGACGCCAAGACCGTGAACAGGGTTTCGCTGGTGTCGAGTGTCACTTTGGGAGTGTTCTGTGCCAGAGACACCGATGACAGCATGGCGACGAGAGCAGCCACTATCGAATGTCGGAAGTGAAAACCCAGGAAACCCTCCAACCGGGCGGTAAGCTGTAGGAGATACAGCGATAGTTTAAGAGGTTCCGTGCGGAGGGTCAAACTCGAACCTGCAGCGAAAACGTGCGTCGGCGACTGCATCCGACGGCGCTGGCGATCGGTTCTCTAGCCCCGCACGCTGATCTTGGAGAAAGAAAGAACTGCATGCCCGGGGGTGGGGCGGCCCATCGACATCGCAGGACGGAACGTCGTGAAGATGAGCATGCGCTTCACTTCAGGCAGCAGTTTTTGTGAATTGTCTGAATCGGAAAGGATGCGGTAATCCTGGATTCGCCCGGTGGCGTCGACATAGGCTTCAATGACCAGCGAGTCGTCATTGACGGAGCTCAGGCTGGTGGTAAAGAAAGACTCCTGGAGTTCGGGGCCGGTGTAGAGCATCAAAGGAACGTCGTTGGTGTTGCGGGCCTGGAGTTCCGGCAGCGTCAATCCCATGACGAACCCGAAGATGGCAATGGCGGCAACCATGCCCGCCGTGGCCGGCACCATGAAGGCGTTCAGCATGTTTTGCAGGCGCACGACGACGCCCTCGAAGGGCGGGCGCTTGGCCGCGGCCGCTTCGCGCGAGATGGCGACACGCAGCTTGAGGGCCAGATCGGATGGAGCCTTGCGGCGTCCCACCGTGGCCAGCAGTTCTTGCGATTGACGGAGCAGCGCATACTCCCGATGACACTGAGAACACTGCTGGAGGTGCACGCCCAAAGCACGCATCTCCGTTCCCGATACAGCTCCGTCAAGGTACGGCGAGAACATCGGTTTTGCCTCGGCGCACTTCATGACGTCACCTCTAGTCCTGCTCCGGACGGCGCAACTCTGCTGCGCGCGCTTGTGTCGGGTTCGTCGGGACTGAGCAGACCCAGTTCCGGTCCGGCTTCCCGGACGAACTCGCTCAAGCGACGGCGCAGCGCATCTCGTCCACGAGTCAGGCGCGACTTCACCGTTCCCAGGGAAACTTCCAACACCTCGGCGATTTCCTCATACGACATGTCTTCCAGATCGCGCAGAATCAGCGTACTGCGATAGGGCTCAGGAATCTGGCGCAACTCATTTTCGACGCGCGCCCGCAACTCTTCGTGAGCCGCGCTGTCGAAGGGAGACTCGCCGTCGTCCACAAACGTCTCCTGCCGCGCCAGACCGCTGCCCTGCGTGCAGGTGTTATCCAGGGGCTCCATCGAGGTTTCGCGGGACTTATGGCGAAACCACCAGCGCCGGCGGTTCGAAGCCTCATGCACAGCGATCCGGTAGATCCACGTCTTCAGACTGGACTCGCCATGGAAGTGCTTCATGCCCCGGAACACCTTCAGGAAAACTTCTTGCGTGGTGTCGGCAGCGTCTGCGGGGTCGGTCAGGATGCGATACACCAGGGAATAGATCGGCTGGTGGAACTCGCCGATCAGCCAGGCGTACGCTTCCTCGGATCCAGCCTTCAACTCCGCGACGATGGCGGCTTCGAGGTCCCGCGTTCCAATTGCACTTGCTACGTCACCCAAGGTGGCTGCTCCCGCCATGGCTCTCACGGCGATACCCCGTATTATAGGATTCCCGCGCCGCAAACCTCAGGAAAAACCGGCCCACCACAACACCCGAACCTTGTCCGAATGACGCGATCGACACCTATCTACATAGACCCCAAACCGGTGTTATGGGTTCCAGGTAGAGCAAGTCCTTTTTATCGATGTAGATACGACCGCGCGCCCGCTCATGAGACCAGACGAAGCCATCCGCGCTCGCGGCCGGGATGGTTACTGTTGCGGGTTTGTGGGTGGCGCCTGCTGCGGAGTTATCGACGGGGTCGACGCGCTGGGCGGCTTAGGCGGCTTGGGCACCGGCTTCTTCTTCGGCGCCGGCTTCTTGGGTTCATTGTCATCGATCACGATCTTCTTGGGCGGCGGCGGGGGTGCTGCTTGCAGGGTCTTGATCTGGGTTCGAAGCTGGCTCAGTTCGGCTTCCTTGGAGGTAGTCAGCGTCTCCAGCCGCCCGCCGAGTTCGCGACGGCCTCTCTCGAAGGCACTCAAATCGTTGGAGAGAGACTGGAACTCGTCTTTCGACCCGAACGCTCCGGCGGATTCCGCCACGCTCGTCATGACGTCGTAGAGCGCGTCGAGGTTGCGGTAGAGCTTGAAGGTTACGCCCAGATCCTCGGGGGAGTTTTGCAGCTGGGTGACGATTTCCGGGAGCGCCGATTGCAGATTCCTCTTGATGGAATCGACGTTGCTGAGGATCTGCCTCTTGTAGCCCGAGTCCGCCTTCCATTTGTCGATGCGCAGCTTGGCGAGATCGGCCTGCGTGGCTTCGGACGCCTGCTGGATCGGCGACAGGATTGTGTTCAGCTGACTGACCGAGGTGTAGGGCACGGGTGGATTGGACGGAGTCACCTGTGCCGCAAGGAAGAGGGAACAACCGAGAAGGCAAACAAGCGAGACGGTGCGGAGTAGGGTCAGGTTCATTGGTGGAATGAGGCGCGTCCTGTTCAGAATACTCATTTTCCACCTATTTCTCAAAGTCGGCAGCGCGCAGGTTTGACTATCGCTGAGAGCTGCGGGACAATGAAACGGTTGCAACCCATCTTGTAAAAGCGGCATTCCGCCGCGTCGTGTGGGCCTGTGGCGCAGTTGGGAGCGCGCTTCCATGGCATGGAAGAGGTCGTCGGTTCGAACCCGACCAGGTCCACCAAATCTTTCGATCACTAGCGGACGCACTTCAGCCTTCAGGCCAGGTGAGGTTGAGAGACAACTCGCAGATGATATGAGCAGTCCCCAACGATTCAGCTTGGAAAACGCGGCTCGTCGAGAGTGGGGGTTCCCTGATCGCTCATTCGACATCGAGTTTTGGCAGAAGCAGGGAGATGAAGCAATCTTTGCGGCGGCTTGGGAACTCCTGGAACTAGCCGAAGAAATCAGCCATGGCAGAAAACCCACACTACAAAGAACAGACGATCCGTGATGGATTGGTCGTCGAAGAGGTGGGCTTACATTGCTATCTGCTACGAGCTAAGGCCGGATTTCCACCATCGTTCCGTCTGGCACGAGCTGCCAGATTTCGTCGATTTCCTTGTCGGTGACAGCAATGCAGCCATCAGTCCAGTCGCGCTGGCGGTGTGCGTTGCCGATCCATCCCATGCCGTTCGGAAGACCGTGAATCATGATGTCGCCGCCGGGCGGCAAGCCTGATCTTCGCGCACGCGCGCGGTCTTCTGCATTCGGATACGAGAGATGCAGTGCGCGGTAGTAGGCGCTGTGCGCGTTTCTCCGATCGACCACATAGGTTCCTTCGGGCGTCTTGTGATCCCCTTGACGCGTCTTGGGACCAACTGGCGCACCGCCCAATGCGACTTTGTATTTCTTCAGCACTTTGCCGTGGTCGAGAAGTTCGAGGGTGCGTTCTTGCTTGAGCACCAGCACCCGATCGACTCGCGCGCTCGACGGAAGCTGGTCATCGGCACGGCACAGGCACACCAGCAGGAAAATCAGACCGGCATGAACCGCTCGCTGGAACTGGTGTCTCATCGAGTTGCCGGGAACAAGACCGGGAACAAGAAATGATAAGGGCGGAAACTGGTGTCGGCGCCGCTTGCGAGTGCTAGTCTGCTGGAGATGGCTCGCATTAGGCATAGCCCGCGCTGGATTCCTAGTTTAGCTGTTTGCGTTTTGGCCGCGGTTTCTGCGTTCGGCACAAATGCTCACGCCTCGGTCAACGGCGGCCGCTGGGCGATCCGGCTGGCCCCGGCACAAGTTGCGAATGGCATGCCCTTGCTGATCGAGGTTACGCCGCCCGTACCAGTGAATTCCTTGACGGCAACCTGGCTGGGCCACGATGTGGACTTCGATCGCGCATCGGGACAAACCTGGTTTGCCCTGGCCGGCGTCAGCCTTGAAACCAAACCGGGAACCTATCCCCTGAAACTCGAAGCCGTCAACACCGCGGGGCAAGCACTCCACTTCGAGCAGAATCTGCGCGTTGGTCGCGCGAAATATCCAACCGTGGAATTGAAAGTCTCGAAGCAATTCACGGAGCCCAATCCGGAGCAACAGCAGGAAATCAAAAAAGATCAGGACATCAAGCACGACGCCTTCGCGCGGATCTCGCCGGAGCGCGAGTGGTCGGGACCCTTCGAGGCTCCGGTAACCGCGGAAACCTCCGACGTGTTCGGCACGCGGCGCGTCTTCAATGGCGTGACCAAGAGCGTTCACCAGGGTCTCGACTATCGCGTGGGTCCGGGCACTCCCGTGATGGCGGTCAATCGCGGCACGGTGCTGCTGGCGCGTCCACTTTACTTCGAAGGCAACTGCGTGGTGATCGATCACGGCCAGGGATTGCTCAGCCTTTATCTCCATCTCTCAGAATTGAAAGTGAAGGAGGGAGATCGTGTGGAGCGCGGAACCGAAGTTGGCCTGAGCGGTGCTTCCGGCCGCGCGACCGGTCCACACCTCCACCTGGCGGTGCGCTGGCAAGGGGTCTACCTGAATCCGGCCGTATTGTTGAAGTTGAAAATTCCAGACTCACCCGACAAGAGCGCTGCCGCGCAGCCCTGATGTAGAACGTCGAGCCCGCTCACAGGCGCGCACCGGGTTGTTTCGAGTAGGGGCTTCGTGTCGCCGCTGTCTTTACCGTCTCTTTCAGATCGAGATTGCGGATCAAGCGATGCAGGTAGTTGGGATGCACGCCCAGCGCCTTTGCGGCTTCGGTATAACTACCGCGCGCTTCCTCCAGCGCACCCTGAATGAGGCGCTTCTTCAGGTCCTTGACGGCGGCGTGGTACCTGGCCTCGCCCATCCCTGGCGCCGGATCGCGCTCCAGCAGATTCTCCGGAAGATCTTCGGGCAGGATATCGTCGGAGGAGCCAAGCACAAGAGCGTGCTCGATCACGTTCTCGAGTTCGCGCACATTGCCTGGCCAGTCGTAGGTCATGAGGCAGGACAAGGCTTCGCGGGAAAGCGGCTTGGGTTTTGATCCACACTTCTGGCAATGCTTCTCGACCAGGAAACTGACCAGCATCGGGATATCTTCGCGGTGGTCGCGCAGCGCCGGCATTTTCAGGTGCACGACATTCAGGCGGAAATAGAGGTCTTGCCGGAACTCGCCTTTGCGGGACGCTTCTGCCAGATCGCGATTGGTCGCAGCGATCAGGCGGATATCCACGTGAATCGGACGCGTTCCACCCACCCGCTCGAATTCGCGTTCTTGCAGCACGCGCAGCAACTTCACCTGTAGAGCCGGCGCCAGTTCGCCGATCTCGTCAAGAAAGAGAACTCCGCTATCGGCGACTTCGAGGCGTCCTTTCTTCTGGGAAACGGCGCCGGTGAATGCGCCTTTCTCGTATCCGAACAGCTCGCTTTCCAGGAGGTTCTCGGGAATCGCGGCACAGTTGATGGCAACAAATGGTTTGTTCGCGCGCGGGCTCTTGCGATGAATCGCGCGTGCCGCGAGTTCCTTTCCCGTGCCGCTTTCCCCGCCGATTAAAACAGTGGCGTCGGTCGGAGCAACGCGCGCCAGAAACTGAAAAACGTCCTTCATGCGCGAACTGTCGCCGACCAGGGTGCGATCGAGGGTGATTTCTGTCATCAGCCGCTGGTTCTCGCTTTCCAGCCACTGCAGCCGGCGGGCATTCTCCAGAGCCACCGCGGAAATTCCCGCGATTGCCGTGACCAGTTCCAGATGATCCGCGTTGAAGCGGTCGGCGATGTTGATCGTGTCGAGATAAATGCAACCAATGGTGCGCCGGAAAATCATTAAAGGCACACAGAGCAGCGACCTCACCTGCAAGGCAATCAGGCTCTCGACTTCTCCCAGGTTGCTGCTGCCGGGCACGTCGGAGCCGAGAATCGCCAGTCCGGTCTCGAGCACACGCTGGGCAATCGTGCGGCTCACACGGACGGGCCGATCATTCTTGGGATCACGATTGCGCGCAAACACCGAGTTGAACTCGTGCCCGTTGGTGCCGTCGAGCAGGATGGCGCCGCGCTCGGCCGGGGCGACGCCGAACACGAGGTCCAGAATCTGGTTCTGCAACTCGTCGAGATCGCGAATGGAATGCACGACCCGGCTGATCTTCAGCAAGGCGTTCAGGTTTCTTGCCAGCCGAGAGGTCGCCGGCAGTTCGCTGAGGATCTTGTCGGGCTGAAGATAGAGAACATCCTGAGGACGGATTTCGGCCGTCGGATGCGCGATCTTTCCGTCTTCGAACTCGACGATGCGGCTTGATCCCGTGGTCTGGTCGGCATCGTCATCGAGCATAAAGCGGAAAACCGAATCGCCGACGGCAATCTCGTCCAGATGATGGAGCCAGCGGTCCGTTACTGTTTCGCCGTTGACCAGCGTTCCGTTGCGGCTCTCGAGATCGCGAACCTTGAACCCGGTGCCTTCGCGGTAGATCGAGCAGTGCCGGCGCGATACGGAAGGGTCACTGATCGGCAAGCCGTTCGACGCGTCCCGGCCAAGAAACAGCTCCTCCTGGGGCAAAGCGAAAACCGATTCGCGCAGAGGGCCCGAAATGGCCACCAGCCTGGGGTTGGTCCGCGTTCTTGTTCCGGATGCCGGGTCCGATGGATTGCTCGCCATTGCTCTCCCCTAAGGTTCGGCCCAAGGCCGCTCGAGCTATCCGACAGGATAGACGACTATCCGATCGGATAGTGGTTTTCTTTACTAGTGACGCCAGGGGCAGGACCGCTTCGTGGCACGGAAAAGAATTATAAATAGTTTGTTTTCATTGATGTAAGCAGCATGCTGTGTCGTTGTGGAAAACCTATCTCTTGCGTGGCCACGCGGTTGCAATTCATTCACGCGACGACTGGCCTGGCAAAAGCGACGGGGGAAGCGCTTTCAGCATCTGGCTGGGCAGTGTTGGGAATCGAGACTCCGAAGGGACCCCCTCATCGGATCTGCGATTCCCTTTTTTCTTTCCAAATCTGAGGACTGGTAGGTGGCCGTCAGGCAACGACGCGATTGATGAACCAGAAGCCCGCTAGCAGGATTCCTCCCGCCGCAACGCATAACCTGCTTGAGATCCGAGAGTAAAGCCTGCCCGTGCTTGTCAAACTCACCAGCAACGCCATCCCAGTCATTGAGTAACTAAGTGCAGGCGATCGTGAAGGTGTGACGTTAACGAAACTGAGGGGGACGAATAACACCAAGGCTGCCAGCAGACCGACCCCGATTGCTGAAAGACCGAGATAACGGCGCGCACTTGACGCTCGGTATTCGTTGAGCAGCGCCACCAAAAAGCAAAGAGCGGGAGCCCCAAAGAGCACGAGTGCTAAAACCTTCATCCCGGCATACCCCGTAACACTTGAAAAACTTAGCTTATCGCCGCCAGCGAGTTCTGCGTCGAAGTTTGCGTTGACTCAGCCACTCCATCGCGGAATGTCACAGTCTTTCCTGAAATCGCCGCGACACGCTCCCCCGGAACCAGAATACCCACCAGGTTCAGCGGGTCGGCGGCTGAAAGCGTGATGACTTCGCCGGACGCCGGCATCTTTCTCATGGCGCGAACGGATTCCACCGCAACCGGCAGGGCGAATTGCTCGCCGAGGAAGCCGTCCACGAATCGACCGCCCCGGATTTCCCCGCGATCTTCCAGACGGCGAAACGCCATCAGCAACTCGCGCCATGTCGGCAAGTTGGCTTCGCGGGCGATGACATCGCGGAACACGATGCCGTAACGCTTCAGCAGCATCCAGCAGGTGGACTCGACGGAGCGATTCTTTTCGACCTCGTCGCCGGTGTGCAGCAAAGCCCACCGTCCGGTGCTGTGGCGCGGACGAGCCACGCGGCCGCTGCCCTGGCCAGCCCGCCGCTTGGGATCGATCAACGAACGCAGGTTGTCAAACCCGTCGGCGGTGATCAGACCGCCGGCGACCAGTTCCCACAGCGCAGTTTCCACTTCCGCCTTGAGTTTCCCGGTTCCGCGCACGATGTCGGCGAAGAACGAGGCTCCACGCTGGCGCAGGAAATCCAGCACCTGGCGGGCGCCGGCACTGACTCCGCGGGCTTCGGGCTGATCGCTGGGCGGGTGGCGTGGCGTCATCCAGTCGGCCTCTTCCCGAATGAAGAACGTGATCGGGGCCACGCTGGTCGGGACGACACGGCGCTTCCCGTCGTTGGAATCTTCAAGCGTTGCCGGATGCGGAGACAATCGTCCCCACCCGACCGCGCCCGTCAGACAAAGCTGGTCGATCCACTTGGGGTCGTAGTCGGCAATGCGCCGGGCGAGCACATACCGCTCCCAGGCATTCGCCGGAATTTCGAATCCTTGCAATTGCCGCAAAACTTCCAGCGTGCCGCGCTCGCCGCCCACCTGGGTGCTGGGCGCGACGTGTTGCCAGCGCAAGAGCCACCGCATGAACTGCGCCGCCGAGACCGGTTCGATCTGCTTGCGCAAGGTCGCGACGGTGAGGCGGTGAATGCGAGCCAGCAAGCGGCGATCGCACCATTCCGTCTCGGGGACTTTCGGATCGGTGAACTTGCCGCGCAGGACCGAGCCACTGGCTTCCATGCGCAAGAGCGCCTTCTCGACTTCTGCCGGCGGCAATCCAAAAAGATCGCCCAACTGCGATGCGCTGGCAGGTCCCAGGTGCGAGACCCAGCCAGTTACCAGCGCAAGCAAGGCATCGTCGTAGCCGGGAATCGTGGCGGGAATCCTGGGCAGCTCCTGCTCGAAACGGGCAGAAGGGAAGAGCAGCAGGAAGGCCTCTGCGCGCTCTGCCGCCACCCAGTAGCGCCGGCACCCGGCCGCGACCGAGGAAATTTCGCTTTCTGGGACCGTGGCCACTCCTGCACGACCTTCTAACTTCAGCTTGTCAAAAAAGCCCCGCCACTGATCGGCGGCTGTATTCGATGCCGGCGTCAGGTCGGCTTCTGTGTGCGCTGGTGCTGGCCCGGAACAATGCTCGGGCAATGCCACAAGGGTGTGCAGAACATCGTGTAGTTCGTCGGCATCGCGCACGTCGGGCCAAGCTTCCTCGCGGACCTGCGCGATCGCGGCCGGCTCGAGCTTCCCAACTTCTTCGAGCACCGACTCGGGCAGAATGCGCCGCATCTCGACCGCGCGCGCCCGGCGTTCTTCGAGAGGGGCGTCGTCAAGGTAGGCATACGGATTCGCATTCAGAATCTCGTGCGAAAACTGCGATGGCACCGGCGTGTCGACGGCAACGCATCGGATGCTGCCGTCGGCAATCCCATTCAGCACGCGCTGCAGGCCCTCGATGTCCATCGCCTCGGTCAGCACATCCTTCATGACCTCATGCACCAGCGGATGATCCGGAATCTGGATGTCGCCTTCGATGTTTTCCTGGCAGGCGGCAACATCGGGAAACACCGAGGCCAGCAAATCGTCGGAACGGATACGCTGAATCTGCGGAGGAACCTTCTTGCCGTTCTGAAAGCGCAGCAGGGCCAGGGAACGGGTGGCGTCCCAGCGCCAGCGCGTGGCAAAGATCGGAGAAGCCAGCGCTGCCTGCTCCAGGATCGGCTGCACCGTCTCCGCCTGCAGGAACTGGAAGACATCGGCCAGCGGAAAGCTGTGCTGCTCGGCGAGGGCGATATTCAAGCCGTTGTCGGTCGCCGCAGCTTGCAATTCGAAGTTGAAACTCCGGCAGAAGCGCTTGCGCAGCGCCAGGCCCCAGGCCTTATTGATCCTTCCGCCAAATGGGGCGTGGATGACCAACTGCATCCCGCCACCTTCATCGAAAAAGCGCTCGGCGATGATGGTGTTTTGCGTGGGCACGGCGCCAAGCACAGCTCGTCCCTGCAGGATGTACTCGACGGCCTGCTCTGCGCCCGAGTCGCTCAATCCGCACTCTGTCTTCAACCAAGCGACCGCTGCGGCCACATTCGGATTATTTTGGGTGACGCCTACCGGGAACGTGTCGGCCAGCAGGTCACTCGTCTGCTGACGCAGCGCGGCAACATGCGCCGATAGTTCTTCTGTCCTCGCCGGGGCTTCCCCGCGCCAGAAGGGAACACTGGGCGGGGCTCCGTGTGCATCCTGTACGAGCACGCGTCCGGAGTTGCTTTCCACCCGTCGAATCATCCACGACGTGTTACCCAGCAGCATCACGTCGCCCTTGTTGCTTTCGACGGCGAAGTCTTCGTCGACGGTGCCGACCACGATGCCTTCCGGTTCGGCTACGACGGTGAACAGGGCATTGTCGGGAATGGCGCCACCGCTGGTGATCGCGGCGATCCGGCTGCCGCGGCGGGCGCGCAATTTTCCGTTTACTCGGTCGCGATGCAGATATGCCCCATAGCGGCCGCGGCGAGCCGCGATCCCTTCGGAAAGCATCTTGAGAATTCCGTGGTAGGTCTCGAGCGAAAGATTGCGGTAGGGAGAGGCGCGACGCACCAGGTCGAACAACTCGACCTCGCCGCATTCTTCGGCGGCGCATGAGGCGACAATCTGTTGCGCCAGCACGTCGAGCGGCGATTCAGGAATCATCAGGCGATCGAGATCGCCGTGCCGAATGGCGCGCACCAGGGAGGCGCATTCGAGAAGATCGTCACGAGTCGTGGCGAAGAGCCGTCCTTTTGGAACCGCGCCCCGCCAGTGTCCGGAACGTCCGACGCGCTGCAAAGCTACGGCGATGGAGCGCGGAGAATTGATCTGCACGACCAGGTCCACCGTCCCGATGTCGATTCCGAGTTCGAGCGAGGCGGTCGCGACCAGCACCTTGACTTGGCCGTCTTTCAATTTCTTCTCGGCGGCCAGGCGCAGCTTTCGTGACAAACTGCCATGATGGGCAGCTACGTTGTCCTCGCCGATGCGCTCGCCCAACTGATGCGCCACCCGCTCCGCCATGCGGCGCGTGTTCACAAACACCAGGGTCGATCGATGTTGCTCAACCAGTTCGATGATGCGGGCGTAGACCTCATCCCACATCTCGTTTGAGGCAACCGGTCCCAGTGGGCTGGGAGGCACTTCCACGCCAAGATCGAGCTGCCGCTTGTGGCCGATGTTGACAATCACCGGATCAGGCCGGCCATTGCCCGTCAGGAAATGCGCGACCGCTTCAATCGGTTTCTGCGTGGCTGACAGTCCGATGCGCACCGGTGTCCGGGACGTTAGCGCCTGCAGCCGCTCCAGCGAAATCGCCAGGTGCGCCCCGCGTTTATCGTCGGCCACAGCGTGAATTTCGTCGACGATGACGGTTTCGACATCGCGCAGGATAGCGCGGCTCTTTTCCGCAGTGAGCAGGATGTAGAGAGATTCCGGCGTCGTCACCAGGATGTGCGGCGGCCGCTTCAGCATCGCCCGGCGTTCATGCATCAGCGTGTCGCCGGTGCGCACCGCCGTGCGAATCACGGGCATCAGCAGTCCGCGCTCGCCCGCCATCTGCAGGATCTCGCCCAGCGGAACTTCCAGGTTCTTCTGAATGTCGTTGCCGAGAGCCTTCAGAGGTGAGACGTACAGGACTTCGGTGCGATCCGCCAGGTCGCCAGCCAGCGCTTTGCGCACCAGGCGGTCAATACAGGCCAGGAAGGCGGCAAGAGTCTTGCCCGATCCGGTGGGGGCGGAAATCAGTGTGGTGCGCCCGGCCAGAATGTGCGGCCAGCCCTGCTCCTGCGGCTCGGTGGGCGTCCCAAAGCGCTGGACGAACCACTCCTGGAGCAACGGATGAGCCCAAGCTAGGGAGGCCGGAACGGGCAGGGGCATTCGCTGATTCTACCACGATGCTTTCGCAAAATGTTCGCCTATCAGAAAGAGCGCTCTATGCCGATTACAAAGGTTCTGAATGCTAGAATGCCCAGCGATGTCCAAAGCGCGCGCGAAAAAAATCAAGCTGATTCTCTTCGACGTCGACGGCGTCCTCACCGACGGCAAAATCTGGATCTTTCCTGCGCCTGCTGGCGCGGAGCAAACGACGAAGGCGCATGCCGCGCAGCACGAAGACGAAGGTGGCTTCGGCCTGCTAAGCCACACCATGATCGAAGCCAAGGGCTTCAACGCGCACGACGGAGCCGCCTTCTCGCTGGCGCGACTGGGCGGCATCAAGACAGGTCTCATCACGAAGCGGATCTCCGAGACTGTGGCGCTGCGGGCTCGCGATCTCAAAATCGAGCACGTTCACCAGGGCATTCAGGACAAGCTGACTTGCTTCGAGGGTATCCTCAAAAGCGAGAAGCTGAAACCGAGTGAAGCCGCGTTCGTCGGTGATGACGTGATCGACTTGCCCGTGATGCGGAACTGCGGACTCGCGATCGCCGTTGCGAATGCGCGCCGCGAAGTGAAAGCGGAAGCCCACATGGTGACCGAACATTCTGGTGGCGACGGCGCGGCCCGCGACGCGATCGAGTACATCCTGAAAGCACAGGGCAAATGGAAACGCGTGGTGAGCGAGTACATCTACGAGAGGAGTCCGAACAAAAGCCGCTCTTAGCTGTTAGCTCTTAGCCTGTCCGGGGTGCAAGCGAACGAATCCTGAGACTGCACGGAACACGGAGCCTGCGCAACAAGCGCTCGCCGCGGTTCTAATTGTTGGAGAGCTAAGAGCTAACAGCTGAAACAAAAAGCCCACTGATTGCCTGCTTGGGGCGTGCTCGGGTCGGCAATCAGCGGGCTTACCGTTTCTCCTTACTCACCCTGTTGTTTTCAGGAGTTGATACACACTTTAACTCCACGAAGCCCTGCGTGTTCCGTGTTTTACAAAACTTTACCTTGAGCGCGAAAGGCAAAAATTTGCAGCCGCGGGTCAGTCGCTGATCGCCGGTGGGCGCGTCGACATCAGCGCCTGAAAGCGAGGATCCTTGCGCAATCCCGCGAATTCTTCGTCTTTGTAAACTTTGTCAATACTTTTATAGCCCTCTTCCATGGCCCGTCGCAGGTACTCCAGCGAACGATCGGCCACGCCCATCTTGGCGTAGAGTTTTGCAACTACGTAGTCGTAGTGAGCACGATCCTCGGGCTTCGACATTTGCGCCGCAACCCCCGTGCGCGAACTTCTCTCAAATACGTCGGGATCGAGTTGCAACGCGTGCGCATAAGCGGCCACTGACTTGTCAAAGTCTTTCTTCGAGAAAAGCGCCGCGCCCAGGTTGCTGTAGTAAGAGGCGAAATCGTCGCGATAGCGAATCGCCTTGTTATAGCGATCGATGGCCTTCCCATACTTCTTGCCGATGTAATAGATGACTCCGAGATTGTTGTACGCGTCGGAATACTCATGGTCTTGCCGAATCGCGTGCTCGAAACTCTTCTTCGCGTCGGGCCAGCGCTGCATCAGCAGTTCGACGATTCCGATTTTGTTGTAGAGCGGCGCTGCGTTGGGCTTTTTCGCAAGCGCGGCATGGTAGTAGTCGAGGGCATCGAGGTAGAGCTTTTCCGCGCGCAGCAAATCCGCGCGCTGCTCCAGAGTTTCAGCAGTCGACTCGGGAGAAGGCGGCTCGATGGGGTGGATGGCGGTGGTGTTGGCCTGAACCTGATCGGCATGCGGCGTTTCGCCCGCGAAGGCGGCGCAGGTTAGAACGGTAGAAAGCAGCAGGAGAAACGACACGAAACAGACTTGACGACGAGGCATGGGCACCTCCTGTTCCAAACAGCGGGCGCAGTTCCCGGAACAAGCAGGGGGTTGCCCGGGCTGCGGGCTGCGTCTGTCATCCTCTAGTGGGGGTCCCCTCCCCCGGCGTCCGGTGGTTTGGACGGCTTGGATGACGATTTGTCTTCCTTAAAGATACCCACAATCTTGCCAAAAAAACCTTTTTTCTTTTTTTCTTCGTCGGTGGGTTCCTGTCCGTTCGCAGGAGCCTGGTTACCGGCCTGGGCCCCGGCCGGGGGCGGCGGCAGCGGCTTGTCCCCAAGTCCAAGCAAGTGCGAGAAGAATCCCCCCACCCCGCTGGACTGGTCACAGGTTTCGTGCGGTTCGGTCCCGGCAACGAACGCAGCTGTGTAAGTCTCAGGGCATGAAGGCGTTGCAAGACGATTGGTGGATTTGTCGAGCTGCACGTCGACCACCCCCGAGGGCTGGCTGAAGGCGCGCATATCGGAGTACTGCGGCAAGGCGCCGGCCTTTTTCATGAACTCGGTCCAGATCGGGGCCGCGGTTTGCGCGCCGCTCAAATGCAGGTCGCTGTAGTCGTCGTAACCGACCCACACAATGCAGAGCAGATTGCTCGTGTATCCCGCGAACCAGCCGTCGTGCGAGCTGCCAGTCTTGCCGGCCGCCGGAGCCTGAAAGCCCCGCCCACGAACCGCCGAATAGCCCAATCCGAAATTGACTACCCCCTGCATCATGTCGGTCATGACGAACGCGACTCGAGGATCGAGGATCGCGTGCTTGTCCGGTGTGTAGTCCTGCAGCACATCGCCCTTGGCATTGCGGACGGAGGTAAGCAGCAGCGGAGAGATGCGCGTTCCTTCATTAGCAAACGCGGTATAAGCGCCTGCCATTTCAAGCGGCGTGGCGTCGTAGGCGCCCAGCGCCATAGCCGGCGTTGCTTTCACGGATGCGATCCCGGCGCTCTTAGCCAGATCGGCCACCTTGTCGTAACCCACTTCCTCGGCCAGCTTCACGGTCGCGTTGTTCAATGACATGGCCAGCGCGTAGCGCAGGGTAACCGGTCCGTGGTACTCCTCTTTGTAGTTTCGGGGCTCGTAAATCTGATCACCGTAGGCGAAGGTGGTGGCGGTATCGTCCACCATGGATGCAGGCGTCAGCACCGTCGTGGTGCCGTCGAGAGCTGTGTTCATCGCCGCGGCATACACGAACGGCTTGAAGATGGATCCTGTCGGCCGCTTGGCGACGGCGTGATCGAGCTGGCTGAAGCCATAGTTGCGTCCACCCACCAGCGCGAGAACGGCTCCGGTGTGCGGATCGATCGCGACCAGGGCGACTTGAGCCTGCGGCCCGGGCGCAACGTGGGTCTCGTATTTTCCTTTGCCCACTTTGATTTTCTTGGTGCGCATCTTGGTGACCTGGTCGTCGACCAGCTTGATTCCCGCCTCGACCGATTGTGCCGCGGCCCGCTGCAGGTCGGGATCGAGCGTGGTGTAGATGCGATACGACTGGTCATTCAACTCGCGCTCGTTGAATTTGTTCACCAGCGTGTCGCGCACCAGGTCCACAAAATACGGAGCGTCGCTGGCCTCGACGTTGGGAGGCGCGAGCTTCAGGGGGGTGGCCTTGGCCTTGTCTGCCTCTTCGCGGGTAATTGCGTGGGTATCGACCATCGCATCGAGCACGATGTTGCGGCGCTCCAGCGCCCGTTCCGGATGCCGATACGGCGAAAGATAGCTCGGCGCCTGAATCAGCCCTGCCAGCAGGGCGGCTTCGGGCAGGGTGATGTCCTTGAGGTCTTTATTGAAATAAGAACGGGACGCTTCGGCGAATCCGCTGATCGTGAATGAGCCCCGCTGTCCCAGATCGACCCGGTTGGCGTAGAACTCGAAAATCTGCTGCTTGCTGAATTTCTGCTCGAGCTCGAGCGCGATCATGATTTCCGACAGCTTGCGCTTTACGGTCTTTTCCGGCGTCAGGAAAAACGCGCGCGAAAGCTGCATCGTGATCGTCGATCCGCCCTGGTCGTGCCGCTGCCGGGTGACGTCGATCCAGAAAGCCTGCGTCAGGCGCAGGAAGTTCACGCCGCCATGCTGGAAGAATCGCCGGTCTTCGATGGCCAGAACCGAGTCGACCATCACCTTGGGAATCTCGTCGTACTTCACGAGTTGCCGCTTCGAACGCTGTTCCGCGTCAAAAAGCGAAGTGATCAGCTGCGGCTCGAGCTCATAGGCCGAGAGTTCGTTCCCACGACTGGTGATGCTCTCCACTTTGCCGCTGTGAATGACGACGTGTGCCGGATCGGGGCTGTGGTACGACTCAGGCCCGGGTGTAATCTCGATTCCGTCCCCTACCAGGTGATAGTTGCCGAGGGCAGACTGATCGGGCTTATCGGAATACCCGGCGTGCCGCAGTTCGGCGGCGATTGTGCGCGCGTCCATGCTTTGCCCGGGGCGGACGGTCTTGGGAATCGCGTAGATTTTGGCGGCATTGCTGAAAATCGGACTGCTGAACCGCTTGGCAATGACTCGGTCGTATTTCACGTAGAAATACGAGAACCCGGCAATCACCACCAGGGCCAGGGCGACGAAGCCGAAAAGAAACACGCGGACCACTGGGTCTCGTGCTGGGTTCCTGTTGCCCTGAGCCGTCGTTTTCGGGATCTTCAGCTTGATAGCCACGTCAATGGATGGAGTTACAGTAGCCGGCTGCTCCGGCACGCAATCGTCCCCCCAGCCAGAGAGCAAGCCTCGTCGGAAGCCGACTTCGGGAGGATTTCCCTTATTCTACCTCTCCACCTCTGTTACCGCGATTCCTAAAGAGTGAACCCTCCAGCCGGTGGAGCGCTGGAGGGTTAGATGCTGTTTCCAGCCCGCCGCGTTACTGGGTAACCGCGAAGAACGGAGTCGCGGTTACGGTCAGGTCAGGCGTCGGGTTGGTCGGTGTGCCGGTGTTCGGATCCATCGAGAGCACTGAGAAACCGCTGATCGTCGAAGTGAACATATGCGTTCCGCCCTGGTCGAACTGCCCTGCGAACTGGCCCGGAATCGTGGTGAAGGGTGAATTCGGAAGCGGAGTCAAGACCCCGTTTACATCGAGCGAAAAGCCTTCCATGGACTCCGCCACTTGACCCGCTTTGGCGAAGGCATACAGGAACTGGCCGTTCGGGCTGACCGTCATTTCGTAGCAGGACGTCGCGGTGGCATAGGTGTTCAGAAACAATAGATTTCCCGTACCGGATTCGATGCTGTAGACATCAATTCCACCCGAGGGACTGCCAACGGCAAACAGGTACTTGCCGCTCGGCTCAGACCTGACGCGCGAAGCCAGCAGCTGGAACTGCCCGGCCGCCGACAGTGCTCCGGTATTCTGATCAATGAAATACTCGACCGTATAAGAACTCACGGAGCCCTGAGTGAAGTAGAGGTAGTTGCCGCTCCCGTCAACTTCCATTTCCACCGGCCCAGTCAGAGGATCGATTAACGGCGAGCCGGGCGCCGGAGTGAGCGCCCCACTCGCGGAGTTGATCTGGAACGACGAAACGCTGCCGCTGACCTGGTCGCCGACAAACAGGAACCGGCCCTGGGGATCTATCGCCGCCGAATCGGCACCCGAAGTGCCCGTCGAGAAGGGACTGCCGGAAATATTGCTCAGCGCTCCCGTCGAATGGCTGATGAGAAACGCCGCGACAAAACCCTGGTCGGTGCCGTTCACGTTCGCCTTGTAGGGAACGTAAAGGAACGACTTGTTGGCGATGACGATATTGGGCGCGACGAAAGAGCTGCTGCCGATGTTGGGCGGAGTGACGCCGGTGAGCGAAGCAAAAGTGCCGCTGCTATTCAAGCTGGCGCCATCGATCGAGTTGCCGCCGCCGACAAAGTACAGAAGATCCGTATTCGAGCCGCCTCCGCCTCCACCGCTGTTGTTGCCGGAACCGCCGCACACCGAACCGCCGGTGTTGACGCCGCCGCCTGTGCCGCTGCCGCTTCCGCTTCCACCGAAAGAGATGCCGTTGCAGTTCGACTTCTGACCGCAGCCTGCCAGCATCAGCAACGTCGCGGCGACAACCGAACACGAGAAAATTCTGCCCACGAAATTCATTCCATGCTCCCTGCCGAAAGAGGAGGCGAGGCGAATATCCGCGGCCCGCGTCAACCTTCGGAGAATCACTGGCGATAGAACCGTGCGTCCCGCCGACACAAGCTCGGCGCGGTCTGGCGGCACTGTGCGGATATTAGGGCAGCAGTCGGAGACTCACAACGTTACGCATGTCGCGGTCAATTAGTAACCGCGCCGGTAACCCAGAGATGTGTACTTCAGATGAGCGCATGCCCTAGCGAGAGAAGTTCCGCTACCTGTGGAACTTGGCGGTGTTTTGTCGGATCGGTTAAAAGGCGCCCTTATTCTTGCTCTGCGGATGGAAGTCGAGATCCATCGGGTAGTAGGGAAGATCCACGTGTACCGAATACGACGTCTCGATGAGAACGCTGCCCGTTCCGGGGCCGCCGGTGCGCTGGACCTTGATCTGGTCGCGAGTCAAGGGGAGTTCCAGTTCCTGGGCGCGCTTGAAGACGGCGTCGCGGATCACGTCGTCGCCCTTCGTGCTGTAGGTGCCGAGTCGCGCCTCAGTGTCGAGTGTGTCCTGGAATTCGTAGTTTGCGAAATAGGGCGGAATGATCTCGGCGCAGACATACGCTAAGGCGCCCAGCAATCCAAGTACGAGAATCAGTTTGATCGTGCCCATGAGCTTTCCGTCCGCGGCCTGGCCGAAGACGAAAGCTTCAGTGCGCAGGCCCCAGCAACTTCTGAAAATATTCGGTTATTGCGCCGATGCTAGCATCCTGCATTTGACGAGTCGAGCGCTGAACGACCTCGACAGTGCCTTCGGTAACCTTCTTGCCCACGTTGACACGAAAGGGTATGCCCACCAGGTCAGCATCCTTGAACTTCACCCCTGGCCGTTCGTCCCTGTCATCCAGTAACACGTCGAAGCCGGCGGCTTCCAGACGCTTCGCAATGTCCTCGGCGGTGGTTCGCACTTTGTCGTCAGAGACATTGGTCGGCACGACCACGATTTCGAACGGGGCGGTCTGGGGAGGCAGCCAGAATCCGTTCTCGTCGTTGCTCTGCTCGACGATCGCCGTCAGAATGCGCTCGACGCCAATTCCGTAGCTGCCCATGATCGGTGTGACTTCCTTGCCGTTGCGATCCAGCACGCGAGCGCCCATCGATTCCGAATACTTGTAACCGAGTTTAAAGATGTGCCCGATCTCGACCGCGGGATCGATGCGCAGAGGCGCTCCACAGTTCGGACATCCTTCCCCGGCCGCGACGCTGCGCAAATCGGCGTAGGCCGTCGGATGAAAGCTTTCTCCCGGCGTGATGTTCTTGACGTGGAAATCCTCTTTGTTCGCGCCTGAAATCAGATTCGTGCGACCCTTGAGCGCTTCATCGACCAGCAGGATCGGCTTGTCGGGTTCATCCAGACTCCGGGCCCAGTCAATTCCGAGCGGGCCCAGGTATCCTGCGGGCGAACGGAACAGCGCGACGATCTCCTCTTCCTGCATGGGACGCGTCTCTCGCCCTCCCACCGCGGTCGAAAGCTTCGCCTCATTCATCTGGTGATCGCCGCGCAACAGCAGGATCACGGCGCGCAGTTTTGCCTTGCGGGTCTTGGCGTCGACTTCATTCGCCATCAGAGCCAGTGTCTTGATCTTGTTCCTGGGCGACACTCCAAGGAACTTCGCGACATCTTCAATGGTCTTTTGCCCCGGAGTGTGGACGAGTAGCGGCTTGCCGTCACCCTCCGGCTTCAGATCCTCGGCCGCCTCCAGCTTCGACGCTGCCTTTTCAAGGTTCGCGGCATAGTTGCACTTCTCGCAGCTGACGATCAGATCTTCGCCCGCTGGCGTGCGAACCATGAATTCGTGCGACTGCGATCCGCCCATCGCGCCGGAGTGAGCTTCGACCACCATGTACTTGAGGCCGCAGCGGTCGAAGATGCGGCAGTAGACGTCGTAGTGCTTCTTGTAGGAAACATCCAAACCCGCCGGGTCAATATCGAAGGAGTACGAGTCCTTCATGATGAACTGCCGTACCCGCAACAGGCCGGACTTGGGCCGGGGCTCGTCGCGAAACTTGGTCTGAATCTGGTACCAGATCTGCGGTAATTGCTTGTAGCTGCGCAGTTCCTTGCGCGCGATATCGGTCATGACTTCTTCGTGGGTCATGCCCAGAGCCAGGTCCGCGCCCTTCCTGTCCTTGAGGCGAAACATGTTTTCGCCCATCAGGGTCCAGCGGCCGCTGGCTTCCCAGATTTCCCGGGGATGGATCGCCGGCAGAAAGAATTCCTGCCCGATCGTGTCCATCTCCTGGCGCACGATGTTCATGATCTTGTTGAACGAGCGTTGTCCCATGAAGAGATAGGAGTAGATGCCGGCGGCGAGCTGGCGGATATAGCCCGCCCGCACCAAGAATTTATGGGACGCGACTTCGGCATCGGCCGGAGCTTCGCGCAAAGTAGGGATAAAGAGTTCGGACCAGCGGTGCATAGTTTGGAGATTCCTTGAATCAGGAATTGGTTATTGTAGCAGCCGGTCGTTGTGAAGGAAGGAGGGCGGAAAACGGGGGAGTCGCAACTCAGGGATTCAGGTCGTCTTCAAGTCGCGACGCTTGAACATCATGCTTGCGACGAGCAGGAAGAGAGCGCCAAATCCTCGACGGTTCACACCCGATCTGGAGAACTACTTTGCTGACAACTCGCCCAGAATTTGCTTCCCCAGCTTCTGCGTCTCCCCGAAAAACTTTTGATACTCGGTAAATAGGCGGTTCAGCTCCAGCGATTCCTCCGGCTTCAGCCGCTTGCGCAGGATCATGTCGCGCAGGTGGACCGGGTTGGGCAGGGTTGCTTCTTCCTTCAACTCGTCGAGCGCGGTGGTCGGATCATAGTGGTACATGGCGAACCTCTGCTGGAATTGTAACGCTGGGAGGGCGGGGATGCCCTTCAACCGCCGGCCAGACGCCGGCGCTACTACAGCATTTCCGTTCCCCACAGGTCATGCAAGTGAACGACGCCCTCCAGTTTCCGGTTGCCGTCCACCACGATCAGGGACGTGATCTTTTTCTCCTCCATCAGGGCCAGAGCGGTCGCCGCGAATTCGTTCGCGGAAATCGTCTTCGGCTCGCGCGTCATACATTCGGCCGCGGTCAAGTCCAGCACATCTTTGCCGCGCCGTTCGAGTAGCCGTCGCAAGTCTCCGTCGCTGATTACCCCGAGCAGCATCTGTCCCTCGACCACGGTTGTCATGCCCAGCTTCTTGCGCGACATTTCGTAAATGACATCCGACATGCGCGTGTTGGCCACGACTTTCGGAATGTCGTCTCCGGTGTGCATCAGGGACTCGACTCGCGCCAGCTTCTTTCCCAGCTTTCCCCCGGGGTGCAGGTTCGCAAAGTCTTCTTCCTTGAAGCCACGCTTCTCCGACAGAGCGACCGCCAGTGCGTCGCCCAACGCCAGCATGGCAGTGGTCGACGCGGTGGGCGCAAGTCCCAGGGAGCAAGCCTCTTTGGCAACCGAGCAATCGAGCGCAACGTCGGCCGCCTCGGCCAGTGTCGACAGCCCGGATCGTGTGAGGCGGGCACTCCCGCCCGGCTCGCCGGCGCAAATCGCATCCCCCGTCATGCTGATCAGCGGTACCTGAAGACGCTTAATGGTTGCCAGCAGCCGCAGGATCTCTTCGGTTTCTCCGCTCGCCGACAGGGCGAGGACCACATCCCCGCGGACCACCATTCCAAGATCGCCATGCACCGCATCCACCGGATGCATGAACAACGCCGGAGTTCCGATCGAACTGAGCGTGGCCGCGATCTTGCGCGCGATGATTCCGCTCTTGCCCATTCCGGTGACTACCACTCGCCCGCGACAGGCATCCATTAACTCGATGGCGCGATCGAAACTGGCGGCCATTGGGCCGGCGATGCGGTCCGCGAGCGCGCGCAGAGCTTCGGCTTCGATCCGAACCACGTTTTCACCCGTGTGTTTCATGAGGAAATCAGGATGTTATCAAAAGCGCGGAGTCCGCAAGTCAGAAGTGATCGTCGATGACTCTAACCTTATCACCCAGGCCCTTTGCCTGAATGGCTCGATCCCAGGGCCCGCTCTGCCAGTTATCCTTACGGGCCTCGGCACGCAGCCATGGCGGCAGAGTGAGCAGGAGGCGTCGTCCCAGAGCCTCGCAGTAGGGTTCATAGAGGGAACGCATCTTGGTGAGCTTTTGATCGGCTTCTTCGTCCTGCTTCAAGCGCATGCCAACGTCGCTCAAGTGCTTGCGCAATGCAACCAGTTCGTCGGAAGAAAGCCGACCCGGCGGGTGCGGGTCGTAGACCGCATTCACCACCTGCGCCAGGTCCACGGCCGCATGACGAGCCATGGCGAAAGTCAGCTTGGCCTGCTCCTTGGAGATGCCGTCAATCCCCGCGAGCACCAGAGAGGTGACGTCGAGCATGGTGGTCAGCGCGCCCAGCCACGATTGATTGCTATGCTGCGAGCGGAAGAAGCAGAGCACCGGGTAGGAAATGTGACTCGACAGCAAATCTGCCGCCCAGCGCTCCCAGGATCGAAAAATGTTGTCGAGCACCAGGGTATCGGGACAGCACCCGAGCCGGGCCAGCAGTTCACCGGCCGAGGGCGGCGAACCAGCCCGGGAATCGAGCAGGGAAATCTCCAGCTCGCGTGACGAAAACGACGAATAAATTACCGGCAGGTACCCCACGACAACGCCCAGGAACGCGAAGCCCATGCCCGCTTCCATTACCGCCAGCATGCGGGCCAACCCCGAGATTGGCGTGATGTCGCCGTAGCCCAGGGTAAAGAACGTCTCGCCGCTGTGGTAGAGCAGAATGCCGAACGTGATGGGTTCGTTGCCCAGGCGCACGTGCTCGCCGACGCCGAATTGCAGGAAAGCGAAACCAAGGATGAGCCCAATGGCCCAGAACACCAGCAGCAAGATCAGCGATAGCGGACCAAAGTATCCGAGAAAGTTTTCGCGCCAGCTATTGGAACGGATCTGCCGCGAAAGCTTCACCCACGGAACCCAGGTATGCCGATAGAACCATGAGGTCAGCCGGAAGGCGCGTTGGACCTTGCGGGGCAACACGATCGTTTCGAAGGCGTCGAGCAAGACCGACAGAATAATGAGGATCCCGAAAATGGCACTGAGGATATGCATGAATTCCGGTCTGATGAGGGGAGGATGGTAACAGATTCAGGGCAGTGGGTGCGGGCCTCGCCAGTCTCTTCTGCACTGCCAGTACCTCTTTCAATAGACCATACACTTGCGGAAATCGAGGCAGATGCGACTGCCGATTTGAGACCCTGCTAGTCTAGCGACGAGGAACAACGCAAGCATGCCCGTGGCTCGAATATGGAGGCTGTTCTCTCCCCGGTTCCTGAGCATCGTTGCGCTATTTCTCGGGATGGCTTGCCGACTCTGCTATGCGCAGGCGGACCCGGATCCCGTCGCGATCCACCCTGCCGCGTCTGCCCCTTCAATCGGCTCGGGACTTCGCCGCGGGACGAATGAATTTGGCGTATGGACAGGATACTCTCCGTTCTCTTTTGTGCTGAAGGGAACCGTCAAAGACCGCCAACTCTACCTGTTGAATCTGCAATATGCGCGGACCCTGCTCGCGACCGCTCCGCTCACCTTCAAGTACACTGCCGAGATTGTGCCGGCGGCTTTCGAATTCCAGCCTACACAGAAATATCTTGTGGACGGCAAGGAGCTTACCAACCCCGCCGGAATGATTTATGGCGCCGGCGCGACTCCCATCGGGTTTCAGGCAAACTGGGGACGAAAGAAAATCCAGCCCTGTATCAACGGCACGTTGGGATTTCTCTATTTCCGACGGCAGGTGCCGATACTCGAGTCCGCGCAGTTCAACTACACCATCTCGATTGGGTTTGGAGCGCAATTCTTTCCCCGCAACGGCCGTTCGTTTACGGTGGGATGGAAGTATTTCCACCTCTCCAATAACTACCAGGGCCATCTGAATCCCGGACTCGATTCCGGTGTCTTCTATGTGGGATTTTCTGCGTTTCGATCGAAACGCAAATGACAGGTCAAAAAGTCACGGCGTAGTGTGGGCCTTGGCCAGCCCCTTCTGTACCCCCAACAGTTCTTTTAGCACGCCACGCAGTTTGCGGGAATCGAGCGCGTTTGCGCCGTCGGACTTGGCTGCCTTCGGGTTGTCGTGGACTTCCAGGAAAATCCCGTCCACTCCCGCAGCGACCGCCGCCCGCGCCAGCAGGGGAATGAACTCCGGTTGCCCGCCGCTGGTCGCGTTCCCGTTCTCGTCGCCGTGCGAAGCCGAGGGCAGTTGCACCGAGTGCGTCGCGTCGAAGACCACCGGGGAGAATTTCCGCATGATGGCGAGCGACCGCATGTCGACGACCAGGTTGTTGTAGCCGAAGCTGGACCCGCGCTCCGTAACGAAAACGCGCTTATTGCCCGAGGCGTGGCACTTTTCCACGGCGTGCTTCATGTCCCAGGGCGACACGAACTGGCCTTTCTTGATGTTGACTACGCGCTCGGTCAGCGCGGCGGCCACAATCAGGTCGGTCTGGCGGCAGAGGAAGGCGGGGATCTGCAGGATATCGGCAACCTCGGCGACGGTCGCGACGTCGCCAGCCTCGTGCACATCGGTAAGGATCGGGACTTTGACCTCGGCCTTCACTTTTTTCAGGACCCGCAAGCCTTCCTTGAGGCCGGGCCCGCGGAAACTCTTCAGCGAAGTGCGGTTCGCCTTGTCGTAAGAGGCCTTGAAGATAAATGGGACGTTCAGGGAGCGGGTGACGCCCTTGATGATCTCGGCCATGCGGATGGCGTGGTCTTCACTCTCGATGACGCAGGGGCCAGCGATGAGGAAAAGGGTGCCCGAGCCGATGCGGACATTGTCGAACTGGAAAGAGATGGCCATTCAGGCAAAAGCTTAAACCACAGAGGGCACCGAGGAACACGGAGGAAATTTTGGCGCCCCTCGGTGTACCGCTGTGTCCTCTGTGGTTATGGTTTTCGGACGCTTCGCGCTGCTGAAGCTCAGGAGCGTTGAAACTCTGAAACCTTGAAACTCTTGAATTTTTCCTATCTTCTCCCGACTTTTTCCGGGCGATGGAACATCTCCACCTCGGACGCCGCTTTTTCCGACCGCCGTTTCAAGCCATGCTCATACGCGGCTCCAATGAACGCCTTGAACAACGGATGCGGCTCCAGCGGTTTTGACTTGAATTCGGGATGGAACTGGCAACCGATGAAGTAGGGATGTCCGGGAATTTCGACCATCTCCACGTAGGTCCCGTCTGGCGTCGACCCGGAAAGCCGCAGGCCTCCTGCCGTCAGCGTGCCTTCGTATTCGCGATTGAACTCGTAGCGGTGGCGATGGCGCTCGCTGATCTCGGTTTTGCCGTACACCTGATAGGCCAGCGTTCCGGGCTCAATCTTGCACGGCCATGCTCCCAGCCGCATTGTGCCACCCAGTTCCTCGACACCACGCAATTCGCGCAGCTTGTAAATCACCCGGTGCGGCGTGGCCGGATCGAATTCGCTCGAATTCGCGTCCGCCAGCCCGCAGACGTTCCGCGCAAACTCAATACAAGCCGTCTGCATGCCCAGGCAGATGCCGAAGTAGGGAACTTTCTTTTCGCGGGCGTAGCGGATCGCCACCAGCATGCCTTCGATGCCGCGTTTCCCAAACCCGCCGGGCACCAGCATGCCGTCGTAGTCCTCCAGTTGCTCCTCGAACTGCGAGTTTTCGCCCTCCAGACCCTCGGCCTCGATCCAGTTCACCTGCAGCTTCAGGTTGTGCGCGAGCGCGCCGTGGACCAGCGCCTCCTTCAGGGATTTGTAGGAGTCCTCGTACTCCACGTACTTGCCCACAATCCCGATCGTGACTTCCGCCTTCGGGTTGTAGACGCGGTGCACGATGTCTTCCCACTTCGACAGGTCGCGGTCTTTAGCTTCGATACGCAGGTACCTCAGCGCCAGCGTGTCGACATTTTCACGGGCAAACACCAGCGGCACTTCGTAGATGGAAGCAACGTCTTTTGCCGTGATCACCGCTTCTTCCTCGACGTTGCAGAATAAAGCGATCTTCGACTTGATTTCCTTAGCCAGAAAGCGATCCGTGCGGCAAAGCAGGATATCGGGCTGAATTCCGATTGAGAGCAGTTCCTTTACCGAGTGCTGAGTTGGTTTCGTCTTCAATTCTTGCGCCGCCGCAATAAACGGCACCAGCGTCACGTGCACGAACAGGGTATGCTCGCGTCCCAACTCCTGCCGCATCTGGCGGATGGCTTCCATGAACGGCAGCGATTCGATGTCGCCGACGGTTCCGCCGATTTCCACGATCGCCACGTCCACATCCTGCGCGACTTTCTTCATCGCCGACTTGATTTCATTGGTGACGTGGGGAATCACTTGCACGGTTTTGCCCAGGTAGTCGCCGCGCCGCTCCTTGGCGATGATCTGTTCGTAGATGCGCCCGGTGGTCCAGTTGTTGTCGCGGGAAAGCTTGGCGTGAGTGAAGCGCTCGTAGTGTCCGAGATCGAGGTCGGTTTCGGCGCCGTCATCGGTGACGAAAACTTCGCCGTGCTGGAAGGGAGACATGGTGCCGGGATCCACGTTCAGGTAAGGGTCAAACTTCATCAGGTTGACTTTCAGCCCGCGGCTCTCGAGCAGGCACCCCATCGAAGCCGCCGCCAGTCCTTTGCCCAATGAAGACACAACTCCGCCCGTCACAAAGATGTACTTTGCCGACATCGCTTCCTCACTCTATTTTGTCTTGGGAAATTGTGCAGCTTGGCGTGCACGATCAATTATGACAGAGAACGAGCCGGAAGGGAATGTGGAAAAAACAATGCTGTGAAGGAGGCACCCGGGCGTGACTATTCCGCTGCCCTTACAGGAGTATTCCGAGCTTCTTTGACGGCCAGGTCCCATGCTTCCTCCGACCTAAGCACCTTGAAGCGGCATTGGGTTGATCCCGATTCGCAGGTCAATCTGCCTCGTCGTGCCAGTTCGATCCCCGCGTCCTTCGGCATCGGAAATAGCGATTGGGTCTTTTGCAGGACGTCCGAGAAAAAAGCCAGGGTGTGATCTCCGGAAATCTCGCGAACCTCCGTGACTTTGCCGTCTGCGCTGACCTCCATCAGGAAATCTCCATTTCCAATGAGTTTCCCGTAATTCGGCACGGTCACGCTGTTTTGAGAATCAAGTTCAGCTTTGGCTTTTTCAATCAGGCCCGGGATATGCACGCCCGCTCCCGCAAGCTTAGTCAGATGGTCCATCGCTTCGGCCTGATCTTCGGGCCTCGTTGCGGCCTTGGTAGGCAGATTGGCGGCCGCAATAGCCAGGGCAAACATGCGTTGGGCGTCGTCGGTCCGGCCAAGGTTCTCATAAATCTGCCCGAGATGATTTCCCATGGTTGGCGACGGGCGCAAGGACCATGCAGCCTCTGCAAAGGATTGTGCCATTTCCGAATTGCCCCGGCGATAGTAGATCCAGCTGCGAGTGTCCCAGTACTCAGCCATGCTGTGCACCCATCGCAGTTGGGTGGGTTTAACGTGCTCGAGCGACCCGGATTTCATGGGAGCCGAGAGGATCGAGATGGCCGAGTCCGACCACGCCTGCGCCCTCTCCAACTCCACGCTTCGTTGCGCCATGCGGTACGCAGCCTGATTCCAGGAGTCGGCCGAGCCTGACTGGTTGGCCGCATCCTCCATCTCGCGAATCGCCTTTTCCGTTTCGCCCAGGTCCAGCTTGCATTCCCCGTGCGCCATCAGGACGCGGGACTGGTTCGGCGACATCGCCATCGCCTTGTCAAGGGACGACATGGCCTCGCTGCAACGTTTGCGTCCGCAGAGCAGAACGCCCAGGTCCGCATAGGCGTCAAAGCCTTCAGGGGTCGTGTTGATCTGTTTTTTGAATTGGGTGATCGCGTCTTCGTACTTGTGCTCCCGCCAGTAGATCCTTCCCAGGCGATCATAGGCAAACGGGCTTGCAGGATCGAGCTTGATCTCCTCCTGCAATGCGGCTTCTGCTTCTTCGTAGCGATCCAGTTCAAGTAGTGCCATTCCGAGCACGAGGCGAATCCGTTGTGCCAGCGGCACGAGTGCGAGTACGTCCTGTGCGGTCGCGACCGCGGCCGGGTAGTCGCGTCGATCCAGAGCCTGGGCAGCTTCTGCCGCCATCTTCTCGATCTTCTTCGGATCTGCGGACGACATCTGCGCCGAGCCGAGTTGAACCATGGGCTCGTGGGTCGCAGAAAACGAGATGCGTGCCAAGATTTGGGTCGGGACAGCTTTGCCTTCACATGTTCCAGGTTCGAATCGCCAGGACTTGGCGGTCTCGAGCGCTATCTTTCTAAGTTCGCCAGCAGTCGATTCTGTCACTTCAATATCACGCGGGCTGCCCTCCGCCGTCACCACAAGGTTCAGGATTACCGTGCCCTCTAAGTCCATTAGCGATTCCCCGGCAGGCACTTTGACCGACCGCGATCCCTTGAAGCGGGGTAGCGTGCCGCACGGGCCCGTCGACAAAGGCGTGCAGACCTGCAGGGGCTTGTCGTCGTTCTGCGCGGCACGAAGCCCTGGAACCATGACACCCAGCGCTGTGACGAAGAAAAGCGTTTTCAAGCTCCCGCGCATAAGGCAAAAGTCCATACATTTTACCCGCCTGTCAGTCGGCACTGTCACGATTCCGCGATTCGCTAGAATATCCCATGCCCGACTCCTCCCTCTGGTCTGAGGACGACCCGCTCGCGCGGCTGGCCGAGCTTACCGCCGACACCACCGATCCGGCCAAGGAACTGCCGCTGCGCCGCGATGTTCGCTCTCTCGGCATGCTGCTTGGCCGCGTCCTCGTCGAGCAGGAGGGGGAGTCTTTCTTTGAAGTTGTGGAACGCTTACGCCGCCTGCTGATCCAGCACCGGGAACAGCGCCACGCGGGCCTGGCTTCAAGCCGTCAGGATTCGAATGCCGCCGAGATCGGGTTGATGTCCCAGGCCCGCGAGTTGGTCAGCAATCTTTCGATCGACGATGCTCATCGGATTACCAAGGCGTTCGCGGTCTATTTTGAACTGACGAACCTGGCAGAGACGAATCACCGCAAACGTCGCCGCCGCGCCGCCCGGTTGCAGGAGCGACGTGTCCCTACCGAGGGTTCGTTCCGCGGAACGGTTTTCCGCTTGCGCTCCGCTGGTACCCCGCTGCATACGGTCTTCGACGCTCTGCGCAAGGTTCGGGTGACGCCGGTATTCACGGCGCACCCAACCGAAATCACCCGCCACACGATCCGCCTGAAGCGCCGACGCATCGCCCGTTTGCTCGAGCATCTCGATCAGGTTCCCCTGGCTCGCGCCGATGCCCTCGCGTTCGAGGAGCAGATCCTCGCCGAAATCACCGCCCTGTGGCAGACCGATGACGTCCGCCTGAAAAAGCCCACCGTACGCGACGAAATCAACATGGGCCTCGATTACTTTCCCATGGTGCTTTTCGAGACGGTGCCTCGCCTATACGCCGAACTCGAAGAATCGATCGTGCAGGTATATGGCGTCGCCGGGGGCGAGGTGCCGCTGCCGCAGTTGCTCGAGTTCGGCTCCTGGATCGGCGGCGATCGCGATGGGAACCCGTACGTCACTGCCGATTGCACGCGCGATGCTCTGGGTATGGCGCGCCATCTGGTCATGGATCACTACATTGCCGAGATCCATCGCTTAATCAGCCAGCTCAGCATGTCTTTGCGACGCATCGGGGCCTCCGAAGCGCTAGTCCAGCGCGTCCACGCCTACGAAGCCATCCTCGGCGAGGAGCATTCGCGTTGGAAAAAAATTACCGAGGCTGAGCTCTATCGCCACTTTCTTGATTTCACCGCGGCGCGCCTGCGTTTCAGCCGCGATTCCTCCGGGCATGCCCTGGGCTATAAAACCGCGCAGGAATTCGAGAGCGACCTTTTGTTGATGCGCGAAAGTTTGTGCGCGAACCGAGGCGAGCGCCTCGCCATTCTTCTCATCGATCCGCTGTTGCGTAAGCTTCGCACTTTCGGATTTCATCTCCACACGCTCGATATCCGCCAGCATGCCCGCGTGCTGTCCCAGGCGCTGCCGGAACTGGCTTCCGCCGTGGTGGCTGCGAACGGAAAAAAGAGAAGGGAACTGCCCGCTCCCTCGGCCGAACTGCTCGAAACGTTCCGCGCCATTCGGGAACTGAAGCAGACGTATGCCCCGGAAGTGATTCGCACCTTCATCGTGAGCGACACGCAATCAGAAGAAGATGTGTTGAACGTTCTGCGGATCGCTGACGTTGCCGGTGTCTCTGTCGCTCGAACCGAATCGGATCCCGGACTTATGCTGGTGCCGCTGTTCGAATCGATTTCGTCCTTGCGCCAGTCGGGCTCCGTCATGGCCCGCTTGTGGGATTCGGCGGAATACCGGCCGCTGCTCGACTCCTGGGGACGCACGCAGGAAATCATGCTCGGGTATTCCGACTCGAACAAAGATGGCGGCATGTTCACCAGCACCTGGGAACTGCACAAAGCGCAGCATGAACTGCACCGCGTCGCCCGCGAGCATCGTGTCGATCTGCGCCTGTTTCATGGGCGCGGCGGAACGGTCGGCCGCGGCGGAGGTCCCACGCACGCCGCCATCCTGGCCCAGCCGCCCGGCGATTTCTCCGGCCAGATCCGCATCACCGAACAAGGCGAAGTCCTCACCTGGAAATATTCCGATCCGGTGCTGGCGGAGTGGAATCTGGAAATCATGATTGCCGCGTGCCTCGAGGCAGTGGTCGATTCGGCCGCCCCAGCCCCCGAAGTCAGTCAGCAATGGGACGACGCGATGGAGGCCATGTCGCAGGACGCTTATCGCTACTATCGCGACCACATCGCCGAGAATCCCGAGGTCCTCGAATATTTCGAGCAGGCAACGCCCGTGGGCGAACTGGAATACGCGCGCATCGGATCCCGCCCCGCCCGCCGTTCCGAGAGCCGCCGCCTCGAAGATTTACGTGCCATTCCGTGGGTGTTTGGCTGGATGCAGAGCCGTCATGCGGTACCGGCATGGTTCGGCGTGGGATACGCGCTCGAGCGCTTCGCGATCGGAGACCCGAAAAACCTGCAACGTCTCCGAGAAATGATGGACGGTTTCCGTCTCTTCTCGAGCCTTGTGCGCAATGTCGAAATCGCCATGGCCAAGGCCGACATGCCCATTGCCCGGGTCTACGCGGAGTTGGTTAAGGACGCAGGCGTGCGCGAGCGCGTGTACTCCATATTCTATGAGGAATTCGAGCGCACCCGCAGGATTCTTCTGTCCATCACCGGGCAGAACGAGTTGCTGGAGAAAAATCCGGTGCTCTACCGTTCCATCCGGCTGCGCAACCCGTACGTCGATCCGATGAGCCTCATTCAGGTCGATCTGTTGCGTCGCAAGCGGAATAAAGAACAGAGCAGTTCGCTCGACTACGCTATCGGCGCGACCATGAACGGCATCGCCGCCGGCTTGCACAATACAGGCTAAACTTCCTTAAGGTCAGGAAAGTTCGCGATGACGTCCCTCGAAAAATCCCCGGATCGCTTCGATGCCCGTCTGCGACTCTTTGTCTATCGCCAGCTCTTGCGGAGGCAAGAATCTCCGACCGTCTCCGAGATGGCGAAGGCCTTCGCCTGTGGACAAAAGAAAATCCTGGCGAGTTTGGAGCGCCTCAGTGAAAGGCACGCCTTCATGATGCAGGAAAGTGGAGAGCTCTGGCGCGCCGCGCCGTTTTCCTGTATCCCCACGCCGTTCCCGGTCAAAATCGGCAAACGCTCATGGTTCGGTAACTGCATCTGGGACGCGCTCGGCATTCCCGCGATGCTGGGCAAGGATGCTCGCATCGACGCCGCCTGCGGTTGCTGCAATCTCGCCATGCCGCTCGAAATCAAGTCGGGCAAGATTCGCTCTGGCTCCGGGCTGATTCACATTGCCGTTCCGGCTCGCGACTGGTACAAGGACGTCGCCTTCACCTGACGGACTATGCTTCTGTTCCGGTCGGAACAGCACATCACACGCCGGTGTCGTCAATGGAACCGTCCTCGCGGCGGCACACTCACCCTGGCCCAAGGCTGGAAGCTGGCCCAGTTATGGTATGGCGACCGGCTCGATCCCCAGTGGCGCTCAAAAACCGTCACCGAAGCAGAATCAGTGTTTCGCCGGGTCGGTCTTGTGGGACAATTCTGGAAGCTCTCTACGTAAGACATCTCTTGTTCGCCAGGTGGCATCGCAAAACTGGGGATCGACGTATGCCGCATCCAAAGCCTTCCCGCATCGTCTGGCCGCTTTTCTCCCTGCTGCTCCTCCTATGCATTCCAGGCAAGGCCCAGGACCTTGCCAAGCGTCTCATCCTCAAAGACGGTTCCTACCAGTCGGTCAGCGAATATGAGATCAAGGGCCAGCGCGTGCGCTACCTGAGCGCCGAACGCGGCGAATGGGAAGAACTTCCCAAGGATCTCGTCGATTGGCCCGCAACCGAAAAATACGAGAAGGCCAGGGCCGCCGGAGCCTCCACTCCCGAAGCCATCGAACTCGATAAACAGTTCGAGGCCGAACAGCAGGCCGAAGAGGCTCTTGCTCCCCACGTGGCACCGGGGCTGCAGCTTCCGGAAGAGGGTGGTGTTTTCCTGCTCGACACCTATGAGAACAAGCCGGAGCTCGTCCCCATCGATCAGCGCGGCGGCTCGGTCAACAAGAACATGAAGGGGAACATCCTGCGTGCGGCGGTGAATCCCATCGCCAGCGCGCATCAAACCGTCGAGGTTCCCGGCAAGCACGCGCCGGTGCAGTCGCATGTGGCTGTGCCCGCTTTGTACATCAACATCGACCGCGGTCAGGAAACTGAGGCCGACGACGTCATGGCCGAGGCCGACAAAGCCAAGGCCGACCAAGGTCAGGCCGACAAATCCGAGGCGAAGCCAGCTGCACCCAGCGACAAGAAGTCCGAAAAATCAGCAACTGGAGGAGAGCGGTTTCGCATCGTGCGTCTCGAGGCGAAGGGTGAAAAGCGCGTGGTCGGCGAAATCAAAGTCGCGGTTTACGGAAAAATCACCCAGGATGCCAAGTTTGTTTCCACGACGTCGCAGCCGATGACGGGTGGGTGGGTGAAGGTGACGCCTACCGAAAGCCTGCCCACAGGGGAGTATGCCGTCGTTGAAATGCTCGGCAAAGAAGGCATGAATCTCTACGTCTGGGATTTCGGCGTGAATCCCAACGCAGCCGCCAATACCGTGGCGTTCAAGCCCGATCCCTCCGGCACCCAGGATAAGGCCGATCAATCCATTGAGCTGCAAAAGCGAACCAAGCGACAGTAGGGCTGCGGCGCTCAGCAGGATTCTGCTTTGCTCCAATGAGTGCGTTCCAGAAAGGTGGGCGGCTCGTACGTAACCCCGCGTCGTAACCGTCGTTCCTCGCGCCGTACCGTCCAGGATAGCAAGGGTCCACCGACGCGAGCGGCGATGCGCGCCGTCCTCCCAAACTCCTTTTCCACTTCCCCGCGCAGAAGCCGAATCTGCTCCGCAATGCGGCGATTCCCGCTCCAGCACCGTTTCTCCATGGCCCAAAGCATTGCGCTGTATGAGGTTTTCAGATTCGTCGCCTCGCGCGCGAAGCGTTCGCGCACACGCGCGTCCGGATCATGTTTATATCGCAGCCAGCCTTGCAGCAAAGTACCGCACATGCGAAATAAGCTCGGACCGTTTTGCTCGAAGTCGTGGCGGAACGCCCAATC
>Ga0307478_10000365_pt1 | contig 48572 bp, 44 predicted proteins | sample atmos_gasesECM4C_2_FD_203713 | JGI IMG/M metagenome (GOLD analysis project Ga0307478, IMG submission 203713) | Hardwood forest soil microbial communities from Morgan-Monroe State Forest, Indiana, United States - atmos_gasesECM4C_05 | ecosystem: Environmental > Terrestrial > Soil > Temperate...
CTCGGATCAAGGGCGCAGCGATCTTATGCGGAAAATATTTAATCAAGGCACACTCACACCACAACAGGCTGGCGATCTCGTGAAAACCGATTACATGGAGTTGCACTATCCCGACCTCAATCCAAATACGGTTGGCCGAATCGATAGCGAGGACGAGTTATTTTATTGGAAACCTGGAGAGGCATTGCTCGATGAACGCTACGAGATTGTCATTGGTCATGCGAAAGGGAGCATCCGTGAACGTCTACAGGTCAAAAAGATTGGTGATGACTGGAAATATGCTATGTATCTCAACGATGAGAGGACCAACGTTACCTTGATCAAGTGTAAAGACCCCGGCTTTCCAGTAGACGCAGGATGGTGGGGCGATGCGCCGCCCTGCTTCCCAAAGTTTGAGTCCACGCAGCTGACAGTTGGGGAGCAACTTAGCTTGTATTAGGACAGTAGTCAATGAGCTGGCCAACGCTTTTCCACACCATCCACGTGATATCTGAGCTCGGGAATAGGTATCTATTGAACTAGAGTTCATTGGCTGGGTGCGCACCTTCGACCGTTCTCTGTATTCTCGCTTCACCGCGACCCTTCCTCACGGTTGAACGTTACCAGCAAGTTTTCTTAAATCAGTCACAATATCGTGCAAGGACCCCACGAACGGAATACGGGATATGGCGTACTTGTCATCCATGCTTGTGTCATGCAAACCAGGGCTGACTCGATTCAGTAATTCCTCCCTATAGCGCACGGCATCGGTCTGGCAACACTTGTCGTATTCGGCCATAGTATCTTGCGTGAGCCATTTATCTCGCAAATCATACTCTTCGCGAACACTTCGCCCGCTGTTTACGTCCTTACCGTCTGGGTAATTCGAGTCGTGCTGAGCTTGATTCTTGAGTTGTTCGAATTTCCTCATATAGTCCTGATAAATTCGGTCGATTCTATTTGCTAGAGCTACTGTTCGCTCAACGAGTTCATTGCTTGGACACCTCGATAAGACCCGGCATAGCTCTGGTACGTCAGGATGACCGCCCATAGGACGTATGGGGCATACAGGACAAGATTTGTTATTCAGTCGCTTATTCTCGTCCGTTAGTTTGCGGTTCGTCTGATCCAGTTCGCGATTCGTGCTCGTTAATTGTTCGTTGGCCACAACTAACCCCGAGTGGTCGTCATAGACGGTCCTTACCACAAAGGCACCGAAAAGAATCCCCCACAAAATGATTGTGCCGATGACCGTAGGCACAACTGAGTCTCTTAAGTTTTGGCTGAAGTGGGACACTGTTACACTCCAACTCCAACCGTCTTTACGTAACTTGAAAAGGAGATTAAGCGCGAGCACGAAGACAAAACCGACGAAACCAACAATGACTGCAAGCGTCGTGGTGCCCATCGCTGCGACCAAATTGGCCCACGAACGGGAAAGTAAATTGATAAAATGCGGCCACATAACGCATACCTCTGCTGACGTTCGGAATTTATCCAGGCTATTGAGGCAGCAAGAGTACCGCTATTCTGGTGGTGCGTCCACATTTTGTGGCGCGTCGATTTTCCGCAAATAAGGCGGATTGTCGACTGATTCCCGATACTATAGCCGCTTTCCGTCAATCTGCCTGATCGCAGCAGCTACGCGCTGGCGGGTGGCCCAGGCTTTGATCTCGCTGGCATCAGCAATAAAGTGGATGCCCCGTTCTTCGCGTTCTTTGCGAAGGGCGGGAGATTGGAATGCCAGCGCGAGTGGGTCTTTCCGCTGCGCGAAGTAGGAAATCAAATGGCCCAGGCAGCATTGCCGCCCACCCTTGCAAAAAACGCAAGGATTGGGCGCCCTCTGTGGGAATGGCGCATGCAGATATCATTAGAGGTGGGCCACCCGCCCCCGTTTTTTTCAAGGGTGGGCGGCGACGCTGGGTGTGCTATTTGATTCATTATGTGGGCGCGCCGTGATCAACCCACTTGCGCAGGCATTCCCGACTCCCGCCCTTCGCAAAGAACGCGAAGAACGGGGCACCCACTGCGTGAGCGTGATACCAGCGAGATCAAAAGCCTGGGCCACCCGCCCGCGAAGTAGGAAATCAAATAGCCCAGGCAGCATAGCAAAGGTGGGCGGCGACGCTGAGTGTGCTATTTGATTTATTATGTGGGCGCGCCGTGATCAACCCACTTACGCAGGCATTCCCGACTCCCGCCCTTCGCAAAGAACGCGAAGAACGGGGCACCCACTGTGTGAGCGTGATGCCAGCGAGATCAAAATCCTGGGCCACCCGCCGTTCTCATAAAACTGCTACCACGGGAGCTTAAAGCCCGCGCGATCTTGGAGCCCTGACGCGGCGCTGGAGCCGCCGCTCTTCCACGGGATTGCGGAACGGCGCGGCTGAAGCCGCGCCCTTTCAAAGCTCTAGAACAGGTTCCAGAGGAACTGGTTGTAGACGTCGTGGTGATACTGGACTTCGGGAGCCTTCACAAAAGTTCCCAGCAGGCGCGGGCAGCGGTCGGCGGCGGATTGTTTCAAGTCCGCGTAACGGCCTTTTACGTCCTCGCCCAGAAGCTTCGTGGTCCAATCGGCTTTGCGGAAGTTGGCCAGCGCGTCGTAGATGTTGTCGGGCAGATAGCGCTCAGCCTGGCGCAGATTCTTGATCTTCGAGGTCTCGCCGTCAAGGCCGGTCTTGAAGATGGAGTAAAGAGCCAGGTAGGGATTCGCATCCGGAGACACGGAGCGGACCTCTACGCGCATGCTCTTTTCGTTGCCGATAGGAATGCGGATCATCGAGCCGCGGTCGACGGCGGACGCTTTGATCTGATTGGGCGCTTCGAAGTGGGGATCGAGACGGCGGTAGGCATTCACGCTGGCATTCAGCAACAGGCAAATGTCGTTGCCATGGGTGAGGATGCGATCGAGAAACGCCCAGCCCATCTTGCTGAGTTTTTCTTCGCCCTTGGCATCCCAGAACAGATTTTTGCCGTTCTCGCTGATGGAAACATTGGTATGCATGCCGCTGCCGTTGACGCCCACGACTGGCTTGGGCAGAAACGATGCGGAGAATCCCATGTTGGTGGCGACCTGGCGGCAGATCAGTTTGTAGAGCTGAATCTGGTCGGCGGCCGCTACGACTTCTCCGTAGCCGTAGTTGATTTCGAACTGCGAAGGAGCGACCTCCGGATGATCTTTTTCATTCTGGAAGCCCATGGACCGCTGCACTTCGGCGGTAGTGTCGATGAAGGTGCGCAGAGGATCGCCGGGCAGCGAGTGATAATATCCGCCGGTGTTGACGTATTCGAACTTGCCGGTTTCGTGGTAAACGCGCTCAGCGTCGGAGCCCTGGAACAGGAAGCCTTCAATCTCATTGGCGGCGTTGAGGGTGTAGGCCTTTTTCTTATGTAAATCTTCGGCAAAGCCCTTCAAGACGCCGCGAATGTCGGCCGAGTAAGGTGTGCCGCCTTTGTCGATGACTTCGCCGAACACCAGCACTTTGCCGGAGCCGAACACGTCGGCGGGAGCCCAGTAGAACGCTGACCAGTCGATGCCCAGGCGCAGATCGCTCTCGCGCTGCGCGGTGAAACCGCGAATCGAAGAGCCGTCGAAGGTGAGATTGTCCCAGCTCTTGATGAGGAATTTCTTGTCGTAATCCAGCATGTGCAAGCGGCCTTCGAGATCGCTGAAGAGCACGGTGACGGCCTTGATGCGCTTTTCGTCGGTCAAGTATTTCAGGCGCTTCTCCTGGATGGTGCCGATTGGCACGCGTTTCCTGCGCTGCTCCTTTGCCTCCAGATTCAGGTCTTCGAGTTCGTCGTAGGTGAGTGCGAGGAAATTACGAAGTTCGTTAGGCATGGATATCCTTCAGTCTCCTATTCGTTGTCAGCAAGATGATTTCGGGCGTCGCACAGACAGAAGCAGTTGAATGGCTGGATCTCAACCAAGAAGAATAACGCGAGCACGGGGTGAGCGACAATCGAAAAAGCTGATGGGAAGCATAAAAGAGATTTATGTGGGAGGGCATGACTGCAGAAGTGCTCGTCTACCGCATGCCCATCCCCTGGCCGGGCATGAGGCGGATCATCACACCCAATGCGGTGAGCACGGCGGCAAAATAAATCGCGGTGGCGCGGCTGGGGCGTGAGGGCAGATGTCCGGCGAAGAAGACTTGATATCCAAAGCCAAGAGCTACCAGAAAGAACATGTTTTCCGCCAGCACGAGCCACAGAGCGAGACATGCGGTTAGCAGAACGATGCGTTCGGTCTTGCTCAAGGCCAGGGCAGCCTGTCCGCCATCCAACACCCAGACGGGAATCAAGTTCAGCAGATTCAGAACCGCGCCCGCGCGGGCCAATGCGGCCCAGAGGGGATTGCCCGTCTGCCACCAGAGCAGGGCGCAAGCGAGTGCCGCGAAAAATCCTGCCAGCGGTCCGGCCAGGCTGATGGCGGCGCGCGTCTCGAGGGGCACACCCAGCGCCTGCCAGCGTACGTAGGCGCCCAGACCGGGCAGAAACACTGGCATCTCCGCGGGCAGGCCGCGACGCTTGATGTCGATAAAGTGGCCCATTTCGTGAATCAGAATCAGGACCGCGAAGCCGACCCCGAACTTCATTCCGAAGGCGGCCCAGTAGATTCCAATGAATGCGACAAAGCTCAGCAGGAACTTCAATTTAAAAATCGCGGTCAGCAACACTTTGCTCTTAGCGAGAAGAACCGCGATAGGTCCCACCGGCCCCAGCTTTTGGGCCCACTTGTTATCGCTTTGCGGAGGAGGCTGAATCCGATTAGCCGCCGCATCGAGAGAGCGTGCATGATCCAGAATCCAGCTGGCCTGCCGCGAATTCGGCGGCAGCAGGGGCAGGCCCATGAGCCAATGTTCGCGCGCCTGCCGTAGGTTTCCCGCCGCTTCAAGCTCTTTCGCCTGGGCCGCAAGCCGGTCCAGTTTTTCGGAATGCACCAGGGCGTGGCACTGATCGCACACCAGCGCGCCAGGCGCAAGTTCGTGGGAACAGCGTTTGCAATTGCGAATGAGTTCGGGAGTGATGGTGGACACGGCTTCGAAAGAATGTTCTCTAGATTCTACTTGAGACTCATTGCCGAGGGTTGCGGGGACTCGTTAAAAGGTCCGTAGATCTCCAACGGCCGGCCTCCGGTTAATTTGGCCGCGATCTTCATGCCGACAAACAGTATCACCAGGCCGATCAACCAACCGAAGGTGATCCCTCCTCCCAAAACTTCCAGGAACGGAGATGCCAACCCGATTAGGGCCGCGCGTGCGAGCCAAGCTCCGAAGCTCATGCGGGGTTGCACTGGTCTGGGCGCTGGCCGTGAAGGCTGCCGGCCCGACTCGGCTTCCAGTTGCCGCTGTTCCTCTTCTAATTGTTGTTGAGTCTGTTGACCCTGGGTCTGCTGTCGCTGAATCTGTTCTTGTTGCTGACGGTGTTTGTTGCCGTAGTGAATCCAAACCGGAACCGCAGCCATGGAGACCGCGGCGTAAGTCAGCAAGACGGCAGTAATCTGATAGCGTCGACCGCCGACGCCATTCGATCCTTTCATCATTGCCGTGCCCACCATCCATCCCACGGCGAGTGAGACGTAGCCGATGATGAGACCGGTTGCAATCTCGAAAACGGCGTAAAGAATCATTCCTGCGATGGCCGCGCCAATGCCGTAAAGCAGGGCGCGCATGTATGCAGAGTGGGTATCGGTTGCCAGCGCGCCGCGCATTTTTTCGGCGCAGCCGGCGCAGGCCATCGCGTTGTTGATGCGATAGTAATTTCCCGCCATCGGCTGATGACAAAATTGGCAATGGTCGTTACCCGGTTTTCCCACGTACTCAGCGGTGCCGAATTGTGGTGTCGGATTGCCGAAGGAAGCGGCCATGGGGCGGAACGATAGCACACGGCCTGACCCTAAGGAAGCGAAATTCAGGGTTGGGCGTAGTACCCGGTGCGAGTGCGGGCAGTGGTCCCCGGTATGTCAATTGTCACCCCCAGCGCGTGGTACTCGTTCGGATGGTCTGCCCGCGCTGGGTCGAACGAGATGACATAGAAGGCAGCGCCATCTGCGGTGCACTGTGCGATTTCACTGGTGAGATCATTGCTTGAGTTCAAGACGCGGCCACCGCTCTGCACGGCGAGCACCTGCAACGCCAGATTGCCGGGCAGAGTACGTCCTGGCGAAGTCACGCCCTTCACGAACTCCTGATAGTAAAAAGTACGAAACCCACCTGCGTCCGACATCCCGAGTGGATCGATGCTATACAGAGTGACGCGTGCCAGCCTGAGCGAGTTAGAAGTGTCCACGATCAAATTAAAGAACTTCTCCTGATCTTTGCGGGAAAGGTCAATATTCGGACCCGAGAGTATTGGCCATCCCGGACTGAACCAAATCAGCAGTTTCCTGCCGGGCCGCTTTCCCTGGTAGGCCACAAGTGAGGTCAAGGTTTTCAGCGAGAGATCAAGACGTTCGCTTGCGCCGTAGAATCCCTGAGATCGAGTGATGGACCGTAGTCCGGTTTCATATTGGTCGTACAGTTCCGCCAAGACATTTCCGTTGCGAGAGGAACCGTCTTGCACCCGTGTTCCACGGTCAGTGAAGATGACAAGTGACGTTGGCAGCGCCAGCTTGCCGCCGTCGCGCAGCAAAAATTTCTTGAGTTCATTGCGTTCGTAGGTGACAGCCTGAGAGGAAGCATTCACAGCGTCGACCACAAGAATGACTTCAACGGTGGGATCGCTGGCCGATTTTGCACCGTTGTCCAAAGCTTGAAACGACAATATTGGTTTAGGCTGTTTGTCGTCCAGAAGGGTGAAATCTCGTTTTTGCAGACCGCGAACGGCGGCTCCGGATTTGTCCGTGACCTGCACATCGAGCATAATTTGCCGGTCTGTGGCGACTGGAGGCGTAGCTGTGGGGCCAATCGGCCGTGGTTGAAGTTGCGGTGGCGGTGCATTCTGCCCAGATACGCTGAGAATCGGCACACAGAGCAGAATTACGACCAAACGTACGAGCTCATCCATGCCGACTCACCTCGCCCGGCATTTTACGCTTGCGCGTGGGCCCCGAACGTAAACATTTGCCAAGTTAGAAGAGTTCCAAGGCAGGCGGAAACAACTCACAAACATTAAAGCGTGCTCCTACTGCTGGTGTGCCGAGGCGCCTGCCGCGATCTCGCGCAAGGCGCTGACAAATCCCGCAGCGGAGTCCGGGTCAGCCAGCGCTTCCAGTTTCACCGTGGCCGAGAATTGGGGAGATTCGGGACGGAAGTGCACCTGCAGAATGTCCTGCCGCCGCGCCGACATGAGTGCGTTCAGTTCCGCGCTGGGATCCTGCTTCCAGTGCGTCCGCGTGGTCAGGATAATGGGGCCAGGCTCGTAAATATGCCACTCCCGCTCATCGTTCTTGCGAGGGGAGGTTCCACGGTTGTGAGCGCTCCAGCGATGCCGCACTACTTCCAGATGGAATGTTGGAGAACCGCCCAGATCGGCCTCAAAGGTCAGCGTCTCTTTTTGCCGCCGCCAACAACTCACCAGCCATTGCACGGGGAGAGCCCGGGGCTGAAACTTCACAGTGACCCGGGCATTCTCGAACCAGTGGGAAGGGAAATGCAGGCGCGCCTGCAGACGGGAACTTCCCATCCAGTGCGATTCCAGAATGCGGCCCTTGCCGGCGCATGCGGTCTGCACCCAACGCAGGGCTGACGCTCCCTTTTTTCGATTGTAGGAGGAAAACACGAAGTACCACAGGCCCAGCACTGCGACCGAACCAGCCAAATCGATGAGTAGAAGGCGTCCCACCACGCTTCCTCTGATGCTCATGGTACGTCTGAGGTTGCGGCGAAGCAAGGGGACATTCGTGCCATCGGTCCCTTCGGACCGTGCCGAAAGGACCAAGGTGTGGAAAAAACGCGCCTCAGCCATCTTCAGATTCCTTCCATCCGGTGTTCTTTTCGCGCTCTCGCGCCACCCCGTTACAATGGCGGCGTGGCTTTTACGATTCGGGACTTCCAGCCCGCCGACTTTGACCTGCTGTGGCGCATCGACCAGGAATGTTTTTCTCCCGGTATTTCCTATTCGCGGGCGGAACTCAGGGCCTACATGCGGCGACGTGGATCATTCACATTAGTAGCCACCACACTGGTAACCACGGGTGACGCAAGCTCCATAATGGCCGATACCGATACGGGAAAGAGCGAAAAATCTTCGCCGACGACTGCGTCTAGCCAAGGCGTCGTCGGTGGTTTCATCGTGGCCGAAGCGGATAACCGTGGCTCCGGTCATATCGTCACGATCGACGTAGTTAAGACTGCCCGGCGCTCCGGGGTGGGATCATTGCTGCTGCGGGCAGCTGAAGAACGCCTGCGTGCGGCCATGTGCGGTTCGGTTGAGTTGGAGACGGCCGTGGACAACTTGTCAGCCCTTTCGTTCTACAAACGCCATGGCTACAGCGTCGTCCGCATGTTTCCGCGGTACTATTCGAACGGAGTGGATGCATTGGTGCTTGAGAAAGATCTGGTCGGGAAATAGCGAGATAGAGGAGGCGGATTCGATTTGCGCTTTGCCACCCTCTCCAGCTACCTTGCCTTGTAATGAAAGCAACCCCTATCAAAGTTGCGATTCAAGGCGAACTCGGCTCCTTCAGCCACGAGGCGACGGAGCGAATGTTGCCCGGTTGCGCGGTTGTTCCCTGCGCGCGATCGGTCGAAGTATTTGACCGGGTTCAGGGCGGATCGGTTGCCGCAGCGGTCATCCCCATCGAGAACTCGCTGGCCGGCACCGTCGCCGAACATGCGGATCTTCTGGTCACGCGTGACGTCTTTATTCAGGGCGAGTTTCTGCTGCGCATTGTGCACAATGTGATCGCTGTGCCCGGTGTGAAGCTGGCCGCGCTGCGCAAAGTGTTGTCGCACCCGGTAGCGCTGGACCAGTGTCGGGACTTTTTTCGTCATCATCCCCGGATTGAGCCGGTCCCGTTTTACGACACGGCGGGCAGCGTGAAGCATGTCGTGGCCCATCGTCTTCAGGACGCGGCTGGCATTGCCGGGCGCCACGCGGCCCGCGAATACTCTGGGAAAATTCTTCAGGCCAGCATTGAAGACGACAAACGCAACTTCACTCGTTTCTTCCTGATTCGGAAAGCGAGGGCCCGATCGGGAGCAACCCTTACCCACAAGGCGGGAAGTGCAGCCTCAGCGCGCGGCTATCAGCGGCTCATTCCAAGGGGCGCAAATAAGACCTCCATCGCGTTCAAGGTGAAGAATGTGCCGGGCGCTCTATTCAAATCACTCAGCGTGTTCGCCTTGCGCGACATCAGCCTCAGCAAAATCGAATCGCGTCCCATGCGCGGCCGGCCCTGGGAGTACGTCTTCTACGTGGACTTCCTGCGCGGAGATGATGAACCCGCGCGCAACGCTCTGCGCCATCTGGGCGAGGTTGCGGAGTTTGTAAAAGTCCTGGGAATTTATCCGGCAGCGTAGGAGGGCCCAGTCATTTCACGAAGAGCGAAATGAACAGACGGAATTGACTGTGTCCTGTGCAGGAATATAGTTCGGCAGGTCCGGCCGAACAGGACATCGGGAATGGGAGCGGTTTGGAGAAGGGCGGGCACCGCGGCAGCGGTGCCCGCTCTTTGACATGATTGTCAAACCTTTAGCTGCAGGGGGGGCCTGCGTCGCTGGTGAAGGTATTGTTGTCCGAGAACCAGCCGTTGACTGCAATCGAAGGTGCGCCGAAGAACCACGAAAAGAACACTAGCTCCTGCAAGTGGTATCCGTAGCCGTTCGGCATGGTCACTGTGGGGATATTGGTTCCGGTTAGCGGGTCCCCCACCTCAAGGTTATTCTGACAGCCGGGTTGTTGTCCGATGTGTCCCCAGGGCGGCGTGGGATTGTCACCGTAAGGGTCATTCATCCACTCGCCTACTTCGTGAGCCGAGACGGAGGTATCGAAAATTGTCGGTCCGAAGACGCCGGTTGTGTCGAAATCCATCGGCGAGTAAGTCTGGATCGGTAAACCAGTGGTGCCGTGGTAACCCAGAATGCAGCAGGTGTTGATGTCGGTAACTGGAGAAGCCATCACCACGTTCGCCAGGAGGAAAATCGGAAGCGAACCCGGGTTTACTCCTTGCGCATACAGGGCTGGAATGATCGTGCTATCCAAATAAGCGTCGAACCAGCCGATGTCGATGATCCCGAGCGGAGCGCAGAAGTTCGGAGGACCGAGTGAGCTTGTAGCCAAGGCAAGGCCGTCCGCTGTCGGGACGTTGATATAAACCGGATGGGTCGTGGTTACCGGCTGGAGGTAAACGTGGTAGCCAGTTCCCTGGGTGTAATCCCAGAAATTGGCCCGCTGGAAGGCATCCAGGTATTGTGTTTCGCCCACAGAAGTGCCACCAAAGGCGAAGTTGGCAGGCCTTATGATGGGCGATTGTCGAAATAGAGTCAGAGGAACGTCATTCGGCGAAGTCAGACAAGCAGTGTTAGCCGCGGTCGGATCAAGAGTGGTGACGCCGGGTGTGGTAATGACAGTGCCGGAGCTGTCAATACTCGTGCCCACCAAATTGGTTGTAATTACCACGGGAACGATCTGAGTAGGAACGCGAGCCGTTCCCCCAACATGCCGAAACGGGTTGCGGCCAACCATCACACCTGTATAGTTATTGTGATCTCTGGTTGACGATACATCGAAGGTCCACAAGGGAAGCTGGGGGCTATTGGGGAAGGCTTGCTGTGATGAGGCCGCTCCGCCCGCCGGCTTCTTGACTGTGGTGTAGGCCTTGAGTCTCGCAGGGCCTTGATTCTGCCCCGGGTTTTGTCCGGAGGCTAGGGTTGTGGCAGCGCACCACGCAATTGTGGCGCAGAAGAAAAGCAACATTGTTTTGCACTTCATTCGACACCTCGTTTTATTTTTTCGGATTTGAACACTCCAATTCGGATTTGAACATTCCAAAAAGTCCGCCAGGGAACGGACCCACTTCCCGCGATGGACAGGGGAAGTCGCGGGCAATACGCGCGAAATTATACACCCAGTTGATTCGATGAGAGAATAAGACCGAGGAGACGAACATGCCCGATGCGCCTTCTAACCGCCGCCGTTTTCTGCAACACACCTCCGTCGCAAGTGCGGGACTGCTGGTCCCCGCACTGGCTTTTGGAGCTCCGCAGAAGAAGCCATCCGACAAGCAAAAGGATGCGGAGGATATTTCCCCCGCCGAGGATCTCATGCGGGAGCACGGCGTGCTGAACCGCGTTCTGCTGATTTACGACTACCACCTTCATCTGATCGTTGCCAAGCAGACCTTCGATGGCGCCGTGCTGGCCAGCGCGGCTGACGTCATTCGTCATTTCGTCGAGGAATATCACGAAAAGCTGGAAGAAGATTTTCTTTTCCCGCGTTTTCGCAAAGCCGGAAAGCTGGTCAACCTGGTCGACACTCTTCTGGCGCAGCACAAAGCCGGCCGTGTGCTGACGGCACAGATCCGGGAACTGGCGTCGGTAGCCACGCTAAAGTATGTCTCCGACACTGACAAGCTAGCCGACGCTCTCCGGGCATTCCTCCGCATGTACCGGCCCCATGAAGCGCGCGAAGATACGGTGCTGTTTCCGGCATTCCGCTCCATCGTCTCGGGGCACGAATACGACGCGCTCGGCGAGGACTTCGAGAAGAAAGAAGACGAACTATTCGGCGAGGAGGGCTTTTTCAGAGTGGTGGATCAGGTCGCGGAACTGGAGAAGAAGGTAGGAATCTACGATCTGGCTCAGTTCACGCCGAGTGGGGGCTAGGGCAGCACTTTCAAAACGGCCGCGGTAATATCGTCGTGCGGCGCGCTGCCATTGGAAAAGGCAACTTGGCGGTCGAAGACGAAATCTGCCGATGCGGGTGCCGTTTTGGGTCCACATTGTGCCCAAACCTCCTCTAGTTCGGCGGTACAGAACTCGACTCCCTCATGGTTGCGCGATTCATGAAGGCCGTCGGTCGCGAACAGAACGCAGTCCCCCGCGCCGAGTTGCACTACGTGCCGTCCGTAAGTAGCGCCGGGGAACAATCCTGAAGGTAATCCACCCGCGCCCAGCTCCCGGCATATGGTTCCGGAAACCAGCAGGGGCAGCGGCATCCCGGCATTGGAGAAGATGAGTTCGCGCGTGGCAGGGTTGAAAAGGGCATATAGCGTGGAACAGAACCGGCCAGGGAGAGGCCGCTGCAGCAGGCGTTCGTTCAATCGGGCAAGAACGCTGTCGGTGTCTGTCCCACTCTTGTGAATTCCGCGCAGCGTTCCAATCACGAGTGCGGCGTACATGGCTGCGGGCAATCCCTTGCCGACCACGTCCCCGAGATAGATACCGACGAAGCCGTTCGGTAAAGCGAAGAAATCGACAAAGTCGCCGCCCACTTCGGAGAAGGGAATGAAGCGGAATGCGATCTCGACGGCCTCGTGGCGCAGCCCCTCCGTGGGCAGCAGCGAGGATTGGATGAGTTTCGCTTCCAGGATATGCTCGTCGCAATCGGGGCAAATGCGTGCGAGCGCGAAATTTTCTTTCACGGGCCCCGGCTCCGCCACGCTAGTCGATTCCAGCACGAGCGACTTTCGTCATGGTAGCCAGATCGGCAAAATACAGCTCCGGATTAGCTCGCAAGTTTTCCCGGAACGGGACTGGAGTATCATCCGCGTTAGCTGCTGCACCTTGGGCATGGTGTTAAAAAATGGAAAGTGCCGATAGAATGGCTGGAAGGGTTCGCCGCCGAAGGATGAAACCTTTCCGGTAGAGTGTCATCTAAAGCTTGAGTGAGTTACACTCAAGGAGAGCCAATGAGCCAGCAACCGCTTTCCGAGCAAGTTGCTAAGCATCGGGAAACAAATGACGTACGGGCGCTGCCCGTGCTTCCTGTGCGCGATACTGTCCTGTTTCCGCACGCCGTATTACCCCTGACTGTGGGTCGTGAGAGTTCCGTCCAGTTAATCAATTCGCTGGGCGAGGATAAGACTATTGTGGTGGTGGCGCAGCGCGAGGCGCGCGTCGACAGCCCCCAACCCAGCGATCTTTATACCGTGGGCACTTCTGCGATTGTTCATAAAGTGGTCAAGATGCCCAACCAGAGCCTGTTTGTGTTTGCCGAAGGTCTGGAACGGGTCCGCTTGGGTGAATTCACGCAACTTGCGCCGTTTATGCGGGCGCACGTGTCGCAAATTCCAGAAGCGACTCCGCCAGATAGCTCCGAAATCGAAGCGTTGCAGCGCAACGTGCTGACGCTGTTCCAGCAGATCGTCGCCGGCTCGCCTACGCTTTCTGATGAGCTTTCCACGGTGGCCATGAACATTGACGAGCCCGGCCGGCTGGTGGATTTCATCGCTTCCTCGTTGCCGTCGCTATCGACGCCCGACAAGCAGGACACGCTTGAGACCCTGGACATCCGTGTGCGCCTGGAAAAGATCAATCAGCATCTCGCCAAGGAACTCGAAGTCCAGCAACTGCGCAACAAGATCCAAAGTGAAGTGCAGGACCGGGTGCAGCAAACTCAGCGCGAGTACTACTTGCGCGAGCAGATGAAGGCCATCCAAAAAGAATTGGGCGAGCAGGATGAAGGCCAGCGCGACGTCGAAGACTTGAAAAAGAAAATCGACGAAGCCGGCATGCCGGACGAAGTGAAGAAAGAGGCGCTGAAAGAATTGGGTCGTTTGGCGCGCATGTCTCCGATGGCTGCCGATTATTCACTGACGCGCAACTATGTCGAGTGGTTGGCGGTGCTGCCCTGGGCGAAGACCTCCGGGCAGGAGATCGAGATCCTCAAAGCCAAGGAAATTTTGGATACGGATCACTACGATCTGGAGAAAGTTAAGGATCGCATTCTCGACTATCTTTCGGTGCGACGCTTGAAGCCGAACATGAAAGGGCCGATTCTTTGCTTTGTCGGACCTCCAGGCGTGGGTAAGACCTCGCTCGGCAAGTCGATCGCGCGTGCTTTAGGCCGGAAATTTGTACGGCTGTCGCTGGGTGGCGTGCACGATGAAGCGGAAATCCGCGGCCATCGCCGCACCTACATCGGAGCATTGCCCGGACAAATTATCCAGGGCATTCGCCGCGCCGAAACCAAGGATCCGGTTTTCATGCTCGACGAAATCGATAAAGTCGGTCGCGACTTCCGGGGCGACCCCGCTTCGGCATTACTCGAAGCGCTCGATCCCGAGCAGAACTCGAGCTTCCGCGATAACTATCTCGACGTTACGTTCGACTTGTCGAAAGTTCTTTTCATCACGACCGCGAACATGCTTGACCCCATCGCGGAGCCGCTGCGCGATCGCATGGAGATCATCGAACTGCAAGGCTACAGCGAGGAAGAGAAGCTGCACATCGCGCGTCGCTATTTAGTTCCGCGGCAAGTGGAAGAGAACGGAATCACCACCGAGCAGATCGAGTTCCCCGACGAGGCTCTGCGTTATGTGATCCGCCACTACACACGGGAGGCAGGGGTGCGAAGCCTGGAGCGGACCATTGGAACCATCTGCCGCAAACAAGCGCGGCGGCTGGCCGAGGGCAAACCCGAAAAGCTGGTCGTCACTCAGGAAACGATTCAGGAATTCCTGGGCGGCATCAAGGTCCGCACCGAAGGCGAGATCGAGGAGCGGACGGCGCGCCCTGGTGTGGCCGTAGGATTGGCCTGGACGCCCTCAGGCGGCGACGTGCTCTTCGTCGAAGCCAATGCTATGAAAGGCAAAGGTGGATTCACCATGACCGGCCAGATTGGCCAAGTGATGCAGGAATCCATGCAGGCCGCGCTGACTTGGGTACGTTCGAACGCGGCTCATCTGGGCATCCAGGAAGACTTTTTTGCCGACCATGATATTCACATGCACGTGCCGGCGGGTGCGATTCCGAAGGATGGTCCTTCAGCGGGCGTGACCATGGCAACCACTCTGGTCTCGCTGCTTTCGGGCCACCACATCCGGCCACTGACCGCGATGACGGGCGAGATTACGCTGAGCGGCAACGTGCTTCCTGTGGGAGGCATTAAAGAGAAAGTGCTGGCCGCCAAGCGCGCCGGAGTCACCACCGTGATTCTGCCCGCGGAAAATAAAATGAATGTCGAGGAGGACCTCACGCCCGAGCAAATCGAGAACCTCACCATTCACTATGTTAAGACGATTGGCGAAGCGCTGCGCGTTTCGCTGCCCGCAGTGGCGGAGTCTTTAGCCGCAAAGTCGATCTTGACACCGCCGCGGGAATCGAAGCCTGAGCTTTCGGCCGTTCCGACTGTACAAGGGCCGACCATAGCTCATGACAAGGTTGTGCCTTGGCAGTCCTGACGTTTGCGCCGCAGTGTTTCCAGCGAGACACTGCGGCGAAATCTTTTCCAGTACGCTCGTCTCCCAGTGGGATCCTCTCTGCCACGTACGCATTGAGTCCTCAATACGCTGGATCCTCCTTCCATATCACTATCGCTACGAAATCAGGCCACTCGCGTTAGACTGAGATTCGTCTCTATGCGCGTGCGCGTACTCTTTTTCGGCATGTTGAAAGATCTCGTGGGCCAATCCAGTGATTCGCTGGATATGCCCGAGGGATCGTTGGTGCGCGATGTGCTGGAACATTACGCGGCGCGAATGCCTCGGCTGCGTGAATTGGCGTCTTCTATTGCCATGGCAGTTAATCAGCAGTACGCGGGAGTGGAGACGAAGCTGAAATCCGACGACGAGGTGGCGCTGCTGCCTCCCGTGAGCGGCGGATCAGGGAAAGCGGCCATCACCCGCAATGCAATCGACACATCCAGCGTTCTTGCCCGCATCAAGCAAGGTGAGGACGGGGCTGCCGTGGTTTTCGAGGGAGTAGTGCGCAAACAGACACGCGGCCGCAAGACGCTCTATCTCGACTACGAAGCTTATGAGGAGATGGCGCTCCAGCAAATGGAAGCCTTGGCAGAGCAGGCGCTCAGAGAATTCAAAGTTCGCGATATTGCCATCGTCCATCGGCTAGGGAGATTGCAAATCGGCGAGACCAGCGTGCTGATCGTGGTGGCTTCCGCCCATCGCGCCGCCGCTTTCGATGCCTGCCGCTGGTTGATTGACACTCTCAAGCGCACGGTCCCGATCTGGAAGAAGGAACATTTTGAAGATGGCGCAGTCTGGGCCGATGGCGAGCCCTTTCCCGCGGAAATTCGCGGTGCCCGAGGCAGCCCGGGAACGGAAGACGCATCTAAATGAGCGGGCTGGCACAGTGCCTTGCTCTGCCCGGCTGGACAGCCGAGACGGTTATCCCTGCGTATACTGCTTTCACCGAATGAGAAAACCCGGCACTCTGATTTTTCTGCTGCTCGCCTGCGCCGCCATCTCCCGCGCGCAGCAAGCTCCTGTGCAAGGTCAACCGGAGGGCACGCTCAAGGTTGACGTGAAACTGGTCAACGTTTACGTCACCGTCACTGACGCGCATGGAGCGCCTGTCGCGGGCCTTAAGAAGGAAAATTTTCGGCTGCAGGAAGATGGCCGGGAGCAGACCATCTCGGTATTCGACAAAGAATCGGCAGTGCCGCTTTCAATCGCGCTCGCCATTGACACCAGCCTCAGTACACGTCATGACCTGCCGCTCGAACAAGCTTCCGCCAAACGCTTTGCCCGCGCCATCCTGCGCCCGGTCGATGCCTTGTCTGTATTTGGATTTAGTGAGACGGTGCTGCAGTCCACTTCTTACACCGCCGACATGAAGCGTATCGAGGAGGGCATCGACCACATCCGCCTGGGCGCGGCCACCGCGCTGTTCGATGCCGTCTACCTGGCGTCGCGCTCGCTCGATCGCCGCCAGGGACGCAAAGTCATGGTGCTGATCACCGATGGTGGGGATACGATCAGCAAATTTAACTACAAAGAGGCGGCGCGCGCCGCCGAAGAAGCCGAAGCGCTGGTCTACAGCATCATCGTGGTGCCCATTGAGAGCAGCGCCGGACGCGAAACCGGCGGGGAGAACGCTCTGATCCAACTCTCCGAAGATACGGGCGGCAAGTACTACTATGCGACCTCTGCGCCGCAGCTCGACGACGCTTTCCGCCAGATCAGCGACGAACTCCGCACCCAATATTTGCTGGCCTACTACCCATCCCAGCGCCTGTCGAACTCGCAGTTCCGCCGCATCCAAGTCGCCGTCACAGGACCGGCCGAGCCGACGTCTTATCGCGTACGACATCGAGCGGGCTACTACACGGTGAAGTCGGATTTCTGACATGCGATTGTTCTCGAAATACGTTTCTTTACTCGCGTAACATCACATAACACAGTAGACGAATCGCCATAACTAAATAGCGCACTAAAATGATTTACTCTTCGGCGCGGGGCAGCCTTCATTTTTCAAGAGTCGGGATATGACTTTCCGGAGTTTTCGCGATGTGGTGGCGCGGAGGTTGTGAACTTTTCGCAGCGTAGTGCCTACGGAAATAACTGACACAAGTGGCGATTTTAAATATTCGCGGTGCGGCGCGCCGGTGGCTCGAAAATTGCTCTTTGAGAAGAGAGTGGAATTTCATTTTGCTCTAGACGATTTGTTGCGTTGAGATTTTGTTAGGACAGCTCTGATATGAACAGACTTCGATCTGAAGAGTGCATTGAAAAGGAAGGTTTATAAATGTCGAACTTCAACTTCGCCCGGCGCGCGCGATTTATTCCAACCGCAATCATTGGAGTGTGCTTTCTGCTGTCTTCCGTTCTTGTTCTGGCTCAAACCACGATCAGCACAGGCAGTATCGTGGGCACAGTCACAGACCCTTCCGGTGCAGTCGTGGGCGATGCCAAGGTCGTTATTACTAACAAAGGGACCAATCAAGCCGTCACGACTACAACCACGTCCTCCGGAACTTTTAGCTCAGGTTCGCTTAATCCCGGCGAATACACGGTTCGGGTTGAGGCGGGCGGATTTAAGACCGCCCAAATGCCGGTGGTGGTCCAGGTAAATACTACGGCTTCTGCCAACCTGAAACTTACTTTGGGAGAAAGTTCGCAGGTGGTTGAAGTGCAAGCGTCTGAGTTGGCCGTGAACACCGAGCAGGCGACCGTGCAAGGAGTTCTAACCTCGGAGCAGATCGAGAATCTGCCTATCAACGGGCGGAACTTTCTCGATCTTGCGCAGCTGGAGCCCGGGGTTCAGATTCAGGACGGCGGTACCTTCGATCCTACCAAGAACGGTTTTTCGTCGATATCTTTTGGCGGCCGGTTTGGGCGCACCGCGCGCATTGAGGTCGATGGCGTGGACGTCAGCGATGAGACCGTTGGAACCACGACTCAGAACGTTCCCTTGGGCGCAATTCAGGAATCCTCGTTGCAACAATCTTCGCTCGATCTGTCGACCGAGCTGACCTCCTCCGGGTCGGTGAACATTACGACGAAGTCAGGGACCAACGCGCTGCACGGCGAAGGCTTCTACTATTTCCGGGACCAGACCCTCAACGCCGCACTCCCTGGGGACTCGACCAATTACTTCCAGCGGAACCAGTTTGGCGGCAGCGTGGGCGGTGCGATCATCAAAGACAAGCTTTTCTTTTTCATTGACGCGGAGCGTAACAAGCAGGACCTGGTCGATCCGGTTATCCCCGGGGGAGCCTTTGCCCCTCTCGCCGGTACCTTCGTTTCTGCTTTTCCGGATACAGAGACGCTGGGCAGACTCGACTACACGTTTCACAACATCAGAACGTTTTATCGCTTCACGTTTGAACAAAACCGGAGTGTGCTTCCGTTTATTCCCAATTCATTTCAGCCCTTTGCCAACGTAAACCACTCGCGGGATCACGTCATCGGCGCGGATTTCAATACTGGAAGCTTTACCCACAGCATTCGTTTCGGATACACCAAATTCCAGAACGGGATTACAGACGCCGTTATTGGATCGAGTATCTTCAATCCCGGCGGGGCGATCGAATTAGCGATCGGCGCCGACCCCAACTGCCTGACTGCGGGAGCCGATCAGTTTTGCTCCGGGCCGAACTTCCTGGCGCCGCAGGCGACTTTCCAAACCGACCACCAGATCAAGTACGATGGCAGCAAGCCCTTCAAGAATCACATCTTTCGCTTCGGCGCCGGCCTGAACCACCTTCAAGGCGGAGGCTTCGCGGAGTTCCTTGGATCGGCTCCCGCGGTGAGTGCGCAGAGCACCGCAATTCCGTCTAACATTTTCGCCGGCGGTGCTGCGAATCCGCTCAACTACCCGGCGCAGACCGTAGTCTTAGGCAATGGACAAGGCTTTTCTTCAGCGAAGAGCGCTTTCGGTTTCCCCGGTGGCGGCTTGGGACCGGATAATCGCCTGTCTTTGTACGTCGGCGACTCCTGGAAATTAAAACCAAACTTCACCCTCACTCTGGGCCTTCGCTACGTCCGCGATACAGGCCGAACGGACACCGACCTGGGTCCGACCCCCGTCCTGAACGAGTTCGACAATCAGTTTTATGCTGGCTTAGGGAGCCGCGTAAATCAGCCCGATCTCAATTTCGCACCGCAGTTGGGATTTGCCTGGGATCCAAGCCGCCAGGGGAAGACCGTGGTTCGCGGCGGTGTCGGGCTTTTCTACGAGAATTCCATCTGGAACAACATCTTGTTTGATCCGGCGGGACGACTGCAGAAGGGATTTTTCCTGGCTACAGCGACCGCTTGCTCGGGCGGCGCAGCACAAACCTTGCCGTTCACCACCAGCATCGATTTGGCAACCATTTGCGGCCAGCCGATTGGATCCGTCAGTTCTCAGATCGTTCAGCTGGAGCAGCAGTATCAGGCAGCAACCAGGGCAGCGGGCGCTGGAGTCAATCCCAGCTACGTCGGGAACACGAATGCTACTGGCATAGATATCAACAGCACTAGCTTGCTTGCGCCAGACTACAGGTCGACACGGTCGGTGCAGATGAATATTGGAATTCAGCGGGAGATTCGGCGCGGAATGGTTTTGACGGTGGACTATCTGCGCAATGTTTCTACGCATAACCTCCTGAGCATCGACACGAATCATGTGGGCGATGCCCGGTTCCTGGACGTTGCTGCGGCCAATGCGGCGATTGCGGCAACGGTGGCGGCATGTGGGCAGACAAGCATCGATGCAGCAATAAGTTCGGGCACGTGCCCCGCAGGCCCCGGCGGCACGACGGCGGCCCACAGAGCGACAATCTACGACTTCGCGGCGAACGGCTTAGATTCCGGCTATTCGCTCTGCGGAGGAAACCCATGCGCGGCCGCGGGAAAACCGGCTGCCGCGTTCCCTGGAGTCAACTCCGCTCTGGGCGCGAATCAGATGTTGTTTCCCATTGGGCGCTCGGTCTACAGCGGTTTGCAGACGTCACTCAAAGAAGATGTCAAGAATCCGTTCCGCGGAGTCAAGTACCTGAACCTGCAGATTTCCTACTCATTCTCGCGTTATGTCGCGACGGCAAGGGACAGCGATTTCATCAACTTTCCCACAGACTATGCGCACCCGCTGGCTTCGATTGGACCGAATGGGTTGGATCGGACCCATCAATTGTCGTTCGGCGGGGTCATGGACCTGCCGGCAAAGTTCCGGTTGAGCCTGATCGGCCATTTCGACAGTCCGCTGGCCTCTAACGTTACGTTGCCGGTGACTGGGTTTGGCGGCGGCATCTTCCAGACGGACGTCACCGGCGACGGAACGGGCGATGGAAGTTTCGCTGCGAACGGCGGCCTCGGTGATCTGTTGCCTGGAACAAAACAAGGTGCCTTCGGTCGCGATTTCGGAGTAAGTGGCTTGAACAAGCTCATTAGTCAATTCAACAGCACTCTGGTCGGCACTGCGACTCCGGCCGGGCAGGCACTTATTAATGCCAATTTGCTCACCCTGTCGCAATTGCAAGCGCTGCAGGGCGTGATTGGGCCCGGCCCGTTGCCTGTGGCTCCCCTGGGAGCGGTTGGACAAGGATGGTTGAAGACATTCGATCTCGGTCTGAACTGGGGATACAAAATCAAAGAGAGGTTCGAGATTCGACCAGGCGTCACCCTTTACAACCTGTTCAACTTCGCGAACTTCGACGGCCCGGCATCGCCCTTCAGCTCGGTCCTGAACGGGCAGCCTGGTTCGCCCAACGGCACGACTTCTCCGCAGCCTGCTGCTCTAAGGCTCGGCCTGGGGTCGGGTGTCAACGCGCTCGGAGCACCGCGCGTGGTTGAGTTCGAGTTGAAGTTCTTGTTCTAGCGCTGATCGATCCTTCCAACAGCCACCGTCCCAAGGGCGGTGGCTTTTCTTTGCCGCCATGGCTCGCCGTGTACAATGCGACTATGCCTTTCCGTGCGCAGGGAAATCCTAACGCCGCCAAGCGCGGCCGGACCCCGCCCCCTGAAGAGACTTTCGAAGAAGCTAATTTCCTCAAGGCTCTGGGCGAGAAGCAGAAGCCGGTCAGCGTGAAGTTGATGGACGGTCAGACCGTGAGCGGCTGGATCGAGTATTACGACAAGCACATGGTGCGGTTGACGCGCGAAGGGGCTCCCAATCTTTTTATTTTTAAGCACGAGATTATGTACATTGCGGAAGATGGCGGAAAGAGAAAGTAGGGTCTTAGGTCTCAGGTCTTAGGCTCTGATTCACAGCTATTCTCTGGGCCGTTACTTGTTACCCTAAGACCCAAGACCTAGGACCCAAGACCCAAGACCCAAGACCTGTGCCCAACCCCAACGCCAGCTTTCTTCCCGCCATGTCGGCCATCGCACGCGAGGCGGGCGCTCTTCTGATGCACTATTTCCACCAGCACCTGAAAATTGAATACAAGGGTGACGCCGATCTGGTTACAGCTGCCGACCGTGCTTCCGAGGTGCTGATTCGCGAGCGCATCCGTGAGCATTGGCCTACGCACGATGTTCTCGGAGAAGAGCAGGGACTTAACGATCAGGGCGGCGACTACCGCTGGTATATCGATCCCCTTGACGGCACGACGAACTTCGCCCACGGATTTCCGGTGTTTTGCGTCTCCATGGGTCTGGAGCGCCGTCTGTCTGGACAAGACGGCGAGCGGATTGCCGCGGTCATTTATGATCCCACGCGCGATGAACTTTTTTCCGCGGAGCAGGGAAGAGGCGCACAGCTCAACGGCGAAGCTATGCACGTGTCGAAAACCGCCACGCTGAAAGAATCCCTTTTAGCCACCGGATTTCCCAGTCAAAAGCGGCACAAGAATCCGAACATTCATTTCTACCACCAGATCACGCTGCACTCTCACGGAGTGCGCCGGGCAGGTTCGGCCGCACTTGATTTATGCAATGTAGCCGCGGGCCGGTTCGATGGCTTCTGGGAATTCAATCTCAATCCCTGGGACACGGCGGCGGGCGTGCTCATCGTGCAAGAGGCTGGCGGCAAGGTAACACGCTTCGACGGATCGCCGTTTGAGATTAACAGTCGCGAGACCGTGGCCTCGAATGGACTGATTCACGAGGCGCTGCTGGCTGAGTTCAAGGACATCTTCGCAGGACGAGGCTTGGAGGCATTGCCGGATCCGCGGGTGTATGAGAGGTAGAATCACGCTCCCCGCTGAAGAAAATCTTTAAACACAGAGGGCACAGGGGAACACAGAGGAAGACCCTCATCCCAATTCCCCTGCCGCGTTACAATTGATCTGTGGACTCCTTCCGCCTATGGCTGTCCTAAATTCTTAGCTCCTACAGGTTTAACGTGATTAACTCTCTGCTGGAACGCAAAATCGAAAAGCGGCCCGCTCAGGTCCGGCTGCAGGGACGCATTCTTTTTCTTACCGAAAATCCGGAACTCATCAAGCGGCAACTGGCGGGCGAAGACCTGCCGTGGGATACGAAGAACCCCACGAATAATCCCAAGCTGCGCGACGACATTTCGACCGACGAAATCACTCCGGCGCATTACTGCTTCTACTTTGACGAGACGCTGGGGGAAATTCCATATCTCGGATTGAAGTGCGGCAGTGTGACGCCAATCGGCCGCGGCGAAGTGAAGCGCGGCGGATTTGTGTGCGCGGTCAGCGGCAAGCGGCGCGGCAAAGGTTCCAGCCGCGAGCAGTCGCCTTATGCCGAGATGTGCGCCGGTATCAAGGTCGTGATCGCGGAAAACATTGAGCGGATTTACAAGCAGAATTGCCAAAATCTCGGAGTGCTGACTTCTACCGATTTTTCGTTGATCGACAGGATTCGCGGCGGGCAGGAGATTGCGCTTTCAGAGTTCACTGCTGGGGAAGACGAGATCACGCGCCAGGTGATCGAATACGGCGGACTGTTTCCATTCAATGTGGCGCGGATGCAAAAGAAAATTTTTCTACCGCCAGTCAAGACGGGCAAGCGTCCCATGACCCTGGCAGAGAAAATCTTTGCGCGCCACATGCTGAACGAGAAAGGCGAAGTGGGAGTGCCTGCTGTAAAGCCCGGCGACACGGGCTTTGCCCAGGCTGATCTGCGCTTCAGCCATGAGTACGTAACGCCGATGGCGGCGATTTTCTTCGAACGGTATGTCGGCAAAGATGCGAAAGTCAACGATGCCTCGAGCATCATCTTTTTCCGCGATCACCTGACGTTTCTCGATGAAGTGATCTCGGAAGAAAAGAAAAAACTTGGGCTGCTTGATCTGGCAACACAACTCAAACTCAAGCAGCAGGATTTCGCCGTCAAGCAGGGAATCAAGTTGCATGGAGAATTGAAAGATCGCAAGGGGTCTGAGGGCATTTGCCACTCTATTGTGCTGGAAAGTTACGCGCTGCCGGGGCAGTTGAACATTGGCTCGGACTCGCACACGCCGCATGTGGGCGCGATTGGCTGCGTCGCTTTTGGCATTGGCACGACCGATGTGTTCAACAGCTGGATCACGAAAGACGTGCGGGTGAAAGTGCCGGAGTCAGTGAGGATCGTGATTCGCGGCAAGAAGCATGAGAACGTCACGGCGAAAGATTTTATTCTGAAGATTTTGAGTCTGGATTACGTGCGCAGCGGCAAGGCGCTCGCGAAAGTCATGGAGTATGCCGGTGAGGCCATCGAAGCGCTCAGCGTGGATGAGCGCGCGACCATGACCAACATGGCCGCCGAGATTGGCGGATTCACCGGCATTGTTGCGCCGGACAAGAAGGCGGTCGACTTCCTGGTGGAGCGTCGCGGCATGGATCGCAAGAAAGCTGAGGCCATGATTGACGGCATGTACAGCGATCCGGAGGCGCAATACGCGCACGTGATCGAGCTCGATGCCGCCGAGATTACGCCGATGGTCGCGACTCCAGGCGATCCAGGCAATGGAAAATACGTCCGCGATCTGAACACGCCAGTGCCGGTTGAGATCGCCTACGGAGGCACATGCACCGCGGGCAAGAACGAAGACATGGATATGTACGCCGCCGTCCTGGCCGACGCGCTGAGGCAGGGAAAGCGCGTGGCTGGTTCGGTGATGTTCTACATTCAGTTTGGATCGCAAGAGACGCGCGAGTACTGCTTGCGCAAGGGTTACCTCGATGTGTTCCAGAAAGCCGGCGCGCACGTGATCGAACCAAGTTGTGGAGCCTGCATTAACGCAGGACCAGGCGTTTCCACGCGTCCCGATCAGGTGGTGATCAGCGCGCAGAATCGAAACTTTCCTGGCCGCAGCGGACCGGGACAAATGTACCTCGCTTCACCGTTCACGGTCGCGGCGAGCGCCGTGGCGGGGTACATCGTCGAGTACGAGCCGAGCGAAAAGAAAGAGTTAGTGGGAGCCTAGGCCGGGACACCTCGTTGCAGGTGTCCTCCGCCCTACCGTTGTTTCAGTGAGCGAAAAATGACTCCAACGGAAAATGGGGCAACTGCATCAGACCTTCATGCAATTCCCACGGTTGAGTCACCTGTTAGTTCTGACGCTGGTGCTGCCGCTGGCCGGTATCACCGCCTGCAACACCAGAGACAATCCTGACCAAATCCGTCAACGTACAGCGGAGGCGACGGAGACGATTCGCCGCGACGCCAAGGCGATGGCCGAAGGCGTGAAAGAAGGCATGAATCGCGATAAGAAAGCGATCAACGTAAACAAAGCTTCGCGCGAAGACCTGCTTACCTTACCCGGAATGACCGAACATGAGGCGGACCGCGTTATTGCCGAGCGCCCATACGACAATACCGACGATCTGGTGAGGCGCCATGTGCTCCCGCGAGAGGAGTACGACAAGATCTCGGATCGTATCATCGCAGGCCACTGACGCACGTTTCTGTGACTTCCAAGGCGCTCCTGGGATATCATCAAAGGGATGTCCGCCTCATTCCAGTACCATACATTTCAAACTGACGACGCGCGCCTGCAGCCGATTCACGCAAAAGTTTTAAACCGTGAACGACTGGACGCGGACGACGCCCTCACCCTCTACCGCACCGGCGACATTCTTGCGGTGGGATGGATGGCCAATCATGTGCGCGAACGCATGCATGGGGACAAGACCTATTTCAACGTTAATCGCCACATTAATCCCACGAATGTCTGCGTTGCGGCCTGCCGCTTGTGCGCCTTCGGTCGCAAGAAAGACTCCCCCGGCGCTTACACCATGGCGCTTGCTGAGGCTTTTGAAACCGCCGCTTCCGGATACAACGAGGCGGTCACCGAGTTCCACATTGTCGGTGGGTTGCATCCCGATCTGCCGTTCCAGTATTTCCTTGATCTCTGCTCCGGCCTGAAAGAGCGCTTTCCGCAGGTGCATCTCAAGGCCTTCACCATGGTCGAGGTGGCGTACCTTTCCAAGCGCGCCAAGCTTTCGATTCGGGAGACGTTGGAACAGCTCAAAGCGTCAGGAGTGGATTCGCTTCCGGGGGGCGGCGCTGAAATCTTCGCAGACCGGGTGCGCCACATTATCTGCGACCACAAGATTGATGGAAATCAATGGCTCGACACCGCGAGGCTCGCCCACCAGATCGGACTAAGATCCAACGCAACCATGCTTTATGGCCACGTCGAAAACGACGAAGATCGCGTGGATCATCTGCTCAAGCTGCGCGCCCTGCAGGATGAAACAGGCGGCTTCCAGACATTCATCCCGCTCGCCTTTCATCCCGAAAACACCGCGCTGCAGCATTTGCCGAAAACTACGGGCATGCTCGATATCAAGCAGATCGCGGTTAGCCGACTCGTGCTGGACAACTTCCCGCACATTAAGTCTTACTGGCAGATGATGACAGCCAAGATTGCGCAGATCTCTCTGCGCTTTGGCGCCGATGACATGGATGGAACGGTGATTGAGGAAAAGATTTACCACGACGCGGGTGCAACCACTCCGCAAGGCATGCGCCGCGAGGAACTGGAGCGCCTGATTCGCGCTGCCGGTCGCGAACCCATTGAGCGCGATACGCTCTACCGGCCCGTTATTCGGACGGAGACTTCCGTCACGGTGGCGGTGTAGAGCAGGAGTTCTTTCCTGAGGATATTTTCTCTTGAAGGTTGTGGACCGTACAGCGGCACCAGTTGCCGCTCATCTACTTAAAGAATTCACCCATGCCCGGCGCAGTGGCGGCGGCGCCCGGTAAGTCCGTCACACCCAAGCCATCCATCATCAGCCTCAGCGTGCTCTCATGCTGGTAAAACGTCGTCGACTGGTAGCCCGCTTTCGCCAGAGGACTTACGATCACGGTTGCTACCTGTCCCCCGCCATGTGCAATATCTGTGGCATCGCCTTCGTCGAAGGTGACGATCAACAGCGAGTTCTGGAACGCGTTGCTTGACAGGAGCGGACCGATATTGGCCGCCAGCCATTTGTCGAGATTCGCCAGTACCTGCGTATCGCTGCAGGTCGCCAGACCGGGAGGGCAGTCATGACCGTCGTCGTTAAGATCAGGAACAATGAACGCGTAATCGGGCAGACTATTATTAGCCATGTCGGTGGCCAGCTGAGTAAAGGGAACGATATTGCCGGCCTGGGCGGAACCATTTATGACATCGGAGAAATAGACAAAAGGGTTGTGTCGATGATCGTAGGCGCCGTCATCCGCTCCTAAGTAGCCAGCGGAAGGCAACGCTTCGGCATAGTACTTCCATGTTTTTCCGGCTGCGGTCAGCGCCCGGACCACATTGTCTTGCGCAACCACGCCGGTGAAGCTATCGCCAGCGCTTCCGGTGATGGTCGCGCCCGCGGTCAGCATGAAGTAATTCGGCAAAGAGGGGTGAGCATCGGCGTAATACTGCGTAGCCAGTCCGTTTGCTGAGGCCAAGCCGTTCAGATACGGCATGCTGCTATTTCCGATTACGTCACTATAGCTGTGGTTCTCTTCGACGACGAGGAACGCATGGGCGAACATCGTAGTGTTAGGTGCGGGCGGGTCGCCGCTGCTCCCGGAGACGCTGCTGGAGTGGCTACTACCGCCACAACCGCACTGCAGGATACCTGCGCCGATGGCACAAATAAAAATAATCCGGCTCAACTTCATCGGGGATGCTTGCCCTCCCAGCTTTCATCCAAGAAAGGAAGTATCTTTAAGATGTAGTCCACATCTTTTTGATTATTCGGGCGCAAAAGTTGGATGGCCGGTTCTTGCTCAGAGTTGCCAGCTAGATTGATATGGCATGCAAAGTTGCCATCGCTGGGATGAAGGCACGACGTGTCAAGAAGAGGTATTGTTTTGTGCAGGTGCAAAGCCGGAAGGATAGATCGATCCGGCCCCGCTTTCAGACTGAGGAACTTGAAAAACTCAGAGTGTCTTTTACAGTTTTTCGAAGAACTCACACGCTGAACATGAAATATAGATTCCGCCCGGAACCCCGCGCTGGCGATCTTTCATGCGCTTGACGATGCGTGTCGACTTGCCGCACTTGGGGCAATCCGTACTCTTGCTTGTGTCCATTACCTTTTTACGGTCCGCTGTTTTTGCGATCTTCGGGCCTACTGCCATGGTTCGTTTCTCCTGATCCTGATTGCGCAGCGATCCGCTTCGCTATACGTGCGGATAATAGTGAATGGAATATTTGAAAACGTTTGTCTTCAGGCGGAATGAACGCCCTGGGACTCCACTCTGGAAGACTCTGCAGCTGCGTCTCACTTTGCTTCCGTCGTATTTGATTTTACAGTAAGGTTATGCCGGTTGTCTTGGGCGCTACTACCTGGGCGAAGATCTCATGCCGCGAGTCTTGGGACCAATCCTTAAAACGGTTCTGTTCACGATTCTCGTCCCGGGAGTGGTGGCGGGGTACGTTCCCTACACTTTGCTCGGGCGAGTTTACGCGCCGGACAACGGTCCTCTGGCCTGGCTGGGCGTCCTCTGCATCGTTCTGGGAGCGGGCATCTATTTCAGTTGCGCGTGGAAGTTCGCGGTGCGCGGGTTGGGCACGCCTGCGCCGATTGCTCCCACAAAATTTCTTGTGGTCAGCGGCCTGCATCGCTACGTTCGCAATCCCATGTACATCGGGGTGCTGCTAGTGATCCTGGGACAAGCCGCACTGTTTAGCGCACTTCGGGTTGCAGAGTACGGTTTGTTTTGTATCCTCCTCGCCCATTGTTTTGTCGTTTTCTACGAAGAACCCACATTGCAGCGGCAGTTCGGGGAAGCTTACGAAAAATATCGCGCCGCGGTTCCACGCTGGATCCCGCGATTCAGAAATGAACGGCAGGTGCGTTGACCGGTATCCCGTGAGCCTGCTACCGTCAAATGTTTGCTCTTCTGCATTGGCCGGTCTTGTAGTTGGCAAACCTACAGCTGCACCGTTCTGGGATCGTTTTCTGAACTGAGGATCCACATCATCGCTACGGAGATTCATCATGCCTGCCACTAAATTTCGCGGTGTCGATTTCATCCAGTTCGATTCGCTGCTCACCGAAGAAGAGCGCCTGGTGCGCGATACCACGCGCCAGTTCATCGAAGATAACCTGATTCCGATTATCGAAGAGTGCAACCGCGCCGGCCGCTTCCCCCGCGAACTGGTCAAGCCCATGGCCGATCTCGGCTTCTTCGGCGCATCGCTCAAGGGTTATGGATGTGCCGGCATGGGAAACGTTGAATACGGGCTGATGACTCAAGAACTCGAGCGCGGCGATTCGGGCGTGCGTAGCTTTGTCAGCGTGCAGTCTGGACTGTGCATGTACCCAATCTACCAATTCGGAAGTGAAGAACAGAAACAAACCTGGCTGCCCGCGATGCAGAAGGGGGAGAAACTGGGCTGCTTCGGGCTGACCGAGCCCGGTTTCGGCTCCAATCCTGGGGGCATGCTTACGCGCGCTCGCAAGGTTGGCAAAGAGTATGTTCTCAACGGCGAAAAGATGTGGATTACTTCCGGCAGCATCGCCGACGTCGCCATCATCTGGGCCAAGGTGGAAAACGAAGATGGCAAGATCCGGGGATTCCTTGTCGAACGCGACCGCCCTGGCTTCAGCGCCAACGACGTTCACGGTAAATGGTCGCTGCGAGCTTCGGTGACTTCAGGGTTGTCGATGCAGGATGTTCATATCCCGGAAGCAAATCTTCTGCCGGGCTCGGATGGCCTGAAGTCCCCGTTGATGTGCCTGAACCAGGCGCGATATGGAATTGCGTGGGGAGTGATCGGAGCGGCCATGTCGTGTTACGACTGTGCCCTGCAGTATGCGATCCTGCGCAAACAGTGGCGCGACCAGCCCATCGCCTCGCACCAGCTGGTGCAAGACAAGCTCACCTGGATGATCAGCGAGATCACCAAAGCGCAACTGCTCGTACTGCAGGTCGGCCGCATGAAAGATGCGGGCAAAGTAGAGCACCAGCACATCTCCATGGCCAAACGCAACAACGTGTGGATGGCACTAGAGTGCGCGCGCCTCTCGCGAGACATTCTCGGCGCTAATGGCGTCGCCGACGACTATCCCATCATGCGTCACATGATGAACCTGGAGTCAGTAAAGACCTACGAAGGCACGCACGACGTGCATTCGCTGATCATTGGGCAGAGTGTGACGGGGATTGACGCGTTCTGAAATGACTGTTGACATCTTCGCGTTTTGCGAAGTATAATCTTCGCAGATTGCGAAGTCGCGGAGAGCGGCATGCACGTAATCAGCCGCAAGAAGCTCAAGGAAGCTGTCGCGCGGCGCGGCGACCTAGAAGTTCCACTCGACGCGTGGTTTCGAATTGCGAAGAAGGCTGAGTGGAAAAATCTGGCAGACGTACGAAAGACTTTTTCGAGCGCGGACTCCTTTGGGAAGTGGACGGTCTTTAACGTTAAAGGCAATCGGTACCGGATGATTACAGAAATCAACTACGCTTTCGGCCGAATCTACGTCCGCCACGTTTTGACACATGCCGAGTATGACAGAGGAATTTGGAAACTATGAGTGCGACCGCCGTCCGATCTGAATATGCCGCTCTGCTTTCCAGCGCCGTGCCGGCTGTTATTCGCAGCGAGGCAGAGAACCTGCGTTACCTCACTCTACTCGAAGAGTTGGACAGCAAAGGTAATAGGATGACCGCTGCCGAGCGTCGCATGGCGGAACTCCTGACATTGCTCATCGAAGATTTCGAAGAGAAGCACTACGCCTTAAAGGCGGCTAGTCCTGTGGATGTCTTGAACGAACTGATGCTCGCGAACAATCTGAAACAGAAGGATCTGTTGGATGTTTTCGGGACGCCTAGCATCGTCTCGGAAGTTCTCTGCGGGAAACGCAAGCTCACTACAGAACACATTCGGCGGCTTAGTCGTCGATTCCAGGTATCGCCAGAAGTGTTCTTCTGAAGGGTCAGAACGAACCTTTGCTCACGCTGTCGGTTTTTCCCGGGGAGGTTCGACCGCCAGGAACTCCTGCGTGAACCGCTGTGCGTAGCTTTCCAGCAGAGCCGGCACCCGCTGCGGATCGCTCGACCGCAAAATCAATCCCGCATGATGATGCCTCTTAATCCGCAACACCACCTCCGCATCGTTATACCCCGAAGTATCCGGATTCTCCTGCCGCGCGAGCGAAAGAATCACTCCCGCGTACTCTTCGCGCACTGGAGGCAGCCTGTAGGTGCCATCCCCACCTGCGACCTCGATGCGGGCCCACTCCCGCCACAGGTTGATCCCGGTAGCCGCCTCGACCATCTCGTTGATGTAGGCGCCGCCCACGCGCGCGGCACACTCAAGAAAATAAAAATGTCCATCGGCATGCGCGCGGATGAATTCCGTGTGCGCCACGCCCCGCACCAAGCCCAGCGCCGCGATTAAATCCCGATTGATCTGCCTCAGCCCTGAATCCTCTTCGCTTCCCCGCGGCACCGTGAACGTAGTGAACACGCCGCCACCCTGCGCCACATTCATCGGCGGCTTACCGTACTTGCTGACGTTAGCGAAGACCACTTCGCTTTCCGAAACGACTGAGTCCACGTGGTAGACCTCGCCCGGAACAAATTTCTCCAGCAGGAAAGAAGATTGTTTGTTGCCCAATTGCTCCAACACCGGCCACAACTCTTCAGCGGAGTGAATCTTTTTGATTCCGATCGCCGAGGCTTCCTGCCGCGGCTTCAGCACCCACGGTCCGGGCACATGGTCGAGGTAGTAGCGGATGTCGCCGTGATTAAACACAGGGACGAAATCGGGCACACGGATGTCGCGATCCAGCGCCTTCATGCGCATGGCCAGCTTGTCGCGGAAGTAGCGCATGGTGGTCAGCCCCATCCCCGGGAGGCGCAGATGCTCCCGTAGAGTCGCGGCCGTCTCCATGTCGTATTCATCGAGCGCGACGATGCGGTCGATGTTCTGCGTCCGGGCGAGGTGGGTGACGGCTTGAACGATGTCTTCCAGAGCAATCTCGTCAGGAAGATAGAAAGTGTCGTCCAGGCATTCCCGCGGCCAGTCGGCGTCGCGCAACTTCTCCGCCGTGAGCAGCAGCACGCGGCAGCCCCGGCGCTCGCACTCGCGCATGAACTCCTGCCCCTTCTCGTAGGTCGTGATGCACAGGAAGGTTAGCGGGCGCGATTCCGGCATCGTGCTTCCTTTCGAAATAGGGTGCAGAGGATATCACGACGGCGGCGGCCACGGCATCAGTTATTTCCATGAGGTCCTACGGTTCTTTCAATCCGTTGAAGATTGGTTTATATTCACAGGCCGGCCCGAAAATGCCGGTTTATACGCTTGTTGGAGGCACTTATGGCTACGCAAACTCGTCCTGAAGGCAAGGCCCGCAGTTTCGGGGAAAACATTGAAAGCGACCTGGCGTCACGATTTCTGCGCGTGGTGGAAGTAGCGGCGATTGCTTCAGCCCGCACCATGGGGCAGGGCGAGCGCAAGCTCTCCGACGAGGTCGCAACCGAAGCGATGCGTAAGACCATGGACTGCATTCCCATGCGCGGCACCATCGTGATCGGAGAGGGCGAGCGCGACGAAGCGCCCATGCTGTATATCGGCGAGAAAGTTGGTGCCGAATTTCCCGATGGACGCGAGGTGCCTGAGGTCGACATCGCCGTCGATCCCCTCGAAGGCACCAATCTGTGTGCTACTGGCGCGCCTGGATCGATCACAGTGCTCGCCGCTGCTGAGCGCGGAGGCCTGCTCCATGCCCCCGACTGCTATATGGATAAGATCGTGGTCGGACCTTCCTGCAAGAATGCGGTCGACCTTGATGCGCCCGTGGCTGACAATCTTAAGAACATTGCGAAGAGAATGAATCGTGATGTGGAAGATCTGGTCGTGATCGTGCTGGACCGCCCGCGCCATGAAAAACTGATTGCGGACATTCGCGCGGCAGGCGCGCGCATCCGTCTGATCGGCGATGGTGATCTTTCGGCCGGCATTGCCGCTGCCGTGATCGGTACTGGCGTGCACGCGGTTATGGGGTCTGGCGGCGCGCCGGAAGGCGTTATCACCGCAGCCGCAATCCGCTGCCTCAACGGTTATATGCTCGGCCGCCTGGTGGTGAAGCCTGATCAGGAAGAACGCCTCGCCCGCATGGGGATCAAGGACAAGAACAGAATCTATGAAGCCGAAGACCTGGCGCCCGGCAAGCAACTCATCTTCGCGGCCACAGGGGTCACTGATGGTGCGCTGATGAAAGGAGTGCGCTTCTTCGGAGAAGGCACACGAACTTCTTCTGTAATTCTCACGCTGCATACCGGCAAAGTACGATTCATCGAGAGCATTCACCTGGAGAAAGGGCCAGATATTAAAGTCAGGTTCGCGTAGACCTCCCTTTCGTCGTTGCGCGCAGCAACAACAGCGATCTTGACTCGATTCAATGAATCATCTAGACTAATCATCTAGGTGTTAATTATGAAAACCATTGGTTTGTTCGAAGCCAAGCAGAAACTGTCGGAACTAGTCGAGCGCGCGAACGAAGGAGAACAGATTGGAATTACTCGCCGGGGAAAACTGGCCGCCATGCTCGTTCCCGCGCGCAACGATATCAGCTTGAAAGAAGTGTTTGCTGACATTGAGCGTATCCGCATGCGCGCCAAACCCCTGCCCAAAGGCATGACGATCAAGGATTTGATCGAAGAGGGCCGCAGGTGAAGCGTTTTGTGCTTGACGCTTCTGTAGTTCTAGCCTGGTTCCTGAACCGACCGACCCCTCAGTACGCCCATCACGTAAGGCAGCTATTGCTACGCGGCTGCCGGGCCGTCGTCCCTGCACTCTGGCGACTTGAGATTGTGAACGGATTTCTTGTCGGGGAACGACGGGGTCTGCTTACTTCTACCGACGTTGCTGAAGGCCTGCAAAATCTTGACGTCGTCATCGCGCAAGCCATCGATAGTAGTCTGGATACCATTTCAATGCGAGGTCTGTTAAGCGCAGCCCGCGAGTTCCGGCTTACAGCGTATGACGCCGTGTATCTCCAGACAGCGTTGCAGCAAGAGTTGCCGCTAGCAACGCTCGACCGACAGCTGCTGGCGGCTGCCTCGAAGGCTGGCGTGGAAATTGTCTCGTAAATGATTGTTGCCCCGGCCCTCGCTACTTCAAATACTCCGAATTATTCTTTAGGTCCTCGGGGATCTCAGGGGACGGCGGAAAGTCTTGCGAGTATCCCTTGAGCAGGCTCACGGCTACCTCGGCGCGGTGGTTGCCGTCGTGAATAGCAATCTTGTGCGGATGTCCCTTTGAATAGCCTTCCCACAGGGAGACGCCTGCGTAGGCGCCATCTTTGCGCAGAATGTAGTACGTCATGTCGATGAATCGCAACTTGTTCATGTCGCCGTTATAGTTGCGGACGATGCGCTTAAGTGCGTCCATGCCGGCTTCCTGCGGAGACATTCCGTGCCGCATATTTTCAACGATGGTATGTGCCCCCGCGACCTTAATATTTTCTTCGCCGCTGCCGGTTGCGCCGGCTGAACCCACATCTTGATCGGTGTAGCAACCCGCGCCGATGATTGGCGAATCGCCAACTCGCCCCGGAAGCTTGAAACCCAAGCCGCTGGTGGTGGTGCAGCCTGAAATCTCTCCTTTGTCGTTCAGCGCGGAACAATGAATCGTGCCAGTCGGCGGAAATAAAACTTTGCGGACAGCTGCCAGTTGGTGTTCCGGCTCGATGCCGAGATCGGCGGCTCGGGCTTGCAGATTCTGTATGCGTTGTTGCCACACTTCTGCCTGCGGCTTTTCTGCACTCGGCTTCGGTGTGGGAGCCTGCCAGTGGGGATCGGCCAGACCGGGGCCCCACCAGTCGTCGGTGGAATGGAATTCCTTCCACAGCAACCAGATCTTGCGAGAGTGTTCAGTGAGTAGGTTCTCGCGCGGATAGCCCAGCGCGACGGCGAAGCGCTCGGCGCCTTCGCCCACCAGCATGACGTGTCCGGTGTGGTGCATCACCGCCTTCGAAACCAGCGATACGTTCTTGATATTGCGCACGCCTCCGACAGAGCCGGCGCGCCGGGTTGGTCCGTGCATGCAGCAGGCATCGAGCTCGACCACGCCTTCTTCGTTGGGAATGCCGCCGAGGCCGACGGAATCGTCGTTCGGATCGTCTTCCGGGCCTTTGACCACGCGAAGCGCAGCATCGAGCGTGTCGCCGCCGCTCTTCAGAAAGGCGAATGCGTCATCGAGATAGTTGAACCCATTATTGGCGCAGACGATGATCGGGCGCTTGAACGATCCTGATTGCGCATCGTGTTCCTGCGAGGCAGGGTTCTGCCGCGCGTTTTTATCCTGTGCTTGCGCTCCAACTCGTGCAGCGACCGCTCCTAGTACGGACGTCTTCACAAAATCACGGCGCGAGAACGTCATGAGTTCTTCTCCTCGTCTGAAAGTCGGAAGCATATCACGCGACGGCTGTGAGTTTCATGCTGTGGGGGCGCAGTGATGATGCTCGGATGGAAAAACGGCTTCTGCATTTTTCGATGGTGCTTCACATGCATCAACCCAGATTGCAGACTGCAACCGACGGCATAGCGTTGAGGAGCGAACGGAGCGACCGGTGACTGATGAGCCACAATCGATTGGAGGTGTGGAAGGCGAGTGTGAGCGCCAGGGGATTTGCAGAAAGCCGGAATGATCGGGCACACGCCAGCGATCTTGGCCAATAAGTTAGTCGCTGGTGCGGAAGGGGGGATTTGAACCCCCACGCCTTTCGGCGCCACCCCCTCAAGATGGTGTGTCTGCCAGTTCCACCACTTCCGCAATTAACAAGCTATCCGGATCAAATTAATCTTATCACGCAGCCGACGCATTTGAAGCGGGCGATTCCCGGGACCGAGCCCCAGTTCGTGTGCTGCAGGTCCAAAGAATGCGTTGCAGAACTCAGCCGCTGGCCAGCCCCCGATATCGTCCCACGAGAGCGCCGCGGCGGCTCACTGAGGGATTGGGAGGAACGTCAGTGATCGGACGCACATTATTAGTATTAGTGTTCTTTTCCGAGCGGAAGCGCAGCAAGGCGGCAATGTTCCCGACCTTGTCGAATTCCTGATCGTCATGGACGTAAAACAGTTCGATATTGTTCCGGATCACGCGGGGCAGAATCGCTTCCGCTACATCCACCACCGCGCGCGTCTCGCGGCCACACACGGGACAGAAGCTGACCAGATGAGCGTCGAGGTGGCCGCAACCGGCGCACTCGACAGCCTGCGCGTGATAGGTTTGGCCGACCAGCAGAGTTTGCACTTCGCCGGATTCGAGTGAGCGTAAAACCCGCCGCAATCCGGTGACACCGCGAGCGCCGCTGCGAGCCTGGCTGAGAGTTTCGCGAACTGCTTCGCCGCAACGCTTCTTTTCAGAGTCGGCGGAAACTTGTTCGGCCTGAGAGCGGATTTCATCGCAGCTCATGTGGGCGACTTCGGCGGTAAAGCGTCCCAGTAGTTTTTGCGAGGCATAGGAGTGCAGTTGCGCCTCGAACTGCGGCCAGTGAGTTTCCTGGCAGCCCAGGATCCAGTTCTCGAACAGGCCTTTGTCCAACGCGTCTTTAACGAAGTCGGCGACGAACTTGAAGTGCTGGCGCGCCTCGTCGGCAACGCGGCGCTCGGCGTGGCCACCGTCGTAGCCGGCGAAGCCATCGCCACGGCCACGGCGGGTATGAGGATGAAAGAATCCTTCGCGCTCAGTTAACTCGCCGAGGCGCAGATCGAAGAGGCGGGCGCGATGGCGATCCATCAACACGATGCCAAGGCTGGGAAATGAACCCAGCAATTGCGCGAGGGGCTTCAGGTGGAAATGCCGGTCTACGAGGAGTTGAGTGCCGCTCAGGTGGGCTGGCAGATCGTATTCGCGCCAGAAGCCTTGCGCGGAGCAGGCAAAAACAGCCTTGGCGTGCGCACCGTTGCCGCGCAACTGCTGCGACAGGCGCACAATGCGGTCGAGATCGGCGCGTGCCGGCTCGTACTTGTCTTTATTGTTATTCTTATTTTTCCCCTCCAAACCTCTCTTCTCCAACTGGCGCAGCGCTTCCCGCGCCAGATCTTTGGTTAGGATAGCTTCTTCCTTGTGAGCTTTGTTGCGAGGGGCCGTAGGCTGAAAGTAGAAGCTGAGAGCGCAGGCGCCCTCATCTTCAAATTGGGCTAGTTCGTGGATCTGTTCACGAGTAATCATTCCCGGTCCTACTCCTTTTTTGGAATTGGATTTACGCGGTCCCGGTAGCGGTGAATCGTCCTTTGAACTGACGAACGAAACTGGGCGATTTTCGCAGGTGATCGCGGGCGGCAGAAATGGAAATCAATACATGGTCCGGCGGGACGCCAGTGATAGCGGAGATTTCGTCGATGCCGAACCCTTCAATTGCATGCAGGATAAACGCCTCGCGATGAGCGGGAACAACATCGTGCAGGGCGGAGGCGATGAGGCGCATTATTTCATCCGAGCCCACAATCTGCTCGGGCGTCGCCACCCGGCCGTCAGCGATGATGGTTTCTTCTGTAATGGTTTCGTCGGGCTGATGGAATTGCAACTCAGGCTCGTCGCTGGCCCTGACGTTCTGCTTGCGGGCGGATTCTTCCAGGCGTATGGCGCCACCATTCGTGCCCTCGGGGCGGGAGAGTTCGTCGAGCGCGCGCATGGCGAGGCGGTAGAGCCAGGGTTCCAGAGCCAGGCGCTCCGGTTTTTCCTCGCCGTCGCCGAGCGCGGCGGCGATGGTTTCGTCAATCACTTCCTCTTTGCTGATGGAATCGATTGCAAACATGTCGGAGGCTTCGCGGAAATAGATTTCGCGTTCCACAAAGCGCTCCAGGCGGGAGAGATTCACGTTGACGTAAGATCGGACGTCGTCGGAAGAGACGGTGGCCGGAAAAACCGCTGCCAGTGTCTGCTCGAAAGGTACAGAAGTACTGCGTCGCGCTGAGGCATCATTCTGACGCCGTGGCCACTTATGGGTGGAGCGCAGCAGTTCCTTGTGTTTGTTGACTTGCTGCAGCAGATCTTCGAATGCGATCTTCACCGCGGCCGAGGCGGTTCCGGCTTTCGATTGAACGGCCATCTGTCCTGAAGGCAGGCGCAGATTGAGCGAAACACAAATGCCTTCGCGCGCGGAAGTCTCCTCAACCATCCCCTTTAAATGAACCAGTTCGGGACGGAAAACGTGCAGGCGTTTCTGCAGTTTTTCGATCTGATGCTGGATATCTTTTTCGGCGGCGGGAGTCTTATGGAGACGGTAACTGATGTGGACGTTCATGAGCACCTCGAGCTTGCAAACGAAGAGCGCAAACCAGTGCTTTCAAAATTGATTCTACACCCGGAGAAAGGTGTGGAAAAATTAGAATTGAGCGAGCAATTCGATGGTCTGCGGTTTTGGGAATGGGCAGAGACGAGATAGAGATTACGGCGGACTTATTTGCAGCCAAACGCAGCGGCCGATATGATCCAGGAACTATGAAAGTCGCGAAATGGTTGCTTCTAGCATCTCTGGTGGCTTCGGCCTGCGCTCAAGTCCCCGCGTCCTCGGGTCCAGGATCGAAGGAAGTCGAAGCGGTTTATCCCGACGCGCATGCGCTGTACGTTGATCTCCATCAGAACCCGGAACTCTCTTCCCACGAGACGCAGACTGCGGCGAAGCTGGCCAGCCGATTGCGCAGCCTTGGCTATGACGTGACCGAACATGTAGGCGGCACGGGCATTGTTGCCATCCTGAAAAATGGTTCGGGGCCAACGGTAATGCTTCGAACTGAGCTGGATGCGTTGCCGGTGGAAGAGAAGACGGGGCTATCGTACGCGAGCAAGGTTCGCGCAAAAGATGACGCGGGACACGAGGTTTCGGTGATGCATGCCTGCGGACACGATCTGCACATGGCAGCGATTGTGGGCACAGCTGAGGTCATGGCGCACAGTAAAGATAGTTGGCACGGGACGTTGATGCTGATCGGGCAGCCGGCGGAGGAAACGATCGGCGGCGCCAAGGGGATGATTGACGATGGCTTGCTGAAAAGGTTTCCCAGGCCGGATGTGGCTGTGGCAATGCACGTCGGCAACATACTTCCGGCGGGGCAAGTTGGAATCGTTGCCGGAGTCTACAACACGAATGCGGATTCGTTGCGGATCACGATTTTTGGCAAGGGCGGACACGGCTCTGCGCCGCATACGGCGATCGATCCAATTGTGATCGCTGCCCGCACCATTCTGGCCTTGCAGACCATTGCTTCCCGCGAGGTGAAGCCCGGCGACATGGCGGTGGTGACCGTGGGCTACATTCAGGCGGGCACCAAAAACAACATCATTCCCGACCAGGCTGAGCTGGGGCTGACCGTGCGCACCAACAAAGCCGAAGTACGCAAGCAAGTGCTGGACGCCATTGCGCGAATCACTAAGGCCGAAGCAGAGGCGGCGGGTGCGCCCCGGGCGCCTTCGATTGATCACTATGAAGGCACGGACCTGGTCTACAACGATCCGGCGCTGGCGCAGCGGCTGCGGGGTACGCTGGAAGCGGCGCTGGGCGAGAGCAATGTGGTGATGGAAGAGCCGATCACCGCATCGGAGGATTTTTCTTATTTCGTGGAGCAGGGAATACCCGGGTTTTATTTCAGCCTGGGAGGAGCCGACCCGGAGAAGTTCACGCAAGCGAAGGCTACAGGGACGATGCTGCCGTCGAATCATTCTTCCCTGTTCGCGCCGGATGTGGACCCGGCGCTGCATACGGGAATAGCGGCGGAGGTGGCGGTGCTGAGGGATCTGCTGAAGTGAGCGGCTGGGAAGACTCCGCAGAGTGCAAGTCTCTAGGTCAAATCAGCAATTTGCCAGCGTCGAAGTAACTGCCAATCCGAGCCTGCTACGAGCTGATCTGCTCCAGAATCGCCCTTGCCTCAGCAGCCGGGTCCGCGGCTTCGGTAATGGGGCGGCCGACGACGATGTGGCTGGCTCCGGCGGCTATTGCTTCTGCGGGGGTGGCTACGCGGGACTGATCTCCGTGAGCCGAGCCGGCGGGGCGGACGCCGGGGGTGACGATGGCGAAATTGTGGCCCAGTTCGGCCCGCACTGCGGCAGTTTCGCGGGCAGAGGTAACAATGCCCCCGCATCCGTTGTCCAGGGCGAGCGTGGCCAGACGCAAGACTTCTTCCCGCACGGTTCCGCGAAAGCCGACTTTCCCCATTTCGTCTTCGTCGAGGCTGGTGAGCACCGTGACTCCCAGCACGAGCAGAGCCGGATTAACGGCGCGGGCCGCGTCTGCGGCGGCGTGCAGCATTTTGGCGCCACCTGTGGCGTGGACGGTCAACAGGCTGACGCCCAGCCGGGCGGCTTCGTGCACCGCGGCAGCTACGGTGTTCGGAATGTCGTGATACTTCAGGTCGAGGAATACACGCCTGCCCGAGGCCACCAGATCTCGCACCACTTGCGGGCCTTCGGCAGTGTAAAGCTGCATGCCGACTTTGTAGGTCAACGCCGAGTCGCCGACGGCAGCCACGATTTTCTGGGCGGCCGCTGCCGTCGAAACGTCCAAGGCAACGATAAGTTTCTGGCGGGGATCGGCTGTTTGCGAATTGCCGGGGAAGTCCCCAGGAATGCGGTGGGGGAAAGTGGCCTGCATCCCTGGTAGTGTAGAGTTTCTAGCGAACTTCTGCCACCGGATAGTTCTTAGCCACGATCTGGTAGACCGTTTGGTGTTTGGTGCGCGGTTTCACCAGATCCAGGCGGACCTTCTGCACGCCTTGGTGTTCGAACTGCAGAACACGGGCCGCACCGTAAGAGAGGTCGATAATGCGGCCGGGCACGATCGGACCCCGGTCGTTGACCTTGACCACCACCGCACGGCCGTTGCGCAGGTTGGTGACCCGTACGTAGCTCCCCAAGGGGAGACTCGGATGGGCTGCCGTCATGTCGTACATGTCGTAGTCTTCACCGCTGGCGGTCGGCTTGCCGTCGAAATACTCTCCATACCAGGAAGCCGTTCCAACCTCATACGGCCTGGTTTTAGCCGGTTTGCGGACTTCGGATTTCGGGATTCGGCTAGTTTGAGCGGAACTGGCCTCCGAGTTGTTTGGGCCCTGAGCCGCTCCCAAGCCGACGATCAATAAGGCGATCATCAGTCCGTGAGCTATACGTCTGCGCATTCAGTTCTCCTCGCATCTCAAAAGTCGTCCTAGCTAGTACTTTTCCGTTAACGTACTTAAATCGTAGGGGGAGGCGGGAGGCTTGTCAACCCGAAAGTGCGTGGTCTATAGTGACCTGGTAGTAATGGATATCTCACGTAACTTGTTGTTAATCATGAGTAATATGCAATATGTAGTTAAAAACAATCATGTTACGTGTTTACTATATGATAAATACCCAAGCTGCTGTAGGGGTGGAAGAAAATACATCTTCAATCGATTCAATAAGTTACGGGTAAATTCTTTCTAAGTTGTTTATTGTGAGCGTTTTAGGTACAAGGTTGCTAGGGGTGAAAGAAATATTTTTTCGCTCCAGCGGCACGAAAGACCCAGGAGTGTTTGTCGAAAGGCCATGGCTGAGAAACCAACTGTAGTCCTGACCATCGCTGGATTTGATCCCTCTTCCGGGGCGGGAGTAACGGCCGACATTAAGACAATCGCGGCCCACGGCTGCTATGGAGTGGCGTGCATTACAGCCATGACCGTGCAATCGACCGCAGGAGTTCGCCGCGTAGAAGGTGTCGACCCTGTACTGATCACTGATACCCTCGAGGAACTCGCTGCCGATATGCCGATCTCGGCGGTGCACATCGGGATGCTGGGGACGGCAAAGGTGGTCAGAGCGGTGGCGGAATTCCTGGGCCGCCGCTCGGGCAAGGCCAGGCTCCCCAATGTGGTTCTCGACCCGATCCTCAGGTCATCCTCTGGCGCGGATCTGCTGGATGCCCCGGGAGTCAAGCTCCTCATCGAGAAATTGATCCCCCTGGCCGATGTGATGACGCCGAATGTGGACGAAGCCGCCTCCCTTACCGGCCTGAAAGTGGCGGACATCGACCAAATGAAGGCGGCGGCCGCCAAGCTCCATGAGATGGGTTCATCCGCTGTGGTCATCACGGGCGGGCATTTGGAGAAGGCGATTGACCTGTTGAGCTTTAAGACGAAGCAGGGAGTGGAGCAGGAGGTTTTCAAGGCCGAGCGCCAGCGTTCCAATTCTACGCACGGTACAGGCTGTGCCTTCGCTACAGCCTTGGCCTGCCATCTCGCGCTCAACCGCGGAATAGCCGAGGCTGCCTTGTTGGCTAAGACCTATGTGACCGCGGCAATCGCCGCCGGCCATCCCCTGGGACGCGGAACCAACCCGGTGAATCACCTTTATCGAATGAGCGAGCAGAGGCGCGCGGCGGGTACGGGAAGCGAATCGTAACGATTGCTTTAAGCTGGCCTTTGCCGAAGGGGTTCGCCGAAGAAGAGGGAAGACTTCAATCCGGATCAGTGTCTGAAGGTTTTTTCAGAAGAATCCCGGCAACAAACGACGCCGTGGCAGCCAGCAGCCATTCGATCCGCCACATCTGGATCGCCTGGAATTCCGCGAGGTTCGAAGCTCTATAGAAAAGGCTGACGGCAATAGCGCCAACCACGCAGCCCAAGCCAACGATGAACGCCACCAACGCTGCGGTCGGCAGACCCACTCCGCGTTTGATCTCATGGAAGTGCAAATAGTGCAGCCAGTCAGGAAACGAGACCTTGCGCCAGGTGGCCGCAACCCGACTTGCCCGCTGCCTTATCCATGCCATATTTCGAGTCCACATGCCTGCCATCGCTGCAGCATCGCTGCCAGCCTCAGCCGACTGCGGCCGGGGAACGCCGCAGGTATGACAAAACCGTGCATCGATCATGAACTCGCTGCCGCACTCCGCGCATGACCCCGCCGCGTATTGCAGTGGTGCCGGCAAAACCGGTTCCACCAACGGTTCCAAACCGGCCGGGGATCGCCAGAACTCCTGCCCGGTATTCTGAATTACTTGACCCATAGTTTTGTTAGAACTCTGTACCTTCAACAGGGCAACTTGACAACCAAAACCTGTGCATCACTAGACCTTTTCAATTCAAATACTTGCATCTCTTTCTAGGTCCGGGCTCGTCCTGTTTCGCGCAATTCTTACCCGCAGTTCCTGGTAAAGTGCCTCAGTTACGTAAGTTTTTGCATCTAAACCTTGGCGATTATAGGGCTCAACCGCTGAATGCATTATGCAATTGCACTGGATACGGTGATTACGCCTTTGGTTCGTCCCGTGCTCCACCAGACTTCAGTTAAACTGGAAATCAAGTCCGCAAGAGTGGGATACAGTTGAATCTGATATTGACGAAGATGTTGGTTCGCAGTGGTACGTTGTCCGGTCTCGTCCTCTGCCTGTTGTCGCCATGCCTCTCTGCTCAAATTTCTGCATTGCCAGCAAGCGTTCCACATGCGGCGTCCATCTCGGCCGCGCACGATCCCCTCGTCGATGCCGCGTTTGAATACTTCTACAACATGGATTATGACCGCTCGATCCAGGATTTCGAAAAAGTGTTGGATCGGCACCCTACTGACCCCGCCGCCGCGAATCACCTGCTTACGGCAGTTCTGTTGCGCGAGCTTTATAAAATGGGCGCGATGAACACGGGCGAGTATGCCACCGACAGCTTCATCGGACAGGCGCATCGCCCCGCCGATCCGAAAGTAAAGCAGCGGATCAAACAATTAGTAGAGCGGGCTGAGAATCTCGAAGAAGAGGAACTCAAGGCAAATCCCGACGACGTGGAGGCCCTTTATGCGCGGGGCGTCACGCGGGCGCAGTTCTCGCTGTACACCGCGCTGGTTGAACGCGCCTGGTTTTCCGCGCTACGCAATGCCGTGGGCGCGCGCCGCGACCACGAACGCGTGCTAGAACTGAATCCTCGATATGTCGATGCGAAGCTGGTTGTCGGTACACACAACTATGTCGTCGGCAGCCTGCCGTGGAGTGTGAAGGTCGCCGTTGCCATGGTGGGACTCAGCGGAACCAAAGAAAAAGGCTTCGAATATCTGAACGAAGTGGCCAACAGCAGTGGAGAAAACAGCGTGGACGCAAAAGTGGTCCTCAGCCTGTTCCTGCGGCGCGAGCATCGTTTCGACGAAGCGCGTGCCATCATGCACGATCTGGCGGAGCGTTATCCCAGAAACTATTTGTTTCCGCTGGAGGAAGCCAATCTGCTGCGCGCCGGCGGCCACGTGCAGGAGGCCGTGGCAGCTTATCGCAACGTATGGCAAAGCGGACGGGAAAGGAAGTTCGGCAACCTGCACTATGAAATAGCAGCGTGGGGCCTGGGCGAAACCCTTCGCAGCCAGAAGGATTATGCCGCCGCCGCGGCGGCGTATGAGCTGGTAAGTGAAATCCAGGAGCCAGATCCCGAGACGCTGCAGAAAGCCAACCTGGCCGCGGGTGAGATGTACGACCTGCTGCAGAAGCGCGATCTGGCGATGAAGAAGTATCAAATCGTTCTCGCCGAGAACGCCAGTACCCCGCCCGCCGAGCAGGCGCGTAAGCATATCCGTGAAGCGTATCGGGAGTGATTGCCCGCCTTCGCTGATAATTACTTTGAATAATTACCGTGGCAGAACGGCGATGTGACTGGGATTGTCAATCGCATACGGCGATCCTGGAGATCGAGTGCGGCTGGTCGAAGTAATCGTAAATTCGAACAGCGTCCCGGCAGACTGGCTGATGGCATAGAGGTGATTGTGGTGGTCCCAGGCAACCTGGTCGACTTCGACGCTCGTAAGCAGTCCTCCGAAAGCCGTAGCCGGGTCTGCACCATTGAAATGGAAAACCTGTAAACCCCCGGTTCCAGCGACAGCCAGAAGCTTTCCCGAGGGAGACATCGAAATATCCGTGACCGTGCCAACCCCAACCGCAGGCATATTTGCAAAGGTACTGGCCGTGGTCAGTTCGCCAGCGCTGTTGGCGCTATAGCTGGCAATCCGGCCGTAGCCGACTGGTTGCAACGTCGAGCTGTTGAGCGTCTGCATGGGGACCGCCACATGGTTCGTGGTATCGGCCGCCGTCAGATTGGGACAGTACATCTGACCCGGCTTCGAGGCTGGCATCGCTGGGGTAATCTTCAAGTCAGACAGATTTCCATCGCTGCTTCGCCGGAATCCGAAAATTTCCTGATTCCAGTGATAACAACTCGCTCCATACGCATACTCATTGTTCCCGATGAAGCTCAGCGGAACTTCGAAAATTGGGGTTGAGGTGCTGGTCACTCCAAGATAGCTAAGCTCACCGGTGGAACTTTCGAAAGAAAAGAATTGGTAAGCGTTGTTAGCGCAGTCGCTGTAATAGTCCAAATCATATAAAGAGGAGCCGGTGCGGTCGAGGAACAGCGCCTGCGGGCCTCCGCAGTTGTCCAAGTTGAACTTTTGCGCGTCCACCCGGTTGGCTTGTTGAAGCGTGCCATCGTTCGTAATGTAATAGGAGAAGATCTCGACCCCGCTCGTGGCGAAAAGGTACGTTTCGTTCACCGCGATGGAGGCGCCGTAGGCCATCTCCGTCGGAAAGGGCGAACCTGTTACCAGAGAGAGTCTGCCGCCAGAGGTTGCACGATAAGCGTTAATTTCCACCTTGCGGCCAGTGGGATTGCTTAATACGTAGATGTAGGCCGCAGTGACTTCTGCGCTGTTTCCGCCGCTTAAGGGATCTTCTTGCGCTGTTGCTTGCGGCAAGCCCGCGCTCAGGAGCGAGAGAGAAATGTATAGGGCTATGCGAGCGGCAGAAAGACGAGTGGCTGACCCGGACATACAACACCTCATGGGAACGTGCTAGTTAGTATCCGGAAACAGACGGTAGGGTTGCTGTGGAGCGTAATTAACCTGGCAACAGGAAAAATGACTCTGCTACCCGGATGGAACTTCGGATTACAATCACGTATTGTCTTACAGAAGGTTGTGGGAGAAGCGCACTATGTACTGCAACTATTGCGGCAAGGTAATTCAGGATGACGCGGCGGTGTGTGCCTATTGCGGCATTCGCGTGGGTGCGTCGGTGGCCCGCACGCGGCTGGTGCGCCCTCGCCAGGGGCGCAAGATTGCCGGCGTTTGCCTGGGCTTCGCCGAATATTTTGACATTGACGTGACTGTGGTGCGCCTGGTGTGGTTGATCGCATCTTTCATGACAGGAATTGGTTTGATTTCCTATCCCATCGCGTGGATCGTGATGCCGGACGAGCCATTGCTGCTGGCGGCGCCTTTGGCGGCACAGCGCGTGACCAATCAGTAGCAGGCATGGTTCTTCGGCAAATAAAGAGTGACGACGCCGAGATCGTCTATCGTGTGCTGGGCGAAGGCTCTCCTGTAGTTCTGCTGCATCCATTTCCTGTTAACCATGAATTTTGGCTGCCTGTGGCCGAGACTCTCTCCACGCGCTACCGCATTGTCCTGCCCGATATGCGTGGACATGGAGATTCCGGCGTGGGCACTGGTCCGGCAACCATGGATAAGCACGCCGCCGATATTGCGCGCGTGATGGATGATGCCGAAATCGGCCGCGCCCCGCTGGTCGGGGTCTCCATCGGCGGATATGCGCTCTTTGAATTCTGGAGAAGGCATCGCGGGCGCGTCGCCGCGCTAGGTCTTTGCAACACGAAAGCGCCTGCCGATGCCCCCGAAGCCCGCGCCGGGCGCCTGCAGGCCGCAAACGATGTCATCGAGCGCGGCACCGAACCTTTTTTCCAGAGCATGATTCCGCGCGTTTTTGCCAGGACTACCAGGGAGATGAGGCCTGATCTGGTGGAAGGCGCTCTGCGCATGATGCGGAAGATGTTGCCGGAAGACGTGGCGCAAGTGCAGCGCGGCATGGCCGCGCGTCCGGACTCGGTGGATATATTGAATACGATCAATGTACCCACACTCATTATGACCGGCGACGAAGACATCCTGACCGGCGCGAACGAAGCCGAACTGATGCGCCAGCATATTCCCAACAGCCAATTGCGCGTGATTCAGAAAGCGGGCCATTACTCGCCGTGGGAGCAGCCGCAGGAAGCGGGCAAGCTGCTGCGGCAATTTCTGGAGCGGCTTTAGGGACGAGTCGAACTCCAAATCCTGCGCACGGAAGAATCGGGAGCCATATGAAAAGATCCGTCGCAGTGCTTGCCTTAGGCGTGTTTTCAGTTTGTGCTCACGCGCAAACCACCACGGTCGCCAGGCCCCGCATTCTCGGGATCGATCATGTTTCCTTCTACACTACTCAGCCAGACGGGGTGAAAGCTCTTTACAGCGGCAGGCTCGGGCTGGATTCTGCTTTGCCAGTGGAGTATGGCGGGCTGGTCCGATATGTGGTTGGCGAACAGTGGGTTGGCTACAGCGCCGCTCCCGATGCCAACGCTACCGACCGCATGGATCATGTTGCTTTCAGCACAGACAACGTCGCTGCGCTGCGCAAGTATCTGATCGCGAACGGTGTGACGGCGCCTGCGATCGAGGGACGCTCCGACCATAGCCTGAGCTTTACTGTGGCCGATCCTGAAGGCCACAGGATCGAATTCGTTGAGCAAGATCAGAAGATCCCTCGTTTGAGAACAGACAGACTAGCCTCTACAGATGCGGGACCACCGTGGGTTTCGCGCCGTCTGATCCACGCCGGGTTCGTGGTTCACAACCGCGACGCGGAAGATCGCTTCTACCGCGACCTGCTCGGCTTTCGCCTGTACTGGCACGGAGGAATGGAACCCGACAAGACGGATTGGGTAGCGATGCAGGTTCCAGACGGAACCGATTGGCTGGAATACATGCTGGGCCATCCTGAGCATCCTGATTTGCGGCTGATGGGCGTGTTGAATCACATCTCGCTGGGCGTGGTGGACATGAAGAAAGCGCAGGCGCTTCTGGAATCACACGGCTGGAAGCCGCACGGGGGCGAAAAGGTTCAGATGGGCAGAGATGGCAAGTGGCAGCTCAACCTGTTTGATCCCGATCTGACGCGGATCGAACTGATGGAGTTCAAGCCAGTCGGAAAAACGTGCTGTTCCGAGTTCGCTGGATCGCATCCTTCAGAGTGACGCCGAGAACACGATGTTTCCACGATTTGCTACAATCCTCTCGCGATGATTGATACATTCCTGGTGGCCGACAAAACTGTGGTTAACGCCAAGGGAGACGGTCCCGCGGCGGACGTGAGCGGTGCGGCGGGGCGCGTGTTCTTGCTAACGCTTGAGATTACGAAGATCATTGAGCAGGAATCGCTCGAAGTCAGCATCCATGGTTCGGCGGATGGCGCGGCTTGGGGCGCGAAGCCGATCGTCACTTTTCCGCAGAAGTTTTATTGCGAGCAGTCTCCTCTGTTACTCGATCTGGCAGTCCATCCCGATGTGAAGTTCGTGCGCGCTCATTGGGAAGTAGCACGCTGGGGACGCGGAACCGAAACGCCCATGTTCGAGTTTGGCTTGAGATTAAAAGAAATTCCGGCAGATGTCCTGCGCGAAGCGACAGCCGAGGCGAAGGCGCTCGTTTAGCAATCGACGCGGCTCATCGTTGTACTCTGCGTTACTCCTCCTTCCGCTATATTGATCTCAGGATGAAAAGCGAGTCACAGATGATCGTGCGCCCCGCGCGCAATGTGCGCGGCAGCGTAAGTCTTCCCGGCGATAAATCCATTTCGCACCGGTACGCCATGCTGGCGGCGATCGCCGATGGGCCGTCTCGCCTGGAAAATTACTCGACCGGCGCGGATTGCGCCAGTACGCTTGGCTGCCTCCGTTCGCTCGGGGTGAAGTGGGAACGCAACGATAGCCGCGAAAAAGACAGCCGCGAAAATATCATCGAAGTGCAGGGAAGTGGCCTGGCGCTGACCGCGCCGATCGAGCCGCTGGATTGCGGAAATTCGGGGTCAACTATCCGCATGTTGAGTGGCATTGCGGCCGGCCAGAAATTTACCAGTGAAATGGGAGGCGACGAGTCGCTCTCTCGTCGTCCCATGGA
>Ga0307478_10000366_pt1 | contig 48464 bp, 38 predicted proteins | sample atmos_gasesECM4C_2_FD_203713 | JGI IMG/M metagenome (GOLD analysis project Ga0307478, IMG submission 203713) | Hardwood forest soil microbial communities from Morgan-Monroe State Forest, Indiana, United States - atmos_gasesECM4C_05 | ecosystem: Environmental > Terrestrial > Soil > Temperate...
CGTCCGCTGGATCGAATACACACCGACCGGTTCCGACTTCGAATCCGGTTTCACGCTCTACAAAGTCCTGCGCGAAGCTTTTCCCAAGACCTACGGAAACCGCATGCGCTTCCGCTTCGCACCGATAGTGAAACTGCATCTCGAAAACCAGTATCCGCGGGCTTCCATCACCACCCGCCTGGGACGTCTCGACGGCCGCGCACTTTTCTATGGCCCCTTCCAATCGCGCGCTGCGGCCGAGAAGTTTATGAACGACTCACTCGACTTCTTCAAGATGCGCCGCTGCGTTGACGACCTCGATCCTAACCCTGCGTTCCCCGGCTGCATCTATTCGGAAATGAAGATGTGCCTTGCGCCCTGTTTTAAGGGTTGCAGTGACGAGGAATATGCCGCCGAAGTAAGTCGCGTGCAAGCGTACTTCGATTCCAGAGGAGAATCGCTGTCTCGCGAACTCTCCGCGCAGCGCGACGCCGCTTCGACGAACCTAGCATTCGAAGATGCCGCCGCGGTCCACGTTCGACTGGAAAAGCTGAAACCCATTCTGAGCCAGTTCCCGGAGATCGTGCGGCGCCTTGATCGCCTTTCTGCGCTGCTCGTTCAACCTTGCCATCTTACGGACTCTGTCACTTTTTTTCGTATCGAAAATGGAGCCCTCGCCGGACCTGCGGTGTTTTCGATTCAACCCGACGATCACGCGAAATCGCAGTCCATGGAATCTCGGGTGACGCAGGTGCTCGATTCTTTTCCACCCGCGAAAACCCTGTCAGCGACTGAAATCATGGAGCATCTCGCTCTACTCAAGCGTTGGTATTATCGTGGCCATCGTATCGGCGAAATATTTCTTACCGATGACAAAGGCGCCTTCCCTATGCGCCGCATTGTTCGCGGCATTGGCCGTGTCTTGCGAGGCGAGGGCCCAGAATCGCTCATGCCGATTCCGGGAAGCGGAGATTCGCATCTGGGTATGCCTGAAAGCATGCCGCCCGTTACAGAATCATAATTATGGTGCGTAATCCCACAATGAAGGCCTGTCATCCCGAGCGAAGCGAGGGATCTTGGTGTTCGCCCGCCTTCGTTGCGCGAGGGACGACAATGTATCGACTGCGAGCTTTTGACTGCGTTACAAGAAAGGACGAAATGCCCACTAAGAACCCTCACGACAATTCTCTCCGCGAGCATCTGCACGACCTTCTCAACGGCGGTGGCGCTCACACCAGGTTTGACGCTGTTGTAAAAGATATGCCGGAAAAGCTCCGTGGCGTGGTCCCTGCCGGACTGTCGCACTCCGCCTGGATGCAGCTTGAACACCTTCGCCTGGCGCAGTGGGACATTCTCGAATTCAGCCGCAACTCGAAATATAGGGCTCCCAAATGGCCAGATGACTATTGGCCGAAAACCGAAGCGCCGCCGAGCGCGTTCGCCTGGAATAAGAGTGTTCAGCAATTCCGCAAAGATCTCAAAGCCATGCAGGATTTGGTTGCGAATCCCAGAGCCGATTTATACGCTCCTATCCCATGGGGCGATGGCCAGACGATTCTGCGCGAGGCCCTGTTGGTCGCCGACCATAACGCCTACCACATTGGTCAATTAGTCGACTTACGCCGCTTACTCGGCGCGTGGAACGGCTAACGCCGACAAACGAGACACTCTCTAATCTCGGAAGACAGGGACGGCTATTGGAGCACAAGGTTTTCGGGGTCCTCTAGTTCGTTCGCCAATGTTTGTCCCGACGTGTCATGCTTGATCTTGTAAACTCTGCGATCCAGGACGGGTGCAGAATCACTGAACCGGTATGTGCTGCAAAGAGTTACGTAAAGGTCGGTGTTCCATCCTCGCTTCTTATCGTCCTTGCTCAAGACCGGCCCTAGATATAGATCAAAGTCATGACGGATTTCGCCGGCCGGCCAGAGAACTCCGTATCCAACTTTAGGATAGGCACAAATACCAGCGATCCCTTGGGTGCCCGTATCTTGTCCATCTGTCGTTAGGTAAGCCTGCCTATCCAATAGGACAAGATCTACCCTTTCCTTGTTTTCGTACTTAACGGTGAGGCGGATAGGCCCCGGAAACGTGGGATCCTTGTCTTGCGTCGGGCACTCCGAAGCTGGGCTGCGAAAACAAGGGGCGATTTCCACGTTCGCTAGGATTGCGGTATTGTGCTCACTCGTCGCTGACGGGGGCGAGTATTGCGGTGACGACCCAACGTCGCTAATAGGCGGCAGGACCACAAATTTAGTATCCACCGGCGGCAGCGATGGTGGACTCTTGGCGAGGGCAGCTATCAGGGTATCAGTGATTTTCGGAGTGGAGCTTCGTTGAGCTGCATTAGCGGCCTGCTGTGCTGAGTTCGCCGCTTGCTGTGCGGCCGCCGCGGCCTGTCGGCCATCTGTTTGAGACTGAGCCACCACGGATTGAACCATTAGGAGAGTCGTAATCAATTGGTCATCCCCCGGAGCGTGGTCCTCTTTCTTCCTGTTTTCGTACAAGTGTAGGAGGATGCTCGCCGCTTGGCCACCCACTAAGATTAGAAGAGCAACGACGATGAGTAGATTGTGCCGGCTCAATGCAAGCGTGACTTTTCGAGCTGAGGTATTGTTGCCGTCGTCGTTGTTCTCGCCCAGGAGGCTCTCAAACAATTCACGGTCGTCGTCCGTGGGATTTTGCTGAACCACCACAACTTGGACATGCTCGTTGGGTGACTGAGGATGAGGTGCTGCATTACCTGGAGTTTCCATACAAAGCCTTTCTCTTGCGGGGTCCCAGGAATTTTGCCCAGCAGCATATCATGATTTTTCCTTCGCGAAACAGCTCCGATATTTCGCTAGCCGCATGCAGGCTCGTTTGGTGTCTGAGGATTCAGCGTTCAAAAAAGAGCCGGCCCCGTTAGGAGCCGGCTCGATTAGTTGTCAAAACGATCAGATCTCCGCTTACTGCACGGCGAAGATCAGATCGTCGTGATCGTTGTAGGCGCCCGTGGTGCACGATGTCGCTCTTCCCAGATAGCGGAATTGCGCGCGCACAGCCTGCAGGCTGCCGGTGGGTAGCGTGAACGTGGTCGACAAGGTCTGCGCTCCAGCCTTGGTGGGCACGATCGTCTTGATGAATGTCCACGACGGGCTGTTGGCGTTGGCGGCATAGTAGAGGTCAAGGGCATCGGAGGTGAATCCAGCGTAGGCCCAGACCGTTGCCGAGACTGTGACTGTAGTGCCGTGGGTCAAAGAACCGCTGGAAGAGGTAACCACGATACGGTCGTTAGACTCGTCAGAGTGGAAAGTTCCAGTCGTGCCGTCGGCGCAGGAATTGTTAATGGTGTTGGGTTGATTGGGTTCCGCGCCGCCCGAGATGTGATCGCGGCCCAGCAGCAGGGACGGACCCGAGTCGCACGATGTACCTACAGTCGCGCACTCCGGAGCCTTCAACGTGGAGTTGTAGACCGCGGTTTGTGCTCCTCCGGACGAATTCACCGTCAACGCAATGGTCGCGTTGTGAGTGAGCGAACCGGAGGTTCCTGTCACGGTTACCGTGGCGCTTCCCGTAGTGGCCGTGGCGGATGCGGTAAGTGTGAGTGTTGAGGTCGCGCTGCCGTTCGCCGGCGGAGTCACCGGGTTGGTCGAGAACGCCGCAGTCACGCCAGTTGGCAAACCGCTGGCGGTCAGGGTAACTGCGGAACTGAAAGCGTTCTGGCTGGTGATGGTGATCGTACTGGTTCCGTTGCTGCCTTGGGTTATGGTGAGCGATGCTGGCGAGGCGCTGATGGTGAAGTTCGGCGTCCCTGCGGCGTTCACAGTGAGAGACACTGTCGCCGTTGCAGTCAGACTGCCCGACGTGCCGGTGATCGTGACGGTAGCGCTTCCAGTCGTCGCCGTTGCGCTCGCCGTCAGCGTGAGGGTGCTGGTTCCAGTGGTTGGGTTTGGACTGAAGCCCGCGGTTACACCACTGGGCAGACCGGACGCGGCGAGAGTTACGCTGCCGCTGAATCCACCAAGATCGGTCACGGTGATCGTGCTGGTTCCACTGCCGCCTTGCGTGATGGTCACGCTGCTGGGCGAAGCCGAGAGTGTGAAGCTCGGCGTGGAAGAACCAGCCAACAGGTTGATGATCCCAGTCGTATTCGGACTGCCCCAGCCGGTGCACAGGTCGAAACCGGTCGCTGCTGAGAATGTGCCGCAGCTTCCGCTGGTGATGTCGTGGAAGTCCGTGCTGTAGCCGGATCCTTCCGCAGCCGGGTAAATGATCGGATTAATGAAGCCGATCGTTTCGCCGTTGGCTGCCGCCTGTTGATTGGCCAAAGCCAGGTAGCCAGCCCACATCGGTGCAGCGAAGCTGGTGCCACCAAACTCGTTGGCCGTGCAGGTTGTCTGGTCGGCGCAAACGTAGAAGGTGAAGTTGGCGTTGGCCGAAACGTCCGGGCCATTCCGGAGTGTCTTTGAACAACCGGAGCAGCCATCCACGGGAGTCTGCCAGGAGGGGATCGCAATGGAGTCTGGAGAGTTGCCGCCGCCGCTGTCAACCCAGGCGGTTTCCGATTTCCACGGGCCAGCCGCGCTGGAGGTCGTCAGGTCCGTGCCGCCGACCGAGACGATATTCGCATCGTCAGCCGGCCAGGCCTCGTTCGAGGCAGACCAAGCTGAACTATCGCCAGACGCGGCAAAGAAGTTCTGGCCTTGCGACGCCATCTGTTCAAAGTACGGGTCCAGAGTGCTGGGGTCCGCAGGGGTCCAACCCCACGAGCAGCTGATCTGTTTGGACAAAGGAGCGTCCGTAGTCGTAACCATGGCGCTGATGCAGGCTGTATCGCTGATAGTTGAGGCGTTGCCGCACACGTACATATAGAGCATTGTGGAGCCTGGGGCCATGCCCATCGCCTGCGTCATGTCGAGAGTCTGTTCCGTGTCATCGCATCCGCCACTCTCGGTGCAAGTCGTGCTGTACCCGCCGGTGGAAATGAGGGTGGGAGTATAAGGCTTGGTCTGCCCGACATTGCTGTAATACGTGTTCAGATCGGCCAAATCGGTACCCAGAAATTCGAACAAGGCGAGGTTCTGGCCGGTGCCGGTGAGCGCCGTTCCCTCGTAGTAGGCCGCGCGCATGTCGCTGCCTAAGAAGGAGGCCGATGGGCCGGAGCCGGTGGTGGCATGAGACACGACCTTATTGGGGTCGATCCCATGGGCCTTAGCGTAGTCGCTCTTCTTCACATACATCGGATGCGGCCTGGAATCGTTGTCCAAACCCGTGATGTGCCAAAGCTGGAAAGGAAGGTTGACGGTGGGCTCGCGGTCGATCGCAAAGAATGTGCGGTCTTCGACCGGGTCGTGATAGTTCCCCAGGGTCACATGGAATGCCTTGTTCACGTTGGCGACGGTGCCTGTCAGCCACAAGTCTCTGCTGTCGCGGGTTCCTCCGACGATCTGAAAGCCGCTGGCTTTCGCGAATGCTACGACGGCGTCCCAATCTTCCTGGCTGGGGCCGAATCTTGCGGTAACCTCTTGCGGTGTAAGGAATTGATGGTAGGAGGGGCTCGCAGGATCGTTGACTTCCTGCACGAAGCTTTGCAATCCTGCGCGGTCGCGTAGGGGCAGAACCATGTCGAAGCGCAGGGTCTGGTTGGCTGGGAGTTGCCCGACGAACTGCGCCCGGCCGGTGGCAACCTCGGGGCGTACATGGTGTGTCATTGACGCTTGTTGGGCGAATCCTGGGTTTGCGAATAACAACAAAAAGATAGCCGCGCATAGAAACGCGGCCAGTCTAAGACTGGGGGAAATTTCTTTTCTCATTTTTTTTTATCCTCGATTTCTCTTGAGCCGGCCAATTACCTCGGCATGATCGTCACTCCTGCGGCGCAAGAGTCGCGGCATCCTATCTCAGTCCAGAATGCCGTGGCTGGAGTATCTGAAAACTGTTACGAAAATGGAATTACCCGGAAGGGAAGCACGGTCGGGAGCGGGTCGGCAGCAAATGACTGCATTCCAAAAATGGCTGGAAGCGGATGCGATTGATAGGTTTTACGAATTTGCCTGCCTATGCTAAGCCTAGGATTGCTCGGGAGACTCACCGGCAAGAGGAAAAATATCACGAACAATGGCCGATCGACGGCTGTGGAATAACCGTTACCGCCGGTCAGGCCACAGCACTGGCGGGTAGGTTTGGCCCACTTTTCATCCCTCGCTCCGGACGCTTCCGGAAGACGATTTTTGCTCCTTCGCGCCATCTTTCATCAATTCCGACGAACTCCCACTCGATCTCCGGCGAGAGATAGCGCAGCAACGTCTCCGTGGCCGGGTGCACGTGTAGCGCGGGAGCCACCAGAAACAACAGCGGTTTTTCCGCCGACAACTCGCGGCCTTCGAAATAACCAAAGCGAGGAAATTCACCGCGTGCATGGTGCCATTCCACCCGCGACCAGTAATCCAGCCCCTGCAGCGGCAGGTGGATGTCTTCGTCGGTCTTCAACTCCACCACCGCCAGCCGCCCCGCACGAGTGGTAGTCAGCACATCGATCATGGCCCGGTCCGCGGCGGAGAATGCCGGAACCTGCGAATAAAGGCAGGATGGATCAAGGCGCCCATCGATCACGCCCACGTCGCCCACCACCAACGACTCCAGCCATCGCTCAGGACGCAGCCTCCACAACGGATGTTGGCGCGGTCCGTAGGGATGGCGGGTATCGCGTAAGCAGCTCGCGAGTTCCATGAATGTAGGTTGGTTCGTTTCATCGAGAATCCGCTCTTCAGCTCCTACTCCAAACACAATTTCTTCCGTAGTACAAAACGATCCCGGAAGCATTCCTAATCGCGCTCGCGCAAACTCCAAGCCGCGCCAGCGAAAACCGATCTCCGCCGCCGAAAGCACCGCAACTTCGCAGTTCGGCAGAATCTCTTGGATTCTCTTAATCGAATCCCTGAAGCGTTCGCGCGCCGCCTCGTGATCGGTCGTGTGCGTCAGCCGCGTCGCCACGTTGCCGCGATCCGCGCAGTCAATTTCCTCCAGCGCATCGTGCCGCTCATCGAATTCAAATAGCTGCCACTTCGCCGCATCGCGGTTCAGGTTCGACATTCGCTCCCGCACCAGCGCCGAACATCCGGAAGGAACAAACATCTTCAGGCCTTCCACCAGCACATTCGCAGGCTGTCCCCGGCGGCACACATCGAGCCATAAAATGCCGAAGGTCAGCGCCGCATCGATAGACGATTGCGTTTCTTGCACGTTCACCCCCAGCACAGCAAAAGCCGATCGCCCTTGTCGCAGCAATCCGCGCGTGTAAACCGGACCAAAAGACTTCTCAAGGTCGACGCCAGTCGTCAACTTGATTACCTTGAAGTCGGAAAAGCGCCGGTCCAGCATCCTCCTTAGTTTGTGCTCATACGCGGCCCGGGCTTGGCGGCGGGCCGTAAGCGAACGCCGATCCCGTTCGCGGCAAATCTCGAGCTTTGACGGCCGCGTCTGCCCCAATCGTTGCACCGCAAGCCGCAGTGTTCCATTTTTGATTTCCGCGCCCAGCACCCTGCGCACGGTGTTCCGTTCCGCCGACCACAAGTGCAGCAGGCATCGGTTGTACTCGCCAGAAATGGAGTACTTCGATTGTGCCAGATCAAAAGCGACGGCGCCGTTTTCCAGAACCACGGCGCCCGCCGCCTCGCTTAGAAAGTCCTGAACTGTCCGCGCCAAAGCTTGCGGCGTCACCGCCGACATTTGGCATTGTCCATTTCGGATTTGTCCTCTGCCCGATTCTCTGGTCCGTGCCGGTAACGCGTCTGTGACAAGTGACCATCGTCACATTTTGCTCGCGCATGGCCTCCCGTTTCGGCTCCGCTGTATGTGGGATAATGAAGTCATCCGTCACGAGTCTGCGGTGGGCTCGTCGGCATCTAATTCAGGTGAGTAAATCCTTGGACAAACAAGCTTTCGTCGACAGACAACGATTTTTCTTCGACCAGTACGGCGTCACCGAAAACGATCTCGAACGTTATTTGTCCGCCGCCCTTTCCGCGGGCGGTGACTATGCCGACCTCTACTTTGAATATCTTTCTTCCACTTCGTTGACGGTAGATGAGTCCATGGTGAAGTCGGCTTCGCAGGGTATTTCAGCCGGTTGTGGCGTGCGCGTAGTTTCGGGCGAACGCACCGGATACGCCTATACCGACGATCTTTCTGCCAGCCGCATCCTGCATGCCGCTCGCACCGCAGCCTTGATTGCCAGCGCTCCGGCAAAGACTCCGGTGGCAGGCTTTCAAAAAGCCGCGGCGCGCAGTCTGTATCCAGTGACTCTGCCCTCGGTCGATGCCGAGATCACCGCGAAGGTTGAGCTGGTGATGCGTGCCGACAAAGCGGCGCGCGCCTACGATCCGCGCATTCAGGAAGTCCGCGCCAGCTACGGCGATGAATTGCGAAATATTCTGGTCGTCGCTTCCGACGGAACTTTTGCCGATGATTCCCAGCCGCTGGCCCGCATGAACGTGTCTTGCATCGCTAAAACCGAAAACAATTCGGCTCGCGGCGGTTCCGGCGGCGGCGGACGCGTCGCCCTCGATTTTTTCTTCGGCGACAAGAACCCCGAATTCTTTGCGAAAGAAGCCGCGCGGCAGGCAATCCTACAACTCGATGCACGCGAGGCTCCTGCGGGCGAGATGGCAGTCGTTCTCGGTCCCGGCTGGCCTGGGGTCCTTCTGCACGAGGCCGTTGGTCACGGGCTAGAGGCCGATTTCAACCGCAAGAAAACTTCCGCTTTCGCCGGACTCATCGGCAAGCGCGTCGCCAGCGAAGGCTGTACGGTCATCGACAACGGAACCATGCCGTGGCGTCGCGGTTCGCTGAACATCGATGACGAAGGCGAACCCACGCAGGAAACCGTGTTGATCGAAAAAGGAATCCTAAAGGGCTACCTGAGCGACAAGCTTTCGGCGCGCTTGATGGGCATCGCTGACACCGGCAACGGACGCCGCGAAAGCTACGAGCAAATCCCGATGCCGCGCATGACCAACACGTACATGCTCGCGGGCCAGGACAATCCCGAAGACATTATTCGCTCGGTGAAGCGCGGCATCTACGCGGTCAACTTTGGCGGAGGCCAGGTCGACATCACCAACGGCAAATTCGTCTTCGGAGCTTCCGAAGCCTACATGATCGAAGACGGCCAAATCACCGCGCCCATCAAAGGCGCAACCCTGATCGGTAACGGCCCGGATGTTCTGACGCGAGTCTCGATGGTTGGCAACGATTTGAAACTCGACGAAGGCGTCGGCACCTGTGGCAAAGATGGGCAGGCTGTCCCGGTAGGCGTTGGCATTCCGACCATCAAGATCGATCGTCTAACGGTCGGCGGCACTGCCAAGAAAGATCCGGGCGGGTTCATGCAGTAAGACTTTAGCCACGGATCACACGGATACTTCACGGCCCTGTCATCCTGAGCGAAGTGCGATCTTCGCGCCAAAGCGCGAAGGTCACACGCAGTCGAAGGATCCCTTGCAGTTCCGCAGCACCAGCGGTCCTTCTAGGAGTTTCCACCCATGTCCCACCCCCGTCGCACAATAAGGACTGAAAAGATAGAAACAATTGTAAAGCTTGTCTTCGAGAACATGTTGCCAGGCGCGGAAATGATGTTTCGAGATGATCAGTCTCACGGAGAATACGATTTCGACCTGCGTTACCGGGACGGGACACTTGCAGCCGTTGAGGTGACTGAATCAACAGACGAACGTCAACAGCAGACCAGCGCCGAAATTCGCAACGAGAAAAAAGGGGGGCCAGTTATCAAGGCGAAGAAGTGCCAAAAGACCTGGATGATCTTCCCAATACAGAATGCCAACATTTCTAATATTAGGAAGAAAGCTGACGAATATCTCTCCTCACTGGAACAGGCAGGCATCGAGCGCTTTTCTTCCTACCTCGACGCGGTTACATCCCGGCGGTGCAAGAAATTGGGCATCGAGAAATCTATAGCTAGTCCCGTGCCCGAATGTATTGAGAATATTTGTGTTGACCTCCAGCTAAATAGCGGCCTAGTCGTGGACGAAGGAGGAACTCCGGAGATATTCATCCATCATCCCATCGGAGGCGGTGCGGTTGGCCCGAGCGTTGCGATCAAAGCTGGTGAACGAGAAGCCTCGAAGGAGGATAACCGGAAGAAGCTGGGCGCGGCAAAAATAGATAAGCGCCATCTCGTAGTTTATGTGGACATCGGCTTACCTTGGATTGCGCTCATGACTTTCGAGCCGCCACCCGCATTACCTGAGCTCCCAGAAGAAATAACGCATATCTGGTTGATCGGCCACAGCGGAGAAACAAACAAGAACGAATTCATTGTTTGGGGCGCAGGCAAGAATGAGCCCTGGCACAGCCAAGTCGTCTCTATAAAACCCGCGCCGATACCCCGATCGAACAGAGAGCAGTGACCGCCTTCTTGTCAAACGAAACAAAAGTTTCCGCGCCGAGCCATCTGCCCTCATACGCAATCACGCCATCCGCGAAATCTCCACCCGCATCGAGCATAGCCAACCCCGCTTCTACCGCGGGCCGGTTCGTTTCCACATTGTCAGCCGAAGTGAGCGACCGGATCGTGTCAGCCACCTCCGCAGCCTTGAAGCCATAAACACGACGCAACACCCATACGAGTTCGCAAAGCGCCGACAAGGCGACTACAAGCAAGCTGGAATTCCGCAGCCACTTGGCCGCGATCTCTGCCTGTGCCCTGTCGTCGCGCACTACCGCTCGCACCAGAACATTGGTGTCGACCGCCACTTTCATTTCCGGCCGTTTATCCCCGCCCAGCCATTGGCCGCAGCTTGGTTGATCTCTTCGATGGTTGCAACTTTCTTCGTCTTTCCGGCGAGCCGTCCGATGAAGTCCTCAATCGTCCCCGAACGCTTAGCCGCGCGAATCACGCCCCGTCCATCGGGAAGCAGGTCCAACTCAATCTTCTCCCCCGGCTTAATCCCCAAGTGGTGCATCACTTTCTTTCGGAAGGTCACCTGCCCTCGTGAGGTTACAGTTAATGTGGTCATAACAATCTCAAACCTCATTATAAGGTAAAAGTGCATTACTGTGTTAAAATCTTGATACATCGTTCTGACGTCTTTAAGCGCCGCACCTTCCCTACCTTCCTAGGAAAACGAAGCATTTGTTGGGATAATGAATTCATATGCCTTCAACCGAATTAGGAACTAGCGACCCGAAATTAGAAACTGACCGTCGCGACCTCGCCCAGGACATCGTTCGCCGCGCCATGAACGGCGGCGCGACGGCTGCCGAATGCGTAGTCCGCGAAGGCGATGAATTCTCTACGCTGGTCCGCCTCGGCCAGGTCGAAACCCTCAAAGAATCCGGATCGCGTTCCATCGGCGTGCGTGTCTTTCGCGGTCAACGCGCAGCCAGTACCTACTCGAGTGACTTTTCCCGCGACAGCCTCGACCGCATGGTGAAATCTGCTTTGGAACTTTCGAAGATCACCTCGGAAGACCCATTCGGCGGCATCCCTGAGGCCTCGCAACTAGGTTCGCTCACCGGCGGTCTCGACCTCTTTCACGAAGACGTTTATTCCCTCCCCGGCCCCGATCGCATCGACTATGCCCGTCGTGCCGAAAAAGCCGCGCTCGATTTCGACCCTCGCATCAAGAACTCAGAAGGCGGATCGTTCGACGCTGCTACGGGCTACAAAGTTCTAGCCAACTCGCACGGCTTTGTCGGCGAATACCGCCGGTCGTATTGTTCAGTATCGGCGGTTCCCATTGCCCAGACCGAAGACGGCGCGATGCAACGTGATTATTGGTATTCAGTCGCGCGCACGCTGACAAAACTGGAATCGCCTGAGCATGTCGGCAAGGTTGCGGCGGAGCGCACGCTGCGGCGTTTGGGTGCGCGCAAGACGAAGACCGCGCAAGTTCCCATCATCTTTGATCCAATGGTTGCAACGTCCATCCTCGAGCATATCTTCGAGGGGATCAACGGCGATTCTGTCTACCGCGGGGCATCGTTTCTCGCCGGCAAGCTGGGACAGAAAATCGCCGGCGACAACGTCATTGTCGTCGATGATGGCACGATCCCCGGCGGCTTCGGAACCAGCCCGTTCGATGGCGAGGGCGTCCCCACACGCCGCACCATCGTCATCGAAAACGGCGTTCTGAGTTCCTACTTAATGAACACCTACACGGCGAAAAAACTGGGACTGGCAACCACCGGCAACGCATCGCGTGGACTCGCCGGCACGCCCGGCATCGGTCCCGGCAATTATTTCTTGAAGCAGGGAACCAGAACGCCGAAGCAATTGATCTCCGACGTAAAAGAAGGTCTGTATATAACTGAGTTCCTCGGCCACGGCGCCAACCTGGTAACCGGAGATTATTCTCGCGGCGCCTCGGGGATGTGGATTTCCGGCGGAGAATTCGCATACCCAGTCGAAGAGATCACGGTTGCTGGGAATCTGAAAGAGATGTTCTTTAACATCTCGGAGATCGCGAACGATCTCGAATTCCGCGGCTCGGTGGCCTCTCCAACCATTCGAATTGACGGCCTCACCGTCGGCGGCGAATAATCGCTGCCATGAAATTCGCGAAGATTGTCTTTTGGATCGCGGCCGTCTGGGGCATCGTAATCCTCACGCCCCTGTACTTCCTGTTCGATCTCATCGGACGCCAGGACCCGCCACCCATTACCCATCCCGGTTTCTACTATGGGTTTGTCGGTGCGGGTCTTGCGTGGCAGTTTGCATTTACCGTCATCGCTCGCGATCCGGTGCGCCTGCGCCCGATGATGATCCCCTCTGTGTTTGAGAAGTTCAGCTATGCCGTCGCATTCATCGTGCTCTACCTTCAGCGCCGCCTCCACCCGAACGACCTCACTTTTGCCGGAGTCGATCTGCTTTTAGGGATCTTGTTCCTGGTTGCATTCTTCAAGACGGCTCCGTAGTATTCCAGCGAATCATTCATTCGCCAATCATTCGAAGCGAAATATTCCAGACAAGTTGCAACTCCGTCGTCTTTGTGCTGGGGATGGGTTCGCCTGTGGAGGCCTTATGAATCGACGATCATTCTTGAGAGCAACGAGTGCCGCTGGATTAGCCTGCGGCATCCCTTCGGCAACAGCATTCGGCCACGTTTCGGATGAAGCCGCGCCGACGCCGGGGGCCATCGCGGCAAAAAGAAAGATGGCGATCCCCGAGTCGCCAGAAAGAATTCTGCTGAAGGATTATCGCCCGAAATCCATCTACAAGATTCCTGTCACCGAAATTGCGAAGGCAAAATTTCCCATCATCGACATGCACTCGCACCCTTACGCCAAGACCCCCGAAGAAATTGCCCAATGGGTGCGGACCATGGACGAGGTTGGGGTGGAGAAGACGATCATCTTGACGATGGCGACAGGTACGGAGTTCGATGAGATCAACCGCAAGTATTCAATATATCCCGAGCGCTTCGAGATGTGGTGCGGCTTCGACCTCGCCGGCTACGATAAGCCAGGATTTCCAACCGCGGCCGTCAAGGAATTGGAACGCTGCCGGAACGCAGGCGCTCGCGGAGTCGGTGAGATCCACGACAAAGGCAAAGGGCTGATCTCAGGTAAGTCGAAAACCGATGGCCTCCATCCTGACAATCCTCTCGTCGATCCTCTGTTTGAGAAGTGCGCGGAACTCGGCATGCCCGTCAGCCTTCATGTGGCCGACCCCATCTGGATGTACGAGAAGATGGACAGGACCAATGATGGCTTAATGAACGCTTACGAATGGCGGCTCGATAACCAGCCGAACATCGTGGGTCTATCGGGAATGATTGAAATTCTGGAGCGCACGGTGCAACGGCATCCGAAAACAATTTTTGTCGCTTGCCATTTTGCCAACCTCGATTACGATCTGGCGCGCCTTGGCGAATTATTCGAGCGCAATCCGAATCTCTACGCCGACATTTCAGCCCGCTATGCCGAGACTGCGCCCATCCCGCGCTTCGCCTCACAGTTCTACGCGAAGCATGCCGATCGGCTCGTCTATGGCACCGACATGGGCTTCGAAAAGCCAATGTACGGCATCACGTTTCGCATTCTTGAATCGCTGGACGAGCACTTTTACGAAATTGACCAATTTGGATACCACTGGAGCCTGAACGGATTTGGATTGCCCGATCCAGTTCTGCGCCAAGTCTATCACGAGAATGCGGCCAAGCTGCTTGCGGCACGGGCGAGCGGGTAGTCATGGAGTTGCTGCAGAGCGAGAATCGACAATCGAAAAGCAACAGCCTACAATTTCGGCATGGGCAGCCTGGGTCAACAAAACTTGCCGCAGCTAGACTTGAGCCAAACTCCGCCGGCGGAAGAGCCCAATTCCAGCCGGCGTACCATCGCCATCGCCGTCGCGGTTGTCATCGTGATTGCGGTCGTGGGCGCATTTCTGATGCGCGGCCAGCCCAAAGGCGCGTCTGGACCGCCAGCCTACGCTGCGAACCTGAAGCTCTCCGATTTCAAGATGAGCGCCGCGGAAAACTTCGTCGGAGCTACCGTTAGCTATGTCGATGGAACGGTTACCAACGCCGGCGGTAAAACAGTTACCCACGCGATCGTCGAAGTGACATTCAAAGATGAGATGGGACAACTCGCCCAGCGCGAGACCATCCCCATGCAAGTGCTGAAAACCGATGGCCCATATCCCGAAGCTGTCGACTTCAGCGTCTCACCGCTGGGCCCCGGCCAGAGCAAAACCTTTCGCCTGACTTTCGAAAGTATTTCCGCACAGTGGAATCATCAGTTTCCCGACATCCAGATAGCCGACGTCGCGGTGAAATAGCAAATTCTCGCCTGTGACGACTCCCGCCGTGTCATAAGTGAGGGATCTTGGTATCTGCCGCACTCTGATGAATCAAAGCAAGAACCAAGATCTCTCGCTTCGCTCGAGATGACAGCCACTTACTCGTCAAGCCTCCACGAATCACGCAACTCAGTACAATGACTGTATGGCCGATGCCAAGTCATTTCGCCTTACGGAGTCGGTAAAAGCTGCGGGTTGAGCGTCCAAACTAAGTCCGGCGGCGCTGGACTCGGTGCTTGGGAAATTAGCCCGGCAACACGACCCCAATGTTCTGGTCGGCTTCGATCACGCCGACGATGCCGGAGTGTATCAAATCGCGCCCGACCAGGCGCTGGTGCAAACCGTCGATTTTTTCACTCCGGTCGTCGACGACCCATACACCTTTGGTCAGATCGCGGCAACGAATGCGCTGAGCGACATTTACGCCATGGGAGGGAGGCCGCTTACCTCGCTCGCGCTGGTTTGCTTCCCTGAAAAAGCTGACCTTGAAATTCTCGAGCGCATCCTCGCCGGAGGTCTCTCGAAGATGATTGAGGCCGGGTGCACCGTGATTGGCGGCCACAGCATTCGCGACGAAGAAACCAAGTTCGGATACTCCGTCACCGGACTCATCGATCCGAAGAAAATTCTTGCCAACGCCGGTGCTAAACCCGGCGATGCTCTCATCCTTACCAAGGCATTGGGCACCGGAGTGATTTCGACCGCGATCAAGAAGGGCAAAGCAGAGACCACGTGGATCGACGCCTCCGTTCAGTCGATGACCACGCTGAACAAGCGCGCCGCCGAGATCATCGTCGAAGAGGGTATTTGCGTAAATGCGATGACGGATGTCACCGGCTTTGGCCTGATTGGCCATGCTCGCGAACTGGCTCTGGCATCGAATGTTTCGCTTCGCCTGTACGCCGGCAAAATTCCACTGCTTCCGGGAGCCATCGAATGTGTCCGCGCCGGATACATCCCCGGCGGCCTCAAGAATAACCGCGATTTCGCCGAGTGCGTCGTCCGCTACGAAACGGGCGTTTCCGACGATGTGAAGGCTCTGATGTTTGACCCCCAAACTGCCGGGGGATTATTGATGTCCGTAGACAACCACGCCGACGATGTCATGGCCGCTCTTAACGCCCGAGGTGTTCCTGCTGTGCAGATCGGCGAGGTTTTGTCCCAAACCAAGCCTCTGATCACGGTCACGGCTTGACTGCTTCCGTTTGACCGGCTTAAGTCAACAGTTCCCAGATGCGCGCGAGATGGTGGTCGTCGTGCTCGGCTACAAAAAATAAATGGTCGACCAGGCGCATCGGTGTCTTCAAACGCGGATGGGGAAGCACTCGCGAGAACAGCGAAGGATCTACCTCTTCCACTCGCTTCAGCAACTTCCCGCGCGCCGACCGAAATTCAGACAGTATTTGTTCGAGCGGGCGCGAGTTGTAATTTGCCTCGTCAGTTTTACGGTTCTGCAGATCGGCTGCAGTCAGTTGATCGCTACCTGCAACGTAATCGCCCACGCGCGCCAGCCAAAGCGGGTCCATCACCAAGAGATGCCCAGCATGTTCCTGGGCCGACCATTTCCCCTCCGGCTTTCTAATCAGAGCATCGCCAGAACGGCCGCGCAGAGTTTCTTCGAGTCGAGCCGGTGTGCCGCGCAGACGCGCTTGCAAATTCGGGTACAACTCCGTAGGAAATGAAAACTCAAACTTGCGTTCAAACCAGATCGGAATCTGACTCATGCGTTTTCACCATAAATCAAGATAGACGCAACTAGAGGTTGATGCGTGGACGCGCCCCATCGGCTCACGAATTCGAACATCGCGAGGGCAACCCGGTGCATCTGTTACGTAGGAATGGCGGAGCGACTCCGCTTACTTTTTAATAGGAGCAATCATGGAATTTCGCGAACTTGGACGCAGCGGCCTCAAGGTTTCAGCCCTCGGCCTCGGCTGCATGGGGATGTCGGAGTTTTACGGCGGGCGCGATGACAACGAGTCCATCGCTACCATTCACCGGTCTCTCGAACTTGGCATCAACTTTCTCGACACGGCGGACGTCTACGGCCCGTACAAGAATGAGGAATTGGTCGGCCGCGCCATCAAAGGCAAGCGCGACAAAATCGTGCTGGCCACCAAATTCGGAATCGTCCGCGATCCCGCCAACCCCAACGCGCGCGGCGTCAACGGCAAGGCTGAGTATGTTCGCCGCTCGTGCGAAGGCAGCCTGCGCCGCCTCGGTGTCGACCACATTGACCTTTACTACCAACATCGCGTCGATCGATCCACACCGATTGAAGAAACTATTGGCGCCATGGCCCAGCTTGTGCAGGAAGGGAAGATTCGCCACATTGGACTCTCCGAAGCTTCGCCGCAAACGTTGCGCCGCGCCGTGAAAGTTCATCCCATCACCGCGCTGCAAACCGAATACTCTTTGTGGACGCACGATCCGGAAGAAGAAATCCTTGCTACTTGTCGCGAACTCGGCATTGGTTTCGTCGCCTACAGCCCTCTCGGACGTGGCTTTCTCACCGGCCAGTTCGCCCGCTTCGAAGATCTTCCGGAGGACGACTACCGCCGCTTCTCTCCTCGATTTCAAGGGGAGAATTTTCAGAAGAATATCGACCTCGTGCGCAGGATAAACGAGATCGCGAAAGAAAAAGGCTGTCAGCCTTCGCAGTTGGCGCTGGCTTGGGTGCTTACACAAGATAAGAACATCGTCCCCATCCCAGGAACCAAGCGGCGTAAGTATCTCGAAGAGAATGTAGCTGCGATCGATTTGAAGCTTAGCGATAAAGACCTGCGGCGCATCGACAAAATCTTCCCCCACAGGCGCGGCCGCCGGACTTCGCTATCCCGACCACATGATGAGCACCGTCAACGGATAATCTCAGGAAATGTTTCGGAGAAAAAATTAGGGCGGCCACTAGGCCGCCCTTGCTCGTATCTGTAGCAAACTTTTCTTAGGCTCGTGCGGGACTTTCTCCGCCCTTCACAATACCTCTTCCCGGCTCCGGTTTCAAGACCTGCTGCACGCCGTCATCGGGTTTCGAAGGAGACTTCATCGGAGGCAGTTCCTTCCCGTCCACCAGTAACATTACTTCGGAAGCATCCAGCACTTCGCGTTCCAGCAAAGCGGCAGCAATCTTCAGCAGTGTATCGCGGCTGCCTTCGAGGATATTCTTCGCTGTTTCGTATCCCTGGTTCACCAGCTTGCGGACCTCGCCATCAATCTTGATGGCAGTGTCTTCGCTGTAATCGCGGTGTTGGCTGATCTCGCGTCCCAAGAATATTTGCTCCTCTTTCTTGCCGAAGGTGAGCGGGCCAAGATCGCTCATGCCCCACTCGCACACCATCTTGCGCGCCATTTCGGTAGCTCGCTCGATGTCGTTTCCGGCGCCCGTGCTCATCTGGTTGAGGAACAATTCTTCGGCCAGGCGGCCGCCCATCAGGATCGCCAGATCGGTCTTCAAATATTCTTTGGTGTAGTTGTGCCGGTCGTCGATTGGCAGCTGCATAGTCACCCCCAGCGCCATTCCCCGGGGAATAATCGTGACCTTGTGTACCGGGTCAGATCCTGGCAATTTCGCCGCTACCAAAGCATGTCCAGCTTCGTGGTAAGCAGTCACTTTCTTTTCCTCGTCGGAAAGAATCAGCGACTTGCGCTCCACGCCCATCAGGACTTTGTCCTTGGCGACTTCGAAGTCGAACATCAACACGGCTTTGCGGTTCTGCCGAGCCGCCGCGAGCGCCGCTTCGTTCACCATGTTGGCCAAGTCGGCACCGGAAAATCCCGGTGTACCGCGTGCCAAAACGGAGAGTTCCACATCTTCGGCTAAAGGAATCTTTCGCGTGTGAACCCGCAGAATCTCTTCGCGACCGCGCACATCCGGCCTGCTAACCACTACGCGCCGATCGAATCGTCCCGGCCTCAGCAACGCCGGATCGAGCACATCAGGCCGGTTGGTCGCTGCCATAAGAATGACGCCTTCATTTGACTCGAAGCCGTCCATCTCCACCAGCAACTGATTCAAGGTCTGCTCGCGCTCGTCGTGACCACCACCCAACCCCGCGCCACGATGGCGCCCCACCGCGTCGATTTCATCTATGAAAATGATGCATGGCGCGTTTTTCTTGCCTTGCTCGAACAGATCTCGTACACGGCTCGCGCCTACGCCTACGAACATCTCTACAAAATCCGAGCCGGAGATCGAAAAGAAGGGAACGTTCGCTTCTCCAGCCACAGCCCGCGCCAAAAGTGTCTTACCGGTTCCCGGAGGCCCCACCAGCAGCACTCCCTTGGGAATTCTGCCGCCCAGCTTCTGAAATTTCTGCGCCTCGCGCAGGAACTCGATAATCTCGCGGAGCTCTTCCTTAGCCTCTTCCACCCCTGCCACGTCCTTGAACGTGACTTTCTTTTGCTGCATCGAGAGCAGGCGCGCGCGGCTTTTGCCGAACGACAGCGCCTTGTTGCCGCCCGTCTGCATCTGGCGGATCATGAAGAACCACAGCGCTCCCAGCAAAATCAGCGGAGCCCAAGTGCCGAGCAACGTCAGCGGCCAGCTGCCGCCATTGACATCCTTAATTGTTACTTGCACACCCTTGTCGGTGAGCGACTTGTACATGTCGGAGTAAACCGGCGGCACCACCGTATGGAAAGAGGAACCGTCGCGGTATTTTCCCCGTACTTGCTGGCCATCCAGGGTGACTTCGTGCACGTTGCCCGCGCCCACGTCACTCATGAACTGGGAAAAATTGACTTCTTTTTCCTTCTGGGTGCCTCGCCCCTGCTGAATGACCGTCCACAAAAGCAGCGCGGAAAGCCCGATTACGACCCAAAAGACTACGGTTTTGACTGTCGAATTCACCAAATGCTCCTGAAGAAACCGGGGTTATCCGCCAAATTGCCCGAAGTCCCGAGGCTCCTACTATTGGGTTAGATGCTCTTCTTTCAATTTCGATAGGGAAATTCCCTACGCTCATTATTTTACTTTAGCTACACAATTCTACCCCTTCTTTGAGAAAAAGGCGCGTGATTGTCGAAATGACCTAAGTCATCTGCGGGACTTGAGTTGCGGCGAGGTAGGGAATGTTGCGGTTGGTCTGCTCAGATGCGCCCAGCCCATAACCCACAAGAAAGGCCTCATCGACCAGGAAGCCGAAATAGTCCGGCTGCAAGGCCACGCGGCGCGCTGCCTGGCGGTCGAGAAGCGTCACCAGCTTTACCGAGGCCGCCCCTCGCGCACGCAAGTCGTTCATCAGGAACTCGCTGGTCACTCCAGAATGCACCAGGCCCTCGACCAGCAGGATATTCTGCCCGCGAATATCCGGCTCATGGCTGAAGAATATCTCCAAAGTTTCTCCCGACTGATCCGCCCGCTGCCGGCTGTACTTCGGCTTGATGAACTGGCACACCACGGGAACATCCAACGCCCGCACCAGGTCGGCCATGAACATGAACGCGTTCTCCAGAACCGCCAGCGCCTGGATCGTTTGTCCACGATAGTCATCGGATATCTGTCGCGCCAGCTCTTTAACTCGTTTCTGGATTTGCTCCGCCGCAATCACCTGACGAAGCTCGTTCTTCAGTTCGCTCATGAAATAACTTGCCTCCCCGCTCGTGTATCTCGAGCGGCGTTAAGCTCGGAAAACTATCCTAGATTCCTCTGTGGTCCCCTCTGTTTAAGCTTCTTCAGACTAGTCAGCGTTTCTCTAAGTTTCATGCTCCTCAGCCCACGGCATCTCGCGGATCAGCACCGCCTCGTGGTTTGGCGTAGCTCGTAACTTTGCCGGAACTGGAAAACCGCGCATCCACACAATCTCGCTTCCTGCCACTGCGACCGGCCAAAGCCTGCGCTCCGGCTGTGCCACGTGCCGTTCCTGCAGCAATTCCTTGATCTTCTTGGGCGACTTCGTATGCGCCGGCCAAAATCGGTCTCCCGCCCGCCAATTGCGTACTGTCAACGGTCCCCGCAACAAATCCGCCCGCAGAAGTTGTTGCGGATTATACTCCGCATCGCCCGCTTGAGGATCGACGTTCCGATCGTTCAACGTCACATGCACTGCTTCGATCACTACGCCAAGTTCAGGCACCACGACTCGTCCTGGCACGGCTAACGAATACTCATAGTCCGGAATCCGCTCCTGCCGCCGCAAGTCAGGCGTAAGGAAAATCATCGCTTCCGGCTCGCGCCTGATCCTCCAGCCCAGAGGCAGCGACAACTCTTTGCCTGATGCGCCATCTTCGGCCGCGAACCGCAAGATCTCTTCTATATGTTTGAATTCCAGCGGAATTCCAGCATACTCACCGATCGCCTTCAACACACGCCGCTGCACCGCACGCGGCTCGGTCAGCAACCAAGGCCGGCTCACGGATGCATTCATCGCCGCCGGACTAGCCTCCGCCCAAAAATGGCTGTGATGAAAAGCGTTGTCATCCCGAGCGGAGCGAGGGACCACTTGCCCGCTGGGGTCACCGCGAACTCCGCGAGGCGTTTCTGCCGCTGTCGCGTTCGTGTCCTTCGCCTCCTCACCCTCGCTTGTCTCTGAATGATCAAGCGGCTGTATCTGCACCAGCCCCTGCGCAGTATCGAACTCGGCAGTCCCTCGAGACCACTCCGGCTGTGACCACTGCACCACCGTCCCCAGCCAGCCTGAGACTTCGTTTTCCCAATAATCCTCCTCGTCGCGCGCAATCTCCGCCAGCTCGGCAAAACTTTCGACCACCGCCGGATTAAACTCGCGCTCCAACAGAGGCATCACCAACTTGCGCAACCGGTTGCGCGTGAAGGTTGAATCCGAATTCGTCGAGTCTTCCCGCCAGGGCTGTTTGAGATCGGTAAGATACCGCTGTAATTCGCATCGCCGGATTGCCAGGAGCGGACGCACGATCTCCCCGTAAGCATCCCCGCCTGCGTCTTCGACATCGTGCTCAACAATAATTCGCGGGTAAATTCCGCTAAGCCCACGCAGCCCCGTCCCACGGATCAGCCGCATGAGCACAGTCTCCGCCTGATCATCAAGCGTGTGCCCAGTCGCAATCTTGTTCAGAATTCCTTGCGTATTCTCGGCGGATGGCTGACTAGTGATCGGGAAGGGCAATGCTTCGACCGCGCCGGGATCTGGGTACGGGAAGGGCACGGCTTCAGCCGTGCCGTAACGATCCTCGACGGACTCGGGCTTTATCCCGTGCGGAGTGCCTTTGGGTGGCGCAGCGCTTCCAGCGCTGCGATAAGAGGCTTCCAGGTCTTGGGCTTTAGCCCCCGAGGTGCCTGAATCTTCAGATTCACACGCTCCGAGCAGCTCTCCGAAAAATCCATACCGCACCCTGCGCGCAGCCGCCTCCACTCCGGAATGTTCCTCAGCAGCGAGCAGTGCCGTATCGCCACTAGCGGAATAAAACTCCAACCCATGCTCACGAGCCAGCCTCGCAACAAACTCCTCATCCGCGTCCGACTCTGCTCCGCGTAGCTTGTGATTGAAGTGAACGACGGAGAGAACGATGCCAAGTTCCTGCCGCAATTCGAGCAGAAGGCGAAGCAGAGCAACCGAATCGATCCCGCCGGAAACTGCAACGCCGACGCGGTCCCCGGCCCGCAGCAATTCCTCCCGGCGGATATGAATCAATAAGCGCTCTGCCAGATCATGCACGCCAACATGGTACCGCACAGCTCATGTGGGGACAGCCGCCTCGGCTGTCCTGCTGAGCGCAGCGAAGAAGCATTCACAAGTTCTCAATGTGCCGCAGTCGCGGCACTGCAGGCAGGGCGAGCTGGCGCTCGCAGGACAGCCGTGGGCGGCTGTCCCCACATATGCAACCTACAACCCCACACTCTTCCCCGCAATCAGCTTCCGAATCTTCTCCACAAACTCCGTGACCAGCATGTCTTCAGTTTTTTCTTTCCCGCGAGTCCGCACATTCACCTTGCCAGCTTCAGCCTCTTTATCCCCGACCACAAGTAAGAACGGCACCTTCTGCATGGCATGCTCGCGGATCTTTGCATTCATCTTCTCGTTGCGCGCATCCACTTCCACGCGCACACCGATCGCCTTGAGCTGATCCGCAACTTTGTTCGCGTACTCCACATGCCGCTCGCTGATCGGGATCATCGCCACCTGCACCGGCGACAGCCACACCGGGAACGCCCCGGCGTAATGCTCGATAAGCACGCCGAAGAAGCGCTCCACCGACCCGTACAGTGCCCGATGCACCATGACCGGCTGCTTGCGCGATCCATCTTCTGCCACGTACTCCAGACCGAAGCGCTGCGGCAGGTTGAAATCGAACTGCACCGTCGAGAGCTGCCACAACCGCCCGATTGCATCAACCAGCTTGATGTCGATCTTCGGCCCATAAAACGCCGCTTCGCCCGGGATCGTTTTGTACTCAATCCCCCGCCTCTTCAGCACTTTCTCGAGCGATTGCGTTGCGTGAACCCACTGCTCTTCGCTGCCGACGAAATTCTTTTTGTCTTCCGGATTCCAGGTGGAAAGCTCGGTCTGGAATTTGTCGAAGCCAAAATCTTTCAGCACATCGAGCGCAAAGTCGAGGCAACTGGCAATCTCATCTTCAATCTGCTCTGGAGTACAAAAAATGTGCGCGTCATCCTGCGTAAACCCGCGCACTCGCAACAGGCCGTGCATCACGCCTGAACGCTCGTAGCGGTAAACCGTGCCAAGCTCCCCCAGCCGCACCGGCAAGTCGCGATACGACTTCAGCGAATCTTTGTAAATCAAAATGTGCCCGGGGCAATTCATCGGCTTCAGCCGGTATTCGGCGTCGTCGAGTTCCATGGCGTCGAACATGTTCTGCGAGTAATAGCCCTCGTGCCCGGACGTAAAAAACAACTGCCGCCGCGCCACATGGGGCGTGTAAACCAGCGAATAACCGCGCTTCAGGTACTCTTCGCGCATCCAGTCTTCCATCTGTTTGCGGATGATCCCGCCCTTGGGATGCCAGAAGATCAGCCCCGGTCCGGCCAGTTCCTGGATGGAAAATAAATCAAGCTGCTGCCCAATCACGCGATGGTCGCGCTTCTTCGCTTCCTCGATTTGCTGCAAATGTGCGTCGAGATCCTTCTTCGAAAAAAACGAGGTCCCGTAAATCCGCTGCAATTGCGGATTCTTCTCATCGCCCAGCCAGTAGGCGCCGGCGATATTAAACAACTTAAACGCCTTGATCTTGCCCGTCGAAGGAATATGCGGCCCGCGGCAAAAATCCGTGAACTTGCCGGTACGATAAATCGAAATCTTTTCATCGGGCTTGGTGAATTGCTCGATGAAATGGCACTTCATGAAGTCGCCGTCTTTTTTGAACTCCGCCAGCCCCTGGTCGCGAGGCAGAAACTCACGCGCATAAGGAATATTCTGCTGCACCAGCTCCTGCATCTTCTTCTCGATCTTTTCCAGGTCCTCCGGAGTAAACGCAGTCGGCCGGTAAAAATCGTAAAAGAATCCGCTCTCGGTCGCCGGACCGTGTCCCAGCTTGGTTTCCGGGAAGAGCTCCAACACCGCCGCCGCGAGTAGATGCGCCGACGAATGCCGGTAAACCTCGAGCGCCTCGGGATCCTTCTCGTTTAAGAGACGGAGATCGGTATCTTTTTCGAGCGGCCGAGTGAGATCGATGAGATCGCCGTTGGTCTTGGCCACTAAAGCCGCATCCGCCAGCCGCGGACTGATCGACTTCGCAATATCGAGCGCGGTCGTGCCTTTAGGAACGTCCTTTACGCTTCCATCCGGAAGCTTCACATGAATGCTATCTGCCATAAGTTTGAAACCTGCAGGACTGAATATTTCAGTTTATTGGAGGGATTCCAGAGGGTCAAACCAGTGAGTACTATCCGGCGGGGAGATATTAGAGAGGCAGGGCGGGTACGTGCACCCGCCCCGAGCTCCAGCTACATCGCCACATCCTTAATATGCGTCGCAACATACCACGTATTGCCGAACGAATCGGTCACGGCGGCACTTCGATCGCCATAAGGCTGGTCAGTTGGCTCGTGCAACGACTTCGCCCCCGCTGCCAGCGCGCGACGATACAGCGCATCGCAATCTGGTACGTAGAGATAGAACATCGCTGGCATTCGCTCATATTTTCCCTGCGACTCGCCCATCTCCACCATCGAATCGCCGATACGAATTTCCGCGTGATGCACCACGCCATCCGGCGACGCATGCTTCGCCACTTCCTCCGCACCGAACGCACGCTTCAGGAAGCCGATCAGCGGCTCCGCCCGCAGCGGATGCAAATAAGGATTCACCGTGTGCAATCCCTTCGGTACATAGCTCTCACCCTTGTGCGTCGCGATATACCAGAAGTTGCCGGCTGCATCTTTCACCGTGCCCGAGCGCTCGCCGTATTCTTGATCCCGCGGCTCGTCAATCAGAGTCCCTCCAGCCGCCACCGCTTGTCGGCAGACTGAGTCGGCATCTTCCACATAAACGTGCAGCGCGTTCGGATGTAGCGTGGCTGGAAATTTCTTGCCCGCAACCCCGCCGCCCATCATCATCAAGGAGTCCCCGATGCGCACCTCGCCATGCACCCCCGTCGGTGTCGTGGCCCGCAGTATCTCTTCCGCGCCGAAGGCCTTCAACACGAAATCGATCAGCCCATTGCCGTCTTCCGCCACCAGATACGGCGTTACCATGCGGAACCCGCGCGGAACCGGATCCACGCCTGTCTTCCCCTGCGGCAATCGCCCGCCCTCAGGGCCGGTAGTAAGTCTCTCCATGCGCCGGTGCATCTCTTCGACCGGCATTTCTTCCGTCAGTGTCGACACACTCCATGAGTATCCAAAGGGATCCTGAAGCGTTCCTTCGCGGCGTCCGTAAAATTGATCGGCAATGGGCCTCACGGTCTTGGCCCCTGCCTCAACCGCATGGGCAAAAAACTTGTCTACATCAGGAACACTCAACGTCATGATGACTGGCGAATTTCCCAGCGTCTCCGGACTGAATCTTCCTCCCTCCGGCCACTCTTCTGCCAGCAGAATCGTCGAGTCGCCAATCCTGATCTCAGCATGCGGGATGCTTCCTCCGGCTTCGAAGCGCATTATCTCCTTCGCTCCGAACGCCTGTGTGTAGAACTCAATTGCCTTCGCGGCATCTCTGAAAGTTAATCTTGGGGTTGCGCTTGTGGTTGCGCTGGTATGAACGGCTGCGATGGGCTCAGCTACGGTGGCCATAGTCTTTTTCCCTTCTAGTTGTGATTTCAATCGTGCCTTGAAGCTTGCGCTCGGCAGATTGCGCAATTCTGCCGCGACGCGCACCAGTGGCTCGATGTCGGCGCTCGCGTTCGTACGCCTGCCGTCGTTCCGCGCCAACATCGCGTCGACAGCCTTATTCAACTGCTCGATCTTCTTTTGATCGCCATCCCGCGGATGCAGAGAGCGCTTAGGCATCGGCACCCTCCATGCGCGCCCGCAGACTGCTGATTGCGCGGAACTGCAACTGCTTCACCGCGCCTTCAGTCTTGCGAATCTCCCGCGCCACTTCCTTAATACTTTTTTCTTCCACAAACCGCAGCACCACCACCCGCCGCTGCTCCGCCGGCAACGTATCCACCAGCCGAAACAACGTGGCCTTGCGCTCCACTTCTTCAATCGCTGCTGGACTGACCTGCGCCAGCTCCATCTGCGCCTCGTCGGCAACTTCGCGGCCCGAGCGCTGCCACCGGTCCGAAATCAGGTTCGCTGCAATCCGGTACAGCCACGCCGCAAACGGAATCCCCCGCCACTCAAATCGTTGCAAGTTGGCCAGCGCATGATGAAAAACCTCCGAGGTTAAATCCTCAGTTTCCGCTCGATCTCCCACCCGCCGCACCACATACGCATAAACCCGCTCGAAATTATTCTCATAAAGCTCCGCGAAGCGCGCAGGATCCTTCTGCGCCGCCTCAATCAGAAGCCGCTCGTCCGCTTCTTTCCTCAGAGCCTTCAATAAATTCTCCGCGGATCAACCCTACCTGGAGCAATCTTACATAAGGATAACGGGTGGAAACGGCAAAAGGTTACGCCGTTTGAAATCCAGCATAAAATTACTTGACAGCCAAACCAGAAGTCGTAGCATCTCAAAGATTGTTCGGGAGCGACCGGTCGCGGAGACCGCGCGAGAGCTAGATTTTGAGTTTCGCGGTAGAACGAATTCTGCTGTTATAGCCGCGAAGCGGCGCAAGAATGCAGCCCACAGCGCAAGCTGTGGGTGGCCAAAGAGGGAAACGAGCAAGCCCCGGAGGGGCGGAAGACTATTTCTCACGCACACTCGCCATTTAGCGGGGTCGCGCACCAAAATCGAGCAAAGCCGGAAAGGGAAGATCAAATGAAAGCAATCAGCGGAGTGTTCGCCAGTCGGTCTGCCGCAGAGAACGCCGTGAAAGAAATTCGCAAAGCCGGCGTCCCGGACGATCAGGTTACGCTCCTAATCCCCGGAAGTCTCGATCAGATCGAACATGAAGTGGAGTCTGTCCCCGTCGACGATGCGGAACAGGCTGGCATCGGCAGCGCGGTTGGCGCACTGATGGGAGGCGGCGTGGGGGCTACCGGCGGCGCGCTTCTTGTCGCCCTGATACCCGGTGTCGGCCCCATTTCGGCTCTCGGCCTGCTGGGCGCCGCAATTCTCGGCGCGGCCGGGGCAACCGCGGGAGCGGCAGTCGGCGGCAAAGTCGACGCGGCGTCTTCCGAAGGCCTGCCTCACGACGAAATCTATGTCTACGAAGATGCGTTGCGCAAAGGCCGCAGTGTAGTCATCGCCATGGCGGAGAGCGACGAGTCGGCGACGGGACTCCGTGACCTGCTTGTCGCCAACGGCGCCGAAACCATCGACGACGCGCGGCACCAATGGTGGGTCGGTCTGCGCGACGTGGAAGAGAGTCACTACTCAAAGTCCGGACGCAAGTTCGCCGACGACGAAAAATTCTATCGCAAGGGATTCGAAGCCGCTCTGCACGCCAAGACTCGCTGCCTCGAATTCGATCAAGTCTCCGGCGAAATGAACGCCGCCCTCGAAGACCTCCAGCACGAGTATCCCGGCGTCGATCTAGAAGAACCCTTCACCACCGGCTACCAGCGCGGACGCGAGTACTATCAGCGCGTGTGCGACGAGGCGCCAAAAGCGGCCTAATCTGGCAGATGGCCCACCCGCTCTTGTCATCCTGAGCGGAGTGATTGGTTCGCGGTAGCGAACCAATCGCGCAGTCGAAGGACCCCTGCACTTCCATCCCAATTTATCGCCGCGTCAGGGAGTTCTCACCAGACGGCCCGGCCACGCGCGCGGAGGCGGAGCAGCGTTCTTAACTACCCTTTATGAATCGCTTCACGAAGTATCGCCACAACCTGCTCGACGGTCCGGCCAGCGGTATCAATCACAATATGCTCGCGGTTCCAAGGGCGGTAGTCTCGCGAGACGACGTCTTGCCGGGTAATGGACCGCGGTCTAGCAATGTCGGATATGCGGGTTTCCACTCGACGCTGATGTTCTTTGGTGTCAGAGCAGATGACCTCGATTTCAACGGCAAGTACCTGGGCACGATTCGCGACTTCGATCCAGGCATCGCGGGAGAGCGGAATAGGATTCACTGAGTCTGCAATCACCGTCCTGCCGATAAGGAGATTGTCCGCGGCGACTGCGTTGCCCACACGATAGCCGGCATCGTTGATTGGTGAGCCGAGCACCCCTGAATCCAAAATCGCCTCCTCGATAGAATCGATACGCACATGAACCGCACCGAGCTGGCGGGCAAGTTCTCGCGCAATGGTAGTCTTGCCCGTACCTGGCAGGCCGCCAAGGATGATGAGCATAGCGAGTTCCCAGTATATTCTTGGCTCCCTCGCTCCTTCGATAACTCGCCCTTGTCATCCAGAGCGGAGTGATTGGTTCGCGACAGCGGACCAATCGCGCAGTCGAAGGATCCCTGCCCACACCCAATTCACCGCCGCATCAGGGAGTTCTCGTCCGCCGACGAAAAGCATGGATGTTGCATTTAACGAAGTGATCGTTTCAGAGAGTTGCTTCATGCCTGGCTCGTTCGTAACTTGCGCCGCCCCGGAAAGAGCGCATTAAATCTAAGGACCACACCGACCGGTTAGGAGGCGCATCGATGGCGAACCGTAGCGACAGGAAGAGGTCAGGAAGCCAGAAATCGAAGAAAGATCGTGGATTCTCAAAGCCCGTGATAGCTGCGGCACTCTCGATGTTCGGCACCTGTGCTATAGCCGTGATCAAACTTCGAGACGCGAGACTTGATCTGATCGTCATAGCCCTAGCGACCCTCATTTTCGCCGGGATACTCGTGACCTACATCCTGAAGGAATCGCCACCCGCAATCTCTCCGAGAACCATACTCGTGCTTTTCGTTATCGTCATGCTACTGATTTCTTGCGTCGCTGCGTGGCTCGCAGTTACCACTTCAAGGGGCGTTCCGTGGCCCGACTTGATCTCGACGGCCATGAACCTCCAAGGGAGTGGAACGCTCAGAATACTGCTCGGAATACTGCTGGGGTCGATTATGGCGTCAATATGCTCCACGTTAACCCGAATTTCGAGCAACGCCCAACAGGAACGACGAAAGACAAACCCGCTACTATGCTTGCAGCGTGACGTTGTCAACACGGACGGAAGGATCGACCCTGGGGAAGCTTCGCGGGCGGCCAACCCTTGCGTTTTGTGGCCAGGGTTGGGATTCCAGAACGCAAACACCCGCGATCTTGGTGTTGATCTATCCATCCTGTGTGTCGCCGTTCGAGCAGCGTGAGGAAATGCCCACCGGCCTCAATCGTTACTCGGGCACGATTACCTCCACTCTCCGCACCTGGGTGGTTGCCATCATCGCCAGCCCTGGCTGGCAAGCCCAGATCGTCCGCTTCCTTAGCTTAAGGATCTTCAAGGGCTCTCCGCAGCGGGGCAGCGTTGGCAGGGAAAAAGCTACGATGAATTCCGAAGTTGACAAGCCAAGCGATTTCTCCTACATTGTGAATAATAAACCTCTACACTGTAGGAGAAATAGATTTGGCAAATCGAAAATATCTCGGGGAATTTGAAGAGGTCGTGCTCCTCGCCATCCTGCATCTGCCCAGAAACGCTTACGGGATGAAGATTCGCACAGAAATTGAGGAACGCACGAATCGGAAACCATCATTAGGCGCAATCTACACCACGCTCGAACGCCTGGAGGAAAAGGGATACGTTTCCTCTTGGGTCGGCGAGCCAACGCCTGAGCGTGGCGGAAGGGCGAAGAAGTTTTTCAGAATAGAAGGGGCGGGACAGAGAGCACTTCAGCAATCTCAGGAACTATCGGAAAGAATGGCAGCAGGGCTTAATCCCGCGTTCTCCGGAGGTGCCCTGTGAGTAAGAAAACGCGCCGCAAGAACAGAAGAGCCCTCGCGGCAAATGCCGCACGACATGCCGACCTCAATAGCGGCAATGTCGTGCTCGAAACCTCCTACCCTTTAGTCGCAATCCTAGACGACGTCGACGATGCTCACGATGTTGAACGATTCGTAGGGAGTACAACTCTAACTCAAGTTGTGACCCCGACAGCGGAACTCGATACCCTCCTCTTCTCTAAGAGAATGGAATTCAAGGGGGTTTTGAAGCGTTCGTCAAACGACCCTAAGACAAAAAATATGTTGATCCGGCTGGCAATCGATGCGGTCAAAGGCGACCCCGAAAAAAGTCCAGATCCGCCTCAGCTTGCAACTTTCCTCTTTTTATTGATTCCGATTCGCCAGCGGGAGCACTTGTTGGGTGACTTGGAAGAAGAGTTCCGGACAAGGCTGGTGCCGGAATATGGACCACGATGGGCCCGCCTTTATTTCTATTGGCACGTCGTCATCGAACTCACTACGGCGCTCACGAAGGCGGCGACGGGGGCGGTTCTTGGTTTCGCGATTTCCCGGCTCACGAAATAGCCGCACGCTAACGGGCTAGCGCTTGGGGAACTCTCTCCCATAAATACGGTAATATGGGCCAGTGAAGACGACCCTCGAAATCCCCGATTTTCTTCTCCGCCGCGCCAAGTCGGTGGCCGCCGAGCGCGGTATTCCTCTGCGCCAGTTCGTGACAGAGGCTGTCCGGGAGAAGCTGAGAATCGCGCCTCAGGAAAAACCTTGGATGAAACACCGGGGCAAGCTCAAGCGCCTTCGCAAAGACAAAGACCGCAAACAGATCGAGAGACGGGTGGAACAGGCCTTCGAGCAGATTGATCGCGACCAACCACCCAGCACTACGCCGAGATCACCCTCGAGCTAAGTCGCAAAGGCAAGCCAATTCCCACCAACGACCTCTGGATCGAAGCCCTCTGCCGCCAGCACTCGCTTCCGCTGTTGAGCCGCGATCGTCACTTCGATTTAGTGATAGGAATGAAACGGATTGGATGGTGACTCATGTCGACAACGAAGCTGACGCGTAATACAAATCCTCGATGGCCTTCTTCACCCTCGCCGACACTGCCTCCATATCCCGAATCGTCAACCCCGCAGTCGAGATAGGCTCGCCCACACGCATCTCTAAAGGCCGGCATTTGATGTGGTAGGTATCCATGGGCAGCAGTTCATAGGTCCCGATCAAAGCCACCGGCACGATATCCACCTGCGCCTTGATCGCCAGAAAAAACGCTCCCGGTAAAAATGGTTTGATCTCGCCATCCGGCGTGCGCCCGCCCTCGGGATAAATCACCAGCGGCATTCCCGCCTTCAAACTCTTCACTGCCGAACGGATCGACGTAAGAGAATTCGTCGGCTTCTGCTGATCGATGCAAACCTGCCCCGACCGTTTCAATTGCCACCCGACGATTGGATACGCCAGCAATTCTTTCTTGAAAACAATGCGAAATTGAAACGGCAAATAAACGTAGAGAACCGGAATGTCCATCGCCGACGCGTGATTCACCGCGTAAACATGCGGCTTCGACGTGTCGATCTTGTCCAGCCCGGTCACTTTCACCGGCGACAGAATCGTCTTCATGATCAGCCACGACCAGGTCCGGGAAAACCAGTGCAGCCGCCGCCCGCTGCGGTCAAACATACCGCCAGGCAGGGCAAGCAATCCCAAAACCAGCGTGTACAGCCAGATCAGCGGATCAAGAATGAGATACGACCGCAGCCGGCTCAACCATCCATGTCGCGCCCCCGGGATCGCGTGCGGGCTCCCTCGCGGGCGAACCGCGCTTTCCGCGTCGCTTTCCACTTCCACCGATGAACTCACGTCGGTCACTCTCTCATTCTAAACTGCTCGCCCTAAACTCCCCGCCCGCAGCCGCTTTAGACTGCAACCCCGATCAGCTGCATCACTTCGCCCACCAGATAAATTGATCCTGTGATCACGATCACCGCTCCCGGGTTCGCGACGGCGAGGGCGCGCTCCACGGCCTCCTGCACGTTTTCGATTGCTTCGACCTCGACTCCGGTTCGCGCCGCAGCCTGCCGAATCTCTTCCGCCGAGGCCGCCCGCGGATTGTTCGGTCGCGTCGCGATCACTTGATACGCCGGCGGAAACAGAATTTCCGTCATCTCCGAGATTGCCTTATCCCGCATCGCGCCGAAAACAAAAATCAGCGGACGGTCTTCATACCGCTCCGAAAGCGCCGCACGCAGCGCCCACGCGCCCGCCGGATTGTGCGCCACATCGATCACAATCTCCGGCCGGCCCGGCCGTGCCGGGATTACCTGAAACCGCCCCGGCCATCGCGTTTCGCGAACGCCTTGCTCAATACTCTTTGCCGTGATTCCACTGAATCCCTGCTGGCTCAACTCAACCACCGCCGCAATCGCCAGCGCCATATTGCGCAACTGATGCCGCCCTACTAGCGGCGTCTCCACCAGAATCTCCTCACCCAGCACCTGCAGCGGATAGCGATAAACGAATCTGTCCTGCTCGGTACTCGGTACCAGGTACTGACTACTCCCAGGCGAAACCGGCGGCACATACGGAACCGCGTTCACCGCCTGTGCTCCAACTTCCAGAATCGTGTTCCCGATCACATCGTTCGCTTTCGGCTGCTGCGGCAACGTCACCACCGCACGGCCCGCACGCATAATCCCCGCCTTCTCCCGCGCAATTTCGGCCACCGTATTGCCGAGATATTTCTGATGATCCAGCGATATATCGGTAATCACGCTGACCAACGGCTCGACCACATTCGTCGCATCCAGCCGCCCGCCCATGCCTACCTCGAGCACGGCCATCTCCACTCTCTCCTGCGCGAAATGCTCGAATGCAATCGCCGTCATCATCTCGAAAAAACTGGGATGCCACGGCAAATCTCCCCGCTTCACCAGCCTGTCCGCAATCCCCTCCACGCTCTCCTGCAGCGCCGCAAAACTCTCGTCGCTGATCGCTTCTCCATTCAGCTGAATGCGTTCATTGATCCTCACCAGATGCGGCGAGGTATACAGCCCCGTTTTCAACCCGGACGCGCGCAGGATGGAAGCCAGCGTTGCCGCCGTCGATCCCTTGCCATTCGTCCCCGCAATCAGCACGCTCGGAAAGCGCCGCTCGGGATGATCCATCGCCTCGAGCAGCACCCGCATGTGCGCCAGATCGAATTTGTGCGGAGCCGTCTGCGCCAGTTCGTGCCCCAGCGCAAACATCCGGGCCACTGCGGTTTCGTAGGAAGCGGGCAAGGTTTTCGGATATCACTCAGGTCAGCCGTGGACGCGGGAACCCAAGCCCGCGGCTGTTACCTCGTTTCAGATTATCAAACTCCCTCGAAGATTCAGGGAGAAGAGCAGAGTTAGACGCCTCCCTCGCGAATCGAGAAAGCGAAGCCAATTCTTCACGCGCGATCAGCCGCGCCTGTGGAAAATGTTGTCAATAGGCAAAACGTAACAATTTTTCTTAACTACCTCACAGCATTGAGAAAAAATACCGCCAACCTATGTCACTTCGAGCCCTCACAACATGATATAATAGAAATATAAGATAAAACTTTAAGAAAATGCAGGCGCGGCCCACAAGCCGCGCCTTTTTCTTTTTGGGGAAGTGTCGAACCCATGGACCAATGGAAGAAATTCAAAAGCTTCAAGCAGCGCGGAGAGTGGGTCGAACTCCGCTTCATGGCCGCCGCCGCCGAGCGTGGCTTCCACGTCCTCAAGCCCTGGGGAGACACTCGCCCCTACGACATTGGCATCGACCACAGCCCCAACTTCCTGCGCATTCAGGTAAAGTCCACCACCTGCCGCACCGGCACCGGATACTTCTGCCAGTTCAAGCCCCACTACCTCAAAAAGCAGGACTACACTCTCGCCCAACTCGACCTCTTCGCCGCATATGTAATCCCCGTCGAAGCCTGGTACATCATCCCCGCCGCCCTGCTCCTCGGCGCCCAACGCAAAACCGGCCTGATGCTCTACCCCGTCGAGCCGCTCAAGAAGGACCGCTACAGCTACGAAGCCTACAAAGAAGCCTGGCCCCTCCTCTATAAAAGCCGCCGAGCATTGGTCGAACGCACGCGCCAGCCCCGGAGGGGCGGCATATATTAGCCCAGGGCGTAAGCCCTGGGTCAGGCCGAAATAGACGGAATAAAGTCCCGGAGGGACGACAGAACGGGCTCTCGGATGGCACGCTGGAAGCAAGTGGAAGTACCGCGAAAGAGCAGCGCTTCAACGCCAACTATCTGCGATGTCACAGGTTAACTTTACCTGCTTTGAAAGGGTGCGGCTTCAGCCGCGCCGCTAGATGAGATTTCGGGTGGTGCAGCGCTTCAGCGCTGCGATGACAAATGCCTACCTCCACAACATGTCATTCCGACCGGAGCCGGACCCTGAGCGAAGCCGAAGGGGATGGCGCAGCGGAGGAATCTGCTGTCCTCGCCGCTGAGATGGACCGTGTGGAGCGGACACTCCTGTCCGCTGCTTTTGACCTTGACTTTGTACGAGGCGCGAAGCTCAAAATATGCCCGGACCACCGTGGAAGAGCGGCTCTTTAGCGCCCCATTCATTCGCCCACTACAAGGAATCTGCTAGCGGCGCCGTTGGCGATTCGAGAAGCCTTCCCTCTCTTCGAGCCCATATGGTCGGCTATGACCAAAGTAACGTTGGTAACTTCAGGTGCTCGAACTAAACTTTGGTCTAGGTCTTCCCCAAACGAGATTCTATAGCGCATCCATTCCCGGGGTGGGCCAAAGGGGGGACCGTGCCTGCGACCGAGAACCCGATACATCTGACCGTCCATCTGGCGCGAAACGGAGTTCGTGCAGAAGAGCTTCTAAATCGAACTGCGGCGACATCGATTCACGGCCTGAAACTTCCTGGCAACCCGGCTGTTGACGCAACGCTCTTGGTGAAAACGTCGGAGCCGAAGCCGCCCGATTGGTCAAACTTCTTTGCAGCCTACCTTGATCCCAATGTGCTTGGTGAGAACAGCTCCAGCTCGGCAGCGCTACTTATCAATGTTGATGGAAAGTACTTCGCACTGACTTTCGGCAGCGGCCGCTTCCTGCTGGAAACGGATAACTTCGAGGATGGATTCGGTCTCAAGGTGGCACTTAATTGTATTGGCGAGGGCACCGTTAGGAGCATCGACAAGCATTCGCTGGATCATCTTCTGCGCCACACACGGGAGCAAGCATCTAGAGATGCACGAACCTCAGAGTTCGGGTTCGATGTTGAACAAGACCTGCTAAAGGCTGTCACCGGAAAACCGAAGGACAAAAGGTACGGAGAGAGGATTACCGGGGCCGATTCGCTCCAAATCGCGGTCCCCGTCACGATTGATCAACTTCCTGAATTGCTAGAACGCCTAGGCAATCTTTTCCTCGACACTGCATACCGAGAAAACTTCCCATGGGTAGATCAGATCTCTGAAATACGCGACACGTCCCTAGAGGACCAGCTACTTGGTTTACTGGTTAGCAAGATTCAGGCCAATGAGCTCAAGAATATCTGGATGGCCGTGCCTGAGCTAGTGGAGTGGGATCAAGTTCGCGGCTTTCGCTTTATAAGCCGTAGGCGGACTCTCGAGTTTCGCGACATAAATTTGGCACGTTTTCTTGATGCAATTGGTGGCTCAGCTCAGCTAAGCATTGAAGCCCTTATGCGTTACCGTGTCCGTTGCTTGAAACACGACGGCGAAAGACTTCGGGAATGGCACGTCTACAAATGTTTATATGCAGAGCTAGAACACGATGGAGAAACGTTTGTGCTCAGCGGTGCCCGATGGTACCGGGTCAAGTCAGACTTTGTACGGGAAACAGACGCCGCCTACAATCGAATTCCCACTTACGATGGCAGTTTACCGGAATATGCCGACGACTCCGAGGAAGAATACGCAGCAAGAGTCGCTACCTTGGAACCAAAACGATTTGCTCTTATGGATCAGAAGATAATCTTCCACGGCGGAGGTCATGGCCAGATCGAATTTTGTGATCTTTTCACGAAGGATCTGGATATGTTCCACGTGAAACAATACGGCCAATCAAGTACGCTGAGTCACCTATTCGCACAGGGGATGGTTTCAGGCGAACTCTTCCAAATGGACCGCGAATTTCGTCGCAAAGTAAACGAAAAGCTACCGCCATCACATCGCCTCAGCGATGTTGTGGAACGACCGAAGCAAGACAAGTTTCGGGTGGTCTTTGCGATCATCAGCGACCATTCTGGAGCGCTGCGTCTGCCATTCTTTTCCCGACTGAATCTCAAGAACGCTGCAAGACGACTTCAGGCTTATGGGTTTCGCGTTGCAAAAGCCAAGGTCGAGGTCGACGAACGATTCAGCAAAACTGGCCGACTTCAGCCCAAATCCCGAAAAAGAATAGCAGGCCCCGCAGCGATGCGGTCTCCAGTACCCGGGACAAGAATCGGTGCCTGAAGCTGCGCCCGCGACATTAGGCGAACTTGCTTAGGCCTCGCTCACGGAAATTTGAAAGGCACATTCTCCGCATTCCTACACCCCCACCGTCTGCACACTCGGTTTGCTCACCAGCAACTGCCGCAACACATACTGCAGAATCCCTCCATTGGCGTAGTACAAAGCTTCCTGCGGCGTGTCGATGCGGACCAGCGCGCTGAACTCGATGGGCTGGTCTTTCCCACCTCCGCCGCTGCTTCCGCTTGGAGTTGCTCGAACTTTCACTTGCGACCCGGCGGCGAAGTGATCGACCACGTTTCTGATGCCGGCGATTTCGAAAATTTCTTCTCCGGTCAGCTTGAGTGATTCAGCACTCTCGCCGGGCAGGAATTGCAGCGGAAGAATTCCCATGCCAACCAGATTTGAGCGGTGAATTCGCTCATAGCTTTCGGCGATCACGGCATCCACTCCGAGCAGGCGCGGGCCCTTGGCCGCCCAGTCGCGCGACGATCCAGAGCCATACTCTTTGCCCGCGAGAATGATGAGCGGCGTGCCTTCGGCGATATATTTTTGCGACGCGTCGAAGATCGACATCTCTTGATTCGTCGGCAGGTGACGCGTGAATCCGCCCTCGGTGTTCACCAGCTTGTTGCGCAGGCGGACGTTGGCGAAAGTGCCGCGGACCATCACTTCGTGGTTGCCGCGGCGCGAGCCGTAGGAGTTGAAGTCGGCGGGCTTGACTCCGTGCTCCTGCAGATATTTGCCGGCAGGGCTATCTTTCTTGATGGAGCCTGCGGGAGAGATGTGGTCGGTGGTGACGCTGTCACCGACCACGGCGAGCACGCGCGCGCCGGCGATCTCCTTTACCGGCGATGGCAGGCGCTTGATGCCTTCAAAGTACGGCGCGCGGCGGATGTAGGTGGAATCTTTTTCCCAGGCATACGTCTGGCCCTTGGGAATATCGAGGCCGCGCCAGCGCTCGTCGCCTTGGAAAACTTCGGCGTAGCTCTTCGCGAACATCTCGGCGGTGACCGACTGCTGGATAGCTTCTTCGACTTCGCGGTGGGAGGGCCAAAGGTCGGCGAGGTAGACGGGCTTGCCGTCTTTACCCTTGCCGATGGCGTCTTTGCGGAGATCGGTGTCGATGCGTCCGGCGAGCGCGAAGGCGACCACGAGCGGCGGCGACATGAGATAGTTGGCGCGAACCTCAGAGTTGATTCGGCCCTCGAAGTTGCGATTCCCAGAAAGCACGGAGGCGACGACGAGATCCTTTTCGTCGATGGCCTTCGAAACTTCGTCGGGCAGCGGCCCGGAGTTTCCGATGCAAGTTGTGCACCCGTAGCCGACAATGTGGAATTTTAGTTTCTCGAGATAGGGAGTGAGCCCGGCATTCTCCAGATAATCGCGAACCACTTTCGACCCCGGCGCGAGCGAAGTCTTTACCCAGGGCGGAACGGACAAGCCTTTCTGGACAGCTTTTTTCGCGAGCAATCCAGCGCCAATCATCACCGATGGATTCGATGTGTTGGTGCATGAAGTGATGGCCGCGATCACCACGCTGCCGTGCCGCAGCGAATCTTTCACGTTCGCCGTCACGTGTTCATGAACGTTGGGATCTTCCACACCGACCGCGGTTGGGCTGCCGCCTTCCTGCTCCCAACGATCCATTTGGCGCGGCGCGCTTCCGGGAACCGCGCTTCCGGATGCGGCAGGCGAGGGCGCGGCCGTGATCCCGGCAGCCGTCGCTGCAGCTTTCGGCTTGATCAAAGATGGCAGAGCCTTGTGAAACGACTCGGCAGCTTGCGAAAGAATGACGCGATCTTGCGGGCGCTTGGGCCCAGCCAGACTAGGTTCGACCGTCGCAAGATCGAGTGATAGAAGCTCTGAGTATTCGGCTTCGGGAGTCTTGTCGTCGTGAAAGAGTCCCTGCTCGCGGCAGTAAGCCTCGACGAGTGCAACTTGATCCGCACTGCGTCCGCTGAGCTTCAAATATTTCAGACTCTCTTTATCGACTGGGAAAATGCCGCAGGTCGCTCCGTATTCTGGAGACATGTTGGCGATGGTAGCGCGGTCGGCCAGAGGAAGCTCGCGCAGCCCGGGGCCGAAGTACTCGACAAACTTTCCCACCACGCCATGCTTGCGCAACATTTCAGTAATCATCAGCACGAGATCAGTAGCAGTAGCCCCCTCGCGCAAACGTCCAGTCAACTTCACACCCACGACCAACGGAATCAGCATGGAAACCGACTGCCCTAACATTGCTGCCTCAGCCTCGATTCCCCCAACCCCCCACCCCAAAACCCCCAACCCATTGATCATTGTTGTGTGGCTGTCGGTTCCTACGAGGGTGTCGGGGTAGGCCGTGCGCTTAGTGACCGATTCGCTGCCCCCGGCTTCTTGGACGAAGACTACGCGGGCTAGGTATTCGAGGTTGACCTGGTGAACGATACCGGTGTCGGGGGGGACGATGGCGAGGTTGCGGAAGCCGGTTTGTCCCCAGCGGAGGAAGGAGTAACGCTCTTTGTTGCGCTGGAATTCGAGGAGAGCGTTTACGTCGAAGGCATTGGTGGTGCCGAATTCGTCGACTTGCACGGAGTGGTCGATTACGAGTTCGACGGGCTGCAAAGGATTGATAAGAGCGGGATCGCCGCCGAGTTCGCGCATGGCGTCGCGCATGGCAGCGAGATCGACGACGCAGGGGACGCCGGTGAAATCCTGGAGCAGGACGCGGCTGGGGGTGAAGGCGATTTCTTTGTCGGGCTTGGAGTTTTTATTCCAGGAAGCAAGGGCGCGGATTTCCTGCTTGGTCACGTTGCGGCCGTCTTCGGTGCGGAGAAGATTCTCCAGCAAGATGCGCAGGGAGAACGGCAGATGTTTGGTGGAGATGCCTTGCTGGTCGAGGGCGTCGAGGCGGTAGATTTCGTATTCTTTGTTGCCAACTTTAAGAGTGGAGCGGGAGTTGAAGCTGTTTAAGGACATGATGGCCTTCCTGGATGAATGCCGCGAGCGCCGCACAGGGCTTGCTGACACGAAGATATCAACTCATCAGTTTAGTCTCTTTCGGAGGGAATTCGTAGGGGGCAGAGACTTCGGTGCGTGGAAGGGAGAGCTTGAAACACTGGGGAGCACAGGGTGAAGCTTCTTTTCTACTCGAAGAGTGGCGCGCCTTTTTCGGCCTTCCCTTTTTTTCGTTTGGGAGCGGCCGTCACTTCAAATGCTCCCGCGGCTTTCAATTCCTCTTCCGAGATGAGCGGACCTGCGCAGATTCGATCCAGAAGTTTCGACTGCTTTGGTTCGAGCTCCACAAGCATGGCGAGAACATTCAGAACGTTCAACAGTTCGGTAGTGTACTCGGGGAGCCAGTGGTCGGGTTGAATGTCGCCGAGCGGCGATGGTTGCCGACGATCGCCGATGATGGGGCGCTCGCGATTTTTTCTGCGGTAGCTGAACCATTGTACGAGAACCTGCTTGCCTGATACCTCATATCGCCAGACGGCTGGAGGAACGTTGTCGATGGAGCCGTGCCCTACCAGCAGACGGTGCTTCCCCGCGTCGTAGCCGAGGGTGTCGGGCATTTCCTCGGGCTTAGAGGATATTTCGCCTTCTTTCTGCACGATTGGTGCGCGCCCGTCCGGGAGCCGCGGCGGCCCTTCGGGGCGACCTTTAGACGTGTCGGCCATGCGTTCCCCGAACGTGTGAAGCCAGATGATGCACCGTCCCATTTCGAAGGCGTCTTGAAAAGTAGAGGTATCGGCGGTAACGGGGATTCGGAGGCCCGGCGTTGAAAGGTCTGGCTGGAAGCGCGCAGTGTACGCAGGGCCTGCGGCAATGGCAGCGATGTACGAGAGAAATTCCTCCGGTCCGATAGCCAACCCGATCTTATCCGATAGTGTTCTTAGTAGATGAGGTCGAATGTTATTCGATGTGCGCCTTTCGTCTGTCCAGAGGGGAAAGGCTCGGCCACCTCGACCAGCGTAGTGGTGCAGATCTGGAACAATTGCAGTAAAGGTCAGTGCAGGACCGTTCGACGGTGCTCGGTCGCAAGGTGCGGTGAGGTAAATCTGATGTTCTGAGCGTGACTGCCATAGCTCTGCGTTAGGTTGCGTGATAACTCGAGCGTCCGGGATTATCCACTGGCGATTGAAAGAGCGGAACCCGTAGCGCACTGGCGGAGCGACCGATCCCTTCTCTTCGATGATCGGTTTCGGCTTCGCGGGAAACCCGGGGATCCCTTCCTTCACGATGGATCGAATGTGGCGATCTGCGGGAAGGCCGTTGCGCAGCGTAGGATGAAAGAGTTCCTCCTTGAGAGAATCGTCTGCTTGGACGAGGGACTTCCACCTGTCCTCTAGGCTTTTTGAGTCCGGCGCGATTACCCACGTGCGCTTGGTTTGCACACCCGAGCCGTTGTAGATGAAAAACTCTTCGAGTTTTGGATATTCGGCCCATGCGCCTTCTGAGGCCGGAAGGAAGGGTGCACGCCATATCGAGGGAGCGTCGATCCAGTTCTGATCGTTCAGTCGTAGTGCGGACAGCGCCTCGAACTTCTGCTCTCTTCTTCCGAGAGGCAATGACCTGAAATGAACATTGGCGGGCGTGTCTGCTTTGGTCGCCTTTGATCGGGAGGCCATCACGATACAGACTGGTTGCATGACACCCTGGAAAATCCGCGTGTTGACTTCGGGCTGGTGCCCCTCCGGCGAGCAGTTGATGACCCAGATGTCGTCGCAGGTGCGTCGCAGGTAGTCACGCATCTTCTGAAATCCTGGCCCCGCAAGAAAACCGGCAACGCTGATGAAGCAGACGATGCCGGTGTCGTGCGTGGGCTGTTGGTCAAATACCTTCCATGTGGCCCAGCGCCAAAAATAGATGTAGAGATTGTAGAGGCCCTTGCTGTGCAATCCGGCGTGCCATTCTTTCGGGGGCATCCAAGTCTGGAGCGGTGCTGGGTCTTTCCTGTTTGGACTGGCGTGTTCAATCCAACCGCCGCGACCTTTCGCTTTCTCTTTATAAGGCGGGTTGCCCAGAACGACGGTGATCGGCTCCTCGCGTTTGATTTTGTTTGCGTCACGACGGGACCTGCCTAGAGCGGCGAGCATGCTGGGGAAATAGTCTTCATTCTCGTAGGGATCGCCTAGGGTGTTGGTTACGAACAGACGCAGGGGCGAGTCAGACGCAGAATGGGTTAGGTCCACAATTTCGGCAAGGATCCTGAGTTGGGCCACGGCGAATGGACCGAGTTGAATCTCGAAGCCGATCAAGCGTGAGAGAGCCGACTGAATTGCGCCGGGAACCGCGCCTGGGCCTTCATCGGTGCTTACCGTATCAGCGATGCGGCGAAGTACACCCAGCAGAAACGTTCCGGTGCCCACGGCTGGGTCGGCTAATGTGACTTGGGGCGACGCCAAGCCGGCATGCTGGCCGAAGCGTTTGCTGCGCAGCACCTCATCCACCAGAGCGACCATCGCTCTGACAACCTCCGGCGGCGTGTAGTAGGAGCCGGTCTCCTTGCGTAGCTTCTTGTCGTAGACGTCGAGGAATTCTTCATAGAAATAGAGCCACGCTTCCGGTTCGCCTTTGCTGACCTTCTTCCAGTCGACCTCGTGAAGCACGCGGGTGAGCGTGCCTAGAGAAGTCTTGAGCGTTTGTTGATTTTCGGCATTGTCGGTCAGGAGCCGAAGTGCAGTGCCGATGAGCGTGCTGCTGCGTGCCAACTCGGTCGCGGCTTTATTCAGTCCGTCGTTGAGCGGGATACCCTTCGCCCTAGCCATAAGTAAACCGAACGTGACTGCTTGTGCATATCCGTCTGCGAAACGCTCATCGGTCGCATCCGGAAAGAGAAGCTTGCGCCAGTCCACGGCGAGATCGGTTAGAGCCTGACTCTTGAGGCCCAGTTGCTCGGTCACCTCATCGCGGAGCAGGCGGCAGAGGCGGGCGGTTGTGTGTGCCAGCTCGCGAGCACTACGCGGCGGAATGGGTCGCCAGCGGAGGAAGCTTTCGAATAGGAGGAGCAGGCCCGGCGGCGGCGCGAGCTTGGCGCCGGAGGTTTCGATGTCGCCTTTGAGCGTGAGGACGGAACCTGAGAGCTTGCCGTCCTGCCATAGGCTGAAGGAGTTTCCGTCGGAATAGAGCAGATTGGGCAGCGAAGATAGGCGCTCCCATTGTGCTTTGTCATGGGGATCTTTGAAGCGACGTGGATCTGCTCCCTTTCCTGGCGACTTCAGTTCGACGAAGCCGACCAGAGCTTTATCGACCGTGATTGAGTAGTCAGGGCGTGTCTTCAGATCGTGCTGGGAGGTCTCGCCGACCGCGACGACTGCCCCGGTGTGGAAGTTGCAGAGTGTTGCTGCGTCTTCGAGCAATTGCTCGAAGGGAGCGCGCAACTGATCTTCTGGCTGGCCGGTTGCGGCTGGATTGGCGAGCTTGCTTTTCGCTGCTCTGCCGAAGTTCGATACGGCTGTCTCTAGGCTGAGGTTCATCCGTTTGTTTGCGGCCGGTCGTCGAACTATTATGCGGCTGCTTAGTTAGAAAGAAAGTATTGAATCGAACTGGAGTAGCAAACTGGGTACGTTGCCCGTCGTTTCTGCCGTCCCTCCCCGCAGGGGGTAAAGCCCGGATCATTGGCGGTGCTTATCGGGAATGCATGGGTCCTTCGTCGGGAGTCGCCCGCTTCGCAGGCGACTCCGCTTCCTCAGGATGACAGTTGGGTTCTGCACGGGCCTCGCGAGGGAGCCGATCGCTGGCTAAGCACACCTAGTGCGGTTGCAGCGTCAGGGAAATTTCTCGGCGCGCTCGGCATCGTGGGAATGCCCTGATGCAGCGTTGGTGCTGCCATGTGATGCGGGGTCCTTCGACTGCGTTTGCCCTGCGCTTCGCGCACGGCAAACTGCGCTCAGGATGACATAGTTTGAATGCTAGCGGCGCGGCTGAAGCCGCGCCATTTCAAAGCAAGGGTGGTGCTGAGCGGCACGACTGAAAGTCGTGCCCTTCCCGGTTATTTTCCTAGCGCCTGGTTCGTTTCATCTTGCGGAGCTTATCGCAGCGCTAGAAGCGCTGCGCCACCCAAAAGCCTCCGAAGTTGTGTCCTTCCCGGTGTTTCTTCGAAGTTCACGGCATCTACGTTTAGCGCGCGGCGAGCCAGACTTGGTAGGCGACTACTGCCATCATGAAAAGAAGGTAGAGACGGAGAGACCAGAGGATGAGGAGTTCGGGGCCTTTCAGGTGGCGGCGTGGGATGGGGTGTCTTTTGGCGGTCACGAGTTGATCGTGTTCGAGTGAGGATAGGACCAGGGTCTGGTCGGCGGGTGAAGGGTGGGCTTCGTCTTTTTTCATGATTTAGGCTGCAGCTCCTAGGCCGTGCTCGTTGAGGCTCCAAGCGAAAGCAGATTCCTCAGGCCAAAGGACGGCCTTCGGAATGACAAGGGAGATTTTTCACTCAAAGCATTTCTAGTGTCCTCCCATTTAATGTCCTCCCAGGGCGGTGAAGGTGTTGGGGGCGAGGATGCTGATGCCGAAGAGGATGCCGGCGGCGGTCAGGATGAAAACCACGCCGGTGGAAAGAATGTTTGCCCAGAGCGGACTGACGAGGTCGCCCATGATTTCTTTGTCGTTGACCAACATGAAGAGGAAGACGAGGGCTGGAGGCATGGCAAGGACAGCGACCACGTTTACTACCAAGACTACGTAAACCAGCGGCAGGCCGGGGATGAGGACGATGGCGGCGGCGGACACGGCGCACAGAGTCAGGACTGCGTAGAACGATTTGCCTTCTCCCATGGGGAGATTGAGGCTGTGGGGTTTGTGGGCGACTTCTCCGAAGGCGTAGGCGGAAGAAGTGGAGATGGTGATGGCGGCGACGATGCCGGCCTCGACTATGCCGAGAGCAAAGAGGGATGCGCCGAAACGGCCGATGATGGGCTGAAGGGCTTGGGCGAACTCGGCAGCCTGGAAGTTTTCGGCGGTCATCTGATGGGCGAATAATGGGGCGGTGGCGAGAATGGTGGCGATGGCGGCTACGGTAGCAAGGGCGGCGCCGAGTACGGTGTCGATGCGGCCGAAGTGGATGTCTTTGGTGGTCATACCTTTGTCGACCGTGGCGCTCTGCTGGAAGAAGAGCATCCAGGGAGTGACGGTGGCGCCGATATCGGCGAGGACTATGAGTAGAGTGTCTTTGTTGAAGCCGGGGAGTGGCTGCCAGGCGATGAATGCATGACCAACTGAGTGCCAGCTCGGGTGAGCCATGAGCGCGACGGGAATGAAAATCAAGTTGAAGGCGGCGGCGGCGAGGGTGATGCGTTCCCACGTCCAGTAGCGGTGACTCATGAGCGCGGCGTAGAGAACGATGAGCGCGATGAGGACGGCGAGCCAGGGAGGGACTCCGAAGAAGCCGAGGCCAGCGCGAATGGCGATGAACTCGGTGATGAGCGTAAGGAAGTTGCCGATGCCGAGGTCGAGCATGGAGAACCATCCCCAGAAGGGGCCGAAGCGGTCGAAGATGAGTTCGGCGTGGCCGCGATGGGTGGCTGCGCCGAGGCGGACGGTCATCTCCTGGACGACGATTGCCATGCAAAACGTGAGAGCGACGAAGGGGATGAAGAAGCCGATGCCGAAGCGGGCGCCGGTGGCGGCGTAGGAGAGCATGCTGGGGCCGTCGTTTTCTCCGAGCATGACGAGGACGCCGGGGCCGACCAACAACCATAGGAGGCGAGCCTTTGAGGACAGGCCGCGGCGAGCTCTTGCGTTGGAGACGCGGACGCGGTCGTGGGCGCGGTCGATGTCTTCGTGGGTGATGGTTATGGCTTGGGGATCGATTTGGGCGGGTGAGGGCTTCATCGGTCGAGGTTAGCGTAAGTATACATGAATGGATAAACCATGGTTAAGTAGCACTCACAAGTAACCCAAAGCCGAGATATGAATGCCTTGCAGTACCGATGGTCACGCAAAGATGCAAGGGGTCCTTCGACTGCGGTCGCGCTTCGCATTCGCGAAGCACAACCTTCGCTCAGGATGACAGAGTGTGGGATAAGGGGCTAGCGCGACGAGCGATCGGCGGGGGATATCCAGACGCGCTCGGCGGCGGCGCGGCCTAGGGAGACGTTTCCGGCGGTGGTGGAAAGAGCGAGGGTTTGATCGTAGTTGCGTTCGAGGAGACGCAACCTCGCCCCCGGGCGAATGCCGCGGGCTTCGAAAAACTCGAGCAGGCGGCGGTCGCGCTCGTAGATGCCACTGACGGAATATGTCGAGCCGGGGGTGGCGTCGGCGAGGAGAAGAAGGCCGCGATGGCGGCGGCTGGAGGGACTCTCCATCTCGCTCAGGTTGCCGTGCGGGCAGACTCCAGATTTGCCGAGTTTGGCCAGAAGTTTGGCCTCGAAGTCAGGAGAGACCGCGTGTTCGAGGCGCTCCGCTTCGTCGTGGACCTTCCACCACTCCATGCCGAAAAGTTCGGCCAGCATGCGTTCGATGAGATGGTGGCGGAGGGTAAGCTTGCGAGCGATTTTGCGGCCGGCGGCGGTGAGGCGCAGATGTCCGTCGGATTGGACGCGCACCAGACCATCTTTTTTCAGACGGCGCACCGCCATGGTGACAGCGGGCGCTGACACTTTCAACCATTCGGCGAGGCGGGCGGAGATGACGGACTCTCCCTCGCTTTCGGCCTCGAGAATGGCCTTGAGGTAGTCTTCTTTGGAGACTGTGATCATTGGAGAGGATTATACGACTTGGGTTAATTGCGGTTAAGTTGCAAAATGAAATCTTTAACACAAAGGGGCACAGGGGAGCATAGGGTAATTCTTGGTTGAGATGTTTGACAGCATTGCTGGTCTCCCCTAACCTTGAATTTCTCTTATGAAGGTTCTGGTTTTAGGTAGCGGCGGACGCGAGCACGCACTGGTGTGGAAGCTACGGCAGTCTTCGCGTGTTGCGAAGCTTTATTGTGCGCCGGGCAACGGGGGAATCGCCGATGAGGCGGAATGCCTGGCGGTCGATTTGAAGAGCCTGGATTCGATGGTGGCTTTGGGCGAGCGATTGCTGCCCGACCTTACGGTGGTGGGTCCTGAATTGCCACTGACATTGGGTGTGGTGGACGAATTCACACGGCGCGGGTGGCCGGTGTTCGGTCCAACCAAGGCTGCGGCGCAACTGGAGTGGAGCAAGAGTTTTGCGAAAGAGTTCCTGCAGCGGCATCGGATTCCAACCGCGCCCTATGCGGTTTGCGAGTCCGTGGACGAGGTGCGCGAGGCATTAGGACACTTTCACCCGCCGGTAGTTGTGAAGGCTGACGGATTGGCGGCGGGAAAGGGCGTGGTGATTGCGGCGAGCAAAGAAGAGGCTGCCAGCGCCGCGGCTGAAATGCTCAGCGGAAGGATGGTGGGCGAGGCCGGCGCGCGAGTCGTGCTGGAAGAATGTTTGAAGGGGGATGAACTGTCGTTCCTCGTGCTCAGCGACGGCGAACGGGTTGCACCGCTGGTGGCGGCGCAGGACCACAAGCGAGTGGGCGATGGCGATACCGGGCCGAATACCGGAGGCATGGGAGCGTATTCGACTGCGGAGATTGTGGACGACACGATGCGCGACTGGCTGGTGCATCACATTGCGAAGCCGGTGGTCGCGGGAATGAAGGCGGAGGGTGCGGAATATAAAGGAGTGCTTTATTGCGGGCTGATGATGACGGCACGGGGTCCGATGGTGCTGGAATTCAATTGCAGGTTTGGCGATCCGGAGACGCAGCCTATCCTGATGCGACTGGAGAGCGATCTGATCGAGACGCTGGAAGCGTCGATTGAAGGGCGGGTGAGTGAAGGAGATTTCAAGTGGTCGCAGAACGCATCGGTGTGTGTGGTGATGGCTTCCGGGGGGTATCCTGGGACGTTTGAGGTGGGGAAGAAGATCAGTGGACTGGATGAGGCTGGGGCGATCGATGGAGTGAAAGTTTTTCACGCGGGGACGGTGAAGAGGGGTCGAGAATTCTATACGGCTGGCGGGAGAGTGTTGGGAGTTTCGGCGCGGGCTGATTCATTGGAGAGTGCGGTTGGGCGGGCCTATGAGGCTTGCGAGAAGATTCGGTTTGATGGGGCGCATTATAGGGAGGATATTGCGGCGAGGGCGCTGAAGAAGTAGGGGATTATTGTGCCGCAAGGAGCAGCATCAAGGGCCTTTGAAATTCCCTTCGGAGCTAGGGGAGCCGCATTGGCGAAAGGGATCCTTCGACTGCAATTTGTTTCGCTGTCGCGAAACAAAATCTTGCTCAGGATGACAAAGGATTAATGGTACGAAATTGTTTTAAGGGGACTCATGAGCAAAATACTGGTTTCGGTTGTGATGGGGAGTGATTCGGATCTCGAGATTATGCGCGAGGCGGGGAAGGCGTTGGAGGAGTTTGGAATTGGGTATGAGATGGATGTGACCTCGGCGCATCGGTCTCCGGACCGGACGGCGGATTTTGCGCGGAAGGCTGCGGGACGCGGGATTCAGGTGATCATTGCGGGAGCGGGCGGGGCCGCACATTTAGCTGGTGTGATTGCGGCGCATACGACTTTGCCGGTGATCGGAGTGCCAATTCCTTCGACCTCGTTGCAGGGAATGGATTCGTTGCTGGCGACGGTGCAGATGCCCGCGGGGATTCCTGTGGCGACAGTCGCGATTGGGAAGCCGGGGGCGACGAATGCGGGGATTTTGGCGGCGCAGATGATTGGGTTGGCTGACGCGTCGGTTGCGAAGAAGCTTGAAGAGCATAAGGCGAAGTTAGCGCGGGGAGTGGAGGAGAAGTCGAAGAAACTGAGGAGTTCGTGAGTCGGTACTTGGGGCTAAAGAGACCGCGTGAGAACGCGATCGCTAGCTTGTTGCTGTTACGGTTGCCGGCCCAGGCTGGCGACTGGCCAGGAGCCGGGTCAGGTTGAACGAGATGGCGGCCAGAGTGAACTCGATCT